>Ga0315288_10001685_pt1 | contig 28634 bp, 22 predicted proteins | sample YL17G11_20_MG_FD_203454 | JGI IMG/M metagenome (GOLD analysis project Ga0315288, IMG submission 203454) | Sediment microbial communities from Yellowstone Lake, YNP, Wyoming, USA - YL17G11_20 | ecosystem: Environmental > Aquatic > Freshwater > Lake > Sediment | place: USA: Wyoming | collected... | reverse complement strand
TCTAAAGTGTGCATCCCACCTTTAGATAAGGGCATATAGTGATCAATATGATCAAATGAGCCGGGGCAATAAAAACATTTATTACCATATTTATTTATGATATCTTGATGTGTAAAAATGTCTACAATGTCTGTTTTCTTACTAGCGGCTCTACGATTATTATACATCTGATATTGCTCGGGATGCTCTTTTTTATAAAGCGACACTCTTGCTTTTATACTATCTTGATTTTTCAAGTACCATTTATGAATTCTTGTTTGATGCTTTTCTTTATTCTGAGAAATATAAACTTTTTTCTTAGCATCTAATTCATTTTTATTTTCTTCTCTATAAGATCTTAGATAATTTAGATAGTAATCTCTATTTTCTTCACGATATTTTATATCTAATCGCTTTTTGCAATCTTTACATTCTGTTGCACAACCATCTGTCTTTGCTTTGTTTTTATGAAAATCGTTCTCATCTTTTTCTAACTTACACTTACCGCACTTTTTCATCTTATCTGTCTTTCATTACTAATTGGCCATTAACGAACAATTCGCCGCCACCACCAAGTAGCCTGTAAACTTCGCAACATCCTAATTGAGACATATCCATACGCTCTTTATCATTACTACAATTACGCATTAACTTATCATACTTTGCAAATAATAATAACATATCTCTTTCGCAACCGACTAATCTTGCATGATTTAATAATCTTTTGCGAGACTCGCGCTCTTCTAATACTTTGTCAGATAAATTGGCAGTATTAGTGGCGTCAATTAAGGTACTACTGGTTCCTTGAAGATCTCTAAGAAATGTTTTGTCAATATCTTTACTCATTGCTTGCTCCAAATAACTTGAATGATTTGTTCTTAAACTCTACATATGGCTGGTCAATTCCTTCAATATTTTTCTTACCGTCTAACTCGTAAACTAAAGTGCGGCCATTGGGCAGCTGCGTTGATGGATATACTCCAATAATTTTGAGGCGCTTGGCGTGCGTTAGTGCATGACAATTGGCACACAGAATGGCAAGGTTAAAATTATTGTTGGTTGTGTTTTCTTGCGTTCTTTCTATAATGTGATGCAATTCCAATAAATGGGGATCCGTGACGCTGCACGACTCTATCTCACACTTATTTTTGATTAGCTTACTCTTGCCCATGTCTCTTACTATATCAAATTATTAGGGAATTAGCATTTAGATACAAAAATACTTCGGATATTAGGCGGCCGTTGACTTCTTCTTGCGTGGCTTGCGCCTTTTAATTTTCTCAATAATTAAATCACATTTTTCATCAAGCTTATTATAAGTTTGATCAATGTACTTCTGAAGATCATCTTTTTCTTCTTCTTTTTTAACTTCAATAAGTTCAGGTTCTAATTCAAGTGATTTCATTAGTATCTCCAAAAGATATATCTTTTAATTAGTATCATCATCATCATCTTTATGAGAATATACTAATTCAATTATTTTATCTAATTTAATATCTACCTTATCATAATTTCTAATAATTGAATTAATTTGTTCTTTTACAACACTATGGCTCATTGCGCATTCATTGGCTTGTTTTTGAAGTTCTTTTATTTCAATAGCTTTTAAAGCCATTGCATCAGAAAGTATCTGAGCTTTAGCATTTACAGAGTTTGCAAGCGCCTCGGCCTTAACTGTAACAGCATCAGAAAGAACAGTTGCTTTAATACGATCAGCAAGATCTTTATCTGTTTTATCAGATCTCTTATCTCGAAATCCAAGATATGCCATAATTAAAGAAAATATGGCAATAATAATTGGTATTATTTGTATAAGAGTTAGCATATCCATAAATCCTATTATAAATTAAAAGAACGGTCTTATACTATGTTATATTATTGTAAGCGACTTATACTTAAATCGGTGCCAGTGCATTGTAAAAGGGCACCAGTTGGCGGGCCAGATGCCGCTAATCCAGCTAAACTTGCAAATAATTGTACGCCAACCGCTGCTGGAGCTTGATATAAGAATGTTTTACTAATACAATTATTTGATATTGCCCAAACACCGCTTGCACCTTGATTCTGAAATGCTGATACAGAATAACTTTGATTAATAGCTGAGCCTTGTGCAAAATTTATGCTACCAGACGCACCAGATTTAAACCAAGCCTGTAATGCTGTTCCAGAAGGAAGCCCAGTTGCCGCTATTGAATAACTAATTTTCCAACTACCAGGGGCCAAACTTATAAGAGATGAGGCTGCGCCTCCGACTCCTACGCCGCCTGATGCTACAGAGGTCCATCCTATATTGGTTCCAGTTTGCATATTAAGAACTGGGAAATTTATGGGTGCGCCAGTATATCCTGCACCAAATCTCATTAATGTAGGAACGCCAACTCCCACTTGAAGTCTATCTAAAACAAGATTCATGCCGCTGCCTTGTGCGCCCTGAGGCCCTGTAGTTCCGACTGAACCCGTAGGTCCAATAGATCCTGTAGGTCCGACAGAACCCGTAGGTCCAATAGATCCTGTAGGTCCGACAGTGCCAGTTGGCCCTTGAGGTCCCGCACCGCTACCACCTCCACCGGCGCTAACAAATCCACTCATCTAATACCCCACGCATGAACAGATACATTAATAGGTCCGCTGGAGCCAGATTTAACCCTAAACCAAACTAAACAAATAACTCGATTATCAAATGATAGTCCAGCACTTGGCTTAGTTGAATCTAATTCTCCATGTATAGTGGTTCCATTAAATGAATATTCAACTACACCAGTCCCTTCATTAAGAAAGATTAGGCTTTGAGTTGGAAAAGTAATAACCAAATCTGGCCCATAACCGTCTGCTACAGTATAGCCATCTGGCGCACCAAATTGTGTCCAATTTACCGCAGTTTTGCTGAAATAATTGAAATCGCGTCCTTGTGTTTTTTTAATTCCCTTAAAAGCCATATTGGTACCTCGTTATACATATTATGCACGAATATTGCATTAAACTATCCAAGAAGCAGCAACCCTTGTTTTTACTAGAGCATGACCAGTATTTGGATTGGTTACGCTCTCAGCAGTTGGAGTTGTTGTAACTACAAATGCTTCATAAACTGCGCCAGCTATATAATAGCCTACCATCTTATAATAAACAATATTTACATGTGGTAATGGAACTGAATTACCACTTGAAGCAGCAAGTGATGCATTAAGAAATGCAGTAGATGAAGAATCTAGTCCACCACGATATCCATCAGATACTGCTACTGGTAAAATATAGTTTCCATGAGATGTATCAGGAATTCCTAGAAATCCTGCGGCCGGAGCCATCAATAGTTCATTGCTAACAGCAGCAGCAAATGTTAATCCTCTGTCACCACTTGACATTTGTACTGCTCCACCAGTAGACATTGCTCCAGTACCTCCAGAACATCCAGTAAATGTAGCGCCGCTTGTAGCGCCATATGTTACTATTTGTACGCCAGCGCCAGTAGTGACTAATATTGTACCACCAGTTGCAGGAAATGAAGTTGTTGAAGCAACAGTAATAACTGCTTGTGGTAAACTTTGTCCGTTTGAGGCTACTGCTATTGTTGTACTAAGTGACATTTATTTTCTCATTTACGTTTGTGGAGTTGTTATACCATCGTATGGTCCAAAAAAGATTGCCGGTATAGATGCAGTTGTTGCTGGTATGGAAGTCGTATTCATTCCAAGTCCAGATACTGCCAACCACGTTTTATTATCGAAAGTATCATAGGTATTACCAATACCACCAATTTGTATCCATCTAGTTTTTCCCTTAATCTGTCTTGGTGCCAATTGAGCAGCCAATGAATTGTTGTATAACAATATTGGTTCTCTAATAATTGCAGGAGTTGTCGATGGGTGGTTAACTGTTCTCATTGCGTTAATGTTTGATGCAGACCATCCAACTATAGTTGTATATGTATTTGCTATTGCAGAATAATATACTGATCCTGCCCATAATGTTGGTAAATCTCTTGATGCAACTGGGCATCCACGAGCTGCATATCCGCTAAAACTTCCAATAGTTCCAATAAAATTGGTTGCGTAAAAATATGGAGCAGAGGTAGTATTAGTTGCCGAATTATTCCAAGTTGAAAGAACCTCACCTGTACCACATGAGAATGCATAAGGATCCACATCTGCCGGTTCAGTCTCATCTAATCTTGTAAAGATAAATCCTGCCGCCTGATATTGATTAGATGTTAGAACTGTTGCATAAAAACTTCCATCTGCGGTTACTCCTGATGTTGGAACCGCATTAACACAAGCTAGTTGAGCACTATTTGTTGGCAAAAATCCAGATGCATTTCCACTAAACCAAGCCGCAGCAGTACCAGTAGTCGTTCCTCTTACACAAACACCTTTAAGAGGAAATGTGCTAACAGATTGCCCAGTTAATAGTGTGCCAGTTCCGCCAGTACATCCAGTAAATGTAGTTGATGATAATGTTCCTATTCCAGTATTTCCAAGTCCAGTATATGTTATTGTTTGTGGACTGCCAGCAATATTGATTGTAATTGTTCCTGATGTTGGAAATCCACGAGTTTCAGCTACAGTAATAGTTGATTGGGGCAATGCCAAACCATTTGATCCTGCCGCTATTGTAGTTCCAATTGCTCCGGGGGCAAGACTTGGCGTTATAGTAATAGTCGGGCTAGTTATTACGGTTGATGCCGTCATAGTTCCAGTTAAACCGGTAAATACATAGCTGCTCATATTGAGTCCGGAATATGATAATTGTTGTTGGCCATAATTAGTATTGACTGTTAGCGTTCCAGATATTGGAAATCCTCCAATACTGGCTGTTAAATATGTCATACTATAACTGCTAAGAATTGATAAGTTTAGTCCTTGTTGTACTAGACCTCCAGTAGACATTGTTCCTGTACCGCCTGAGCATCCAGTAAATTGCGTTGCGCCAGATATACCAGTGTACTGTACTACTTGCTGCCCATTACTAGTTGTTATTAAAAGAAATCCAGACGCATCAAAAATATTAGCGGCACCAACGTTAATAGTAGATGTTGGCAATGAGACTCCATTTGAGCCTGCAGCTATTAATGTATTCATTGACATCATATTGGTTTGAATAGATTGGCCGGTTAATAATGTGCCAGTTCCGCCAGTACATCCAGTAAATGAATTTGCCGTTTTTCCAGTATAAGTGACCGTTTGAGTAGTTCCGCCTATATTTATATATAGTGTGCCTCCACCAGCCGGAAATGTGTCAACACCGCCACTCAATGTAGTACTAACATTGATGGTTGCTGTTGGTAATGCTACGTTATTTGATCCGGCAGCTATTGATGATACGGCCGGTGAGGCAAACATATGTGTGCCGCTTATTGTTGCGGTTGATAGAGACATGCCAGCAGCTATCGCACTAAAAAATTGAGTGGATTCTGCTACAACATCGGCACATATGTAATAAATGAATCCGTTTACTGTGCTAGATCCAGATTTACTAAACATAACTTCTCTACCATAAAGAACAACAGTTCCAGTAGGTACAAAAGTGGCCCCAGACAAAGAACCGGTAACTGTATGAGTGTTATCAAAAGAACCGGAATGTGGCATGATGACTGCATAGCCGGTTAGACCTACAGTATCCCAAACATATCCAAGTAACTCACCTTCAATCACTGCTCCCACAACAGATTGAGTAACTGTCTCTCCTTTTATAAAAGTTCCAGTTGGTGCTGCACTTAAAGGAACTTTAAATGTTTTAGGTCCGCTCATAACAATCCAGGCAGCATTGCTATCGCTCATATTATTAGGTGGATATGTATCGTTTAATGGATTTACGTTATTCCCCCAACGATCTGTTGCTGCCGCAGTAGATAAAGTAGATGATGTAGATGGCGTTCCAGTTGCATCTCTTGTATAGCCGTCACTACTTGCTGTAACAACCCAGCCTGCTGCTTTCATAACACGAGTCATCTTCCAAAGTACTTGAAATACATTGGTGGTTCCTGGCACTTTAAAATTTGTAGAGAATGCGTTAGCCATTTATATCACTTTATAGTATTGGAGTTGTTGTGCCATCATAAGGCCCAAATATAATTGTTGGAGTGCCAGGAGAACCAGTAACAAAAGAAGTTCCGGCTATCCAAGTTTTGTTATCAAAAGTGTCATAGATATTACCAACATTGGTAACTTGTATCCATCTAGTTCTGCCTTTAATTTGTTTGAATCCGCCCATTTGAGTTCCGTTATTATACAGTAATATTGGCTCTCTAAGAATTGGTGGCGAGGCTGCTGGATGATTTAGAATTCTAAGAGCTGTAGCCCCTCCCCAAGAAGTAGTGAAGTTAGTTGATGTTTGTGATATTGTTCCTAACCATTGTGTTGGAATATCATTTGCAGCAACAGGACCTCCTCTTGAGGCATATCCTATAAATCCGCCATAAGTTGTATCTAAAAGAATTGTAGCAGACGATAAACTGTTATGAGATCCATCAGAAAGTGCTGTGAACCAGTTGTTCCAAGTTACAAGTGTGCCGCTTTTATGGCTCAACCAAGCATATGGGTCCACATCTCCAGGTTCCGTATCATCTAATCTAGTAAATGCTATACATCCAGTAGATAGCGCTGAGTTTGCGATACCAGAAACTAGTGCATAAAAACTTCCATCTGCTGAAACTCCGCTTGATGCTATTGCATTTGCACATCCCGCCTGCCCATTATTTGATGCAGAAAATGTACTTAGATTATTAAACATTGCAGCATAGCCGAAAGGTAATGTTGATGCAGTAATGACTCCATAAATATCTCCACGTACACATATTGCTTTTGTAGGGAAATTAGTAATGGGTTGACCAGTAAGCAAAACTGCATTTCCACCAGTACATCCAGTAAATGTTGTTGCTGTAATTCCAGTATATGTGATTATTTGCGGATTAGTGACGCTGTTTCCAGTTACATGAATATGCAAAGTTCCAGTTGCAGGAAATCCTTGTGTAGAAGCTACGTTAATAGTCCCTTGTGGCAATGTAAATCCGTTTGAGGCTGCAGCTATTGTTGTCCCTAATCCTCCAGGAGGTGTTGTTGGCAATGCAACAACCGCGGCACCAGAATTTGCAGTTGATGCTGTTGCTGCATTACAACCACCAAATGATGTTGCAGAAGCCACTGAAGTATATGTTACTATTTGATTGCCGTTAGCTACTGTAGTAACTAATACGGCCCCAGATGTAGGATATCCCGCTGTAGATGTAACGTTCAAAGTAAAGCTAGCACTCAATGTAGCTCCACCAACAGCTACAGTTGTTGATGATGCTAAAGTTAATGTGCCAGCTATTGCACTGAAAAATTGAGAGGCATCTGCTGATAAATCAGCACAAATATAGAATATTTGTCCAAGATAACCTCCAATACTTGCCGTATTGCCACCAGCTTTGCTAAACATAATCTCTCTACCATAAACTATTACAGTTCCAGTTGGTATAAAAGTTGCTGATGATGTTGATCCGGTAACAGTATGAGTATTATCAAATGTTCCAGTACGAGGAAGAATAACAGCATATCCAGTAAGTCCTACTGTATCCCAGACATAACCAAGTAATTCGCCTTCAGCGGCGCTTGTTGCTTGAGTAATCGTTTCACCTCTTATTAAGGTTCCAGATGGCGCAGCACTTAAAGGCATTTTAATAGTGCTCGGGCCCCTCATAACAATCCAAGCATAATTATAGTCAGACATACTGTTAGGTGGATATGTATCAGCGGCTGGATCTGCATTTCCTCCCCATTTATCAGCAGACTGTACTCCAGTATTATCTTGAGTATATCCGTCACTACTTGCAGTAACTGTCCAGCCAGCTTTTTTCATAACACGAGAAAGATTCCACAAAAACGGCATAGCGTTTGTAGAAAGTGGTATTGTATAGTTTGTAGCGAATGCGTTTGCCATTATTTTATCTTATAGTATTGGGGTTGTTGTACCATCATATGGGCCAAACAAAACAGTTGGAACTGGTGAGGTTGGTACTACTAATTTAGTTACTGCTAGCCATGTTTTATTATCGAAAGTATCATAAGTATTACCCATATTAGTAATCTGTATCCATCTAGTTGTACCTTTAATTTGTTTTGGCGCTCCAGTTCCTGCTCCAGAACAAATTAGCAATACCGGCTCTCTAATAATTGGGGTAACTGCAGCAGGATGATTTAAAAGTCTAAATGGAACTGGAGTACTAATTAAAGATATCCAGGTAGAAGAAGATACTGATGATATTATTCCTGTCCATAATGATTGCAAATCTCTTGATACTACTGGACAACCTCGGGCAGCATATCCCACAAAATTTCCAGTTGCAGATGCAGTGTTACATATAGTGGTAAATTGAAGATCGTTGGTATTGCCAGCAACAGTTAATTGATTTGTCCAAGCTGAAACGTTTACTGAAGTTCCAGTTAAAAATGCATACGGGTCAACATCTCCAGGTTCAGTATTATCCAGCCTTGTAAATATAAATCCACAAGTGCCATTAACTGTAGTCACATTTGTTGACGCGACCGCATAAAAACTTCCGTCTGCCGTTACTCCTGCTGATGGTGTCGCATTAACACATGCGGCTTGCCCATTGTTTGATACTATGAAATTGGCAGTAACGTTACTAAACCAGGCTCCGGTATTTCCTCCAATAGTGCTTCCTCTAACACAAACTCCTTGTATTGGGAAATTACTTACGCTTTGTCCAGTTAGCATTGTGCCAGTTCCACCGGTACATCCAGTAAATGTAGTTGTTGTTAATCCAGTATAGGTTATAGTTTGTGGACTGCCAGCAATATTTAATGTAAAGGTTCCGGTTGCAGGAAATCCGGCAGTTGATGTAACGTTAATAGTTCCTTGTGGTAAAGCAGCGGCGTTTGATCCGGCCGTTATTGTAGTGCCTTGTGCTCCTGGTGCAGTTATTGGTAATCCGGCAACTGAATTTGTATTTGCCATCGTTCCTGTACCACCAGAACCGCCAGTGAATGTTGTTGCGCTACCAATAGCAGTATATGATATTACTTGACCTCCAAGAGAAGTATTTAACAATAATGTTCCTGCTGAAGGAAATCCAACTGTTGAGACTACTGTAATAGTTGATTGTGGTAGAGTTAATGCGCCACCATTCCATGTGGTTGTTGGTAGAGTAGTTGCTGCAGCAATAGAACTAAAAAGCTGAGCTGATTCGGCAGCAGCATCAGCACAAATGTAATATGTATATCCGCTTGTGGCGCTATTAGCTGGTTTAGCAAATACAATTTCACGTTTGTATGTTACTACAGTTCCTGTAGGAACAAATGTTGCAGCAGATATAGCTCCAGTAACGGTATGACTATTGTCAAATGTTCCAGTACGTGGCATAATTACGGCATATCCAGATACTCCGACAGCATCCCAAGTATAGCCAATTAATTCTCCAGTTGCTCCACTTGTAGCTTGAGATATTGCCTCGCCTCTTCTAAAGGTACCTGTAGGCGCAGCGCTTAATGGAACTTTAACTGTCTGTGGCCCACTCATAACAATCCATCCAGCAGTAGTATCTGTTAGATATGCTGTTGGATAAGTATCATTTGCAGGATCAGCATTGCCTCCCCAACGATCAGATGCGGCGACTCCAGTAGTATCTCTAATGTATCCATCGCTGCTTGCTGTTACTGTCCATCCAGCTTTCTTCATTACTCTAGTAAGTTTCCAAAGTAATGAAAATATATTGGTTCCGCTAGTTATTGGATAATTTGTTGCAAATGCATTAGCCATATTACACCCAATCCACTCTTATATTAGCCATATCTAATATAACTTGATCTGCTGGCGCTCCTGCTGCCATTAATATTTGAACTTGATACATTGCATTTCCAGCAGATAAGTTGGCTGATAAGTCACCAGTAACTAATGATACTGGCGTAGTTGATGATGTTGTTAAAGTACTTCCAGTAACATCTGAGGCTGTTGTAAGATTATATAGTTTTATTGACATTTGAGGAGATGTGGTTTCACCAATACATCGTAATTTAATTGTAGTATATCCATCTGCAAGCTCTAATGGATTTAATTCAAATGTTCCGGCAACGACATATGTTCCTGAGGCTGTATTTGTTGTTCCCGCAAATGGCGTAATGATAAGATGCTTCCAGGCGGCGCCACCATTTGTTACGGCTAGCGTTGATGAAGTAAGATTGCCGCTTGCATCAGACTGAACTGCACCGACACCCAAATTAGCGATCGTTACTACACCAGTTGGCTTTACTGTTAGTCTTGTAGTTCCACCAGTTTTAAGATAAGTATAACCGTCAGCACTTGAACCGGTTCCAGAAGTAAGAGCTAAATTACCGCCAGTAGAAGTGGTTCCAGTTTCATTCTGTGCCTGTATTGTAAATGTTTGACCGGTTCCTGAAACAGTTGTTAAATCTGCCTGAGAAATAACTGGACTACCACCAGCTGGAGAAGATGTCCATTGTAGATTAGCAACAGCAGGCACTATGCCAATAGCATTATCAATTTTAAGATATGCTCCTCCTAGAACTCTAAAATATGTTGCAGTTTGACAATCAAAATAAGTATTAATAGGGGATGAAGCCGCAGAAGAATATGATCCAAAATAAATATTACCAGAGGTCATATATATTCCGCCGTATGTAGTTGCGCCAGAACGAAAACGAATTTCAGAGTCATCTCTAAATAGAAGTTGAGTTCCTGCTGCGGATCCTATTGTAGCAGATGGAGATCCGCCAATATCTCCCATTTTCCAATTACTTGTAGTAGTTATATAACCATTGCTAGATGTACCAGTACCTGCATTAAGTATTAAATCACCACCAATAGAGGTAGTTCCAGTTTCATTTTGACCATGAATTGTTAGTGTCGCTCCGGTCCCAGAATTGGTAACCAGATCTTCCATTTTTATTAGTCCGGCTGCAGTTGGGCTTGCACCAAGACTTATGTAACCATCAATACTATTTTGCCAGTTAGTTCCATCATAACCAGCAATTATAAATGCTGGGACCGTTCCATCTAATGCGCGACAGTTATTCCAATAAGTTGTTGATGCATGAGCATTATAATTATTATGAACTGTATTAGTAAAGCTACCTGGAAATATACAATCAACAAACTCGGTTCCAGTTGATCCATCAAAGTAATAATGATCAACATCAATCTGGCAGCCAATAAATCTAACTCCAACTGAACTAATAAGATTGATTGCTGTTCCAGTTCCATAAATCATACAATCAACAAGAGTTTGTCCAAGTGCTAATACGTTCCAGCAATAGACGTTAGTAGCGTTATGGTTGATTTGTACACCACAGATTACGCCATGACCATCATTGCCACCACCAACTAATTCCATACCGTTAGTACTATTTTGCGTAATAATACCACCAGTCCAGTTTAGATTGCCTGCTTGCCAACGGACACCAGTTGCGTTTCCAAGAGCTTGACAGTTTGTGAATACGCTATATTCACATAGAAGCCACCAACCCCAGCCGGAAGTACAGTTTCTAACCATACAATTAGTAAATTGATTTCCGTGTTGCGATCCATCTGGCGCAGCAGAGATACTCTCAATGCCAGCATAGTAAAAACTATCAACAGTTAAATTGACAGCCTTGAAATATTGATAATTAGATAGTAAGCCTTGTTGTGCTCCACCAGTGTTATTTCCAAGCATCTTAAAATTAGATAGAGAACAATATTCTCCACCAGTAGTTAGTAAAATACCGTTTCCAGTAGTTTTTAATACGGAACTATCGCCATAGCCAATAATAGAGCATCCGGCTGGTAAAACACTACCAACTCCAACAAGATAAGTTCTATTAGATGCCAATTGAATTGTATGATTACCAGATCCAGTTGCGCCGGTTAATGCGGCAATGGCTGCCGTGAATGCAGCGGAGTCATCTGTAATGCCATCGCCAACGGCACCATATTGTTCTAACGAGATTACACCTTTAAGTTGTTGAACTCTCTGAACAGTTGCTGATCCAGTAAGATCTCCACCGGCAGTAAACCCAATGGCAGCGGGCTTGGCCTCCCAATAGCCGTCTGCATTGACCCAGGTTAATGTATAACCATCTTGTGTGGCACCAACGGAGGCTAGGGCAGGATCTAATGTCTTGCTTCTTATACCGACCACTATGGGGGCAGGATATAATCCAGTTAAATCTCCACTTACTGCTGCAGTTAAAGTTGTAAGTGGCGTAACTGGCGTCCAAGCAATACCATTCCAGGCAAAATAATCACCCAAATTAGGAATTGCAGAAGAAACTGGCTTACCTTGTATTCCAATAACATAAGGAACCGAATTAGTATTGCCTAAATCTCCTGCTAATTTAACCGCTCCCAAACCTGAAATAGTAGTATCAAGCGCATCTAATCTTGCCCTAACTGTAGAACTAATTCCGCTTGGCTTTACGCCTAATTCTGTTTCAATTTGTATGATTGCGCTTCTAGAATTATTAAAAATGCTGGCGCTAACAGGCGTCGAATTATCGGTCGCTGCTGGTAAAGTTAAGCCAGTATCTATTTGAGCAGGATATTGAGACATTAAGCCCCTTTAAGGAATATAATACACATATATATTACTGAATATACCTGTATTTGGCATCTGTAAATCCCTTTTCCATCATTTCTGATATGCGCTCATGGCTAAAATCTAATAAATCCTCGATCAAATTGTAATCTGGTCTTAAAATATTAATTTTAACGAACTTTCGATCAGAAACACCAGCTAAAGCAAGCTTATTATGCATCTCAATCTTCTCAATATCATTAGCCATTATCTTATCAGTTGATAAATCAAATGAACGCTTCAGAATATCAACAGTTGTTGGATTTTTAATAAATCTATTTACACGCGTCTGTGGGGATGTAATGATAATATCAATAATATCTGCTCCTAACTCTACTGCCTTTTTAATGGGGCTTATTTCTTTAACCCCGCCATCAGTCCAGAGCTGGCCAAGAAACTTAACAGGAGAAAGCATGCCAGGGAAAGCAGCAGAGGCTACAACAGCATCAATAAAATGGTCAGATTTTTGATCAAATATAGTATATTTGCCAGAACTTAATGATACAGTTCCCACATTAACTAATTTGCCATTATTTCTAATCTTCTCTAAATCTAATCCAGCCCTTAATAGATTGGATAATGGAGAACTATCAAAAAAGCTTCTATTCCAGAGTGCATGTAATCTTCCGAATGGAAACCATCTCTTATATACCTTTTCAGTGGTCATACTCTGCCACATATCAACAAGGGTGTCTACTGACTTTTTTTCTTCGCCAGTAGGAAACATCGATAGATAGGCACAGTTAATTGCTCCGACAGATACTCCACAGAAGGCATCATAAATGACATTTAATTCGCCAAGAATGTATTTAAGGGCGCCGCATTGGTATGCCCCTTTGCTCCCGCCACCGCTAAGAACGAGGGCTCGCATTAGTAATAACTCCAAATATTATCAACCATTCAGCCTCACCTGTGAAAGCCTTATTAGGTATATACCTGATTAGTTATATGATGTGAGTGATTTTTCACAAGATTCAAGTACTTGCAAAACCTTTAGAGACAAATCTAGGCCCAATCGATAGTCTTTATTACCCTCAATAGCTTTAATAAAAGTAAATAATGCCATAGTTAATGGTGGTGCCTGATTGCTCGGGCGTTTATTATCATTATATTTGATATTTAGGCCATCAGAACTAACCTTTATCTTTCGAACTGATTTCTCAGCGCTATTACCAACATAACTTTCAGTTTCAAATGTTTTAAACTTTAGCTTTATCTTAAATAGAGCGCCCCGTTCTGTTTCTATTTGTTCCGCCTTAATTTTATGAGGAAACTCTTGTGCTAAATCTAAAATCATTGCAATATCATGACAACCATAATCCCACAATGAAGAATAGTCTCTATCAGGACTATTATTAACTCCAAAAGAAACTATCTTATCAATTTTATGTGAATGAGTAAAATCTCTTAGATTTTGATATGCCACTGAAAATAAATGAATATGGTTAACTAAAATTGGCGCTTTAAATTGTTTTAAAACTAATGCTTCAGATAAAGATAGGCTTAATGGTTTTTCAATCATTATTGGTATACCAAGACTTAATGAATGGCACGCAATCTCGATATGAGACTGTGGAGGCGTAGATATTATTACACCATCTGGCTTATCATCAATAAGTTTTTTCCAATTATCTCTATTAGCTATTTGTAAATTAACATTTGAGAAATTAGATAATGTTGATATATAATTTTTGCCCCATTTCCCGGCTCCAATTAAAACTATATTCATTTGAAATGTTCCTTATTATTGAGATACCAATCAACACATTTTTCTAAACCATGATCAAATGTATATTGCGTATTCCAACCTAATTGTTTAATTTTAGAGCAATCTACAGAATATCTGAAATCATGGCCAGCCCTATCTTTTATAAATTCAATTGGGGCAGATTCTTTGCCTAATATTTTTGCTATTTTTTTTACAACTTGCATGTTAGTAAATTCTATACCAGATCCAATATTATATGTCTCATTTAATGGAGCAGACTCAACAATCTTCATAATTGCAGAGCAATGGTCATCTACATAAATCCATTCTCTAAACTGTTTACCTTGTCCATGGATAGGTATAGGCTTATCGTTTAAAATTGATGTGATGACCTTTGGCATGAGGTTGCGGGGCGGTTGGCTGGGCCCGTAGTTATTACAACATCTCGTAATGTTATACTTTAAACCATGAGTTTGATTTGCCGCATGTACTAGCAATTCTCCGGCGGCCTTTGATGCAGAATATGGGTTTCTAGGTTTAACTAGTGATTGTTCTGTCCAAGATTGATCGCCAACATTCAATTGGCCATATACTTCATCTGTGCTCACATAAAGAAAGCGCTCAATACCATGTTTTATGGCCATATCAACCATTACTTGAGTTCCAACTACATTTGAATGTATAAAAGGCTCGGCGCTTCTAATAGAATCATCAACGAAACTTTCTGCCGCACCATGAATTACAATATCTGGCTTCTCAATAGAAAAAACATTATCCATAAATATGGTATCAGCTATATCTCCCATATAAAATGTATGGTCTTTATTTAACTCAACATTATAGCGATTATAATGCGCAAGAACCTTATCTACGCTTACAAATTCATATGGCAATTTTTCTCTCTTAACTTTACGCATGAAATTGGAGAAAATGAATCCACATGATCCTGTTACAAGTATTTTTTTCATGTATTAAATTCCTTTAATTCTGGTAGTGGAATAATCCAAGTACCTTTAAAATTTGGATGATTAGATATGATACTATCTGCAAAATTCCATCCTAAAATTAATACCACGCTGCCATCTTTCAATGCGGCATCAGAAAATATTTTAATATGTTTGCCAGGCGAAAAAGTATTTTGTTTTAATTCTGCATCATCAATTCCATAAGAAATTAAATTTTCATCAATATCTAAGGCATATAACAGTGTTGTAGATTTTGCTGGCATACCATAAACCAAAATAGTTTTTTGTTTAGAAGATAATTCCTTAAGTCTATTATTTAAAGTTTCTTTTAAAATTTTAATATTATCACAAAACTGAACTAATTTTATATTTATACTTTTCTCTTCCTCTATAATATTAGCAACTGACTGCCTAATAGGCTTGGTACCACGCCTGCATGTAAATACCCTAATTGACCCTCCATGATTTGGCAGCCTCGTTACATCATAAATATCCATATAAAATTTATTAAAAAATTTCTGTAAAGCTCCAATATGATGATGATGCATATGTTCATGATAAATTAAATCAACTAATGTTTTATCAAGGATATCTAATAAATATGAATTTTCAAATACAAAAATACCATCATCATCTAATAATTCTAAAACCCCTTCAACTATAGTGGTTAAATTTTCATTATGAGCAAACATATTATTACATGTTATAACTTTTATTTTTTTATTTGAAAGATTTTGCCTAATTATTTTAGATGTATCTTTGCTAAAAAATTCAGTTATAGTATCAATGCCATTTAATTTGGCCAAATCTTTTATATTCAATGCCGGGTCTACTCCAATTACATCAAAATTATATTTTTTAAAACATTTTAAAAATGTACCATCATTGCTTCCGATATCTAAAATTGTTTTATCAATATTTTTATCTAAATCTAATAATTTCAATGAATCGCCATCAGTAAATGTAGCAAGATTATAATATGAAAACATTATTTCTCTAGCATATTTTTCAAAATGCTCAACATTAACTTTACTTGTACCGCTAACATATAAATAATGTTTATACAGCCTGTCTTTATCAACAATACAATCAAGTTGCACATGATTACATTCAATGCATTGAATAAGATTCAAAGGAAATAAATCTTGTTTCTCTGGCACATCTAAAAATTCATTAGCTAATGGCGTAGACCCTAAATTAATAATATGTTTTATTTTACCATTACATAATAAACATCTATCTATTATTTTATAATCTTTCATTTAAATTACCATTTCTTATTCTTAAGATAGTTGTTTTTGATACGCCATACTCTTTTCCAATAATTCTTGATGGGCGGGGATCATTTTGAATAATAATTATTTGTTCTGGCGTTAACTTTGGATACTTTACATACTGATTAATTACAGAATGTTTGCCTTTATTCCATGGAACAAAATTTCTCTTAGCTTCAGACATTTTTGCCCTGGTTTCTAAAGAAATAATTCTACCTTTTTGACTTTCTGACATTTTTACAAGCTCTTCTGGTGTATGTTTTCTGCCTTTATTATTAAATTTTCCTTTGCTGCCGCCTTCTCTAATATTATACCCAAATTCCCTTGTTAATGCGTTATGCTTATTTATAAAATAAATTTCCCAATAATCTGCAATTTTTTGTGTATGAGCTATTGTAATTAACTCTATTTCAAATTTATCACGCCCATATTTTTTAATAGCGGCATAGATTTTAGTACATCTTGAATTAGGCAAACAGTGTTCATTAAATCTTCTTTTAATAGAGTGAATGGTTTGACCAATATATAATTTGTTATTTAATAAATTAGTAATTTTATATATTAGATACATTAGAACTCCGCACGAATTAAATCTGATTCATGTGAATCATGATCTCTATTTCGTTTAGATAATGAAACTAGTACAGAATCCTCTAAAAATACAGTTTTATGTATTTTCATGGGCGGTGTAAAAACCATTTGTCCAGCTTTAATTATTAGTGGCTCTCCTACAAACTTTTCATCGAGTCCGCGCTCATAGTATTCCATAGATCCAGACACTACATATAGATAATGAAAATCTTCCTTATGATAATGATTGCTGCGAATAGATCCAGCTTTACTCGTAATAATGGCGGCTCCATTTACTGGTGCATTCAATAAATTCTGAATAAATCCCCTTTCATCAACAAATGGCTCATCAAGTGGGACATTCGCATCTTTTGGATATTTTTTTTCTTCAACTGAAGTTGTATATTCTTTATTGTTCATTTCTTACCTTTATATTTTGGATTTGATTGAATAGATTGCTCCATACTTTTAGCTATCTTATCCCATGTATAATTATCAGCAAATTTTCTGCATTTATCTATTACACTATCTGCAAATTGCTTATCAGTTAATGATTTAATGACTGCCGAAGTAAATTCAGGCAGATGATCTCTAACTGGACTCTTAATAACGACTGCTCCAGAATTATTATATATCGAACCAAGGCAATCTACATCTGTCATAACTGGAACAGTAAATCCGGCATGATTTTCCATAGTAGAAACTGAAAATCCTTCAGTAAATGCTACTGTATCTGCTGAGAATGCAAAAACTGATGCTTCACTTATTTCACGGGCCATATCTATCCTACTTACAGATCCAACCTGTTCCACGCCTAATTGCTTTAATCTTTTGATAGCCTCTTTAACATAACGAAGGCGTTGACCCATCTCTACAACATGAGGGTGGTTTGTTGTAGAGTTTGGTTCTATATTTAGAATGTCTCCATAGTTGAAATGATAAAAAATCTTTAAAGTAGCCTCTGGAACAGCTTGTTTGATTTGTGGCCATTGACTTAATAGCCAGTGTAGCCCCCTATCACAACTACTTGTCCAAATTACTCTTCCTGGGACTCTTTTATCCTCATAAACTTCAGGACTACATCCTAATGGAACAACACTCCATTTTTCAGGTTTAGGCGATAAGCTTTTAAGATGTTTCATATGCATTTCGCATACTGAAAGCCAACTATCAACAAAATCATCAAAACCTGAATGACAATAGGTAAAATCATTAAGAAACTGCCAGCATATTCTAAGTGGCTTATCATTTACGCCACGAAAAGCATCTGGTTCATTTATAGAGATAACCGCATCAAAACTTTCATCAATAACTGTATGACGATCTATAAATGAATACAACTTACAATTTTCCCACATTTCGGGCTTATTATTAGGCTCTGCATGCTCTGTAAACATATGAATTTCATGTCCCAATTGTTGTAAGCCCTTACTAATCATACAAAAAGAAAGATCTGTTCCAGTTAATCCTCTAGAACTGACAAAAATATTATTATACCAAAAATCAAGTGGACGCGTACCAATACTAAAGCTACCTAATAATACTGCTATTTTCATTATATTCCGCCTTCAAATTTTACATATGGAAGTGGTGTAATAAATCCACCTCTATATCCTTTAGCTCTTAATTTTGGCTTTATTTCATCTGCAATATGCCATGATAATAAAAGTAAATGATTAACAGAGTTAAGTGTATCAACACTTTCTTCTAAAATAGGTATTTTAGTTCCAGGAGAATATTTACCTATTTTATTTGATCCTGGAGCTTCTAATACAAATTTAATTATATCTTCATTTAATCCAACATAATTTATTAGAGTACTTGCTCTAGATGGAGCGCCTATAGCGCCAATGCGTGTCATCATATTAGGTGCGCAAAGCATAATTTCTTTATATAGACCGAACTTGGAACAAACTACCAATCTTTTGAACTCATCAAACTTTTCTTTAGTCAAAACTTTTGATTCATTATCTAATATTTCTGAAACACTTTTATTTACCTTAAATTGTCCAGTTTTTGCAGCATATACTCTAATTGAGCCGCCATGTGTAGGAATATATGTTGCATGAAAGACTTCTAAATCATGCATTCCAAATAAATACTTAAGGCTGGTAAGACTGTAATATCTTAAATGCTCATGATAGATAGTATCATACTGATTTGTTTCGATAAGAGATGCCAAATAATGAGACTCACTAATAAATACCCCATCTTTATCAATAAGAGTTTTAATTGCTTCGATAATTGAATGAATATCTTCAATGTGCGCAAAAACATTTGCAGCTGTAACTAACTTTGCTGGCCCTTGCTCTGCAACTATTTTTTTAGCAGTATCATGATTAAAAAATCCTTGAATTGTTGGGATACCAACGCTATTTGCATATTTAGCAATATCAGTTGGCTCTACACCTTGAATTCTGAACTTAGTAAAATTACTTAATAAAGTCCCATCATTAGATCCAATATCTACAACCAAATCAGTTTTTTTAAGGCCAATAATCTGTTCAGCTTCTTGAGATAAGTTTCTAAAATTATCTTTTAGTATTCTTGTAGTTCTGCTTGTATAAGCATATGATGGTGGAAAAATAATTTGTGGATCAACTATATGACTAAGCTGAACTAATGAGCATTTTTTACAAACTAACATTTCTGCTGGGAAAAATATATCCTCTTGAAGCTCTTCTCCAATTGTTTGCATAACATTTACTTGAGGTAAATGTCCTAAAGAAATAATTTCTTCTAAATCTGGAGAGCTGCAAACTTGACAGCAGTCTATTCTTATACTTGACTTTGTTCCAAAAGCTAACTTACTCATGACTTCCTTTATAATGCTCTTTATACCAATTAATTGTTTTCGTTAAACCATCAAGCAAACTATATTGCTGTTTAAATCCCAGATTATTTAATTTCTCCATTGAGGGGCAGCGCCTATTTGCCCCACCCATAGGATTAATACCTGTTTTAATTGTAATTTTTATATCTAAAATACTTGCTATCATATAAACTAGATTTTCTATACTTATTTCATCTTGAATGCCAATATTATATGTGGCAGAGATACTATTATTTGCCATAATCATTTGGTTTACAGCATCATCTATATAGCAAAATGCTCTTGTCTCTAATCCAGATCCTTGAATATTAACAACTAACTTATCATCTATATATTCTGGATTGGTTGGCATTAAGATTTTTTTAATTATTTCTGGAATTACATGCTCAAATCCCATATTAGGACCATACACATTATGTGGTCTAAAAATTTTAGTATTTAATCCTTGCTGCGATCCATAATGAATAGTTAATAACTCACTAATTATTTTACCACCAGAGTAACTAAATCTAGGATTATAAACATCTGGAATTAATATTCTTTCAGATTCTGGAGTTGGAACTTGAGTTGGCTCATTATATACTTCACTTGTACTGCATAATACATAATTTTTTATATTGTGTTGCAAGGCTATATCTAATGTATTAATTGCGCCCTTTACACCAACATCTAATACTAATTCTGGGTGTGAATAAAAGGTAGATGTTCCATTGATATAGGCAAAATGCCATATAGCATCAAATCCTTTATATATTTTTACGGCAGTATCAAGATCATCAATATTTCTAACATCACCATCATATGTCTTATAATTTTGATTATCATTTTTCAGGTGTGATTTACGAGAAAAATTATCAAAAGAAACTACCTGATGATTTTTTGATAGCGCATCACAAAGCGATGAGCCTATGAAGCCTGAGCCTCCAGTGACTAATATTTTCATGACTGTCCTTTGCTCAATAATATATGAGACAAAACTTGAGCGCGCACGCCATGCTCAATATTAGGTGCCATTTGTGAATTTATTTTAATTCCAGCGATAAATCTTTGCGCCAATGAACTGACTAAATCTATGCGACCATCTTTATTTGAGAGATCATTCTCATAATCTATAATAATAGGACCGCTATAATTAGATTGCTGAATTGATAATGAAAAATTCTTTAAAACATTTGTTTGATTTCTTAATATAAATGAACCATTATCACAATTGATCTTAAATACTAAATCAGAAGGAATATCAGTATCTGTATCAATATTTATTGAGCCATTAAATGACTTAAATTCTATATTCATTTTCATTGCTGTATTAAAATCTAAACTTGGTAAAAGTTTACCAGATACTATTTGCATGGTGTCAGCAAATAACCACTCTAATAAATAGAATACATGTGGACCAAAATTATTTAGAGCACCACCGCCCTTATTTACATTTAGTTTCCACGAACTATTATTAGAAAAATTGGTCATTAACTTCCAGTTAAAATCAAAATCAATAATATCACCAAGATACCTAGAATCAATCATATCTTTAAGTTTTTTTACTATTCTAGATTCGCATATTTCGAAATCAATAGCATGAATAATATTGGAAGTTAATAGGTTCTTAATCTCTGCCGCACTCGATAAATCATAACAAAATGGTTTTTCACAAAAAATATGTTTATTATGAGTAATAGCTGCTTTAAATACTGGATAAGATTCCAATGGCGGCAGAGCTATAGTAATTGCATGAATATTTTCATCTTTTATAATATCTAACCAATTATCAGTAGCAATGGGGATATTATATTGTGCTGCAGAAGAAATAGCATTATTAATATTTCTTGAATAAATTGCAACTATATTGACATCTTGAATTTGTTTAAATGCTGGGACATGAACTTTAGATCCAAAATTGGCCCCAATAATACCTACATTAATTTTAGTCATGCCAAATATTAACTATTTCTGTGTCTGTTATCTTTTTTAAATCTTTATATTCATCATGTGGCACACAAACAATTAATATATCGCTTTTATTTAGAACATAATCTAGTGATAATAAATCAGGATCATTAACAAGCGGATCTGTCGTTAATACTTGCTTTGATTTAAACATTAATATTTTCTTAAGTTTATAACTTAATGATGTTCTTTGGTCATCACTATTTGCTTTAAATGCCATTCCTAATAATCCTACAGTCTTTGTACTTAAATTATGTTTTTTCTCTAATTCATTTACTAGAAATGCTGGTAAGCCTTCATTAGCTTGGATGGCAGCATGACCTAAATTGAATTTTCCTTCAGAATAGGCACATAATTGCAATGTATCTTTATATAGACATGGGCCACCCGCAAATCCTGGGCTTGGTAAGTCATGAAGCCTTGGATAATCTTGCTTGGCTCCATCTAAAATCTTATTATAATCTAATCCTGCTGATGTTACCATCTCATAAAATTGATTAGTTGTAGCAAATTGAATATAACGATATGTATTAGCAAATAGTTTTGCAAATTCTGCTTCCATTGTTTCTAATCTAACTATCTGTGGAGATATAGTCTTAAATAAATTAGTAGCTGCAACTATTGCCTCTTCGCTCATTCCGCTTACTATTTGTGGTAACTTTGGCATTTCTTTTATTGCTTCTCCTTGAACAATTCTTTCTGGACAAAAAGCAATGAGCGGTTCTAAATTTTTAGATTTGAGATACTTATGAACATAATTTGTTACACCAGGGAAAACTGTTGAGCGCAAAATAAGAGTATGGTTATTATGAATAGGTAAGGTATCTAAACATTTAATAATCTCATGTATCTTTGGATTATGAAATTCATCTATTGGAGTTCCAATTGTAAGAATTACGTGTTTAGATAGTGCTACCTCATCAGCTTTCGTTGTGAAAAACAAATTCTTTTGTTCTAAGGCGCTTTTTAAGAATGGCTCACATCCATTTTCTAAGAAGGGTAGCTTGCCAGACGCAATAATGTCCATTGTCCTTTGATTAAGGTCGTAAATCAGAACCTTGAGCCCCTTAGAGGCAAATAAAATAGCGAGCGGGGCGCCTATATGTCCAGCACCTCCAACGATACAGACATCATACTTATTCATTTGAAATACCTCTTAAACTAATGGTTTTTGACACTTATATGTTAATTCATATAACGTTACGCTTGGATTATGAATATTAGTTCTCTCTAAATTAATAAATCCAGCAGTTTTTAGCATTTCAGCCAATGAAGCTGGAGTAAATCCATTACAATGTCTATCAAAATCCGTCCAATCATCGTGCTGACAGCCCCAGATTAATTTTGTAAGTCCAATGTCAGATGGATTCTTTAACCACTCTGTCATAACCCATTCCATATTAATATCATTTACTGTAAATAAAGAACCTGGTTTTAAAACGCGAAAAATGTCTGCAAGAACTAATTTATGATATATTTTAGGGATATGAAGAAAAAGCTCTCCAGTTTCAACACAGTCAACCGTATTATCTGCAAATGGTATCTTGTCTTTACGAGCATCCCATATAATATCACACCCTGAATCAGTATTTGGCCATCTAGCCACCGCATCTAAATTAAGCCAACCTGGTTTTAAATTAGCTCCACTTGCCAAATTTAGATTTATAGGGCTCCAAGTCAATGCATTACAATCTAATTTTAATTCAGCTTCCCCAGTTAGAACCTTATATTGATTAACTCCAGGCACTTTTAAATTTCTATTAAATTCCTTTAATTCTTCTTCAAATTCTTTATCATTCATTTTGATCTCTTAAATTGTGTCACAGTATTATCTGTTGGGTCTTGATATCCAGAGGCTGCACATCTATCAATTATAGTGATATTTCTATAACCATTAATTATCTTTCTTGGCTCCAAATAATATCTAATATTTAGAACTTTAACTCCACCTTTATTTGCGGCATTAAACATGCCGCTATGCAATGTATGTAATCGTCTTGCCAAACCAGTATCCTGAAATCCATGAGTACCATCAAATGTTTCATCAAATCCATTAGCATCTAATAGAAATTTAAGCTTGAAACTGTCATTCTTTAGACAACACATGTCTTGAAGAACTAAATTAGTTGTATCACCATATCTAGTATCAAGATTTGTATTTGCAGGATTAAAATCACTATAACTCTCAACATTAGTATATTTATTAAAAGGTTGCTTGAACGTGCTCCATAAAATATCATCTAATAAATCAGATTTAAGATCATTTACATATGAGTCAGTCCATAAATCATGAGCATCAACATATTCTTTTTCAGTAGCAACCAATAAATTATATTTACTATCTGTTCTTAATTGCCCATATTGTCTGTCTTTGGGGAACTTATCTGATATGACATCTTTATCTAATCCATAATAACTTACTGGTAGCATAAGCGCATAATTAACTGAATTATTTGAATGAAATTCTGCATGAGTCAATAAAGTGTCTTTATCTAAATAAGCATAATCACAAGTAAAATAAACTAATTCACCTTCTGCTGCACACAGCCCAGTATTCATTGATGTGCAATAGTTAGAAATTGGAAATGTATTTTTATTTGGTTCAATATGCTTAACTATAAAGTTATATTGTTTAGCTTTTTCTGCAACCAAGTCTTTTCTTTTACTATAGATAGCGTCTACAAGCACTAATTCAAAATTTTGATAGCTTTGATTTCTTAAACTTTCAAATAAAACATCTAAACCACCAATACGATTAGTGGTTACTATGACTGATATTTTTTGAAGTTTATTAATCGGCGCAACTTTAATATTATTTAGTATTGCATCTCTTGTTTGAGACAAATTCCAATTATTTGGTAATGGTTCATAATTAGTGGCTTGCTTTCTACGCCAAACGCCTAAATTAGTCTCATATGGTCTTAATCTTTTTGACCAAGCTGTTGAATGTCTTGGATTAACAATATATACTTTATTAGCAGGGTCTACAATCCATATAAATCCTAATTTTTTAACTAATGTATCAGAAAATACATTATCTTGCCAACAATGAGTGCCATCAAGGTCCTCATCATATCCATTAATTTTAAGGGCGGCTGAAGTCTTCATACTTTCATTTTTACCATTAAATGCATTCTGATCCGCAGGTCCTGGAGTCATAAATAGTTTATTGTCAGCATTTCCCATAGAATCTAATGGTAAATTTTCTGGATCTTGACAGAATGGCTCTTTGAAAAGGCTCCACAAAACATGATTTAATTTTCCATCTTTAAGATCTTGCGCATATCGCTCAGCATCTTCTAATGGTTTAGAGTATGGTATAAAATCTGGATTTAATTCAGGAACCTCTTTATATTGGTGAGGGCACATATATCCTAAGTTTTCAGCTGGATTATCCATATGGAATTGAACGTGTTTTTCTACACAATCAGCTGGCAAATAAGTATAATCAGTTATAATTAACAGTAAATCTGCCGCTGCATTTACAATGCCAGCATTAGATGAGTTACAATAGCAACCAACTGGAAAAGTATTTTTAGTTGGCTCAATGTGTTTTACTGGAAAATCATAATTCTTTTTTAGATTCTCAACAACTTCTTTTCTATATTTATAGATTCCATCAACTAAAATTAGTTCAAAATCTTTAAATGTTTGATGCTTAAGGCTTTCAAATAGAACATCTAATCCGCCAATTCGCATAGTTGGCATCATTATAGAGATAGCTGGCTTCAACTTAGATTGTGGCTGTGGCTGTAATTGTGATTTTAATTGATTTCTTTTGGGATCAGTCTTTGCTAATCTTGTATCACCATCAGAATAGCCCTTACCATCGCCTCTATATGGCGTTGATGGTTGATATGGAGGCAATGGATCTATTTTTTTATTTTCAATTAACTCAACAAACATATCTTGCCAATTTTTAGCTAGCTTATCTAAACAGAAATTCTCTTTAGCATAATCTTGTAAATATAATCTATCAGATTCATTATCGTCTCTTAATGATTTAACAACGCTATCAACAAAAGTTTTCTTGTAAGCCTCTGAAGTCCATTCTCCGTCTATAAGTATTGCACGAGGGCCAGCAGTTTCATTTAATGCGGCAATGCTTGAAGTTACCATTCGCATTCCTGCTGCTTGAGCTTCCATGGCAGTTATACAACTTGTCTCTGTGAACCAAGTTGAATGAGCCCAGCATCCAGCAGATAAAAATTCTTCTGCTAATTGTTTTTGACTAACTCGATCAATATAATTGACTCCCAAATGCTTCATAGATGTAATTTGATCTTTTAATCTTTGTATTAAGTCTAATTGAAGTTTATCATATTGAGCTGCCCATTCCCAATTTTTAAATCCATAAGCAAGAGTTAATGTAGCTTCTGGAACTTGTTCCTTTATCCTTGGCCATACTTCTAAAAGAATTGGCCAAGATCTGTCCGGTGAAGAAGAATTTATACACTTAAACTTATCTCTTTTAATATTTTTATCAAGAAATCTTGATAGGTCAATGCCGTTTCTAGTTACAACAATGTGGTCGGGATGTAAATTGTGTGCTGCTATTAGATTTTGCTTGTGCCACTCTGAAAGAGCTAATATTTTATCTGCCTTTAGTAGCAATTCATTTGTTGCAGACTGAGCATACACATCATGTACCCACAGTAGCTTTAATTTAGCTTTGATATTATATTGATCGCCTAACATATCTGCTCGGCGTGAAACAATTAGAACATCACATTCCAAATCTTGATATTTATCAGTTGTTCTATATTCAACGCCATCATAAATGCCTTCATTTACAGTATTACTACATGCATATACTCTGACTTTATGTCCAAGCTTAGCTAAACGCTTTGACATTTCAATAGCCATTAATTCAGATCCCCCAATTCCAGTAGTTTCTACAGATTTTGGTGTCCATTGCTCAACGCCATGTCCAATAAAGAAAACAACATCTAATCCTTTATCATAATTTTGTGGCGTTTTCATATGAGCTTCTACAAATACATTTCCTTGTCCTTCGACATCTCTATTAGGAGAGCATAAAGAAACATAACTGTCTTTAACCCAATAACCGGACTGTCTAAATTGATCTGCAACCGTCCACACTGATGGGGCGACTACATGGGGGCGGGGCACTGATTCTAACCAGCTTTTTCCTTGTTTTGCCCACACCCAAGGATGAGCTAGTTCTACATATTGCCCTCTCATCCATGATCCGTGTGGCGTTACTAATAAAAATTTACCATCTTCTTTAAGCATGCTTCTCGCAGGAATTAGCATATCATTAATGGGATCTCTTAAATGTTCATAAGTATCTGAGCTTGTAGCATACTCAAAAGAATTATTAGGAACTTTACCAATTGCATCTTGAAAATAAGTACAAATATGCTGAGCGCCAGTGTTAAATTCTTTCGCTTTTTTATTAGCTAAAGCTATTGATGTGTCACATGCATCTAAACCAGTTGGCTTATGCCCTAACATCCCATAACGATTAGTAAAACATCCATCCATACATCCAAAATCTACCAATGTAGTATTTGGTGGAAGATTGTCTGCTATTAAATGAAATCTATTTCCTTCTTGCCAAACCAATTCACTTGGTAATGGATTGCCAGCTTCCACTTCATAATTAACTGGAGCATTTAAAGCTTTAAAATCATCTTTATTGTCTAACCAAACAAGACAAGCTTTTGTTAATTTTAATGCTTTCTGAGTGTCAAATGAGTATCTAACATTATATGGAGCATTTTCCAAAAAAGATATTGCAGATAATACTTCATCATGAAGCATAAATTGCTTCCAAACCATAATAACTACGGCTTGCAATTGATTATCACTCATTCTTAATGGAAAACTAGTAAAATCCCAATTAGTAGGAATGCCCCATAGTTTAGGATCATTAAATTCGCCAGCTACAGGAAATGCAGATCCATCATTAGTTGGAATGATTGGAATAATAGACTCTTGTGCATTTACGGGTACTGGTGCTGGTGCAAGTGCCACAGGAGCAGAATCATTTGTATTTGCTTTAACTGTAATTTGTTTATTCAATAAGCTTGTAATAAAACTTAATGAATCATTATCAATATAACCAATATCTTTTAGTTTATTACAAGATGTGATAGCTAAATTATTAGCTAAAAATGTTTCATATAATCTCTTATTTGATAATAATGCTTCATCATCTGGTTTACTTTGAAGTCCAATATTTGCGCTATCTAATGCGCCTTGAACATCTCCAAGCTTATTTAATGCATGATTAAGGTACCTATGTATTTCATAGTTTCTTTCTGATGGATTAATGAATAAAAGAGTTTTTGTTGCTGGAAGATTTAGTCCCATGCGACAAAAATGAATGCATTTTTCCCAATTACGCATTTCATTTGGTCCACCAGCATTTGCCATAAAATAAAACATCTTGCCGGCAGCAAAATATCCTTCTCCCCAAGTTTCTTTAATCTCTATATTCTTAAAAGCCCATTTAAGTCCAGTTTCATAATCTGCTTTCATTAAACAAATATCCACCAGTTTTAAACAAGCCATGGCACGTTCATCATCCCAACCACTAACATCAATATACTTACTAAGATGACCAATGGCTTCATCAATTAAACCTGCATTAAATGTTTCAAGTCCAAGATAATACATCTGGCGTGCATCTGAATCGCCAACCTTCTCAAAATACTTTCTTAAAATACGAAGATTACGTCCATTTTCTGGTGCCTTCGCCCCATATTGACGCTGGTGCTTGAAAATAACATCTTCTCTTAAAACAAAGTTTGTATTTAGTCCGTCATTA
>Ga0315288_10001684_pt1 | contig 28634 bp, 22 predicted proteins | sample YL17G11_20_MG_FD_203454 | JGI IMG/M metagenome (GOLD analysis project Ga0315288, IMG submission 203454) | Sediment microbial communities from Yellowstone Lake, YNP, Wyoming, USA - YL17G11_20 | ecosystem: Environmental > Aquatic > Freshwater > Lake > Sediment | place: USA: Wyoming | collected... | reverse complement strand
AGGTCCCCAAGCTCCATGGGGCCGACGCGCACGCGGACCAGCTCGATCACCGGGTGACCCACGGCTTTGAGCATACGGCGCACCTGGCGCTTCTTCCCCTCGTGGAGCACCAGCTCCACCACGGACTCATCGGTATCGGCATCGAGGAGTCGCACTTCCGCCGGAGCCGTGGGGCCGGCGGCGAGGTACACCCCCTCGCGGAGAAGCCCGAGAGCGCCCTCCGGCGGGCAACCCAGTACACGCGCGTGGTAGACCTTCCGGACGCCATGGCTCGGGTGCGTCAGACGCTGTGTCAGATCCCCATCGTTGGTCAGCAGCAGCAACCCGCGCGTATCGAGATCGAGGCGTCCGACCGGGTGGAGGTGGCGCAGGCGCTCGGGGAGCAGGTCCATCACCGTTGGGCGACCACGTTCGTCGCTCCGCGTGGTGACGTACCCATCCGGCTTGTTCAGGGCGATGTACTTGAGCGTCGGAGCGCCGGACAGCACCTGGCCGTCCACGGCCAGGATGGACGACGCGGGCACCGTCGTGCCCAGGTCCCGCACCACCTGGCCATCCACCTCGACACGCCCAGAGGTGATCAGGTCCTCGGCCGCGCGCCGAGAGCAGACCCCGTAGCGCGCGAGCAGGCGGTTCAGCCGAATGCGCTCCTCAGACACCCGCGTCACTCCGGGTAGACGGCGATGCAGTCGATCTCCACATCCACACCCTTGGGCAGCCCGAGAACGGCCACCGTGCTCCGGGCGGGTGGCGCTTGCACGAAGTAGCGCCCGTACACCTCGTTCATCTCGGTGAAGCACGTCATGTCGGAGAGGAACACGGTCGTCTTCACCACGTCGCCCAGCGACAGCCCCTCCGACTCCAGCAGGATCCGGAGGCTCTCCAGCACGCGCTCCGTCTGGTCCGCGACCGACCCGCCGACCACTTCGCCCGTCACAGGCTCGACGGGGATAGTGCCGGACACGTACAGCGTGTCGCCGGCGCGGACGGCATGTGAGTAGGGCCCGATGGCGGGCGCGAGTGCGCTGCAGTCAATGGCTTGTCTCCCCACGGCGGTACGCCTCCCTCACATCGTGTCGGGTGTCAGCGAGACCTGGCCGTCGCCGAAGCGCGCCAGCAGGCCGAAAGCTCGCGATAGCAGACTCACCGGCACCAGGAGCTTCCCCTGATCGGACACCGGCGGAGCCGCCGCTGTCAGGGCCGCGCCGTCCAGCACGGCCTGGGAGCGCCCCTCCGTAAGCTGAAGCTGTCGGCCAAGGCAACTGATCGTCGTCGTGTTTGCCGCAGCATCCCACCGGATCTGGGCGCCGAGCGGCTCGAGGCAATCGCGGAGGACGACGTACTCGACGCCACCGACCATCCGGATCGGCCGGTTCACGGAGCGGGCTACGTCCGGCGACGCTGCCGCCCCGGCGGCCCACTTGAGGCCGTAGGTGGACTCCACCGACACGACGGCCCCGCTGGCCAGGAGGACGTTCGCGACACCATCATGGCGTCGAGCCACGAATGACTCGTCCCCGCCCGCAGCGACACCGTCGTGGGAGTCATAGAGGAGCACCGTCTTGTCCGGCGCCACGATCTCAGCTCCCGCCAGGCCGGACAGGCGGGAGTTCATCGCGATGCTCGTGGGCCCCCCTGCGGGGCAGTCGAGAGTGGCAGGATCCTCGAGCGAAGCCCGGAGGCTGTCCCGCCACTGGCCGGCGTCGGGCAGGTGGCCGTTGTGGGCGTCCATGTAGCGGCTCAGCGCCTGCGACAGCGCTGCCAACCGTTCCGCACATCGGCTGCGTTGAGTCAGCGAGGCGATCAGGCTCTCGATCTTGGTACCGGCCGCGTTGTCCGCCAAGCTCTTCGCCAGGTCGATGCGCCACGTACCGTCGACCTTCACGTAGTGGACCCGCTGGCGGAACGTGAGGGGGGTGGAGACGTCGTAGTCGATCACGCGCTCCGTGTCGCTGCCCTCGTCGGACACGACGGTGCGCATCACCGGCCCGGTGAGCTGGGGGGCAAACAGCGATAGGGCGCGCACGACACCCACGATGTCCGTCTCCTGCCGCATGGCCTCGATCGACGCCATCGCCTGAGCGGCCGCATTGGGATCGCTCCCCACGGGCATGGCGCAGTGGCTGAGAGCGCCCTGGGCATCGCCGCGCGCCAGAACGGACTGGTACAGCTCCAGGACCGTCGTCGGGTCGGTGTCCTGGCCGAACGCAGGGCCGAGTGCTGCGAGCATCCCGTACAAGAGCAGCGCGCGCATTCTCGTCACCTTCCTGCAGGGACGCTGCAGGCGCACGGGCGGTCCGTGCCCCGCACCGCCTACTCGTCGGGTTGGTTGCTCGGCGGCGCCGGAGCGGTCGGCAGCGGTCCGAGCGCGGATGTCGCCCGCCGAATCCTGAGCCAGAGGAGCGCCGCCATGCCGAGCAACAGACATGCGCCGCAGAAGGGCCCCCAGGGGGCCTGGCCCGCGCGAGCCTTACCGTGGTAGGCCACGATGTCGAACCCCACCATCGCCCCCGCGGCCGCCGTGAGGGCCGTCAGTCCGGCGGAACAGATGATCAGCATCCGCAGGAACCGCCGGGCCTCGTCGCGCCGTCCAGCCCATGAGAGGGCGGACCACGCTCGGGCGCCGAGAAGGGCCACGGCAGCAGTGATGGCGATCGCGACAGCGATGATCTGGCTTACGGGTGGCATGATGCCGTGGATTATAGCAGAGACGTGAGTCGGCGCGCCGCGTGCACGGGGCCCAGCCCCTGCCTCAGTTCACGCTGATGACGTGGTTGTCCGCGATGACAGTCGTAGCCTCTACCGACCCGAGGAGCCACGCATCGTCCTGAACGCACACGCCGCTGCCGAGCAGCGCGTAACCCACATGGCAGTTATCGCCGATCGTGGTCCGGCTGAAGGCGGCGCACGCCATGAGATGGGCGCCGTCGCCCACGCGACACTCCTCCGCCAGTGATGTGAAGCTCCCGACCTGCGACTCGCCGATCACGCAACCGTCCCCGATGATGCTGGGTCCAGTGATGGTCGCGTTCCTGTGAACACGCACGTCGTCTCCGAAGAACACAGGCCCCTCGATGCGGCCCTTCACGCCCGCCGGCACGCCGTTGTCCGGGGGCGCCTCGGCCATACGCTGGAGCATGAGGCGGTTGAGCCACATCACCTCGGTGGGGCCACCCACGTTCGACCAGTAGCCCTCGAGCTCATAGGCATTCGTCGGGATGCCCTGGCGGATCATGTCGACTACCGCAGCCGTGAGCTCGTACTCGCCTCGCAACGACGGCTGAAGCTCGTCGATCACCTCAAAGACACGGGGCCTGAGGATGAAGATGCCCGAGTTGATGAAGTTCGTGTCCACCGAGCCGGCGGTCGGCTTCTCAACCATGTCGATCACGCGGCCGTCCTGAACGAACACGGCGCCGCCGCCTGACACATCGGCCATGTAGTTGACACAGAGAAACGCACAGTCCGGATCGGCCCTGTACGACGCCACGAGCCCGGCATAGTTCTCCGGTGGTGTCATGATGTCGCCGAATGCCAGGAGGAATGGCTCATCGCCCACGAAATCACGGGCCAGGCCCGCGCCGATCGCCGTCCCGTACTTGGCGCCCGGCCTGTTGTCCTGGGTCGCGTAGTCGATGTGGACCCCAAGGCCCCGGCCGTCGCCGAAGTGTTCCTGGATCATGTCGCCCAGGTGACCGACTACGAGGAGGATCTCGCCTATCCCAGCGTCCCGGAGGCTGGTCATGATATGCTCCAGGATGGGCCTGTTGATGATCGGGATCATCATCTTCGGCCGCGACTTGGTGAGGGGCATCATCCGCGTCCCCTTACCCGCGGCAAGGATCACAGCTCTCAACGTCCCGCATCCCCCTTGATCCCGACACCTGAACGAATCATAACATACGCTCCTCCGCTTGGCAATGCGGCCGAGTCGGACCCGCCAGGTCGTGCATAGCCGGGAACATCATCTCGTCGGCGAAGACTTCGTTGAAGTCCAGACGACTCGCCAATTCGAGGTACTCGATGGTACCCACGATCCGCTCGGCCTCGACCCTCTGCGTCTCCGAGACGAGCGCCAGCCGGGCTCCTGCGCCCGCTGCGTTGCCGACGCCCTCCGCACGGTCCACCAACTCGGGAGGGAACACGCCGATCCGCGCGGCGCTCGCCGGCCGTACGTAGCTTCCGAAAGCCCCAGCCAGTACAACGCGTGCGATGTCGCCTGGGTTTAGACCCAATTCGCCGAGGGCGATCCGGATCCCGGCCGCGATGGCGCCCTTCGCGAGCTGGATCTGGCGGATGTCGCGCTGAGTGAGGACGACCGGGCCCTCGATGGATGTCTCCTCGTCCGCCGCAAGGACGAACGCCGGCGTGCCATCGACCGTCGTCAGTCGCCGCTTCAGGTCGGCCGGTAGGTCCTCAGCGCCGGGATCATCCGAGCGCAGGAGCATACCGGCTTCGTTCACGCAGCCGGAATCGAGGAGGACGGCCATGATGTCGAATAGGCCGGATCCGCAGATCCCGCGGGCGGGTGCATTGCCGATCGTCGTGTAGGACACGCGCCCGCCATCGAAGTCGACGTGGTCCACGGCGCCGCCCGTCGCCCGCATGCCATACCGGATCTGGGCCCCCTCAAACGCCGGGCCGGCGGCTGCCGAACAGGCGATCAGGCGCTTGGCCGATCCGACCACGATCTCGCCGTTCGTCCCGATGTCAATGGCGAGCCATGGCTCCTCCGCCTGGTGGATCCGCGTGGACAGCACAACGCCGGCAGTGTCGGCGCCGATCCACCCCGCGATGTTGGGCAGCGTGTAGACCGGAGTGCGAATGGGGAGGGCCAACGACACGTCCCGGGCGCGCCCCATCATCCCCCGGTGCACGACCGGAGTGTATGGTGCGCGGGCGATGTTGGATGGATCGGTCCCCCAGAGGATGTGGTTCATCGTCGCGTTCCCGACGACCGTGAGACGGTAGACACGCTGGACCGTGGTGCCGGCCTCCGCCGCCAGCTCGGCCAGTAGGTCGTTCAGCGCGGAGCGGATCAGCGAGGACAAGGTCTCCAGGCCGTCGGCGTGCGTCTGGATGTGCGAGATACGAGAGACAACGTCATCGCCATAGGCGATCTGGGGGTTCACGCATGACGCGGTGGCTACACGCCGGCCGGACAGGAGGTCGACGAGGTAGCCGACCACTGTCGTAGTGCCGATGTCGAACGCCGCGCCGTACAGCTCACCGGATGTGTCTCCCGGCTCGACAGCCAGAAGCTCCTGGCCGTTGAGGGTACACGTCACCGTGAACCCCTGCGCCCGCAGGATGTGCGGCAACCCGGCCAGGAGGGCGGCGGGGCATGTGTGGCACAGCGTGACCCTTTGCTCGCCGAGGGCGTCCAGCAGTCGCTCCAGGTCGGCCCGCTGGTCGTGGAGGCTCGGCTTGGGCATCGTCACAACGACCTTGCGGAGCGGAGTATCGAGGGCGCCGTCCGCAATCTGGGATGCGGCCTCCTCCAGGATGTGCTGCTCCGCCCCCGTGGTCGACTCGGACACCTCGACCACAGCGTCAGACTCAAGAGTCGTCTGGCACGCGAGCCGGAGACCGGCGGCGTAAGGTGCGTCCCCGACCCTTTCGCGTTGCTCGGCGACCTCGCGGAAGCGGCCCGATCTCACTGCGCACAAGCACTTGCCGCAGACGCCATTGCCGCCGCACGGCGCCGTCAGTGGCACTCCGAGTGTATTCGCAGCCTCGAGTACCGAACTCCCCGCCGGGACGAGTCCGCGACGGTTGCCCGGTTCGAACGCGACACGGATGTCTCCCACTTCGCCCTCCGAGGCGTCTCACAAAGAACAGCGGCCCGAGCCAGCTTGTGCTTGGGCCGCGAGTGTTGTCCGCTCAACCTGACCGGGGCCTCGCGCTCAGCGCCTCCACTATAGCGGAACACGGGCAACGCCGCCGCGCGGACCCCCGGCACTAGAAGTACTCGGAGAGGTCCTCGTCTCCCTCTCCGCCCTCATCATCCGCGGCGGACGCGATGGGCACGCCCGCGGCTGCCGACTCCCCGCTTGCCGGCGGTGCGGGCTCCGCAGGCCCCGCGGCCGTGGCACCGGCCGGGCACGCTTCATCTTCACTCGGCGCCGGCTCGATATCATCCGGGAAGTAGGCCAACTGCTCCTGGGCGACCTCGTTCTCCGGGTCCAATGCGAGTGCGGCAAGGAACTCCCGCTTGGCCTCCGGGAACATCCCGAGCATGGCGTGAGCCTTGGCGAGTTCCAGCCGCCCTTTGACGTGGGAGGGGTTCACGAAGCGCGCGTGGCGGAATGTCTCGATGGACTCGTCGAACAACCCGATGTTCAACTGGCAGTAGGCGACGCCAAGGATCGCCTCATGGTCCTCGGGATCGGCCGTGAGGATGCTCTCATACAGGGGCAGTGCGGCCTCGTAGTCACCATTGACCCGTGACGACTCGGCGCGCCTGAAGACCTCGTCACGCTCTCCTGGGTTCATGGCTCTCCCTGTCTGATCGAGCCGAGGGCCGCCCACTACCGGAGCGCACCCCTCGCACCCTCCCCCCGCACTGCCCATAGCGCCCAGCGCCCACTGCAACCGAGCTTACGCGCCGCCTCGGTGACACACTGCCACTCGCGGCGGGCGCGCTCATAGCCTTCCCGTTGTCCATCGTTTCGAACGCTTCCTCCACCTGTCCTGCAGCGTCGGACGCCTTTTTTGCGCCGTCCCGTCCAGGCGCGCTCTGGTGCCCGCTAGGGACCCGGTTGGCTGTCGGCAACCGGCGCGGCCGGAGGCGCCATACGCTCCGACAGGGCCCGCCTTCCCTCGGTCACACTGTCATGCATGCGCACGATGAAGGCACTCAGTCGATCGAGCAGGTCTGCGGCGTACTGGTCCGCCTCCGCACGTATCTGGTCCCCCTCGCGACCGGCCGCCTCGATGATCTCCACTGCTCGAGCTTCGGCCCGCCGGACGACCTCTTCATCGCTGACCATCGACTCCAGTTGCCGCCGGGCGTTCTCGAGGGAAGCCAGCGACTGCTCGCTGGCCTTGTCGATGATCTCCCTCGCCTGGGTCGCCGCCTCGGCGAGAACGCGATCCCGTTGTTCCATGATCGCCCTCGCTTGGGCGACCTCCTCCGGCAGTGCCCGCTTGATCTCCTCCGTGACGCGGAAGAAGGCATCGTAGCTGATGGCACGGCGCCCGGGCCAGGGGAACATCGAAGCGTGTTCCATCAGGTCCTGGAGTTCCTCGATGAGCCCAAGAACATCCATGTCCGTGGTCACTCTCTCGGGGCGAGCTTGCCCTGCAGCCGCTGGACAACCCCCGCGGGGACTAGGCCCTCTACACTGCCCCCCAGCCTTGCGACCTCCCTGACCAAGCTCGAGCTCAGGAACGAGTTCTGCGCGTCAGTGGCCAGGAACACCGTGTCGACGTTCGGTGCGAACTGGCGGTTGAAGTGAGCCTGCTGCAACTCGTAGTCGAAGTCCGACACGGCCCGCAACCCCTTCACGATCACCGAGGCCCCCACCTGTTCGGCGTAGCTGACCAGCAAGCCGCGGAAGCAGTCCACGCTCACGTTCGGGAGGTCGACGCACGCTTCCTTGAGCATGCACACGCGCTCCTCGATGCTGAACAGAGGGTCCTTCGACGGGTTGAGCAGCACGGCGACGACGAACTTGTCGAACATGGAAGAGCCCCGGCGTATGATGTCCATGTGGCCCATCGTCACCGGGTCGAAGCTGCCGGGATACAGCGCCCTTCGCAAGCCTTAGACCTCTTCCCGCGCGAGGATCGTGAGACACTTGTCGCCGTACCGACGCGTCGTGACGAGCGCGAGTGTCTTCCCCGGCGCGGCTCGAATGTCCTCCTCCCCCTCGGGCACGACGGGCTCCCGCCACTCGAACACCGCCAGACCGCCCGCCCGCAGCACCAGAGGGTTCGCGGCAACCCAGGCGAGGATCCTTCGGGCGAGACTCGTCGCGTAGGGCGGGTCGGCGAAGAGGATGTCCACTGGGTCGCGCTGCGTGGCAAGGAGCCAGTCGAGCTGCTTGAGCGCGTCGCCCTGGCGCACGACTGCTCGGTCCAGGAGCCCGAGAGCGGTTAGGTTGGCCAGAATGGCGGTGATGCAAGGGCTGGCCGACTCGATGAACACGGCCTCGCGTGCGCCCCGGCTAAGTGCCTCGATCCCGATGCTCCCGATGCCGGCACACACATCCACGAAGCGACTGTCGGGGACGTAGGGGGTCAGTATGCCGAAGATGGACTCCTTGACGCGGTCGCTCGTCGGCCGAATGGAGGCCCCTCTTGGCACCGTGAGGCGCCGGCCGCGCTGCGCGCCGGCGATCACTCGTGGGGCTTGGGCCCGCATGGCCAGTACCTACCTCGCTCGTGCGGAGAGCCTCGTGTCCAGCTCGGCCAGGCGCTCCTGAGCGGTCCGCGCGAACGATCCTTCCGGATCCTGACACAACTGAAGGAAGCGGCGCCACGCGTCGCGAGCGTCGCCCGCCCTGCCGCCCCGTTCCAGCGCGACGGCGTAGCCGAACCATCCGTTCGCGTAGTCCGGATGGCGCTCGACCAGCAGCGAGTACTCCATCTCGGCGCGCCCCGCCCACCCGAGCTCCATGAGCGTGGCCGCGAGGTCGTTCCAGATGCCTGGGTTGCTCGGATCGGCCTTGCGCGCCTCCCGGTACTCCCACACGGCCGCTTCCCGCTCCCCGAGCGCGACGAGGACGCCCGCCAGGTTGAAGTGAGCCGTCGCCAATCCCGGGGCTCCGCGCACGGCTTCCTCGAGGACGGCGCGCGCCTCGGCCTCGCGTCCCAGCCGGTGTAGAGTGATGCCCAGGCCATTGCGGTAGCTCGCGCACTCCGGCGCCCGTTCCACGGCGCGCTGGAAGAGAGGTAGCGCCCGCTCGTAGTTCCCTGCTTCGTACTCCGAGCTGCCGGCAGCCTGCAGCTCGCTGGCCGAGAGGTCGCCCTCCGCGGCAGCCCCGAGCGCCGGGGCCTCCGATTCCGCAGGTCCGCCGGCGGACGCGCCCAGACTGGTCGCGAGGGCCAGAGCCCCCGCGAGGGCAAACGTCAGAGTAGGTTTCCCGTGCATCTCCAGCTCCCTCATGCCGTCTCCGAGGACGCCCACGCAGGCCCGCGGCGTCCGCATGCACCTGCCGGCCGGAGGCCTAGTCTCGCGACGCGGAACCGCTCGGCGCGCCGCTCATGGCCCCCCCGGACCGCGGAAGGGCCGGGAGGTCGGCGGGCGGCGAGACACGCCTGCCGGACAAGGCCGCACTGACCGTCGGCACTGTTGGCCGAACCGCCATCGCGTGGCCGGAGCGGGTGGGACGACGAGCCGACGACGACGCCGACCGGGACGCCGTGGGTCGGACACTCTCGGCCTCCTGCCGGTCCTCAGCCGGCAGTGGGCCGGCTTCCGGGCCGTCCGCGCCGGCAACCGCGTTCTCACCCACCGGCGTCGCTGTTGAGGATGCGGGGGCGGAAGCGGTCATCGCTAACAGAGCCTGGTCTGGAGGCGTTCCGGGGTCGCCGGCTACTGACGCTTCCGCCAGCTCGCCCCCCGGCGACGCCTCACTGGACCACTCGATCTCGCCGACGATCGCGCCGGAGCCGGACGACATCTCGTTGGCGTCTACCGTGGACGGCGCGGCCGCATCCCGAACCGAAGCCATCTCGTGGGCAGGTGCAATGGGCGTCAGGGCCCGGTTCACCTGGGCGCGCTTCACCACTGAGCCACCAATCACGAGGCTCACGATGAGCGCGGCCGCCGCGGCGACCTTGCCCAACGGCAGGTTTGCGGAGGTCCCACTGCGTACCGGCCGGAACGGCCGACCACTTGCCGCCGGAGCCGAGCGCGCTCGGCGCGGCAAGTGCCCGAACTCCGCGCACACGATACTGACGTTGTCGTTGCTCCCCTTGACCAGCGCGAGAGAGGCCAGAAGCTCGCAGGCCTCCTCGATGCTCTGTGTGCGCGTCAGTACCTCTCGGACCTTCTCCCCATCGATGACCCCGGACAGGCCGTCGCTACACAGGACGAGCACCTCACCGGCCTGCACGCGGAAGTAGCGCTCAGGAGCCGGCAGGATCTCCACCTCACAGGGCCCGTCCGATCCCAGGTGCCGGGATGGCCGGACTGCATCAGCGGCATCCCATCCGCCCGGTCCCGCCACAGGCTCGATCGGCTCGTGGTCCCTCGTGAGGGCGATGACGCGATCTCGGCGGACCAGATAGGCACGCGAATTGCCGATATGCCCGATGGCGAACCCGTTGTCGACGACATAGGCGCCGAGGAAACTGGAGAATGGGCGCCCCATGGCCCGGCGCTCCTCGATGGCTTCACGGATGCCCTCGTGCGCTCGCTTGCAGGCGTGTGCGAGCAGCAATGACGGTTCAATGGTCGCATCCCGGGCCACGTGCTGGGCACCGGCGCGGAACTTCCCAATGGCCATCTTGCTGGCAAGCGATCCGCTGTTGAGCTCGCTCCCGCCGTCGGCAATGGCGATGGCGGCTCGCAGATGCCCGGGCGCGACTTCGCGGGCTTCGAAGTGTATGGTGTCCTCATTGGCGATGCGCCGCCCCGGAATGGACATCCCGGCGACGCGCACAGCGATGGCAACCTCGCCATCCGAGGGCGTGAGATCGGCGATGGGATGGCCGTCCACCGGGGGTTCCTCGGACGCCGGATGGCTGGGCGACGCGCAGTCGGTAGCGATCGCCGCTCCCGGCGAGTCCCCCTCGAGAGCAAGGTCGTCGATCACTGTCTCGATGGAAGCGGCCCCCTCGGGCGTGTTGGGCGAAGTCGTCGTTCCCGCCTCGTAGGACATAGCGCACTCCTTCTCGAAGTCGCGAGCGGCGCGCAACTTCTCCGCTCGCACCAGGGAGACCCCGAAAGGATCAAAGCGTCAACACAAGAGAGATCCTCCGTGGGCATCAACCTCCGGTCGCGACAGGCCGGTTCAACCTGACACGGAAGTCTCGATCGGGCTCCAGGGGCCCAGATCCGGTGCGAGGAAGGATGACCCGACAATGAGTACGCGAGTACTCGCCACGCTGCTGGCGCTCTGCGCGGCTTCTCTGCTGCCCGCCTTCGCCGCAGAGATCCATGTGAGCCCCGCCGGCGACGACGCGGCTCCGGGCACACCCGATGCCCCTCGACGCACGATCCAAGCCGCTATCGCCAAGGCGAATCCGAGCGATGCGGTCATCATCCATGAGGGCACGTATGCGGAATGCCTCTCGTTCGAGCGGGCGGGGGGCCTCGCTGCTCCTATCCGCCTGCAGGCCGCCGAGGGCGAGGAGGTCGTGCTCGATGGCACGGGCCTGGTCGCGCCGGCCATTGGTCTCGGCCGGAGCGACTATGTGGAGGTCGTCGGACTGGTCATCCGCGGCTATGTCGGGGGCGGCATCCTGGTGGGTGCGGCCGCTCCACCCTGGGACGACAGCCGCCTTCGAACCGATAGCTCGCCGAAGATCCCCGACGCGGACGTGGCCCAGGGTGTCTCAGTCCTGAACTGCAGGATGGAGGACTGTTCGGGGTTCGCTGTGCGGATGCAGGCGACCCGCCGGTGTGTGGTGCGCGAGTGCGCAATCCAGAGCGTCTCGGGCGACGCGGCCATTGACCTCGCGCAGCTTGCCGACCACTCGCTCGTCACCGAGAACACCATTTCGGGCGTAGAGCCCGGGCCGGACAACGCGGCGGCTTGCGGGATCTCCGTTCGGGGGGGCTCATCGTTCAACGTCATCTCGGAGAACACGGTGTCGAGCTGTGCCGGATACGGGATTGCGGTCGGCGTCGACTGCTGGAAGAACGTGCTGGGCCGCAACACGGCTCGCCAGAACCAGGCGGGCGGGTATCGGTCCTCGGGGGCCATCAACGCCGCGTTCGTGTGGAACGTGGCGGTTGAGAACGGTGGACCCGGACTGGCCATTGACGGCGCAGTCGGGCGCATCTCGCTCGGGACTTCGGCCATCGGCAACGTGGCCGTCGCGAATGCCGGCGCCGGGATCCTGGTCGCCGACGCGGCGGAGGTGTCGATCCGCGAGAACATCAGCTCGAACAACACGGGGGCCCAGATCCGCTTCACGCCGGCCGCTGTGGTCCGCGGGCACCATGACTTCGACTTCAACTGCCTGCATCCCCGCACTCGCCTGACCGCAGCGATCGCGTGGGGCACGGACCAGCCCGAGATGAGCGTCGGCGCGTTTGCCCAGGACATCGGCATCGGGGCGGGCAACATCGCCGACGACCCGGGCTTCCCGGATGCCGGGGATGACTGGACGCTCCCGGAGGCGAGCCCCTGCGTCGCCGCCGGCCCCGGCGGCGAGAACCTGGGCGTGAACCCGGTGACGCCCTTGGCCGACGACGTTCCCGCTCCCGACGAGGCCCCGCTGCCGGACACCGCCGATCCCACTGATCTCATCCGACGGTGCCTGTCGCTGGCTGAGGGGCCCTACTCCGCCCTGGCGGCTCGGATCGCGAGCCGCGCGGCCGAAGTGGGCTCCGCGTTGCTGGACCTGCCTGCTCTCCAGCCGGACCTCGTTCGCCTCGGGACCCCCGGGGAGTGCTCGCCCCGGACCCGATGGTATGCGATCCGCGCCCTGGCCGCTCTGGACGACACATCGATCGATGTGCACATCCAGAATGCCACGGGGCCGTTCGAGGGCGTCGAGGCGGTTGTCGCTGCCGGCGCTCTGGCTGCCCGCGGCCGCAACATGACCAGCACGATCGAGCGGGCGCTCAACAGCGTCGACCCGTGGGTCTACATCGTGGCTCTCGGCACCCGAGCAGGTTCGGACGCGGCTGCAGGGGACGACCTCGTTCTCGCGGCCGACTCGGGCGCCCCGCACGTGCGCCTCTACGCCGGCGCCCGGCTGATGGAGATCGGACACCCCGACGCCGACTTCGTATGGCAGAGCCTACGGCCTGAGATAGAGGCGTCGCCCGACCTTCAGGCCGCGGCACGGGCGATGATCGAGAACGGCCTCGTCAAGCCGGGGCTGTTCGCCGGCCTTCTGCCCCCTGCCGTACCGGAACCGGACCCGAACTCACCCAACGGCTACGCCCGTGCGGCCGCCTTGGCCCAGCTCGCCCAGGAGCCCGGCGCGGACGCGGGCGTTCTGCGGGATGCCATGACCCAGGACCCGAGCGTCATCGTCCGCCTCGCAGCCCTGGAGGCGCTGCTGGACATCGAGTCGAACCAGGCCCCCTGACGGCCCGGCGTGCGGACGGCCGACCGCTCGTCACCCGCAGAGAGATGGAGGAGTCGGACACCCATGAAGACGTATCGCCTCGGTGTTGCATGCATGGTCCACGACCATGTCTGGGGAGAGATGGCGCACTGGAGCAAGCTTCCAAACGTCGAGATCGTCGTCGCCGGCGATGCCAACCAGGAGCTCCGCGACAGGATCCAGGCCGAGTATGGTGTGCCGCGTGTCTACGCCTCGTGGCAAGAGATGCTGGAGAAGGAGGAGCTGGACATCGTCCAGGCAGCCAGCGAGAACGCCCGGGCCGCAGACATCGTGGAGGCCTGCGCGGCGAGGGGCATTCACGTCGTCAGCGAGAAGCCCATGTCCGCTCGCCTGTCGCAAGCCGATCGCATGGTGAAGGCCGCCGAGGCCGCCGGCATCAAGCTCATGGTCAACTGGCCCACCGCGTGGAGCCCCACGATCCAGATGATGACGAAGCTCATCGAGGACGGCGCCATCGGTGCGCTGTTCTACCTGAAGTACCGCGCCGCGCACAATGGGCCCAAGGAGATCGGCTGTAGCGAGTACTTCTGGAAGTGGCTCTACGATGAGGCGCTGAACGGCGCGGGTGCGCTCATGGACTACTGCTGCTACAGCGCCGTGCTCAACAGCTACTTCCTTGGCCTCCCTCGCAAGTGCGTGGGCATCCGCGGCACACTGGTGAAGGACTACCCGATCCCCGACGACAACGCGATGATCCTGATGCACTACGACCACGCCTTCGGCGTCGCTGAAGCCTGCTGGACCCAGAAGGTCCACACCTGGGAGCCGAACCCCCTTGCCTACGGCACCGAGGGTTCCGTCGGCATCCACGGAGGCAAGGTGATCCTCCACCAGGTCGGCAAGGACGCGCGGGAGATCGCGCCGGAGCCGATGCCCGCCGGCTTCAGCAACGGCCCCGAGCACCTCATCGACTGCATCGGGACTGGCGCCGAGATCCGGGGCACCTGCAACATGCACGTGAGCCGCAACGCCCAGGAGATCCTCGAGGCGGGCCTGCTCTCCGCAGACTGCGGCGAGGCGGTCGCGATACCGGTGGTGGCGTAGAGGAGCCCTCGGCTGCACGAAGCCGCACTTGCACAGGAGATCATCGACATCGTCCGCCGGAATGTGCCGTCGGAGGACCAGCCGCGCATCGAGAGCGTGGCGGTTCGCGTGGGGGAGTTCTCGGGCGTGGTGCCGGAGGCACTGGAGTTCGCCTTGGAGGTGCTGACCGCCGACTCGGACCTCGCCCACGTCTCCTTCGTCCTGGAGCAGGAGCCCACACGTCTCGCGTGCAACACTTGCGGCGCGGAGACGGTGGCGGACGCGATCCCCTTCCTTTGTGAGGAGTGCGGCAGCATCGACGTGCAGGTCACCTCGGGGGCGGACCTGACCGTGCAGTCAGTGAGTATTGCGGATGCGCCGCTGCGCTCGTAGGAGCGACTTCAGAGCTTGTCGGCAAAGCCATCACAGGATGCCATCGGAGGCCCGGCTTCAGCCGGGCAGGCACAAGCCCAGAGGTTGCGAGATGTCCCGAGCAAGTGCCGAGACTTCCCGACTGAAGTCGGGACTCCGAGCCCGGCCTTTGCCGACAGGCTCTTCAGTCGGGGCCTCCGGCAGGAGGCCCCGGCAACGACATACCCGGAGGTCAGCAGATGGTCTCACCCGAGAGTCGCGAGTACTTGCGGAGGCTGCGCGAAACGCCCGCCTTTGGCGCCGGCGGGTTCGACCTGGAGGGGCTGCGCATGGGCATGGCGACACGCCGCGAGCCCGCCGACCCGGCGGTTCGGTGCCTGGCGGTCGACGTCGGCCGTGTCCCCGGTGAGTGGGTGCTCGCGCCCGGCGCGGACCCGGACGTGCGGTTGCTGTACCTGCACGGCGGCGGCTTTGTGTCGGGCTCCGGCGCCTTCTACCTACCCCTGGCCGCTCACCTGTCGGCCGCGGCGCAGTGTGCCGTGCTTCTGCCCGACTACCGGCTGGCCCCGGAACACCCCTTCCCCGCCGGGCTCCAGGATTGCATCCACGCCCACGCATGGATGGTGGCAACGGGACCCGCGGGAGCGGCGCCCGCGAGGGCCACATTCATCGCCGGCGACTCGGCCGGTGGTGGCCTCGCTCTGTCCGCAATGCTGGCTCTGCGGGACCGACAGCACCCGCTGCCGCGAGCAGGCATCGCCCTATCGCCCTTCGCCGACCTGACGCTATCCGGGGACTCGACCCGGTCGGAAGCGGGACTCGACCCCATCATGGACCCTCGCTGCCTGCCCGACTTCGTGACGCGCTATGTCACCAAGAGCGATGTGCGCCACCCCCTCGCCTCGCCGGTCTTCGGCGACTACACCGGTCTCCCGCCGCTGCTCATCCAGGTCGGCGAGCACGAGATCATCCGTGACGACAGCGTCCGCGTGGCCGCCAAGGCGCGGGCGGACGGGGTGGACGTGACGCTCGAGGTCTGGGAGGGCATGTTCCACGTGTTCCAGTCGCATGAGCCGCTGCTTCCGGAAGCGCGGGAAGCTGTTGAGCACATCTCTGCCGTCATCCGCACGCAAGGGGGCGGGTCCGCCGATCTCCGCGGCCGCTCCGGCCGCTGACTGAATGAAGCCCCTGCGTGTAACGCCGCTCGGGGCCGGGCCCGATGGCCTGTCCGTGCAACGCACCTCCGCGAGTCTGGGTCCTGACCACCAGCGGGGTCCGCCAGAGCGGCCGGCGACGCCCAACATCGGGAGGCCACCGCGGGCCGTCAGAGGAATGCTCAGGGACCGCCCAGCTACCGGCGGACTCGTGCGCACGGCCGGGCGTGGGCGGCATGGAGGTCCCGATGCTCCGCGTAGTGCTGTTCGTGCTAACGGTGCTGCTCGTTGCCGCAGCCGGCTACCGCCAGGGGCCCCCAGGCCCGGACGCCAAGGGGCCATCGGGGCCGCCCGTGGGGCAGCGTTCGGGAAGGGTACGCGTTGCCGACCACTCCCTGACCGATGGCGGCGGCCCGTTCCTGGGGCTCGGGGTCTCGTACTTCTCCGCACTGTGGCGCTGCCGGCATGACCGGGCGCGGCTGGAGAGCGACCTTGCGTTCCTGTCGAGCCAGGGCTTCAACTACTACCGGATGCTGTCCATGGTGGGCTGGAACCCGTCGTGGGCGGGCCGTGAGATGGCCCCGGTAGCCTTCACCAGCCCCGACGGGCGCCAGGTTGGGGCGTGGCCGGACTACTGGGAGCAGCTCCGCCAACTGGTCGACCTGGCCTATGACCGGTTCGGGATGCGGACGCAGATCACCGTTTTCGCCGACGCTCAGCTCATGCCGGGCAAGCAGGACCGTATCGAGCACATGCGCCGGCTCCTGGCCGAGGTCGTCGCCGGCCGCGAGAGCAAGATCATCCTGCTGGAAGTGGCCAACGAAGCGTGGCAGAACGGGTTTCCCGAGCAGCAGGGCGTGGAGGACCTGCGGGAGTTCACGCGGTACCTGGCCGACCGGACGAGCGTGCTCGTCGCCATCACGTCCAACCACGGGGACTCGTTCGCCGACCTCTATGGCGGGAGTGCGGCCGACATCGCCACGTGGCACTTCAGCCGGGACCGGCAGGTCGACGACGGCTGGCTGCCTGTGTATGACTGCTGGCGTCTCGGCGATCTGCCCGGTCTGCCACCCGTGAGCAATAACGAGCCCATCGGCCCCGGGGCGTCGGTTGCCTCGGAGACCGAGAGCATCCGCCTGGTGATAGCCGCCGCCTTCGCCTACGCGGCGAAGCTTCCGATGTACGTCTTCCACTGCGGAGCCGGCGTCCTCGGCCAAGCCCGCTTCGAGGACACGCCGGCAATCACCAACTTCGGGCACCTTCGGGCCATCCTTCCCGGCGACCTGGCGAACTGGCAACGCAGCGACGGGGAGGAGCCGGGGGCCGTGTTCACCACCTTCGCCGGGGGACGTTCGCACCGGACGTGGCCCGATGATCCTGACGCGCCGGACGGCTGCGTGCGGATGGCCCAGAGCCGCAAGCGGGAGCGGTTCGTGTGCGTGCCCATTGGTATCCGGCCGGGCGGTCTGGAACTCGAGGCGCAGGTACCCCTGGAGTTCCGCGCGCACGACGCCCTCACTGGCAAGGTCATGGGAACCTGGGCCCTCCGCGCAGGCGAGCACTGCAGGCTCCCAGCGGGACCCGGCGGGTGGATCCTGGTGGGACGCGTGCGCCGGTAGCTCGGGCGGTGCCGCGCACCGCCACTGCACGCGGCGCCGCCGATCCCCGGGTCGGGTGAAACGCGCGGCAGGGGCGTGTGTCCGGAAAAGGGATGCGCTCGGGCGGCGCGTGCCGGCACTTGCCCGGGCTGACCACTCGTCGTGGGAGGCTGCTGGTGATGCGGATCTCATGGGTGGTGTTCGTCCTGGTCTCGGCTGCTGGGTCCGTGCTGGCGCAGGGATGGGAAGAGGGCTTCGATGGGAACACGCTGGATCCGCGCTGGGAGTGGCGCGTTCCCGTACAGGGGCCTACGCTCTCCCTGGTAGACGAGATCGGTTGGCTGCGGATCCAGATCCCCCAGCGCGAGGAAGGCTTCAACCATTGGAGTGCCCCCACGCCGGTCGATGACGCCCCGCAGTTGCGCACCGCCGCCCCCGAGGGCGACTGGGAGTTGGAAGCACGCATCCGCCTGCAGCAATTCGACGCGACTGGCCAGTTCCAGGCAGGGCTGATGGTAGGCGCCAGCGACTCGTGGCTGCTTAGCCTGGGTGCCGTACAGGCCCCCAACCTGGATGGCGGGCCCAAGACGCCCGAGGTCTGGCTCGAGCCCACCGGCTCCAGCGGCTTCGTCCGGGTGCCGGGCGACGCGCTCGACGTGCGGCTGCAGATCGCCCGAACCGGCAACGTCTGCCGAGCCCGAGTGAGCCGCGACGGCAATGAGTGGATAGACGCGGGCGCCTGCATTCTGCCCCAGGCGCCGCAGTTCGTGGGGGTCATTGGCAAGACTTTCTCGCCCGGCCCCATCGCCTTCGACGTGGACTACGTGCGCCTGACGCCCCTCGACGGCCCAGCGCAACCCCTACGGGTCGGCGTCGGCGGGCAGTACCCCACCGGGTACCATGGCCTGTTGGCTCGGCTCGGTCTGCCGCACGAAGTGCTCCTCGACTACCAGCTCGCGGATGCGGAGACGCTGCGGCGGTTCGGCCTGCTATTCATCGGCGCGATGAGCGGCGGCATCGAGGGCCGGGCACAAGAGGTCCTGATGCAATACGTTCGAGACGGGGGCATGGCAGTGCTCGACTCGAGCGCCATCCCCCCGCCGTCTGTAGTGGCTGGCCAGGGCGGCGGAACCGAGGAGATGCCCGACATCCTCGTTGGCGGGGCGGATAACCCACTTGCGCCGCTGGTTGGGGAGAAGACGCGCCTCGCGCCCAGCGAGTGTTCGTTCCACTTCGAACCCACATCAGAGGCAGGCCTGCAGATGCTGGCGCGCTTCGACGGGCGGGTCATCCTCAGGGCAAAGCCGGAGCCCGTCGAGGGCTACACCGGCAGCCCGGCAGTGTGGGCCCGCCCGCTGGGTCACGGCCTCCTCATCTACTCAGCGCCGGCGATTGGGCGGTCGCTCTCGTGGGGCCCCACCTTCGACCCACTCGCGGACGCCCTGGTGCGCTTGCTGGGCGGCGGCCGGTTCGAGCCGCAGCTCGTTCCGGAAGGCGTTCGGCTGGGCCGCAAAGAGGTCGCTCCCAGGGACGCCGACCAGGCCGGACCAACCGACTCTGGGCCGGCCCAACCGCCCGAGCATGCCAGCCGGCGCCCTTCATCGCCAGAGGAGCCACTGCCCGAGGGGGCAACGCTGGTGGAAGGCGAGCCGGCGACGGAGTTCAACCTATCGGGGGTCTACGACCCAGGTATGGGCCGTGCAGAGCTGCTGCTCAACCACTGGAGCCGCTCCTTTCTCGTGCGTGCGGCTTTCGAGTCAGCGCGGGTAGACCTCACGTGCACCAAGAACGGAAAGGTCGTGGAGACCGCCCAGATCCCCCTCGGCGGCGCGGCTCCCTCGCCGTTCCTGGTGAAGGAGCGCCAGGGGCGCGTTGCCCTGCTTATGGGATCCCGCCAGGCGGCCATTGGCGATGGTACTCTGTGGGAAGGCAAGCTGGCGTCCACCGGCTCCGCGCTCGCGGATCTCCTGTACCAGCCGGTGGAGCCGGTCCGCTTCACCGACGACTTCATGCGTGGCGAGGGGGAGGAGGACACCTGGGAGGTCGTCGCCGGCGACTGGGCAACGAAGGCGGAAGGCGACCCGAAGTTGGGCGTGAACCCCTTCAACTACCATGGGCAGTCCCAAGGCGTGGGTCTGTCGACGGCTGGCTGGCCCTTCTGGGACGACTACGCCTTCGGGGTCTCGGTCCGCCCTACGCAGGCGGGCACGGTCGGCCAAGCATTCTACTATCAGGACCAGAAGAACTACTTGCTCCTCCGGGCGCGGGTCCGCGATGCGCCGGGCGAGGAAGCTGGCGGCTTTGAGCTGGTGCGGGTGGCGGACGGCACGGAGCAGGTGCTCGCCCAGCACGACCGCTGCCTGGTGACCGGGCACTGGTACCGCCTCTCGGTGAAGGCGTACCAGGGCGCCGTCGACGCCGCGGTCGACGGCGAGCAGGTCGCTTCCGCCGAAGAGAAGACGCTCCCGGGCGGGAAGGTCTCGCTCTACCTGCGCGACGGCCAAGCCGAGTTCGATGACGTGGACGTACGCCCGGCGGCTGAGGCCGAGGCGCCGGCCCTGGCGGAATTGGATGGCAGCGTGCCTTGGTTCGCCGGCACGCTCGACCGTGACACCTGGGCAGGAACGGCGCTGCAGTGGCGCCCTGAACGCGATACGCCGGGCCTCTTCTGGCGCCGCGGCCGCTTCTACGGCGACTTCGACCTCTCTCTCCGCTGCGACTTCGCTGAGAGCACGGCAGCGCCTTCCCTGGCGCTGCTGCTGTCGCCGGAAGCGGGCGGACCCGACGACGGCTATGCGCTTACCCTAAGCACGGGCGGGGAAGCCGCGCCCTCCGCCGATAGCGGGGCACAGAGCACCTACTCCGTCGAGCTGGCGCGGCGAGGGGTGCTGGTGAAGCAGTCCACCGTGACCTCCACCAGCCGGCCGGTGCTCATGCTACGACGCGCGGGCGGCTCCCTGTGTGCGTTGGTGGACGACCATCAGGTGCTGGAAGCCCCGTTGGAGGAGGCGCCCGGTGAGCTCTCGTGCCTGGGGTTCCTGGCCAGAGGCTTCCGACCACGCCTCTCGGGGCTTGCCCTCCGCGCCGGGGGAGTCCTGGACTACTGCTTCGGCAGCGCACCGACCGATTGGTGGGTCTCCAGTGGCACGTGGGCGATCTCCAGCCGCTGGCCGTGCACTCCCGAATGGTCATGGTTCGGCGGACAGAGCAAGCAGGTGGCGGCGATCTGGCACAAGCAGCGGTTTGCCGGCGATATCACCCTCGACTTGCACGTGGGCCCGTGGGAGATCGACCACGGCGATGGGACCCCACGCGAGATCTGCCGCGCCTTCAACGTGGTGCTCTGCGGCGACGGCGAGGACGTGCATAGCGGTTACAGCTTCGTGTTGGGGGCGGACGAGGCGGGCGCCGGTGCAACGCTCTCGCGCGCCGGAGAGGTCGTCGCGCGCAACCCGGACTACCGCATCTTCAGCGACGCGCACAACCAATGGCTCAACGTGCGGGCTGAGAAGCGGGGAGCCCTGGTAAGCATCTGGGTCGCCGACCAGCAGATCCTCTCCTGGCACGACCCGGACCCGCTCCCCGGCGGTCGGGCAGGCATCTGGACGGAAGACAACGGGATCATGATCCCGAGGGCCACGATCCACTACCAGGAGACGGGCGCACCGCGTTGACCGTCAGCGGGATGGGGGCGGGCCCCTCCGCTGATGGGGCGGGTAGCCTGGGCGAGAGGAGGCAGGTGGCTTGCCGAAGCTCCCGGTAGATTCGCTTGGCGTAGCCGTGGATCTCCACGGCTGCCCCAACCGGTGCCGACACTGCTACGTGGGGACTCCTCCCCAGTGGACCATGGGTCGGCGCGAGACTGAGAGCGCGGGGGAGAGCCGCCTGCGGGAAGTCACGTCCGCGTTCCGCGTTGCGGGCCGGCCACTACGGGTATCGGCTCACGTCTGGGAGCCCGACTACTCGGCGGACTACCGTCGTCTGCACGAGCTTGAGAACGAGCTGGGCGACTTGCCGTCCGCGCGAGTTGAGATGGAGATACTCAGCATCTGGCGGCTTGCGCGCGACGAGGAGTACGCACCATGGGCGCACAGCATCGGCGTGCGCGTCTGCCAGATCTCCTTCTTCGGCTTGGAGGTGACCACGGACTGGGCCTGCCGGCGCCCGGGGGCCTTCCGTGACGCGCTGGTCGCGACGGAGAGGCTGCTTGCATCCGGTATCCTGCCCCGCTGGCAGTGGTTCCTCACCACGCGACTGCTGCCGGACGTCCCCGGGCTCCTCGCCCTCGTGGAGGAGCTGCGGTTACGGGAGCGCTGTGAGGCGCTGGGCGGCCCCTTGACACTGTTCCTCAACTGCCCCTCACCGGACGGTGAGGCCGCGCAGCTCGAAGCTCTGCGGCCGACGGTCGAGGATGTTGCGCGGCTACCGCCGCCACTGCGGGAGCAGAGCGAACGCCATCTGGGCTCGGCGCTCGGGGAGGCTGAGGGTGTGCTGGTGGAGCGGTTCCTCCGGGACGAGCGCCCGGTTGCGCCTACCGAGGCCGACGTGTTCGCCGACCCGCTCTGGCTGTTCATCTGCAGGGACGACAACGTGTACGCCAACATCGGCGAGCTGACGCCGCCCTGGCGCCTCGGCAACCTCGCCGAGGATGGCGCTGAGGGGATCATCGTAGCCCTCGAGGAAGATCGGCCACCCGCGCTACAGGCCCTGCGTACCGTCGCCGTTGCGGAGCTTGCCGCGCGGTTTGGCGACCGGTCCAGCCGCCGGCTCTACGCGGAAAGCGACCTGAAGTCCAAGCTGCTCAGGAGCCACTTGGGCCAGCCGTGAGATGACGGGAGGTCGAAAGACCATCCGGGGCGGTGTTGGTCAGTGCGACGTGTTGTACCACGAGTTGGTGGCGAGGAAGGCTGAGTTGGCCATCGACTCGGCGCGGATGGTGGACATGTCAGTCGCACTCACGTCCGACCACGCGTCTCCGCCGCCCCCTCCCCCACCGTCGCCGCCCTGTCCCGGCATGGTGAGGCCGAGGGAGTCCAACGTCTGTGCGTACCCGGCTGCAAGCTGCGCCTGCGTGGCCGCGTCCGCGCCCTCCCACTGGCCGCGCACGCCGCTATAGACCTTCTGCGCATTCGCCAGTAGGTACTGCACCTCGGGTGGGAAGGCGGGGAAGCTCTCGATGAGCGCCTGGCGGATGGTGAGGACGGCCTCCTGAGTCACCAGGCTCGCATCGCGCCCCGAGGCGACCCACATGAAGTAGAGCATCTCGAGAGCTGCCTCGAGGTCCGCCTCGGTCATCTCGGACTTGAGGTCCGCCTTCTCCGCGAACTCCGGCTTGTCAGCCTGAACCGTAAGGACCGTGTTCTCGCGCCTCTGGATCGCCTCCCACAGCACCTGGGCATACGGAATGCCCTGCTGCGCCTGCTTGGACAGTACGGGAAGCGTATGATCCCGGATGTCCTTCTTCTGCCGGGCACGCTCCTCAGCATTGCCTTTGGAGACGCCGGAGAGGATGCTCTCACCGCCCTTGGCGAGGATGATCTTGCCCTGGGCGTCCTGTGTCGGGTAGCACTCGATGAACCGCTGCCGCACCATGTCGAACTCGGTCTCCGTGAGCTCGATGTCGTAAGCGAATGACAGGATCCCGACGAAGTTCACAACAGAGGAGTACGTCAACGGTGGGTCGGCCGCGACCAGCACCTTGTCCGTATCGTCCCGCCTCAGGCCACCTTTGATACTCGCGGCGGCGTTCGCCAGGGCGGATGCGGACAGGAGTGACCCGCCCAACCCTCCGGGGCCGCCACCATTGGGCTTCGTCGCCTCCAACGCCAGCGTCGCCATGCAACTCTCGGCGACCTTGCGCCCGGCGACATCGCTCCCCGGCGCGGAGACGTAGGCGAGGAAGGCGTTCGTCTTCCCGAGAAGCACCATCAGATAGCCTGCCTCGGCCGCGCCCTGGTTCGGCTTGTACGTGAGGTCGCACCTCACGGCGTCGAGCCCGCCGAGCTTCGTCGGGACCGGCGGCTGTGACTGCACCTCACCGGCCTGCTGCATCCCGTTGAGCACCGCGTCGAACAGAAGCTGGGCCACGTTGGTGAGCATGGCCGGGTCGATCACGTCGCCCGAGGGGAAGCTCATCACCCCGAAGGAGGCCCCGCCGGGACCCTTGAACTGTGTGTTCCACCCACCGTCGCCCACCTGCGAGCGGTCCGATCCCCAGTCCTCGGGCACCGTGATCGCGAACGCCCGATCAGGGTCAGCATAGTCCTTCGTGCCCGCCGCCAGAGCGGGAAGCGCCGCTGCTACCAGCGCGATGGAAGCGATCGCGGTTCGTCTCAATGTGGGTCTCCTTGGCTCGGGCCACATACACCGGGCCGGTTACTGGTATTCTTGGGCTGAGTAACCCTCTATATGGTAGCAGAGATCGCCGGCTGGGCGCTAGGGAGCCACCTCAGGGCCGTCTCATTCCCGTCGTTGCCGGGCTGCGGCCATGGTGTAGGGCGCGGACTCGTGCCGCGCCAGGCTGCCTCGGGTGCGTCACAGCGCGGCGGAGTACAAGCCCCCGCCCTACATCCCGCGGCGAACGCGAGGATGAAATGACCCTGGGAGCCACTTGGCCTTTGGCTGGCGGCAGCACGGTTCGCTTTGGCGAAGGCAGAGCAGGGACACCGTGGCGAATGTGGTGCACTGGCAGTGGCCGCATGGACGGAGCCATGCTCGGCTCCAGCAGCAGCGCGTAGTCATCCTGGCCCCGCGTAGACGGGGCTGACGAGGCCGGAGGGCTAGTCGATGGAGTACCGCAATCTGGGCAACAGTGGCGTCAAGGTATCGACGATCGCCGTGGGTGCAATGAACTTCGGGCTGAACCCTGGCAAGGCATGGATTGGGCCGGGTCTCGATGAGCAGCAGTCAGTCGAGATCCTGCGCTACGCCTACGATCAGGGAGTGAACTTCGTCGATACCGCGGACCTCTATGGCTCAGGCGTCAGCGAGACATACGTCGGTATCGGCATCAGGGACTTCCGCGACCATGTCGTGCTGGCGACCAAGGTGAACGCGCCGATGGGGCCGGGCCCCAACGATCGTGGCGTTTCGGCCTTCCACATCAAGCGCGCCTGCGAAGCCTCCCTCAAGCGCCTGCAGACCGATCGCATCGACCTGTATCAACTGCACGTGGCGAGCTTCGACGTTCCGCACGAGGAGACGCTGCGGGCCCTCGACGACCTGGTGAGGGAGGGCAAGGTCATCTACCTCGGCTGCAGCAACTACCCCGCCTGGATGATCGCCGAAGCCTGGGGCATGTGCGAGCTGCACAACTGGAACCACTTCATCTCGGCCCAGCCGCTGTACAACCTCCGCAACCGCGCCATCGAGCTCGACGTGCTGCCGGTCTGCGAACGCCACGGCCTGGGCATTCTGCCCTGGAGCCCACTCGCCGCCGGACTGCTGTCGGGCAAGTACCGACGCGGCGAGAGCCCGGAGGACGGTCGGTGGAGCGTCTATCCCTACAAGGACCAGTTCGCGGACCTCACCGACCGGGAATGGTCCATCGTTGAGGCCGTGGTGGAGATCGCGCGCGAACGCGTCTGCGAGCCTGCACAGGTGGCTTGCGCATGGCTCCTGTCGCGCAAGGCGGTCTCCTCGGTGCTGGGGGGCCCCAACTCGCTGGAGCAGATGAAGACCTACATCGGGACGGCCGAGGTGAAGCTCACGGCTGAGGAAGTAGCCAGACTGGACGCCGTCTCGGAAGCTCCCGTGGACGCGGTGCCCGGCCCCTCCTGGTCGCCGGCGTTGGTCGTCTAGGGGGTCTCCGGAGGGGGCGGCCACGCGTTGGGGAGGGGGAACGCCGTGCGGATCGACATCGACGAGAGTGCGTTCGCGAGGAACGACGAGATCGCGGCGGCGACGCGTGTGCTGCTGCGGGAGCGGCGCATCTTCGCCGTCAACATGCTGAGCGCGCCGGGCTCCGGCAAGACGACGCTGCTCGAGGCTACCATTGACGCGCTGTGTGGCCGCGTCCGCTGCGCGGTTATCGAGGGCGACGTGGCCACGACCCACGATGCGGACCGGATCGCTCGCCATGGCGTTCCCGCGGTGCAGGTTACCACTGAGCAGCTCAGCGCGAGCTGTCACCTCGACGCCCGAATGGTGCAGCAGGCGCTTGACGCCCTGCCCCTCGATGGCATCGATCTGCTGTTCATCGAGAATGTCGGCAACCTCGTCTGCCCGGCCGCGTTCGACCTGGGCGAGTCCGCGAAGGTCGCGGTCATTAGCGTCACCGAGGGCGAGGACAAGCCGCTGAAGTACCCGCGGCTCTTCCGCGTGGCCGATGTGGCGGTCCTCAACAAGATCGACCTCGCGCCGTACGTGGACTGCGACCTCGACGTCATCGAGGCGAACCTCCGCACGGTGCGCCCCGACCTCACAGTCTTCCGCACGGCGGCACGTACGGGCGAGGGGCTGGGTCCGTGGCTGGATTGGCTGCGGGCGGGCGTCGCCGCGGCGCGTGGGTGACGCACCGACTGAAGGCCAGGTGCGGCAGCGCTTCGCGCTGCGGCCGACGAGTCGTCGGCCCTCCCGTCGTGCAACTGACGGGGTTACACTGAGGGCCATGGGTACTTCGGACGGCGACACGGCAAGCGGCATCGGTGAGCGGCAACGACGCCGCGTCCGCATCCAGGGGATCGTGCAGGGCGTGGGGTTCCGGCCGTTCGTTCACCGGATCGCGCGGGAGCGCGGGCTGGCCGGGCATGTTCTCAACTTCGCGGGCGGCGTGGACATCGAGGTCGAGGGGCCGCCCGACGCCATCCGGAGCTTCATCGCAGCCCTGGAGCACGAGCGGCCGCCCATCGCGGTCATCGACAGCATTGAGGTCGAGCCGATGGCCGCTGTCGGTTCTGCCTCGTTCGAGATCATCGCGAGCGAGGATCGGCTCGACGGCCCGATCCTCGTCTCCCCGGATGTGGCCACCTGCGCCGACTGCGAGCGCGAACTGCGCGACCCCGCGAACCGCCGCTACGGCCACCCGTTCATCAACTGCACGAACTGCGGGCCGCGCTTCACCATCGTCCGCGCCGCGCCTTACGACCGCCCGCTGACCTCCATGGCGCCGTTCGCGATGTGTCCGGACTGCGCCGCCGAGTACCAGGACATCGGCGACCGGCGTTACCACGCGCAGCCGAACTCGTGCCATCGTTGCGGCCCGACGCTCCGCTACGTTGTGCCCTCACCCACCCGCTCCGCGGGTACCCGCTCTCCCGGGGGGAGAGGGGGAGCGCCACCTCTCCCCCCGGGAGAGGTCGGCCGAAGGCCGGGTGAGGGGCAGGCCGTCCAACGCGCACACACGTCCGCGGTGGCGGACTTGCAGGCGGGGAGGATCGTGGCGATCCGCGGCATCGGTGGCTTTCACCTGGCTGTGGATGCGACCAGTGACGCGGCGGTCCGCCGGTTGCGGGAGCGCAAGCACCGCGAGGAGAAGCCGTTCGCCCTGATGGTGCCTGATGTCGCGACAGCGCACGTCCTGTGTGAGGTGTCCCCGGAAGCCGAGGCGCTGCTCAGCAGCCCGCAGCGTCCCATCGTTCTCCTCCCGGCGCGGCCTGGCGCGGTGGCGCTCTCGGTAGCGCCGGACACGCGGATGCTCGGCCTGATGCTCCCCTATACGCCCCTTCACCACCTGCTGATGCGCGATGTCGCGCGGCCCGCGCTCGTTATGACCAGCGGGAACCTCAGCGATGAGCCCCTCGTCACCGACAACGCGGAGGCCGTCGAGCGCCTCGGAGGAATCGCGGACGCGTTCCTCGTCAACGACCGGGACATCATCGTCCCGTGCGACGACTCCATCTTGCGACCGACCGCGGCCGGGCCGATCCTCATGCGTCGTTCGCGGGGCTACGTGCCGTTCCCCGTGCGGCTGGCTCCACCCGCCGGGAACGTCCTCGCGGTCGGCGGCCACCTCAAGAACACGTTCTGCCTCACGTCCGGAGACCGCGCGTTCCTGTCCCAGCACCTGGGTGATCTGGACGACGCGCGCTCGCTCTCGCACTTCGAGTGGGCGCTGGACCACCTGTGCGATGTTCTCCGGCTGCAGCCTGAGGCCATCGCATGTGACGAGCATCCGGGCTACTGGTCCACGCGGGTCGCGCATCGCCTGGCAGAGGAGCGCGGGCTGCCTCTCTTCGCGGTGCAGCACCACCACGCCCACGTCGCCTCGTGTCTGGCCGACAACTGCGAGGGCGGGCGCGTGATCGGACTGGCGTGTGACGGCACGGGGCACGGGCGCGACGGAACGGTCTGGGGCTGCGAGGTGTTCCTCGCGGGCCTCGACGACTTCCAGCGCCTGGGTCACCTGCGGCCGATCCCGCTGCCGGGCAGCGAGGCGGCCATACGCGAGCCGGTGCGTACCGCCGCGGTTCTGCTGTGGCAGGCATTCGGAGAGGGCTTCCTCGACAGCCTGGACCTGCCTCTGTGTCGTCGCGTCGCCGACTCGTGGCCGGTTTGGCGGCAGATGATCGACCGCGGGCTGAACTGCCCGTACGCCTCCAGTGCTGGGCGGCTCTTCGATGGCGTATCGGCGCTCCTCGGGCTCGGAGATGTGGCCACATACGAGGGCCAGGCGGCGATGAAGCTCGAGGCCGCCGCCGCTGACGGGGAGGCCCCCTACCCCGTCCGCCTCGCGGATGGTGGCGACCCGTGGGTCATGGACCCGGCCCCGATGGTGCGCGCGTTGGCCGAGGACCTGCGATCCGACGTCGATACTGCGCAGATAGCGGGCCGGTTCCATGCGACATTCGCGCTCATGCTTCAGCTCGGGGCGGAACGCGCGGTCGAGCAGACGGGGGTCCGTACGGTGGCTCTATCCGGCGGGACGTTCCAGAATGCGCTGCTCCTGTGCACACTCAAGGATCGCCTGGAGCGTGGGGGGCTGCGCGTGCTGATCCATCGTGCGGTGCCACCGAACGATGGGGGGCTGTCCCTCGGGCAAGCGGCGGTTGCAGCGGCGCAGCGAGAGGGCCGGCAAGGCTGAACAGCGAACCCGCTGGAGGGTGCTGGTTGCGCCGGCGAGCTACGAAGGCCGGGTGGTGGGAGGGAGGTTCGTCCCTCACCCCAGCCCTCTCCCGGGGCTGATCCTTACCCACAATTGTCAGTTGGTGAGGAGGGCAGCGACGTGGCACATGGTCTGGAAGTCGTGCCATCCGCGCCAGAGGGTGCGGACGCCGACGGGGCCATCGCACTT
>Ga0315288_10001683_pt1 | contig 28649 bp, 26 predicted proteins | sample YL17G11_20_MG_FD_203454 | JGI IMG/M metagenome (GOLD analysis project Ga0315288, IMG submission 203454) | Sediment microbial communities from Yellowstone Lake, YNP, Wyoming, USA - YL17G11_20 | ecosystem: Environmental > Aquatic > Freshwater > Lake > Sediment | place: USA: Wyoming | collected... | reverse complement strand
ATTCCATTGCTGCAGGAATAATATACTTTGTTTCTCAAACGTGTAGTTTAAACGTCTCTAAGAAAGATGTAAATCGAATAACAGAAATTAGCGAAGTGACTATAAATAAATGCTATAAAAAATTGGAACAATTCACAGACAATCTCATTCCGAAAATAATATTAGAGAAATACAAGGGGGGACATACATCCTCCCTTTAACCCAAGGGGGACATACGCCCCCCTTTAACCCAAGGGGGACATACGCCCCCCTTTAACCCAAGGGGGACATACGCCCCCCTTTAACCCCCCTCTATAATAGGCAAGGGGTCAGAGGGGCAAAATTATGGGACACACGAAGTGTAGGTAGGTGCGCCTTAGAGAATGGGGGGTAAGAGGGGGGATGTATGTCCCCCCTTGATTAGTTTGAATTAGCCATAATGTATATATTCATACAATAATATATACATTAAAATGAGCGCTGTAAATGATGTAACGAATGCGAATAATGAATCCGGTTCTAGTTTAGTTCCAAAATTGGCATTCATTGTTCCATATAGAGACCGGAAAGAACATTTAACATTTTTTTCAGTATATATGAAACATGTTTTATCGGATTATGACCCAAAAGATTACACTGTACGTTTTGTTCACCAAAAAGATGGTCGCCCGTTTAATCGTGGAGGAATGAAGAATATTGGGTTTTTAGCAATTAAAAATGAATATCCTGATGACTATCAAAATATTACATTTGTGTTTAATGATGTGGATACAGTGCCGTATGATAAAAATGTGATTCAGTATGATACTCGGCATGGAATTGTGAAACATTTCTACGGAGTTCAATTTGCGCTAGGAGGCATTTTTTCAATAAAAGGGGCGGATTTTGAAAAGACAAATGGGTTTCCGAATTTTTGGGCATGGGGTGGTGAAGATAATTATATGCAGCATCGAGTGCTGCAATCCGGACTAAAAATTGACAGGCGAAACTTTTTCCCTTTGCAAAGTCCCATGATTTTACAAATGGTCGAGGGAATTATGAGAACCATATCGCGTTCAGAAGCAGAAATGGTATTTTATAAAACGACGAATGACGGGTTGAATACAATAAGGAATTTAAATTATGAATTTAATAATCAAGATGGTGATAAATGTTTTATTGATGTAATTAATTTTGACACCGCTTATAATCACACTTCAAATACTTATGAGGAGCAAAATATTCATGATGAGAAAAGAATTAAATTTAAATCAAGGGGGAATGCGGCGGCAGCACAAGATGAAAAACAGCGCGCTCAACATCAGCAACAATTGCTTTTGGCAGCAGAAGAACAGAAAATGAGACAGAGACAGCAGCAGCAACAGCAACAACAGCAGAAAATGCGACTACAGCAGCAACAACAGCAGCAACAACAACAGCAACATCAAATGCGACAGCAACAGCAGCAAATGCGATTACAACAGCAGCAACAACAGCAACAACAGCAGCAGCAACAACAACAGCAACAACAACAGCAACAACAGCAGCAGCAACAACAGCAGCAACAACAGCAGCAACAACAGCAGCAACAACAGCGAAATGGAATTGTACGAACAGTTAGACGTGTAAATGGAAGAAAATTATTTTAAGTTCTACTTGTGCCCTATGTTGTTCGTAAATTTGTAAGGAGGGACTATGAGGGAAACTGGGTTCCCTCAAAACAACGTGGAAAAATCAAAAATATCGTCCGTTTTCATTTTTTCTGCAAGCGCGTACTCGCTGACTCTTTTTTCAAAAAAGTTGGTTTTTCCTTCGATGCTTATCAGCTCCATGAAATCAAACGGATTGGAAGAATTATACACCCTGTCACACTGCAACTGCAAAAGCAACCGGTCGGCAACAAATTCAATATATTGAATCATCAGCTTGGAATTCATTCCAATGAGACGACACGGCAGCGCTTCGCAAATAAATTCGGTTTCAATCTCAACCGCTTCTTTAATGATTTCTTGCACGCGCGTTTTGGGAAGGTGTTTCGTCATTTTATTATAAAGCAGCACCGCGAATTCGGTGTGAAGCGCTTCGTCGCGCGAAATAAGTTCGTTGCTGAATGTGAGACCGGGCATTAAGCCGCGTTTTTTCATCCAATAAATAGAACAAAATGCGCCTGAAAAAAAGATGCCTTCAACGCACGCAAACGCAATCAACCTGGTTTGAAACGAGCTGCGTTTATCGTTAATCCACTTTTTCGCCCAATCGCTTTTCTTTTTAATGCACGGAAAATTGTCTATTGCATTGAACAGTCTCATTTTTTCTTCGGAGTCTTTAATGTACGTGTCAATTAACAAACTATAACATTCCGAATGTATATTTTCCATCGCAATTTGGAATCCGTAAAAAGCGCGAGCTTCCGCGAGCTGAACGTCTCCCATAAATCGAACCGCCAAATTTTCCAGAACAATTCCGTCGCTAGCGGCAAAAAATGCGAGAATCATCGATATAAAATATCTTTCGTCATCTTCTAGGGTTTGCCAATGAACGCCGTCTTTTGAAAGGTCTATTTCCTCGGCTCGCCAAAAACAATCCACTTGTTTTTTATACATTCGCCATATGTCATGGTCTTTCAGCGGAAACATTACGTAGCGGCTATCGTCTTCGGTTAAAAGCGGGTCCAAAATTGTAGAACTCGGCGTTGGTTTTTTTGACATTCCTAAAATATCTGAACTTTTAATTGTAAATATTAATATGAAAAGATTTTTATATATTCTTAATAAATAATTTATATGAAAGTAATTGAATATATAAAAATATTTAAATACGTGTTACGATATTTCGTGTGTAAAATTACTTTTTAGTTTTAAAATTATGAAATTTGAAGGTTTTGACTATAATATAATGTTGTTAATTTATTAATTGTGAACATTAGCATTAAAATAAAATAAAATGGCAACTTGTATTGTACAATTATATTTATATTATATCTATTATATATATAATATGTCATGGTTATTAAGTAAGTTATTAGGTAAAGGAAATGGTTACAAAGAATTTGAAGACAAAGAACTTGAAGAGTTTGATGAAAGTGCTGTTGCGTTAAATGCGGCAATTGAGGCTGCGGAAATTACTGCTAAAAAAAGTGGTGAAATATCTGACCAAATTGCATTTGTAAAATTACTATTAAAAAAAGAACCAGGCAATCAATCATACATTCAAAATTTACAAGATTTGAAAGCAAAAGCAGCAGTATTAGCAGCAGAAGCAGAAGCAGATAGAGCAGAGGGTTCAGAGGGTTCAGGTTCAGAGGGTTCCGTTAACTTTGCCGATGACGGTGGTAAAAAATCCAGATATTCAAGAAAATCAAAATCTAAATATTCAAGAAAATCGAAATCTAAATATTCAAGAAAATCGAAATCGAAATCGAAATCAAAATATTCAAGAAAATCGAAATCTAAATATTCAAGAAAATCGAAATCGAAATATTCAAGAAAATATTAAATTACTTGTAGTAATAATCTTTATTCCAATTTTCAGAGTGATTTTTTAATAATTCATCATAATTCATTTTACGCAACTCGCCTATAAATGCCAATTCATCCGTGCTGACCATTTTAGTTGATGGCAATTGACTACTATATCCATACTGTGTTTTGTACTTGTATAGAAAATTACCTAGTTCTCTGTATTTTTCACCGTATCGTGTAAGATTTAGTTTCAGTTCAAGAGGTATACACTCTTCTAGTTTAACTTGTGTGCTGTTACCCAAAATGTCTGTAAATGTTACAATGCTCATAGAATGTTGAATAATATAATGTAATAATGTATTATATATTTAATATTTTATACATTATTTATATAATGTTTATATAATATATATATAATGAAATAAATGGTTTATTTGCGGTGAGTTTTACATTTTTTTGATTTTGAATTACATTTTTTTAATTTTGAATTACATTTTTTTGATTTTGAATTACATTTTTTTGTAAGGTGGGATTTGGAAATGCGTTTTTTTACCTTTTTCATTTTTTTTCCACCAATTTTTATGTTGGATGACCTAGCGGAATCAAACTCCAAAACATCTGAACGTTGTATCAACGTCCTAAGATTGTCAAAATGGGCCGCTCCAAAAATAATAACAATCGTTCTTAAGGTTGAATTTTCACTTCTTGCTCTTTCTTCAACTTTTCTTATAATATCTGCGTCGCGAGACGACATAAATAATGTAGTAACTCTATCATCTCTTGTTGCAATAAATGATTGCAACCCGTGTTTAATTTGAGCAGACATGGGAATATCATTTAAATAGTCACTTTGTATTAAATAACCCAAAATGTGATTATACAATGAATTAAATTGTTGGGTGTTTCTTGAAAAGGCGGCAGTCACCATTTGTTCATACATGGTAGTGCCATTTGGCACTACCTGAAGCAATGGCCAATAACTTTTTGCTCTCTGCATGAACCACTTTGGTTCAATGGTCACTGAATCTGGAATGTCGGGTCCTGCTGCGGCGCCAGTGCCTTGTTTGACTATTCCATCCAAAATATCGATTAATGTATTTGTCGTTAATAATAATTTATCCAACATTATTGATTTTGTTAGAGTGTCATATTCCGATAGAATTCTATCACGTGGCAACCCAAGTGCCTCGTAGCAAGGATTTACACCTCTTCCTTCTGAAACTAATAAAAAACGCGATGGCGTCGTTTTAACTCCCATGGCCATTAATTTTGAAATATTGTCTTTAGCACACCGAAAGTCATCGTGCATTTCTCCAAGCAACACCACTGGAATTTTCCTTAATGAAGCTGGTGCTGAAGCGGGTGCTGACGCACTAGCTTTTCTCGCATCTAATAACATCGAATCCGCCGCTGGACGCCCTGCCGGCCGAATCAGCGTCAGTTTATCGGTTGCGACTTTAATATCAGACTTATCATCGTCATCGAGCATCACGCGCACCCTATTTTCATCTGGGAATACATCTACAATTTTTCCAACCTTTCCATTGTGTCTCGAGGCACTTACAAGTCCGTCAACTCTAACTTCTGCTCCTGTAACAAACTTGTCCATTTTATTGTATATTAACTAAACATTTTTAATTTAATAAAAGTATATAAATAAATAATTAAAAATAATTTATTAGTTGTTTAAATATATACCTTATTAAATTATATACTATGAATTTTCATAAGAGCATTTTGATTTTAAAACCGGATTATATAGATTCAAGTGCAAGTGCAGAACAAGATACTGCATTATCCTTGTTTAATAGAGATGCGCGCATGCATATTTTGAAATGCAAACAGGATGAAAATAGAAATAAAATTCTAAGAAACAGGTTATTTATAAGAAAACAGTCACAATCAAATCCGCATTTAGAAGACATTGTAAATAGGTATGATAACTATTATGAAGAGTTTAAAAATAAAATGGTAATGCAAATCGGGGCTTTAGAGAGACTTTTAAAATATTTAAAAGATTTAGAAGCATCCAATCATAAAACTCATCATCATCATCACCATCACCATTATCACGGTCATCATGGCAATGAAGATGAACCGCACTTTGACCAAGGTCCTGAATATAAAGAATATCAGCGTGAATATGAAGGTGAATATGAAGGTGAATATGAAGGTGAAAATATAAAAGCTTCGGGTAAAAAGAAAGTACCCAGAGCAATAGTGGCTGGAATAAAAAGGGACCAACAAATGATTTTCAAAGAAATACGAAAATTGAAGAATGCGTTGCTAATGAAAGGAAGTAACAGGGAGGCAAAATATAAAGAGCTTTCCAAATACATTGATGGAATTGATGGAGATGCGAATAAAACAGATGATAATTTATTTAAAATAAAGAGAGACCAAGAACAAATATTGCAAACATTAGGAAAAATAACAAGAGATGTTGAAAAATTTGATTAGTTTTTTTTTATGAATATTTAAAATATATAATATTATGATATTATATATTTGAATTATACTACAATAAAATGCCACCAAAAACAAAACGAAAAAATGGTTCTATTGGAAAAAGAGAAAGGCGAGCATTAGGAATCCCTTCACCTGTGGGACAAGAGTTTGTAGAAGCTGGTCCTGCTCCTGCTCCTCTTGACATTGACATCATTGACCCTCCTGCAGCAGCTGAAGTTGTTGAAGTTGAAGAACCTATTCCTTCTGCTCCCATTGATGTCGACATTGTTGACCCTGAACTTTCTCAATCAAAATCGATGGTTATGGTTACGCCCGAAGAGCAACAGCAACAGCAACAGCAACAGCAAGAGCAAGAAGTTTCTCAGCTTTCTCCAATTTTAGCAGCAGAAGAATCTGTAAATAATATTACTCCGGAAGGGTCTCCTAGAATTTTTAATATGAATGATTCAAGTATACGTTCATCTCCAAATCGAACAAGAGGAATGACTCCATTTTTAAAAAAACTATTCAAAAAAAAATCACCTAGTTCGCCTAGGTCACCTAGGAGGTCTCTGCCTCTGCGTTCATCACCGAAAAGACGTAATTCGCCACCACGGCGAAAGTCGTCTCCAAGACGCAACAACTCGCCACGCGCGCAAACATTTCGTCGAAAAAGTAAACTTTCAATTGATAAGCCGGAGTATTTGAAAGCAAGTCCATCTGTTGCTCTAATAAGAGATAAACTGATGAGTTTGGCACAAGTTGCATCTAGAACACGAGAGAATTCAGTTAAAATAAATGAATACACTGAAAAAATCCGGAAAATGCTGGATGATTTGAATCCTTACTTTTTATTTATTCAACAGTATATTGCGGGTCGCGGAGAAATACAGCGCGAACTGGATGCGGCAGTTGTTAACAGAGGTAAAATGATGGAAGAACGAGAGCGCTTGGTGGGCGACTTGGCAGATAAAGTCCAAATGAATGAAAATGTAAAAATGAAAGAGGTGGCTGAAGGTCAAATTGGAATTTTGAATGACCAAATTGGTCAATTAAATAAAAGAATTGAAGAACTTACAGCACAGCTGGAATCATTAACAAAGACAAATCAAATGTATGAAAATATTCTGAAAGACATTCCTGCCGACATTGATAAAATGCGCGGGTTTATAGATGCGGAAGATGCAACCCTGTCTGAAAATATTACAGCTCTTGGCCAGGTGCTCTCGAATTTCAGCAATCAGCTCAAACAACGCCTTCAGGATACGCTGCCTCAAGAACAACATGCAGCATTCAATGCCCAGCGTGGTGGAAGGAAATACAGACAACAATCCAGAAAGATGAAAAAAAATAAAAGGCAAACCAGGAAATACAGACAAACTAGGAAACACAGACAAACTAGGAAACACAGACAGTAAACTTCCTTCGGCCCCACCCCCTGCCTCTATGATAAATTTATTTATATTATTCAGTTATTTTTTTATTAGAAAATATCATATCATAATAATATAAATATTATATTAACATAACATCCTATGCGAAATTCTTTACGAAAAAATAAAACGAGTCGGCGGTCAAAAGTAAAAAAAACAGTTCATAATAGTAAAAAAATAAAATGTGTTACTAGATTTGGTAAGAACATCGGTAATTTAGAAGATGTTCCAGCATATTCCAACTGCAATAATTCATTTGAGTCGGGCTTTAATAATGTTATCAAGTACAAAAATAAAAATGTATTTTCTGGAATGCAATGGCAGTGTGTTGAATATGCTAGAAGGTACCTAATTACTAAACTCGGTGTTACATTTGCGTCAGTTGATGGTGCCGAAGACGTGTTTGCATTAAAAGCAGTTGAGTCAATTGAAAATGGTAAAAAATATAAATTTAAAACATATAAAAATAACTTGAATTGTCTAAGAAAAAACAATGTGCCCAGAGTAAATGATGTAATTATTTGGGCAAGAAACAAAGAGGATACACCATATGGTCACATTGCTGTAATTTTGAAAGTAGAAGGAGACCAAATTTTTATTGGGGAACAAAATTGGTCGAATGATGCATGGACAAGTCTGCATCCGCCGCCACATTCAAGAGTACTAACATTTAAAAAATATAACAACAGGTGTACAATTATAGATGGAAATTATACAATTTTAGGTTGGAAGCGGGCATCATTGAAACCATTGAAACAAGAGATGCCAATTTCTCTCAAAAATAGTCCATAAGGTTGTAACAATGCAGCCAGACGTTTTTTTTTTGAGTCAAAATGACATTTCCATTTGCGCTGAAATATGCGCAACCAAAATGTTTTGTAAATTGCCACCTGTTCTCCTCCTTCAAGTTCAATACACTCTATAATTTCCAAAGATATGTAATGTTTTTTTATAAGGATTTCATTATAATTTCTAATGACTGGGTGCAAGTGTTGAGAATAGTTATTTGTAATATATTGGTCTCTTATTGTGCAAATAAAATCTGAAATTGGAATAAATTGTGTTATGGTATAAAATTCATTAATACATAATGTTCTAAAAATTAAAAAATGTGATTCAATATTTTTTGAACTATTACTATTTTTTCCATGAATTTTTGAATTAAAAATTTCACAAAATGCCAAGTCATATTTTGAATGATGATTTGTATGTTGTTCCATACTAACAGAATTTAATATATAATTAATGCTTTTAGAAAATTATAATAATATATATTTTGAGTTGTATGTAAATTGTTTATACATATTATTTTCTTGCGTTAATTATATATACACATATACACATAAACTATAAAATGGTGAACATTCACATGAAACTTCCGAAGGCGGTTCAATCCATGCTGCAAGATAAAAATGTATTGTACATTGTTGCATTTTTAGCAGTTATTAATTTTTTTGGTTATGTTGTGTTGAGAGATAGCTACGCACTGTTGATATTTCTATCAATAGGGTTCATATCAACATACTTTAGTAAAAATATGACAGTTGTATTAATTGTAACTTTGATATTAACAAATTTTATTACTGTAGTATCCAGAAACCTTGTAAGCGGTAAAGAGGGATTTGATGCGGCGATAAATCCAGATGCAATTACTGATGAATCGGCCACCCAGGTGGATGGCGTCGCAGCAGCAGCCAAACCAGCAGCCGCAGCAGCAGCCAAACCAGCAGCCGCAGCAGCAGCAAAACCAGCAGCAGCAGCAGCAGCAAAACCAGCAGCAGCATCACTCCTTTCAGGAGTAACGGGTGCAGGAACATCAGGCAAGGCGTCAAAACAGAAAGTAACAACAACTGCTTCTTCTACTTCTACACAAAAGCATTTGACTGAACCCATGACTGAGCTCAATCCGGCAAGCATTAACGATGAAGATGACCTTCCCGTAAATAATCGTGTTGACTATGCCAAAACATTAGAAACTGCATATGATAATTTAGAAAATCTGGTGGGCCAAGATGGCGTTAGAGGTCTTACATCTCAAACAAATACGCTAATGGACCAGCAGCAAAAGTTGATGGAAAATATGAAAAGCATGGAGCCGCTTTTAAAAACGGCACAATCATTTTTAGACAAATTTGAATCAAGTTCGATGGGTAAAATATTTGACAAGATTCCGGGAATGTCAGCAATGTTTGGCGGGGGTGGTGCTGTCCCCCCAAAAGCTATTGCTCAGTAATACATAAAATATAAAATAATAAATTTATAATTGTATATATATAATAAATAGTAAATATATACAATATAATAAATAATAGCAACAATGGCAACAGATGACATTCAAAGTAAAATAAATAATGTGAATTCTTTATTTGACAATATGCTTAGTCAATATAAATCAAATTATATAAATTACCACAAGAATGTAACATTATCGATGCCAACATTGACACCGACGTCGACGACGACAACTGCAGGACATGTTAGTTCTGATTCTCACGCAAAAGATTTGAATGACAAAGTGTTGTTAAATTATAGGTATGCTGCAAATCATCTTCTTGAACAAGTTCGGTCACAAATGTCTTCAAATTCAAAGACGATTTCAAAAATCAATGCCAACATTACACCCGTTCGAAAAAAATATTTAAGTGTATTAGAATTGGGCGATAATTTTGATGAGACAAAATTGGCGGCAGGTGCATCCTTGGACGATTATAATGAATTATATAAAACGACCTTTTTTAGCATTATAATGTACCTTGTTGGGTCTGCATCAATATTGTATTTAATGTTTAAACCAAAACTACAAAGTGTGTGAATAAAGGGACATGCTAAAGGGACATGCTAAAGGGACATGCTAAAGGGACATGCTAAAGGGACATGCTAAAGGGACATGCTAAAGGGACATGCTGTCCCTTTTAATCCCTTGCTCGCAAAATGTGACATGAGACCAAACCAAAATAACTGAATTGAATAACTTTTATGAATATTCAATATTCAACATTATTACATTATTAAACATTAATTAATTTTAATATATAAATATTTTTGACAAGTTTTTCTGCGCATATGTTATAGTTAATAATAATATAACATATACACATGTTTTTTGATAATATATTTGGAACTAGTGATAATAATAATTCTAATAATGATGATGACAGAGAAGGAAAAGTTTGTCCTGTTACCGGTTTGATTCCTTGTAAATGTAACGATTCTGGTGAAAATGACAGGCATAGTTTGAAAAATATTAGTTTGAGTCAGGGACGTGCATTTTTAAAAGATGAAAAAAAATTAAACCGTATGAATACTTATTTAGCACAAAATACCGGAGACAACAAAATTGTGGGAATGAGAATTGAAGGGTTTGACAACGGGAGCCAACAACCTCAAGCAGCTGTAGCATCAGCAGCTGCATCTTCTACTCCTGAAACCGTTTTGCCAAAAGATACGACGGCGACTACGCCTCTAGACAAACTGGATGACGCTTTTGATTCAAAAATGGCTGCATATTCCAGCGCTCTTTCAGAATTTAACAAGGAGCTTTTAAAAAATCAGAATTATTTTGTTGTTCCAGTAAAGTCGCTTACACCAATTAATAGTTGTTTTAATTGTGATGCGTCTTTGAGCGGAACTGAATGTGCTGCGATGGGTGTTTCAAATTCAAACGGCGACATTCGAACCACCCTTTCAGATTCTACAACTGCAACCTTGCGCCCATGCATTCAATCGTTTGTAACAGTTCCGGGGTGGAGCGCTAATCCAACTGACAGCACTAGTTGCGTTGCACCACTAGGACAAAAATGTTGTCCAAAACCAACAAGCATGGTCAATGGGACACCCATGTGTGTTGCGGATTTTAACAATTACGATGAAAATGCGATGAATGGTTGGATTGGTCAGTGTATATCGCCTGCGTCTCCAGAAGACATCAATCAACAAATTGCACTTGCAAACGAGCATTGTCAAGGCAATGGAATATCATTAAATTACTGGAGCCAAAATGTAAATAATTTAGTGCTTGTAACCACACAAGACCCTGCAAACAATATGACAAAACAAAAATTTACGGACAGCAATGATAGTTGTTCGGGTTGGGCTAATTCAGGTGAGTGTGAAAAAAATCCGAATTACATGTTGAGTTCGTGCGCAGCTTCATGCAACAGCGTTGGTGCGAATGTGCCTGGTGCAAACATTCGCCCATTCGCAAAAATGAATAGCATTCCCGTGTGGATTGTTGATACGTTTCCAAATTTACAAGATGCGAATAAAGCAAAAAGCGCATTAGTATTTTCTCCGACGGTTGAAAAGACATTGATTTCGACACGCGAAGACATGTTGAATGCTGGAACTGCATTAATCAAGGCGGTATCATCTCAACATTCAACTACGTTGGCGGATAGAAAAGCCATGGAACAAAAAATAAACGCAATCAAAGCAAAAATCTCTAAACTTGATTCTCATAAACAAACGCTGGATAACACCGTACATGCATCTTCTTCTGTAAAAGAGTCATTCGTGTCGTCGTCGTCCGCCGCGCTTCCTGAATCTTTGCTCGGTCAAGAAGAAGACACGCGAATTCAGTTCAAATCAAGTTATGCATATTATACTGTGTGGTTTGTCATTGCCATCCTTTTAATTGTCATTATGTTTAGCAATATTTTTATGGGTGGGGGGGGGGAAGAAAATGGAGAAGGTGGAGAAGGTGAAGAAAGTTCATCGTCAATGTCATCAATTACGTTAATAATTGGAACATTGATGATGATTGTATTTATATATTTTGTAATTCAATACATTTTGGCTTATTTTAAAATTTCAAGACCCGATTTGCCTTTTGGCAATGTTAATCCACTGCTTTAGTAAATAAATAATTATTTATATATACTTTATTTTTTATGTATGTATATATTATTATTGTTTTATTATACACACATTTCATAACCAAATAAATAATGACTAGTTTATTACATTCAATGGATACTCGTGGTGCCACGATTCTCGACATGATGAAGGATAAATATAAAGAATATAAAGACTCGAAGTCAATGAATGTTGCTCCAGTTGTGCCAAACTCGCCAAAACAAACAGCTGCATCCACTACAGCTCCCACTGTTCCGACAGTTATCGCAACACCAGCGCCAGATTCAACCGATGAATTAACAGAACAAATTTCTAATTTACAAAAATTAGAAAGTAACAAATATATTGCTTTAGATATTTTACTGAAATCGAATCCATCACCCGACAATATTGCTCAACAAAAAATAATTATCAATGACATTTCAGAAATTTCAACGCTTCGCTCAAAATTATTGGACACTCTTTTGAATAATGCTAGCAGCCATTTAAAAGTAAATGAACAAATGAATTCTAATTTAGAAGATAAAAAGAAAATTATCACACTTACAGAAAATGATTTAATGGCAAAGAAAAATGCTTTAGAAGCTGAACAACAAAAAATAAGTAATTCTAGCAGAATGGTTGACATCAACACATATTATCATAAGCAATATGCAGCTCGCGTTAAAATAATGAAATTAATTGTTTTAATTTGTTTTGTAATTATATTTTTCATCGTATTAATGCATCTTGGATGGTTGCCTCAAGAACTCGTAACTGTTATAGTAGTAATTGTATTATTTGCAGGATTGATGTATATTGGTTATTTAGTAAATGACATGTATCAAAGAAGCAATATAAATTTTGACGAGTATAATTTTGCACCATTTGATTCGAGTAAGTTTGACGCTCAAGTTGCAAAATCTAAAAAATCCAAAAAGCATTCAACCGACCGGTCTTGCTTGTATAATTCAGTTGCGTCGTCGGCCGCCACCCTAGAAGACTCAATTTCAAGCAAGGCGACGGAATTAATGAGTGATGTGAGCGGCACACCACCTGACCCGTCACAACCGTCATCGTCTTTGGGTGCTGGTGCTGCGTCTCCTCCATCCGTTCAATCAAAAAAATTATCTGAGAGTTTTATACCGTTGATGTCAAGAATGGATAGAAAACAATTCAATTTAAATGATGTACAAGAGCCAATGGCATATGATTCCGAATACAACTATGGAAAAATATAATGGATTAAAGAAATATACTGTTGAAAATTATTATTAATATTATATATATTATAATATATATATTATATATGTTAATACATCCAATGTCAACCCATAAAATAGAAAAATCAACACTTGACACAATACCTCGAAGAGATGGATATTATATGCCATCAGAATTTGAACCCCAGCGCGCAACATGGTTAGGGTGGCCAAGTAATCCTGGAACATTTCGTCTTGGTCCAGCGCAACTTGCGATTGCGACTGTTGCGCGCATAATTAGTCAATATCAGATTGTTCAAATTGTGGCGCCATCTTCCACTTGGTTAAAAGCAACTGAATATTTTAAAAATGACGAAAATATATTTGTATGCGAGGTTGAAAGTAATGATGGTTGGTTGCGCGACATTGCTCCAACATTTTTGATAAAAAAAAACAAAAATAAAGGGCGAGATTTAAGAGCGTTGGGATGGAAATTCAATGGATGGGGGAAACCTAAAGAGATTAAACATGATTTAGATGCCCTTGTTGCGCTAAAAATAAGTAATTTTTTATCTACACATTTTTATAAAAATTTCGATTTTGCGTGTGAAGGTGGTTCTTATAGCGTTGATGGGCAAGGTACATTAATAACCACAGAACAATGCTTGCTTAATAAGAATAGAAATCAACACCTTGACAAGCGCCAAATTCAAGACGTGTTATGTAAGTACCTTAATGTGACAAAGGTAATTTGGTTGCCACTTGGCGTGTTTATGGATTATGACACAGACGGACATGTAGATAATTTATGTGTGTTCGCCGATGTTGCCAAAGTTCTTTTATCGTGGCCAAAGAATTGTGGAACTGATGCGTGTGAAGACAAAGAACAAGAAATTGTATCTCTCGCTGCTATGAAAGTGTTTGAGTCATCAACGGATGCAAAGGGACGACCATTCTCAGTTGTAAAAGTCCCACATCCACCTCCGCTTATTTATACCAAAAAAGAAATTGATACGCTACCTACTGTAAAAGGTTCATATCAAAGAAAGGCGGGAGTAAGAATGGCGGGCTCGCATGTAAATCTTATAATCACAAATGATGTGGTTGTTGTCCCAATATTTCACTGTGAAAGCGATGAAGAAGCTATGAAAATTATATCGTATGCGTTTCCTACTAAAAAAGTTGTTGGCGTTTATGCGAGAGAAATTTTGATGGGAGGAGGTAACATACATTGCATGTCTCAACAAGAACCGTTATCTGATACGAAAAATGGTTATTTTAAAAAAATAAATAAACGAACTTTGAAAAATAAAAAAAAATAGATTGTTTTACACACAATGTATTTTTTTCGTTCATGTAAAACGCTAAGAAAAAGTAAAGGTGGATAATAAAATATTATTATATATTAAATGTCGCATATGTCTCCAACGGAATATAATATTAAGGAAGATTCGAGTCATCGTATTTTTAAGATTGCAGCAACACAAATGGCGTGTTCGAATTCAATAGAAGCCAATATTCAAAAGGCGATTAAACTTGTTCGAGATGCTGCCAAAAGTGGTGCCAAGGTCATTTTATTACAAGAATTATTTGAGAATATTTATTTTTGTTACGAACAAAATGGCAAATACTTTGCGACGGCGCATAGTGTTATAGATGAAGATAAAAATGACGTTGATGGAACTGTTGTAATAAAACCGGATGCTTTTATACGCACATTTCAAAATCTGGCCAAAGAACTCAAGGTTGTTTTACCTATATCTTTTTTCGAAAGATGTAGGAAATCGTATTTTAATTCGCTAATAATGATAGATTCAGATGGGTCTTGTCTTGGCATTTATAGAAAAACACATATACCTGATGGGTTTGGTTATCAAGAAAAATACTATTTTCAACCAGGTGACACAGGTTTTAGAGTATGGGAATGTCATGTCGATAATTTTATAGTAAAAATTGGGGTTGCTATTTGCTGGGACCAATGGTTTCCTGAAACTGCTAGATGTTTGGCACTTCAAGGCGCTGAAATTCTCATGTTTCCGACCGCAATTGGTTCAGAACCGCAAGACCCAAAATTAGATTCTCGGTTACATTGGCAGCGCGTAATGCAAGGACACGCGGCAGCAAATTTACTACCAGTGGTTGCGTCTAACCGCGTCGGTAAAGAAGCCACAAATACATTTTATGGAAGCTGTTTCATAACAGACGAGACGGGTGCCATTGTTGTAGAAGCGAATAAAACATCTGAAACTTTTGTTACGCATAGTGTTAATATTGACAAGGTTAGATTTAATCGCGCATGTTGGGGGCTTTTTAGAGATAGAAGGCCGAGTATGTATGGCGTTATAACAACAACTGATGGATTTTATCCAAAAGATGTTGTCAAGGCCAAATGTAATTATGTTGCAGTATCCGTATCCAATAAAAAAACAAGGAAGAATAAAAAGAAGAATAAAAGGAAATAAGATACAGGATATGGATATAGTTATAATATATATATATGTATATATATTTATAAAAAAAAATATATATATAATTATGGATACGTTGCTTGCAGATTTAGAAGTATCAGGTTTAACGGGTGTATATTCAATTAATCAGGATGCATTGATTACTGCAAATAGAATTGCTAAAAGGGCGCGTGAAGATGCAAATAAATTGTTTAAAATTTCGATGAAATGTGCGGATGAGCAGAGGCAGGAAGAAAAAGTGCAGGAGGCGGAGGCAGATGCGCAGAAGGCAAAGGAAGCGGCATGGTTGGAGGCAGCGCGGCAAATAGCGCAGCGGGCGAATCCGAATTATGCAGGTGGGAAGTATAAATGAAAACGAGAACGGCGTAGTAAACAACAAAAAAGTAAACGCCATAAAAACAAATATAAAAATAAGTATTAAATATAATTTTTCATTTTCACTGATTATTTGTATGCATAAGAATATTTTATTATTCAATGTCAATATTTTATCTCCTTGTGCTTTGGAACATCAGAATCCGAGCGTGCTCACATAAATAGTTACAGACAATTGAGTTGATAAGTATGAAATTTTTGTATCATTATTTTGATAAAAATCTTGATATGCATTAAATGTAAAATATCCACTATTAGAAGAAAAATATATATAAGGTCCAAGTCCGGATGAACTATTTACAAGTATAGCACCAGGACCAGTAGTAGTAGTGTTAGATACACTTAAGTTTGTTAATGTTAAATCGGAGTATGTAGCACCAGTAAAAATATCACTAGGTCCTCCAAATTCCGAAGTAAACAACGTTGATATATATACACATCTAGCACTAGAATACGGTGCCGGAGCGTATGGCATAGATGAGGATTGCCAAACAGTAGTTGGGTTAGTAAAATATATAGGTGTCGGCGTTATATAATATATTGTTGAGTCGTCCCCAGGATTTGTAAATTTTGATAGTAATGTTTTTGGTGTATATGTTTGTCCCAGCGAGTTTTCGTATGCAATGTAGGCCAAAAGAAATTGTGAAATAGATTGTATACCCGGCAATAGTAAATTAGGATTATTAAATGAATTAATTTGATTTAAAGACCAGGCTGTAACAACTTGAGCTGGTCCTTGATTAGAGTTTACATTAGTACCACATAACGAACTATTCATGTATACAAAAAGATATCCATTTCTTCCTATGTCCAATCCTTTAATTATCCAGTTCGTACTACTATAGCCATAACATCTCCAACCAGCAACGTTTGGATTTAAACCAAATGAACCAAAGCACGCATTTTGATTAACACAAAAACAAAGTGGCCATGAGGTTGGATATATGGAATATCCTAGAAAGAAAGAAACAGGTGGAGAAGGGACTTCTACATTTGTACTTGCTATTAAACCTTTTCCCCCCGCCCGATAGGGTCTAGATTTAGACAAATGTCTTATTTTTTCCGAAACAAATAAATTCGGGGTCGCCGGTGTACGAATAATAGATGATGGCATTTAATAAAGAATAATACAATATTTTATACAAATAAAATAATGCTAAATTTATTTATACGAATCTTGATAAAATTTTTAATTTAAATATATCCTATTTATGCCACCATTTTGTTAATGGTGCAAAAGTTAATAAGGAGGATAATTCGATACTTTCAATGCCACACCAATACATTGAATATACAAAAACTAAAAAAAGATGCAGTTGTAAAGTAAAAACAAAAATATAATTCACAATGATTCAATAATGTTCATTTAACTCAAGTAATCAAATGTAAAATTGTCGTCACCGGTAATTCGTTGCAAAAGCAGTATTGTAGCTGCGCGGGTTAGCGCACCTGTTTCATAATAATTATAAAAGCAATCTTGCAACTTTAAATCAGGAGTACTCATATTTCCTGTTTGCATCACGTTGGTAAATTTAGAAAGTGTACATTGGTATTCGCATTCGGGTAAAATATTTCCAATAAAATGTCCTTTGAATCTTGGATTTGAAACCACGTGGGGACCGGCATATTCAATCAAATATTGTTTTCCGACCAAAAGGTCGCGCGCATCAATTTTTTTAAGCGGAATCATTTATCAATTGGATGCAATTATGATTGCAATTGTGAAAATGTAAAAAATCAAATTCAATTTTATAATAAAAAAATTATAAAATTAATATAATTAATATAATATTTAGTTATTATAGCATTCAAAATTCAAACATTCATTATACACAATATAGAAACTATACTATGACAGATAATGCCGCTCTTCTTCAAAGTATTCAAACAATAAATGATATTACAATGAAAGCTAATAATTCTTGTGACCAGGATTGCATGATGGAACGACAAAAAAGCGATTTAAAAAAGGCATATTTAGATGCAGAGAGAAATGTAAAAACTGCCCCGGAAAAGTTTGCTGAAGCTGAACACAATTATTTATTAAATAAAGATGGTCCAAAAAAATACACTGAATTGTTGATAGAACGATATGGAAAAAATGCAGACCAAGATATTCAAAAACTTAAAGATGAACACACTATGATAATGGGAGAAGTTTCTTTAGGAATTGCAAAAATTGGGAATCAAGATGTTCAGATTGCCAATTCAACAACTTATAACGACATGTTGGTATCGACAAAAGACCGTGTTCAAAATGAAATGTTGAATGCAGAGCAGGATTCCGCAGTTAGCAACCGAAAAATCTTTTATATGGAAAAAAGAACACAGATGCTTTCTTGGTGGTATTACTTGGTGAGAAATTTATATTGGATATGCATGATTGTGTGGTTGCTTGTGTATGTACTATATTATCGCCAGTTTAATACTCGGTCCATAATTATATTTGTATTGATATTTGCGTATCCGTTTTTCATGGTGTGGTTATTTGTTCAGGCGCATTCATTATATAAATACATATTGAGTTTTATTCCGAGAGATATTTATTTGAATTTTTAAATAACATAATTATTTGTGGTATTTGTGTTGTGTAGTTGTTGTGGCGGTTGCATGTGCAATATTTTCTTAATCCTGGAAAGAATGTAACTATTCACATAAAGGGATATTTATTTTATTTTATTTATACTCTTGTGTTACTATTATCAAGTCCGTTTGCGCTTTTGAGCATTCGTTTCTTTTTACAAGATGAAAAATATATAAAAAACATTTCAATATTGACCATTGTGTCGACGTTGTTTAGTCTGTATTATACCTTCGGCGTTGCAACCCATTAATGAGCTGATGGTTTGATTGCGTTATTGCGTGCACACTCTATAGTAGAGCGAACTTATCGCGGACTTGCTTGGTCTGTCGATACTGCATACTTCGCCCGGTCTCATTCCAATTGCCAATGCGACAGGGTCATATCTTGAAATATCCGGAAGCTGCGACTTTTCCATGACATTATATTTCTTCATCATCTCGCCAACTTCGTCGTTGCTTAAAATTGTGTGACGCGGAACGTACTGGTGATTCAATATATTGAATTGCAAGCGGTCGAGTGACAACAGCACAATAAACCGCCCTTGTAAAAATAGTTGATTCGAAACTTGGTTCATGGTTTTGATTTCTTGTTTTGTGATAATAATAAGCGTGTCTTTATCTGTGAGAACGGTGTCATTCGCATTGGCAGATAATCCCGTCCCGCCAATATCTCCGCCAACTCCTAAAACAAACAAGTCTTCGATTAAGTCGTTGATGTGGCTCACACTCAATGTTTTCTCTAAATGAAATTTAACATAGGTTTTTTTATTTTCTTTTTCATCCTCTTTGTCTTTATCTTTATTACCCTTTTCACCCTTTGATTTTGTTGCCCCCTTTGATTTTGGTTCTCCTTTCATTTCAACCAACATGTCAAGTTGTTTGTGAGTGTACATGGCGTTGACTTCATTCACACCAAAATTTGCGTACCCTTCCACATCATACCCTCTTGTAGAGAGTAGCTCCAATAATGTTTTTCTTGCAGTATAAAGTCGAGATATCGTTTTGCTTGCATTTGCCATCGTTTACTACTGTTTTTTGCGTGGTCCGATTTAATATAAATATATATTGTATAATTTTAATTCAATTTTATATTTATTTATTTATTTATTTATTTGATGATTTAGTAAATTAAATAAATAAAAAAAAATACTTGTAATTTTATTATTATTGTTATTGGGTTATTTATTATTGATTATTATACTATTATTGAATATCGACATGAGTCAAAAAGTGGCGCCTGCAACACATTTTGGTAAACCCAATATCATCAAGAACTTGTCCCTCGGGTGTTTTTTTTATATTATGTTTTGTTAAATAAAGAACCTTGTCAATGGCTACATCATCTCCACCAGGCTGTTCTTCAAGTTTCTTCTCTCGAACTTTGTTCAGGTAATACCTATACTTGTCGGCGATGACTTTTCCGCACGTTACACATTTCACCGGGATTATCATTTTTGTGAATAGTTGGTTGAGTTATTGATATAATTGTATATATATTTTTATATCAATTTTTATTTTAATCAATCAAAAATGTAAAATAATAAATATTGTATTATTCATATATTTATTTTATGGTACACATTTGCTTCCTATTCCCGCATTTCCCTTGTAATAATAACAATCAATATCTATTTTTTTATTGGAATTGTTATATTTGAATGTAATACCGCTCTTATCTCCTGCGCGACATTTGCCGTCGGGATTGTCATTGTCGCTTGTAACCGCCCATCCACAACAGTCTGTGTTCAAACATGACGATTTTCCAAAAGCGCCACATTCACTGTCGAGGTCGGTCATCGAACTATTTTTTGACGAGTGCATTTTACAAAATCCGGATTTTAATTTAGTTTCGAGTTCGGTGGTTATGGGTGGGGTTATTAAATCATTTGCTAAATATGGCGCAGCTGTTGCTGTTCCTGTTCCTGCTCCGGTCAATATCGACGTTGGCGCGGTTTTAATAATGCTGGTTCCAGGTCCGGTGTCGCCATCGTCACCTTTACCATGAGTCATTCCTTCCATTCCTTCAATTACAACCGTTTGAGATTTACTCATTAGTTGAGAATTTAAATCCGTTTTGGTCATTTTAATGTAAACCATTATTCCAAACATGATGACAATTATTCCAAAAATGTATGCAAAATTATCGTAAACAAAAGTAAATATTAAAGCTATAAATGATAATAAATATGTAAATATGTTGTCATAGTCCTCCGGCTGAGTTGATTCAGATGATGACGACGGTAAAAATGATTTGATGCTGTCCATTTATTTTTACTATTATATAATTATAATTATTTACACTATATATATAATTATATAACATTATTAAACAGTCGCAATAATTATATTTATATTTATTTATTGCTTCGACGATTTTGATTTTGTCCTACGCTTCATTTTTGTATTCACATTCTTATTCGCCGCCGTCCTTGATTTATTTGATTTCAATGTAGGAAATTTGTAGCTAACGAAACATATTGCTGTAAATACAGACCCGTGTTTTTTTTTCACATCTAAATTCTCATATTCGAAAATTACACCAGGATGAATTTTATAACCATTGTCTGTTACATTATCCTTATACATTACAAGATTACCGCCCCCTTTTAATTTCCCGTATCCTCTTCTCTCAATAATGCCGGTAACAGATTCGGCTAAAGAAACTTCGGCATCTTGTTTTGTGCCCGAACCTGAATATTCTACAGCAAAACCACCTAAATATTTACCTTTGGGGTCAATGACGGATGTGGTCATAACGGCAGCGCTTATTTTTGAACCTTTTTTGCCGTTTGACTGTGCTTTAATACATTCAAGCACTTCGCCCCATTGAAGTCGTTTCAGTCCCTCTTCTTTCGAGATTTGTTTTGAATCGGTTGGCATTACGCTCGTGTATTCAATAATATTTGCATTCTGGATTCCCGCTTCAAATAACGCGGCATCATAAGAACCGGTTTCATACGGTAGTCCTTCTGACCCAGCATCTGATTCCCCTTTTCCTTTTGTCATGAAATATTCATATGGAACCCGATTACCTAAAATTATCATAATTAATTTTTGTATTTATAATATATGTATGTATATACATATTATATATAATATTTTTATTAAATAAAAATAAATAATGATAGCACAACCACAACCTTACTTTACATCACTTGCATAACCATTCGTTATTTGTGATAGGACTCAATCATAATGTAAAAAATAAATAAAAAATTCATTTATTTTATTTTTTTTTACTATATTTTCAATTTCGTCTTTTTGATTTCTTTGATTTTGTATGTTTTGATTTTGTATATTTTGATTTTGTATATTTTGATTTTGTATATTTTGATTTTGTTTTACCACCCAATATCGTGCATCTACCATTTAGTTGTTCTATTCTAGTACGTATTTCTTGACGCTGTTCATTTAAGACAATCAAGTCTTGGCGAGAGTATTGTTCTGCATCACTTAATGTGTCGCGCAATCTACTCCTTGAACCACCCTGGCCAAAATCAGCGCCACCATCAAATTCATTCGCCATTTGTACATTCGATTGAGAAGTAGAAGCAGAATATATTCTCTCTAGTTTATAAATCTCAACATTTTTTTCTTCTAGTAACTTTTTTAAATTTTTTTTTGTTCCTGGTAAACAGCTGACTTCAGGAAGCTGTAATGGCGGCACCACCGGCAAGCCATCCTGCTCAGCCCGATACCCTCTAAAATGCCTCTCACGATAGTAATCACGCAAATCATACAAAGTCAATGCATTATCTATCATATCTTGCAATTTCCTCCCATTTACTTGCCTCTCAATCTTGTTCACTATTTTCTTCGTGACTGGTAAAGCACTACTCCCTCGTAAATGACTCATCCCTTGTAAAGCACTATCATTAATACCCAGTGCTACCATAATTTTGTGTGCTAATCCGCTCCTCCCCAATAATAATGCCATCATTTGTGGGGTCATAAGGGGGGGCATCCGGGGGGTCCTCTGGTTTTCTTCTCGTATCCGCATTATTAGATATATCTCTTGTTGTGATAATTTCGGTGACTTCATCAGTTCCATAAATTCTTTTCGTTGATTCGCAACTGCTAGTGCCCTTGTTCCTTCTTCTTGAAGTTCTTCTTCTTCTTCAAGAAACTCATCATCATCATAAGCAGCAGCAGCAGCAGGAGGAGGAGCAGCAGCAGGAGGAGGAGCAGCAGCGGTGGTGACATCCTCAAAGTGTGCATAGGGCACTTGGGAACTCATATTATTTTATGTTTTATATATGTATATAATAATATAATAATATTTTTTAATTAAAAAATGGATTTATAAAAAATTCAAATGTGTAAATATTATTTACAAAATGAATATAATAACATAAAATTAAAAAAAATATTTGGTAATATTATATTATAATTATTATATTTATGTCTGACATTACAAATTATGCATATGTGTGGTACACAAGAGATGCATCACAAATTACCGAAGATGACTTAGATAAGATATACGAAATTGTACTAAATTATTCGTATCCATGTTATTTATCAGGGAGCGAAGTAATAAGACGATTGACGCCCGAAGAAAAAACAAAATTGCTTCAACATGAATTGTCATTCATAGAAGAAAAAATGGAAATGGCTGGTTTAAGTCATATAATTATGATGCAAATACCAAGAGTTCTATATGATTTATTTAATTTATACTTCACATTTAAGCATACAAATGTAGATGTAATGAATACCAAATTTGTTTATAGGTGTTCCGCCGCGATAGCGAAAATGAGTGATTATAATACTCTTACACGAAAATATACTGATTCTGTAAAAGGTAACATTTTTGCATTAAATGCGTTTATTGTAAATTATATCCAAGAAAAATATTCAATGTCTAATATTAGAGATTCATATGATAAAATTGCAAACGAATTGGTAGCGCATTGTTGGTCAATTCCAGAAATTTATATTTCCTCATCGGTTTTTCATAACACGTCTTTAGAAGAAGCAAAAAATATAGTTCGCCAAACTATTCATTTTGAAAAACAATATTCTCAAGGATATGCAATTTTATATAGAGGTGCACAAAGTACTATGGATTCATTAATTGTCGGATCTAGATATTCTTTCAAATCACTTTCTTTCAATCTATCAATATTTACTGGTTGTGTAAAGGATGTTGGTGCTTGCACAATGTCTTATTTCGCCTCCCTTAATGGCAATGATAAAATAAAAATCAATGTTAAAAAATTTTTTTTGCACGACTTGTCAAGTGAAAATTCATTATTTTTTATACCACCTATTCATCCATATGTGCAAGTGTATTCTAGTGGTGAGTTATTTCATTGTCGTACTAAAATTGGTATTGATTATGATGTTGAACTTGAAAAAGTAATTGCGAGTGGGGCATATAGACGTGAAATCGTGACAGGGTTATTTTCCTGTATGCCTACTGAAAAAGAATTTGTTGAAAAATGTGATTATTTAACGTCAGATAAAACATTTGAAGAACTAAACGCATTGTATAAACGTTACCAATCAACTGGTGTAGTAGGCACGTGGTCTTCTAATGCTGCAATACAATCAAAACAAGAACAAATTATGGAAGCACGAGCAGCAAATGTGAAAGAAGTAGCATTAATATCTCCGGAAAAAATTAAGGGACTTAAAAAAGTTGAATTAATTGTTAACCAGCGGAAACCCATTAAAGAAACTTCCAGTGAAACCAAATTCAAATTAATTGATGATTATTATCCTTATCTTTTAAGTAGGTTTCGTTTTATGATAAGTAATTTTATATCCGAATACTTGTACTCAATATGTCCTCAAGCATCTTTTAAAGTGTCATATCAATATAAACAGCAGGCTGGTTATTATCATAATATTGATTATCCCAGTGCAACTTTTGAATTTGAATCAAAAGATGATTTTGAAAAATGCCAAAGTGATTTACCAACGTCAATGTTAACATTTGACGACACAAAAAGTTTAATATCTACATCTACACGACGCTCACACCCTCCTCCCTCATCGCCCCCTCATCAACCATCAGCAACCACACTCGCATCAGCATTAACCTATAATTCATCATCCGTTCAATCTAAAACCCTTCATCCTGGAAAAGTTGAAACACTTTTTGACAGTTCACGCACTACACTTCCTCGAGATTCCAAATTATTTAAAGAATATGGAAAAATTGTATACATGCGTAGTATGATTATGGATATTGGTTATTTTTTAGGCCAACATTTATTAATACAACAAAGACGCGATGATAATATTAAGTATAAAGATAATCTTTATATCTATTTTAAATTTATGGGTGAAATCTTTCCCAAATTGCAAGGACAAGGACCATTTCCGAGTCCTACCCGGCCGGTGCCGAAGATGCCACTGCCTGCCCCAGACGCCCACCCCAACGAAACGCTCGCTCTTCTGCACTTCATCAACCCCCAGCAGCAGCAGCAGCAGGAGCCCCCATCGAAGAGGCCAGCAAAAAAAACTAGACTAACATTTGCTGAACAAGCTTTTAAAGAAATGTCAAAAGATGGTGATGAATATGGTGGTGGTAAAAAACGAACCATCAGGAAAAAAAATAGAAAAGGAACAAGGACAACAATAAGAAAAAGGCAGAGAAAAAATAGAACCAGAACAGTTCGCAAAAAATCAAGGAAATTTTGAGAGCGGTAATCGAAAATATAATATTTGGTTATATTATTATATGAATCTTGATATTACAAATTATGCATATGTGTGGTACGCAAGAGATCCTTCACAACAAATTGCCCAAGAAGATTTAGATAAGATATACGAAATTATACTAACTTATTCGTATCCATGTTATTTATCAGGGAGCGCAGTAATAAGAAATTTGCTGCCCGAAGAAAAAGCAAAATTGCTTCAACATGAATTGTCATTCATAGAAGAAAAAATGGAAATGGCTGGTTTAAGTCATATAGTTATGATGCAAATACCAAGAGTTCTATATGATTTATTTAATTTATACTTCACATTTAAGCATAGACAAAAAATTACAGATATGTCAATATCAACTATTCCCACATTTGATTATGCGTGTTACCTTGAAATACATAAAATGAATGATTATGATGTTATTACACGAAGATATACTGATTCTGTAAAAGATAATATTTTTGCATTAAATGCGTTTATTGGTTTGGCTTTGACAGGTGCATTTGGTTTTTCAAGTAATGTAGAGAATGTCCAAAAAAAAGAGTATGATGAAATAGCAGATGAATTGGTAGGGGAGTGTTTTGTATTAACGATGTTTCAAGGAATGTCTGTGGAAGAAGCAGAAAATATAGTTCGCCAAGTTATTCATTTTGAAAAACAGGATTCTCAAGGACGTGCAATTCTGTACAGAGGTTCAGAAAATATTGTGGATTCATTAATTGATTTAGAAGAAAATTATTACTCCAATCCCCCCTTATGCGATAAATATATGCAGGGGGTCATGAGTAGGGACCCCTGCATGTCACTTTCTTTCCGTTCACTTTCTTTTAATACATCAATATTTACTGGTTGTGTAATGGATATTGGTGCTTGCACAATGGCTTTTTTCTCACAGAAAATATCTCATTCTGGTGATTTAAATGACAAAATAAAATTAAATGACAAAATAAAATTAAGTATTAAAAAATTTTTGTTTGATGACTTGTCGGCTGAAAATTCATTGTTTTTTATACCACCCATTCATCCATATGTGCAATTGTATTCTAAAGGTGAGTTATTTCATCCTCGAACTAAAATTGGCAGTGATTATATTGTATTGAAAAAAAAATTGAGAGATACGACGCCTCCTGCTAGGTATTCTACCCCGGATTTCGTGAAAGGGTTATATAAATGTAAACCTTATGAAGAAAAATTTATTGAAGGATGTGATTATTTAAAGTCAACGGAAACACAGGAACAACTAAACGCATTGTATCAACGTTATAAATCAACTAAAGTAGCAGGCACGTGGTCTTCTGATGCTGCAACACAATCAAAACAAGAACGATTCATGGAAGCACGAGCAGAAACCGTGAAAGCAGCAGCCGTAAAAGCAGCAGCATTGCCAAGGCCGGCGAGCACTCTCCCAGAAGTTAACAAGCTACTTGACGAGTTGAGAAAATTTGAAGCTATTCCCAGAGAAACCAAATTTGAAACAATTAAAAGTTATTATCCTCATCTTTTTAAAAGGTTTCGTTTTATGCTAAGTAATTTTATGTCTGAATACTTGTACTCACTATGTCCTCAAGCATCTGTTAAAATTTCATATGAAAAAGAAGGAAGGGCGCATAATTTTTATTATGATGCTGATTATTATTATCCCAGTGCAACGTTTGAATTTCAATCAAAAGGTGATTTTGAAAAAGGTGATTTTGAAAAATGCCAAAGTAAATTACCAAAGTTGACATTAACATTTGATGAAAGAGGTTTAAAATCAACCCTTGATAATAGAGAAGTTAAAGAACTTTTTGAAAGTGCAGGCAAGAATCTACGTAACGCAGAGGCAATTTTTTTGTATGAAAGTGAATTGAAACAAGAACGTGAAAAAGCACGTTTGAAACGCTCGCCGCCGCTGGACCAAAAGAGCGCACGCCTAGCAAGCAGAAAGCTCATTCTTCTTTCTAGTCCATTTACCGAATTATATGGAAAATATGAACAAACTAATTACATACGTAAAAAAGTTGGTGATATTTATTATTTTTTACAAGAATATGAATGGCGAGAAAAAAGACGCGATAATGATACTGTGTATAAAGATAAACTTGATAATTATTTCAAGTTTATGATAGGCATCTTTCCCACACCACCATTTACTCCTCCTGCCCAGCCGGCGCCGAAGATGCCTATTGCTCCAGTGGGTCCGGTGCCGAAGATGATTGCTCCAGTGGGTCCGGAGAGGTCTGGAGTAGAAAGAAATAGACAAGCATTTGCTCGACAAGCTTTTGATAATAGGTCAAATCCTCGTGATGATGATGAATTTGGTGGTGGTAAAAAACGAACCATCAGGAAAAAAAATAGAAAAGGAACAAGGACAACAATAAGAAAAAGGCAGAGAAAAAATAGAACTAGAACAATGCGCAAAAAATAAAGGAAATTTGGAGAGCGGTAGACAAACACGATGTAATTTAAAAAGAAGTAGACGTAATAAAAAAAAATCCAAATCAAAAAATAAAATGATAATATTTTTGTAATAATAAGTTGTAATTTATTACATATTATTCGCCCATTCATGAAAGTTGGTTTCACTACCATGATTTTTAAAGTAAGGAGGGGTCCTAGGGGAACCTTGGGTTCCCCTAAGAATATATCCGTCGGCGCCCGTCGTTAGAACGCGCCTTAACTGTTGGCCGCCGCTGGTTCCATGCATTTTTAAATGGCACGATTCACAAACTGTCATCAAATTTGCAGGATGATTTTTATGGAAATGTTGAATAAAATTCGCTTCATCGGCTTCTTTTTGGTGCTGCAAATGATGCACTTCTTCACCCAAGTTCTGTTTGCACATTTCGCACATTCCTTTTATTTTATGCGCGTTGAAGTGACTCGGCTTAAAATTCAAATCTCCGGTTTGTTTTTTGTCGCGATATTTCAGCCGAATATCATTCGCCATTTTTAAGAAATCGTCGGGCAAGTGCAGTGACTTGCACACTTCTAGTCCGTACATGCTCGGTCCAGCTCCGTCGCGCAATTTTCGGTCATATATCAGCACGTCGTGCGCCCTGTCATATGTTACCGCCATGTGTTTTGTAACAAGGCCTCTGTCCAATTGCATTTGCGCAATTTCTTCATAGTCAACGATTTCGTGCATGTGAGTCGCAAAAATGAAACAACTTTTTAGCGCGTGCAGCTTTTGTAAACCGGCAACAAAAATACTGATTGCCGAATCTATTTCTGTACCTGAACACA
>Ga0315288_10001682_pt1 | contig 28671 bp, 30 predicted proteins | sample YL17G11_20_MG_FD_203454 | JGI IMG/M metagenome (GOLD analysis project Ga0315288, IMG submission 203454) | Sediment microbial communities from Yellowstone Lake, YNP, Wyoming, USA - YL17G11_20 | ecosystem: Environmental > Aquatic > Freshwater > Lake > Sediment | place: USA: Wyoming | collected... | reverse complement strand
TGGACGCACCGTCACGAGAGGTCTTGTTAGCGCTGGCAAAGGACGTGACCGAGACATCGGTTACTTTGACGCTGGCCAATACTGAATATCCCTACACCATTCCCGCCGGCACGCGACAGATTCTGTTTCATCTGCGCAGTCTCGGGTATAACCTGCAGTACTCGTTCACGACTGGCGGACCGTACCGGACGGTCCCGGCCGGAGGGTCGCGTGAACTGACCCAGATATTTATCGGCGCGGCGAAAATAATCTACTTTAAGGTTACCGATGCCGGCGGGGCGGGAGATGTAGTTGACCTAGAAATCTGGACGTAAGGTCTCACCCTAGGGCATTCTGGGGGCAATAAAATGATTATATGAGTGACACACAAGCCAACATACTTCAAATAATCGCAGACCGCAGTCAGGAGCTGTCTTTAGCGAGTCGGACCGCCGCAGAACTGGTGCGGTATGTTAATTTGGCGCTCCAACAGATTCCGCTTGACCACGATTTTGAGGAGACGCGAACCTCCACCGACTTAAGTTTTACCCGCAGTTCAACTTTGTCATACGCCAGCGTTTCAAAACCGGCCGATTTCTGGGCGCCCATCGAACTCAACAACGCGGACAATGATTACAAGTTCTGGTGGTGCCGGCCGGATCTGCTCAAGAACCTGGATCGCGGCGACCGTTACGTGCCGCACGATATTGAGGATGCGTTCGCCAAAGACGGGTCGAACCTTTTGATTTATCACGACAAGACCGAGACGCTGACGCTCAAGTACTACTCTTTTTATCTGGTCAATGACGTCAGCGCCGGAACGACCCGGGTTGATTTCGCGGTGGCGGATACGACTGACACTTTCGTCCTGCGCAACGACGACATCTTGGTCACACGCACGCTGATGTATCTCATGGAAAAAGAGCCCAACAGCGATAATCAATACGCCAAATTGGCGGCGTATTATGAGAACCTGATCAAAGCCGAAAAACTGCACTATCCCTCGCAACGGCTTGAAAGTATAGAAGAATTGGTTTTTATTGGTTGAGTCAGCGACCCCTATTAGGATAATTCAATACTATGCCCGCATATCAGGAAAAAATCATAACAATAAACAAGTGGCATGGTGGCATGGCCGATGTTGACTTGGACGAGTATGCCGGAGTGGGCCAGTGCGCCTACGTCCAATGTGCCGACCTGATCGAGGGTCAACCGTTTTTAATGCCCAATTGGATCACCGAGGAGGAGTCTACCTCGTTAAATACGGGCCTAAACGGAAAAATCGGCAATGTCAGGGGCTATGCTCTGGCCTATGCGGCAGGGGCCCGTATGTGCGCGGTCGACTATGGTTTGGATACAACCCCAAATCCCGATGAAAACAGAATGGGATTGTTCACCAAGGATAGTCCCAGTGTCGCCTCTTGGATGGAGGCCGACAGCGACAGCATCGCCTCCGGTTCTAGCGGAACCGAACCCTGCGGTGGCGCCTGGGCGGTCGGAGGCGTGGTTTATTTTTTCTCAAACTACTCCAACAACCTGTGCATCGGTTCGTGCAATGCCTTCACCTCTCCAACTTTGGCCCTAAACACTTATACCTTGGCTTGGTCTGGTTCAAGTTACGTGAGAGGTTTTATTCAGCACACGGACGGAGAGACCTATGTTTTCACAAACCACGCCATCGGTTTGTTCAGTGCTGAGGCCACGGCCTTGGCGACCTTTCCGGCTACCTATGATCCGGTGGACGCGATCTCCTATGGCAACAAGGTTCTGATCGCGGCCAACTCCACCAATGGCGAGACCTCAAAACTTTTCATCTGGGACCCGTACCAATCACTGGTCTATACTTACGATGATGTCTATGACACCAAGGTCTTCAGGATCTGCGCCATCAGAAACGTGGCCGGCCGGGTTATAATCATCACCGCTGATTTTGATTACAAAATCTGGCAATGGACAGGCGGGGACAACCTGATCTTACTCAAGACCCTGAAGGTCGGCGACTATAACACGGATTTTACAGTCAAGCCTTGGGCGGTCGACGTCAAGGACGGCATACTGTACTTCGGGACATATTGCGCCGTTGCCGGTTTTAAGAACGGGATCTATGCCTTCGGATTTAACAACGACGGCTCAACCTTTTTATACAATGCGTTTCTTTCACTGAGTGCGGCGTCGCCCCTGACCTACGACTCCTCGCTCCAGTATTTTAAGGCGATCAAATGGTACGACGACAAGAATGCCTACGGATCCTCGCTGGGTGAGATCGGTCTCTTTGCCACGGCCTACGATGCAACTAATGGCGCGTATCGGAACCTGGAGTTTACGATCGGTTCGGCCCGTTCGGCCGGTTCGGCGACCCTGGCCGAGAACGGATGCGTCTATGAGAGTGTCTGGATGAGGCCGTTTCCGGGACTCAAATCCCAGATCTTGAAGGCGACCCTTTTTCATGAGGCATTTGGGGCAAACACGACGATAAGAATAAGTCACAAAAAGGACGGCGATTCCGGTTATACGGCAATCGCCACCTGCAAAGGCAATACCGAATTCAAGACAATCATCGGCAACAATGGATTTCTGACCGGTGGCGCCTCCGGTACTTTTTCCAATGCCTTTACCAAAGGCCATAAACATAAGATCAAAATAGACCTAATGACCGCCGATGCCCAATTGGAGAAAATAAAACTCCGATTCCGCACGGCGGAACAGGACTGATGCCGGCTTATGAGGAAGAATTAGTTGTGGGCACAGAGGAAACAGACGAGGTGAAGACTTCGGGGGGTTTGTTTTATAGCGGGATATCCGAGGAAGAAAAGTTGAAATTGCTGAATAGTCTGGCAAGCAGGATCGATGTTCTGGACAGGGATGCCCTCAAAAAAGATACCCGCTCGATTGAGGATAAACTTACAAACAAGAACAGCCTCGACCCGGGCCACGGGCATTTCGCCGAGAATATTTTTGGGAAGGGAGCGACCGACGGCTACGTACTGACCGCTCCCGGCGGCGACGGGTCGGCGGCGTTCGAAGCCGTGCCGGGTCCTGAAAACATTGAGGCCACTCTTGCCGCAGGCGAGACGATTTCTGCCGGAAATGCCGTTGCCCTTTGTCCTGTCCCGATAATAGACGTCAATTATGACCAAACCCACCAACAGAACGTGACTGACGGGTATCCTCTTGGAGATAATGCGGGGTACGAGTTTCTAGCCCAAGAGTTCATAGCCGGTGCAACCTCCCACCTGATGCAGGTCGGACTTTACCTCAAAAAGAACAACAGTCCAACCGACAATATCAACATTGAGATTTGGTCGGATAATTCAAGTGTCCCCGGCGTTAAACTTTGCACCATAACCCTGGCTGGTTCAACTCTTACAGGTTCTTTTGCTTGGTATACGGTCTATTTGGGAGATTTTATTCCTGTGGTTTCAGGAGTGAATTACCATATAGTCCTTTCCCGTTCGGGAGCGAATGACGCAGATAATTACTATACTTGGGCGGCGGATATTTCCACATCCTCTCCAGCCCATTCGTCTGGTTATACGACTACCTCCGATGCTACTAGGGTATTGAGGAGGGGTGTTACTGCAACCACAGTTGCCGCTATCAGTGTTGGGGTTTCGCCCCACAGCGATGCGATTTTCAAAACATACAAAGCCGATACCGCGACTGCGGTTTTAAGACAAACCAGAGGAACTTCGGACTTCCTTACCAAGAACTTCATCGGATTTGCCCCTTCGGCGATTTCAAACGGGGCTTCGGGCTCGGTCATCAGGCAGGGATTGGTTACTGGACTTTCAGGTTTAAGTCCCGGACTGCTTTATTATTTGTCAGATACCGCAGGAGCAATTTCAACTTCTTCTGGGACTTATAATGCCCCAGTCCTTGTGGCTAAAACTGCCACTACCGGAGAGACAATCTCCTTACAACCGAGAGTTCCCAGTATTTCTCCGAGATATGCTTGCAGGAACACGACGGTTACATCGGCAATAGCCGAAGATGGCGCCGACCAAATCAATTATTCTATTACCATCCCCGCTAATACTTTGGGAGCAAACGGAGTTTTGAGATATAAGATATGGGGGCGACAAACAGAAGGGGGCGTGGCAGGGGGTTGCCGGATTTGGTATGGCAATGGTTCTCGTTCTACTGGTGATTTTAATATAAATGCCAATGCGTCCGTGATTGGTGGTCAACCATTTTACTTTGAAGGTATGATGTCTAACAGGAATGCCACTAACTCCCAAGTGGCAACGGCCGCATTGATGGTTGGCGCCGTTGAGGCAGTAGACCTGTCTACCATAAATTTGGGCACAATAGACACAACCGCCGACCAGAAGTTTGATGTAGTTATTTCTCGTGGGTCATCCTCCGCCATGACCATGGTAATAGATTCAATTTTAATAGAGGTACTAAAGTGATCTTTGGGATTGTTAAAATTTTTATATTATAATCAAACATATGGCCCTAAATTTTCTCAAAAATCTATACTCAAAAGTTACCAACCCGACACCGGCGCAACAAAATCTCTCGCCGGAGGCGCAGGCCAGGCTGAAGGCCAAGGCCACTCCCGCCGCCCCTGCGGCGCCAGTTTCGGTTGCGACCCCCAGCGTGGCCGGATACTACCGGGTCGGCAACGATGTCTATGACCCGCAAGGTAACTACATATCTTATGCTCAAGCCCAGCAAAAGGGCATTGTGCCCTTGCTGGCGGGTATTCCCCAAAAGACCACGCCGTCCGGAGGCGGACAGCAATACCAACAACAACCCGTCATCCCACAGGCGTCTCTCGCGCCAACTGACCTGGAGAAATACTACAAAGGCATCGCCAGTCCCGAGAAGTTAGTTGCAGAGGGCGACACGCTTGCCGCCGCGCAGGAAGCCGAAAGAAAAGCGCGCGAAACGGCGACAACGGGGATGGAGAACCTCCTGGAACAATCGCAGGGACTTTTTGATAAATTATTCAACAGCGCCGACATCACGGCGGCGAGGGTCGGACGAGACCAAGCCAAGACCGAACTGGCGGCGATAGACAAGGAGGAATTGGATGCGATAAATTCCGTTAAGGGTAAGATAACTCCGTCATGGGCAATGGCGGGACAAATGAAGATAATTCAAGATTCTTATGCCGGTCGCAGGTCATCGGCCGCGGCCAAATACGAGATTGCTAATAATAATTACACCGAGGCGCGCCAGTATGCGTCCGAGGCTTACGATCATTCGCTTAATGTTCTGAAATTAAAAATTGATTTCATTGACGATACGCTTAAAAATGCCAAAGATTTACTGGAGGAGGAAAGGGTGCAGTACAGCAACTTGGCCACGCAGGCGAAGGACTACTATAAGATTCAAAAAGATTCCGCTGATGAACACAATGATTTATTTATAAAACTTGCCACGGCAGGAGTTCCTGTAACTCCGGACATGACGATTGATCAAATGAATAAAGCCGCCGGCCCGGTATTAACCAGAATGGCCCAACAAGACAGAGAAATAAAACTTACCGAAAACTCCAAATTCGTAGATAATTATGCCAGCGATTTATTAGAGGGGAACATCCCGGTATCTAGTGTCCCGCAAGATATCCGCGGAGAGGTCATCGCCAGAAAGAATCAGCTTCAAAAAGAAGGTTCCACCGAGGAACTCAAAACTACAATTCAACAAAATGCACAGCAGGGTGATTACGGAACCAGAGAGGAACTTATAACCGCTCTCACCGATTATTACAAGGGCATTCTCACTAAAGACGAAGTGTCAAAATGGGTATACGAGTTGATACCAGACGTTCAAGCCGGAGGTGGAAGTAACGGGGGAATAATCAACTCAATTTCTAACTGGTTATTTAGATGATTATACTTCCTAATCGATTAAAGGGTGTAACTCTGCCTAGCTTATCTAAAAAGTCAGGCATAATTTTGCCTACTTCAAGAAGTGCAGGATTGGGTAAAAAACCCGATTTAACTACGTTGGAAGGACTTACTCAACAAGCCCAGATTTCCGGCGTGGGGAAAGAGGCCGAAAAAATAGTGGCCCCGACAAACAAACTCTCATTTTTACAGAGATTAGGAACCGGACTCGGAGCTTTCGGAACTGCCCAAGCCGTCCTTACAGGCAGTAAAAAAGGATTGGTCGCGGGCGTAGGTGAATATGCCAAAGATATAGTGCAAGGATTAGGTTCAGCTATAAGCGGAAAACAATTAGGAAAAGAAAAGGCAACCTACAAAGACGTCGTAGAACAATTAGGCATACACAACTCAATACTTAAATTCGGACTTGGAGTGGCAGGAGATATTTTTCTTGACCCGACTACATATTTTGGCGGAGCGATTGCCAAAGGCATTGGCAAGGGAGTCGGCGTAGTCGGCAAGGTGGCAAAGGTGATTCCAGGTGTTGAAAAGGCCACTGAAGCGGCAAAGGGGGCGCTGGGTAAGGGATTTGTTTATGGGTTTGGAACTTCAAAAGGACTTCCCGAAAAAGCACTAGAGATTCAATCGTTATTAGCGAAAACCAAAGAAGGCATAGTGGCCTCTAACCTGGCCCGACTTGGAACTGGAGTATTGTCTAAAGGGCAACAGGAGGAATTGGTTGCTAAATTATTGGCTGGGAAAAGGGCGGAATTTGCGGTTGGCAAGGGGACTCAAGAAGCGGCAACTGCCGGAAAACTGGCCGCTCAATCAGCCGATCCTCTCGTTCAAAAAACCATAGAAGCGCAGGCATTGCGTTCACAGAAATTCGCCAAACAAGCAGGGATACAAGACCCCTACGAGATTTATTTCCCCGGACTCAAGAATGATACTGTTAAAAAATTCTTTGAGGGGACCAAACAATTGAGGGTCGGAAGCGAGGGATACTTAAAACAGTTTAAGAATCTCTTGACCGATGACCAGCTTATCAGGAATCCAGCCGAAGCATTTGCAAGACGGGAATTTGATATAGTCAAAGATTCAATAATCAGAAGCCAAATAGATAATATAGTCAGGGATGTAGGAAAACCACTCACTGCTTTTAAGACCGAGGAAGAAGCGGCAAGAGCCGGATTCAAAGTAATCAAAGAAAAAGGAATCTTCGGCAAAACAGTCGGCTATCTTAATGAAGTTGATAAAAAATTCATAGATAATTTAATCAGTCCGGAATTTACAACCATAGATGCCATTGCCAAAGCCACGGGGTTTGATGCCGTAACCTCTCTATTCAAGCGTTCGGTAACGGGATTGTTCGCGCCATTTCATATAAGAAATTATGTGTCGGGGAACATTCAGAACTTTGAAGTTCTGGGCGTAGGCGCACTTAATCCCAAAAACATCGCAAGCGGACAAAAGGTAGCATGGAAACTTGCGACTGGCGACCAGTCTTTGTTTAAGGGTGAGTTCGGCAAGGCGTTTAAGGCATTCGGAAACAGATTCGGAACATCCTCATCCTATATTGCCGATATAGGTGATGCCACCAGAGGAATGGGCATTACCCCCGGCAAGATTTTAAGCAAGGAAAGTTTGAAAGAAACCCTAAAAACGGCTGGGTTAGGTCAGCAGGCAATTCCATTTAGAACCGCAAGAGCCATTGGAAATTACATAGAAACCCAGCAAAAGGCGACCGCGTTCATAACCGCGCTAGGTCAAGGAAATAACACAGAAAAAGCCCTTACCCTTGCGGCAAGAGCCGGATTTGATTATCGCGCCCTGACCGGGTTTGAAAGTAAAATACTCCGCAGAATAATTCCTTTCTATTCTTTCATGCGGAAGAATGTAGAACTTCAGTTAAGAACTCTGGGCGAAAATCCGCAGAGAATAAATCAAGTATTGAAAGTAATCGGAAATCTTGGGGAAAAGCCATCGGCGGAAGAAAAGGCATCACTGCCAGATTACCTTAAGAATTCACTCGGTATTAAAATAAGTGATACTCCCGAAGGACTTAAACAATACATTTCCAGTTTCGGCACTCCGATTGAAGCATTTACTAATCTGCTCAATCAAAATCCGGTTTTGCAGATGTTAAGCCAAACCAATCCTTTATTAAAGGCCCCGATTGAAATCGGGATTGGCAAGGATTCGTTCAGACAGCGAGACCTGAAAGATGTTTATGATGCTAGAGAATATAAGGCAGCGCCACAAATAATAAAGGACTTGCTTAATATCCACGAAGTTCAAAAAGACGTGTTGGAAAAGAATCGTGCCGGTAAGTTAGTTAAAGTTGGCGAGAGAACGCAATATGTCGCCGATCCGGTGAAACTTTTGATTGCCCGAAGTTTGTTCACCTCTCGCGGGGTTACTTATCTTGACCAGATGTTCGGTGGAGATATTACCGGATTGGCCAAAGCATTAAAACTGACCACAGGAATCAAACCCCAGCAGATTGATATTGAAATGCAAAAAGCCATTAAGGAGAAAGAGAAAAGAACCCAGTTGGAGGATTTATTGCTTAAAACTGGAGACGTGAAGCAGTTTAAGAGTTTATACCAGCCCAAATACTAGCAAAGAGGATGAAAGCCAAAGCATCCGCCACCCATCCAACCCAAAACGATAATATACCAAAACACAATCGCGAGTGAAACGAATAATATATATTTGAGGGCGAGCAAAATATATTTGAGAGTTTTAATCATAGTTCTTTACAATCTTAACCGATTTAATCTGGCTCCCGAAGTTCATCGCCGATTGACGATCTGGAAACCAAATATCAAAAATTCCATCTAGTCGTCTACTTGTTCTATCTTCGCATACATAGACCAGATTGTCAATCTCAACCTTGGTGCCGAAAGCAATCTTGCGGGGACAGGCGACAATTCCTAATCTTACGGGTTTATTACTGGCGGTGGTGAAGGGGTCATTATCGGTTTCGGAAATACTTGAGGTGTAACCCGTAACCTTGGCGATTAAGAAGTCAGAATCGGGAGAAAGGATCGGCGGATTTTCAATAATAATTGTTCGCGTAGAAGACGAGATTGCCAAGGATAAAGACACTATTAAGACGAGAAATGATTTGTAGTTCATAGATTAATTCTTTGAAAATTGATTTTTACCTGCATAAGGTCTTTCAGTTAAAGTCCGTTCAACTGGCCAATGACAATTATCCAACCGGCGACCGAGTGTTCGGTATCCTATATCCAATTTTCTAGCCCAATCCCCGATGGTTAAAGTAAGACCGTTGAAAGTGATGAATCTATTTCGTCTGGTATTTGTATGTTGTTCATGCCAAGTCGCCCATCGGCAGTTTTCCTTGCAATAATGACCGCTGTTATCAACTCTGTCAATGGTAGTGTTCTTTTCTCCAAACGTCGCACGATGTTCAAGGTAGGATTCATACATATCATTTTTGAAGACAATGAACGATGGCCAAAGAACCTTAATACCACGACCGCCATAGTATCTGAAATTATCGGAATTGGAATTGTTGCAACGCTTTAACATCTTATGCCAAATTCCATAAAAACGGGTCTTGCGCATCCTGTGCTGATTACAGTTCGGGCAGGAGAAAACTTGTTTGTTGTGAATAATCTTGCCCTGTGATTTGACAGATTCGGCGCCACAACAACTATGTCTTACTAACCACAATTTGTTTCCCCGTTTATTTACACCAACTACTTTAATGGCGATAATCTTTCCAAACTTCTGACCAGTGATATCCCTAAATTTTCCCATAATAATTTATATAATAATTCCTTAAAATTTTTAGGCAAGCCGGAGAATAGGAGGAGTAAAAGCCGTGATTCAGCTTTTTAATTCAAATCATTTGACCCGTTGTCTCTCGGATGATTTTATCCCTAACTCTCCGCGCGCAACCCGTTTATGGGGCGAGGGGTAATCCAATATCGCAAAGGGAATTCATTTTAACGATATTGGCAGTTTGGTAAGCCGAGAGTGAGTCGGTTCCTGCCGATCGCATCAGAGTACCAAGTCCGAACATTTGACGGCATCCGGCGGGGGCTGTATCGGTTCGCCGCACCCTGTCCGCCAGTATTTATTAAAGAAAAAACCCTTTGTGGGGCACACCAGTATTTCTACTGATGGGCTTTACAAAAGGTTTTTAGGCCAATTGCCCCACAGAGATTTAATCTCTAATTCAAGTATATTCTCCCCTCTAAATCGTGTCAATACGATTCCTGTGGACAACTTTTCAACCCTAAACTATTAATAAAACAAGTCAAGAGGTATACTTAAAACAATGGAAAATAAACCAACAATCGTAATAAGCATAGTCGCCATTGTCGCGATCGGAATTCTTGTTTTCTTGGGGTTAAAATCCCAAAAGGAATCCGCCGGAGGCATCACTGTCCCCTCATATTTCAGGCAGGTCGGCAACACCATTTCGATAACCAACAACGCACTTGATTTTGCGGTAGGCAATTCGTCCTCATCCTCGGCGGATTTCGCCGTTGACCCCGGGAACAACCTGACGACAATTAACAACCTCACCGTTACCGGAACTTGCACGGGATGCGGCACTGGCGGCGGAGGAGGAACGCAAATAGAAATAGGAACTGGCTCTGGTGATGGCGGATTTCTGACTTCTTCCGTTTCTTTCTCGCCGAGCGGATTTAATGTTACTGATAAAACCGGCTGGGCTTTAGTTGATATAGACTATACCAACGGTCCGGCTTCTCGTTCTCTCTCGCAGACTTGGATGGGAATCCCATACTTCTCTGTGGGTGCTTCGTTCAGCGGGACAACTAAATTCAAAAGTTCTGACGTTACAAGTGCTCTGACTTTCACGCCCTACAATGCGACTAACCCGAGCGGGTATATTGCCGGAGCGGATGTTCCGGCTAATGAAACCGATGCCACCCACGATACCTGCGCCGAAATAACCGGTTGCGTACAGAATGCGATTGTCCTCGGTTCTCTCTCCGCCTCCTCCCCCATAACCTACAACAACGGCACGGGAGCGTTTTCAATAACTTCGGGATTTACCGTTCCAGTTACGGCTTCTGTTTCGGCTTGGGAGGGATTTTATGACACACCATCTTCAAGGATCTCTGTTGCCAACAATCTGGCATGGTCAACTAATACCTTGGGGGTCGCGACTAATTATTCAATTCCTTTGACTGCCAGTATCTCTGCCCACGAGACGTTTTACGACACCCCCTCAAATAGAATCACTCCCGGAACCAATCTTTCTTGGGCAGGTAACACGCTTAATGCCACAGGTGGCGGCTCTGTAACTTCCAACTCCCTCAACTTTGATGAGTTCCAGAACCCTCTCGTGGCCGACACCGACATAACCTTTACCGGCGGGGCGTATGCTTTTACCTTTGACCACGCCTCGGTATCGGGGGATTTTGAAGTTCTCGGTTTCGCTTCTGCCTCTGCCTTCTATCAAAACGGAATCGGTTTAGTCCCCTACACAGGAGCGACTGATAATGTGGATTTGGGGGGGTATGGTCTATGGACGGGTCCAGAAAATGTAGACCCAGATATTGGGGGTTTTGTTTTTGGACACGATGCTGTGACATCTGATTATAACGGAGGCAACCTCTTTTTTTCTGGTGGAGCAGGATTAGATGAGGGTAATGGTGGGAATCTACTTTTTGATGGAGGCGTAGGTGGTGTTGCTGGGAATGGTGGCAATCTAACTTTTCGTGCTGGGAATGGTGGTGATTATGGGAATGCTGGTCTATTGACTTTTAAGGCAGGGAGTGGAGGAGTTGCGAAAGGTCAGATTCGTTTCTACGGTGGTGGTACTGGTATGTCTGCCGGAGTATTGAATTTTGATTCCCTTTCTGATGAAAGAATCTTCACCTTCCCCGACCTTACGGGAACTCTCCTTTTAGCCGATACTACCCAAAACCTTGAACTATCAGGGACGGCCTCAATCTCCAATGCTTTATGGACTACCGGTGGCAACGTCGGCATCGGGACGACTTCCCCGACCACCAAACTGGATGTTATAGGCAATGCCTCGGTATCTCTTAACTTTGAAGTAGGCGGAATGATTTATGGCAACTTAACCGGCGCTGTTACCGGTAACGCTTCCACCGCGACTGCCTTGGCGGCCAATGGAGCGAATTGTAATGCCGGAGAATACCCTCTTGGAGTAAACGCCTTGGGCGCGGTTGAAAGTTGCACGGACGCGACTACGGAAATAAATACCATAGTCGGAAATTATCTGCCTCTTGCCGGTGGAACTCTGACCGGAGGACTATTTGGTACAACCGGTTCGTTTTCTGGTAACTTTGAGATCTCAGGAAAGGCCTCTGTTTCTAACGCTCTCTGGACTACCGGTGGCAACGTCGGCATCGGGACGACTTCCCCGACCACCAAACTGGATGTTATAGGCAATGCCTCGGTATCTCTTAACTTTGAAGTAGGCGGAATGATTTACGGCAACCTAACCGGCGCCGTTACAGGCAACGCCTCAACCGCCACCGCTTTGGCCGCCAACGGAGCCAACTGTAACGCCGGAGAGTATCCTCTTGGAGTAAATGCTTCGGGCGCGGTTGAAAGTTGCACGGACGCGACCACGGAAATAAATACCATAGTCGGAAATTATCTGCCTCTGGCGGGAGGAACCCTTACCGGAACTTTGATAGGAACGAACGCCTCTTTATCGGGTAATCTTGAGGTTTCTGGGACGGCTTCGGTTTCCGCCATTGTTGGACAGAATACATTCAGGGGTTTCGGGCTTACCGATTGCGATACCGCCGCTACTTCTAAATTATTATGGGATACCACTACTGGAATGTTCTCTTGCGGGACAGACCAAGGCGGAACGCAAATAGAAATAGGCACAGGCCAAGGTAACGGCGGATTTCTGACTTCTTCAGTTTCGTTCTCGCCTTCGGGATTTAACGTAACTGATAAAACTGGTTGGGCTTTGGTTGATATAGATTATACGAATGGGCCAGCGTCAAAGGCATTGGCAAATACTTGGAGCGGGCTACAAGATTTCAATGCCGGAGCTTCTGTGTCTGGAGGAACGTTTGAAGTATCAAAACCCGCTTCTATGTCGGCTACGTCATTTAGTGGAGCGACAACTGGCATAGCGTTAAATGAAATTGAAACTCCAACTGCCAATGTAAGTTGGAACCTAGCCAATGGTAGAACTATAAGTATTACTGCGAATGACACTACTCCTACGGTTGGAGAGGGGGTAATAAACCTTACGGCGATAGGAGCATTTGCTGATGATTTTTTGCACGTTCATCAACACACCGGAAACGCGGCGGCAGGAGCTATGCTCATGCACCTTGAGTCTGTCGATACAGATATTCTTCCATTAAGAATTGAGGGAACTAATCAGTTTGCTATTAGGGCGTCCCAAAGTATGTACTTGGAGGAAGATATGTTTGTTGGCAGGAACGCTTCGGTATCGGGAAATCTGGAACTTACAGCAAGCGGTCAAATTAGCGGAGCCGGTCTTGCCGATTGCGATGCCGCCGGAGCCGTTCTTAATTGGGACACAACTACGAGATTATTCTCTTGCCATACCATTGCTGACGCGGATGTGCCGAATACTCTCTCAATGACCGGGACTTGGGCGACAACAGGAGATTTAACGATTGGCGATGGCGGAGATGACGTGATTATCAATTCCGATACTTGGGATGTGTCGTCTTTGGGTGCAATGACTGGGCTAACAGGTATCGTTTCTACCGGACTTGCTTCGTTTGTAAATGCTTCCGCATCCGGTAACTTTGAGATCTCGGGAAAGGCCTCTATCTCAAACGCTCTATGGACTACCGGCGGCAACGTCGGCATCGGGACGACGGCACCGGTCGCTAAATTAAATACCTCAGTTGCAAGGTCTACTGCATTTTCAGCCGCAGACTATACCACTTGGGCTGACGTGTTTACACAGAATACAACTGCAAATGGGTTTTCAAATCAAGCAACAGGCATTGGATTCTCTATCTTTAATGGCACATCACCTAGCAATATAGCTGCTGGCATAGCTGCCGTAAGACCATCGGATGCTACAGATGACGCTCCCGCAGACCTTGTATTTATCGGTAGACCTGTTGGTCTCGTCGCAGCCGAGTATATGCGTATTAAAAGCACCGGCAACGTCGGCATCGGGACGACGGGGCCGGGATATAAACTTGACGTTGCAGGAGATGGTAGATTTACGGGCGGTCTAAATGTTAATACAAGCGGAGCAAGTACGGGACAAATATTCGTAAGCACTGGACTCGCTTTTGATGATAGAACATTAGGAACTTCTAGAAGGTGGGAGTGGTTTGCCGATAATGATATTGCACGGCTTTATTCTGTTATTGATGGCACAAGTCACTTGGTTATAAAACAAGCCGGCAACGTCGGCATCGGGACGACGGGGCCAGAAACGAAATTAGAAATAGTAGGAACAGCATCGGCTTCGGCCTTCTATGCCACTGGCGATGTTTCAGCTTTAACCTTTACCGATAGGACACCTGGATTTGAAGGCGACGCCTTATTTGAACTTTCAAAAATTAAATCAATAGATGGCCAGATAGACCACAAATCATTGCCGGATTTTATGAAATCAAATATCCAAATTCCGATTTATGAATCAATTAAAGTTGAAGATGAAAAAGGTTCAGTTTCGTATGAGGATAAATTTGTGGGTTATAGAACTGAGGAAGGCAGAAATCTGGGCAATACGGTTACTTTATTGGTTAAAGCGGTTCAGGAACAACAGGAACAAATTGATGCCCTAGAGAAAAGAGTGGCCCTTTTAGATGGCAAAGAACCGGTTGGAGCGATAACCCCGAAAATGGAGGTCAGCTTTTGGGTGAAACTTTGGGAATTTATAATTAACCTATTCAAATGAGCGAAAATAACAACAACGTAAAATTTCAAACCTTCCTCCTGATAATAGGAATCTTCATAACCGTAGTCGGAGCGGCTTTCACGCTGGTCTGGAACGAGCAAAAAGAAAACAGGACAGAGGCCAATGCCAGAATGGATAAGCTAGAAAGCAAATTTGACAATAAGTTTGATGTTTTGAGCGGTAAGATAGATAGTTTTATGAGTCGCTACGATGGCTACAAATCCACAAAATAATAATTTGAGGGGGCAAAACTGCTGGTGTTACTTACCACAAGGCGAGAAGTGCTAAACTTCTGCCCCCTCGCCATTTACAAAAAATTAGTTAATTTATATAATTAAGTATATGAAAAAGAATCTTATCATTGCGGGTTTGGTGGTCGTAGGGCTTTTTGTCCTGATACTTTTTGTCAGGACATTTGGCACCAGCAGTAGAGAGTCGGCTGGCGCGGGGTTGCCGGATGCGGCCTCGGAGTATGACCAAGTCGCCAGCAGGTCGACCAAGGACGTGGTCAAGGCTGACAAGGGCCGGGTGTTCGCAATCAGGGTGGAAAATGATAATACGACCCCCATATATTTTCAACTCTACGATAGAGTAACCAATCCTACCGGTGCTTCAGTTCCAGTTATATCGTTTGCTGTGTCGCCTAAGCAGTCGTATGCCTCGGGATCTTTGACACTTGACTCTTCGTTTTTCGCTCCGGCCCTCAGATTCTCAACCGGAATCACTTGGTCGGTCAGTCCGAACTTTGCCACCTATGCCTCAACATCCGATGCGACAAAGCATCGCGTGAATATCATATTTGAATGAGTGACGACGAAAAAAAATCTGGAGTATTGACGGGAGATGAGATAATTTCAGTGGCCTCCAATGGCGGGGCCGTTGATATTGCTGACGACGCCCGACATGTTTTTATTGACGAGGTTTCCGAGATTGCCGGAGCGGTACTTGAAAAGCCCGAGGAATTTTTCAGTCCTTATGCCGTGGCCGCCGTAATCGCCAATGGCATCAACAATCAGGGCGGTGTCTTCGCTTGTGTGGCGGAATCAAGTGATCGCGGCAATGAGGCGGTGCATACTTGGGCCGCAACCCCGGACGATATTGCCAACGAGGATGTCATCGATTATCTTTTCAAATTTGAAAACGGCAAAATTGTCGGGTTGAATTATCCCGAGAAAACAAAAAACTTCTCGCCAAGATTCATTTATTCCCTCGCCAAGAAATACGACGGCATGCCCGGACTCAACGGGACGTCGATTGATATGGGCGGCAAAATCCTGCAGAAATACGGCGCGGCCGAGGAAAGCATCTATCCGTCCGACCACTCATTGTTCGAGACGGCGTTCAGGGACGCCTCAAAGATCCCGCCCGCCGCGTTCACGAACGCCGAGCAGTTTAAGATAGAGAGATACGCCATCCTTGACAGGACGATTGAAAACTACAAGACCGGTATCTGGACAGGCATCGGCAACGGGGCGATCATCGGATACCGTTTGGGCGGCAACATGACCCAGCCGCAGACGCCGCCGGCGCCGGGAAGCGAACAGGACGGCCACGCGAATCTCGCAGTCGGATTTGATAAGGATAATGTCTATGCCATCGGTTCGTGGGGTGGGGATTATGGTGTCAAGTTATATCTCAAAACAATAAAGCATTATCAATACGGCACGATATTTGTGCGGGGAACTCCGCAGGACTATGTTGTTTCTTTTGGCGGCGTCCACCAGATCGGCAAGGCATGGTTTACTGTCCGCACGATGTTCAGAGGTGTCACTTTCTTTGACAAGAAATTCGCCGATCCGGCGCTCGAGAAAAGGATCGCCATGGAACGGCTTGTGCGCGAGGAGAAGACCGGCCGGGTGTTCTGGTTGCTCAACGGGGAAAAACTTTGGGTCAATCCTTTTGAGTCATACGAGAGTGGCAGGGGCCGATTGTGGCCGGACATTCCGCCCGATCAGGTCGCGGTCATGCCACAGGATCAGTTGGACTTAATTCCCGACGGCGGAGTCATGGGCAAGATCAGCGTTACTGATCTTATCAAGTACCGTCTCGGGTTATAAAAATGGAAAACGGATATTCGTTAACACAGACAACTAACTTGACTGCCATTGTAGGAGTCATAGTTTTGATTCTCAATCAATTCAAAATAAGCATTGGGAACGAAGAACTAGCGACATTAATTGGGGCAGGAATTACCATTGTCAGTATCGTCTTAAATTTCCGGAATAGGTATAAGAAGGGCGACTTGACACTTGGTGGCAAAAGATTAAGATAAGAGAGTGGGAAACATAATCAGGAACGAGAAAGGTCAGTATATTTTATTTCCTAGAATATATAGAAAATGCATCACTTGTGGTGATGTATTTTTTATCATTGAAAGCAATAAGAAAAAGTATTGTTCTAATGAATGTTACAGGTCATCTTTAATTGGCAAAAAACGGCCTATCTATATCGGCAAAAAAATAAGCAAGACAAAAAAGGGACATGTTTTTATTTCGGAGAAACAAAAGGAACAAATAAGGAAGAAATTGACAGGTCGAAAATTAACCGAAGAAACTAAAAGAAAGATGAAAGAAGTCCGTAAAGGTAAAGGTTTTTCCGGTCGGTTGGCAACTTCAGAACAACATTGTTCTCTTGTTTGGAGAAATAATATAAGTAAAGGACTAACGGGAAAAAGATTGTCAATCGAACATGTAAAAAAGTTAAGTGGTGCTAATTCTTTCAATTGGAAAGGCGGGATTACGCCAATAAATATGAGAATAAGACACAGTGTTAAATTCCGGTTGTGGCGCGAGACAGTCTTCGCGCGCGACGATTGGATCTGCCAAGAATGTAAATCAAGAGGCGGGAAGTTACACCCGCACCATATTAAATCTTTCTCCGAATATCCAAAACTTAGATTTGTAGTTAGTAATGGTATAACCTTATGTGAAATCTGTCATAAGAAAACTGATAGTTGGGGTGCCCGCAAACCGAGGTTTGATCAGATTGCGGAAAGGTCCTAGGATCGCCGTAGGTCGCCAAAACAGGGCCTACAAGGGGTTTTAGGCGTAAAAAGGTAATATGGGCCGTCTCGGCCTAAAAGAACCTCCGAAAGGGGGTTTTTGATTGTGTTATAATCAGGTCTTGCCACTCCTTCGCCCGCGAGAGACAGAAGGAGGCATAGGGGAGTATCTAAGACGCTATCCGTCTGCAATAGATACTCCCCCCTTTTTTTGGTTGTGGATAACTATATTGACTTGGGTTGCAACTATGATAAGATGGTTATGGTGGCAGTGGACAAGTTCTACTGCGGTCGAATAAATAGTAAATAAGACAAGGATAAAACAATGGCAAAAAACAAAGCAAGAGTGGAAGGTGGGAAAAAAGGCGCGGAAATCAGGTGGGCCGACCGTGCCGCACTCCTGATCCAACTCTCTGCCTATTATGGCAAGCAATATCAGGAGGAGTTTATGGAATGGCCCACGAAGTATCTTCAGTTTTTGGTCGAGTGGCACAAGGCCAACAAGAAATAAATAACAAACGCGATTTCTCGCGTCTGTTACGAAGGAGGTGTTAAGTCGCTTCTATTCGTATCATAGCGCGGAGATTGCAAACAGACAAGTGGAAAACATCAAACTGAACACCCTGGGGGATACCAACGACCCGGACATCAAGCGGGTGCTGGATCTCAATGGGGATTGGACCCACTACAAGGTTGTCAGCAAAAACAGGTTCGTTCCGGCGGTCAGTCATGTCCTAAAACTGGGGTTCCCCAAAGGCATGGGGTTTTATAACTATTTGCTGAGTGTCAGCAAGGAGCAGTCGGAAAAAATACTGGAGGAATCCGGAGAGAAGGGTTCGAGGGTGCATAGCGCCATCGGGGACGTCATCGGCGGATTGGAGATAACCTTCAACTCGCTGTATCCGAACGACATCACCGGAAGGCCGGAGAAGTTGAGCCAGGGCGAGTGGTACTGCCTGTTGGCTTTCAAGGCGTTTTGCGAGGCCTGCAAACCCGAGCAGATCGCGGTGGAGAAAACCGTGGCGACCAATGAATATGCCGGCACGATAGATTTCGTAGGAACGATGCTCATAAAAGAAACCCCAAAAGCCGAACCCAAAAGGATCAAGGTTTTGCTGGACTGGAAATCGGGGGGAGGAATCTATGACGACTACAAGTTACAAACCGCCGCATACTTTGAGGCCCTGAAGGATCCGTTCATCGAATACACCGGCGTGGTGAGATTGGGAACCAAACACAAAAACGGCGGACTGGACAACTGCGGTTACGAGGTCAAACTTTGGAACAAGGACGAGACCTTCAGGCACTATCGGGCGTTTGAGTCGGCGTTGGACATATTCCGTCTTAATGATTCGGAGTTCAAGCTTGACGAGACGGAGATGCCGGCAAGCATAAAATTAAGCATACCAAAGTACGCGGAACCCAAAACCGTGCCCGCCAAAAAGGCGACCAAGGTGAAGGTTACCGCGGACAACAAACATGTTACAATCGGGATTCAAAACAAGACAGGCGCAAAAAGGGGACTTTCCAATCCTGCCTGAGGACACCTATCAGGCGGTGATTGAGGACGTGAACCTGGTCGAACAACCGGTTTACGAGAGTCCGGGCGAAAAAGAGGAGGTCCTTAATTTCCAGTTCCTCATACTGGAGGAGGGAGAATATGCGGGTCAAAGGGTCTGGAAGAAGGTCAGACCCATACTGAACGCCGGGTTCGACCAGGGCCAGCCGTCGTGGCTTTATGAACTCTCCAAGGCGGTTATGAAGGCCTTGCCAAACGACAAGCAACTGGAGGAGGGTTTGGGCGCGGAGGATCTGAACGAACTGATCGGCAAACAGGCCCGGCTGATAATCAAAATCAAAACCAGCAAAAAAGGCAAGGAGTACAACAACATAACCGGGATCCTCGCCTCAAAAAAGGACGTCGATGTTCCCAAACTCAAAACCAAAGAACCGGGGCCGGTCAGGAAACTCGTGGAGGAAGAAACGCAGGAGCAGGCGGAGGATATATTCGCCGATGACGAGTACAAGGACATCAACGCCAAAATTGCCGGGATGCCAAAGGCCGAGCGTACCGGGGAGGAAGAGATCCCAGTGATAAATGATTAGGAAAGGATTTCATGCCAACGGATCGGCGCCGGGACCCGTAGCATACGAGGTTGCCAGCAAAAGCACGCCAGGTAAGTTCTGGAAGATTTATAGGATTCCGGACGGCCTGGCGTGCGAGTGCCCGGCGTTTGCCTTGCGGAAGAGGGGTAGTAATAAGAAGTGCAACCATATAAAATTAATAGAGGAGGCAACAAAGAGGATAAAAAAACATGAGTAAAGAATTATTAGTAATTGAAGAAATACCCAAAGTTCCGGTTAGATGGAATTATTGGGAATCGGTCAAAGAAGTGAAAGTCTTTATGTTCAAATGGAAAGGTTTAACGGAAAACCTTGCTTTGGAACTGTATATCGCACGAACGGTATTAAGTAAACCGGGGGCAAGGACGGATTTAAAACCCGAGCAAACATGGTCCCAATATTGTCTTGATATCGGGAGTCAAAAACGCATCGTTAATAGATGGATTGACAGGTTATTTCTACAACCTCAGGACAAAAGTCCCGAGGTTCCGGAACTACCCGCTGGGAAGTTCGATGTGATTTATGCCGATCCCCCGTGGCAATACAGCAACTCGGGGTTCGAGGAATCAGCCCAGAGTAAGTATCGGACCATGCCCAATGAGGAACTTTTTGATTTTATTGAAAAATTAAATCCCCACATAATCCAACCGGCCGTGTTATTTTTGTGGGTTACCGCGCCGTTCATAAATATCGGATTTCAGGTTTGCGAGGCGTGGAGTTTCGACTACAAGACGAACATGGTTTGGCTAAAGAATAAGGGACCCTCGATCGGTTGGTTCGTCCAGGGCAGGCATGAGCACCTGTTTATCGCGACGAGGGGAGAGGGTATGCACCCCAAAATTAGGCCGATTTCTTGGTTCTCGGCTTTAACCACCAAGCACTCAAAAAAACCAGAAGAGGCATACGAACTCATAGAAAGAATGTATCCCGTGGATTACAAACGCCCCCATCACCTTGAACTCTTTGCGAGAAATGCCCGCGAAGGCTGGGTGGGCTGGGGATTGGAATATGAAAATAAAAAGGATTGATAGGTTGCCAAAACCCGACGGGAAGGACTGGATAATAATCCGCTTTGACTCCGGTTGGGGATGGGTTCCTGCCTTTTGGGAATTAGCCGATATTTTGAGAGCAATTGCCGAGATTGAGGACGAGAAATACAAGAACGGGAGGGGAAGGGACATGGTTGCGGATTGGGCGAGGGACGCCATATTCGGGATGACCAATGACGAGTTGGAGGAGTTGTATCAAATTCCCAAAAGAAAAAAGCATGAACCAAATCCCCAAAAAACTGAGGACTGATCTGGCGGCAGACCCGTGGTACAGGTCTTGCGCCAGGGCAAATGACGGCGGATTCCATGGTCAAATAACGTGGGAACACGCCATGACGTATGCCGGTCGCCAGGTTCAAGAAAAATGGGCGATAGTCCCCTTGTGCTGGCATCACCACCTTGGGCCAGGGTTGGACAAAAAAGCAAACAGGCTGATTGCCTTGGCCAGGGCAACGGAGGAGGACCTGGCCAAATACCCGCGGGCTGATTGGGCCAGGCCAAGACCTGTGGATAACTAATTCTAAAAAGTATGCTATAGTAAATTTACAATTCATAATCTTGCATCGTGTTGGGAGATGTGGTATCGTGGATAAAATCCTGCCCGCCCAACACGGGTGGGATTTTGTTATACTGGCCGGGAAGGTGGGCGAACCCAGCGATTACCTCCGGCCGGATGCCATCAAAAGCTGGGACTTGTTGACCTGATGCTATCTAGACAGCACTCTAGATTCCTTTATACCAACGAGGCCTCTTGTGTCGTTAAATTGAATCGGCCTGGCGACACAACGCACCCCCCGACCTCATACACGAGTCATCGGCGGAGAGTGGGCCGTAAAGCGATCCGAGAAAAAACGGGCGAAATCGCTTGAAATAAAAAGACCTAACCACGGGCTTTTGGCACCTCTTGTCCATTGCCCAATAATTATGATTATACATGTTGACGGAGGCTGTTCCGGAAATAGCCAGCTGGATCTGACCAAAAGAAAGATGGTTGCCGTTGCCACCGATGACAAAGGAAAAGTTCTGGTTGAAAAAATACAAGAAGGCGGGTCAAATAATATTGCGGAATTGTTGGCCGTGAAAGAAGCGTTGATGTGGTGTTCGGTTCGTGGAATAAAAAAGGTTGAGATAAGAACCGACAGCCGGAATAATTTAGCATGGGTGTATGGCAAAAAGGTCGGGAAAAAGATTAACGACAGGGAAATGGTGTTAAATCTCAAAACAATTATTTTGGCGTTAAATAAATCAGTTAATTTCAGTCTGACGTGGATTCCGAGAGAATATAATTTGGCCGGGCAATACATAGAAAACAAATTCCAACTTTAATAGCCGCAAATCCGATGAATTCCTTACAAGAAATCCTAAAATCCAAAAAGATTGAAAAAAAACGAGGTCCCAACTGCAAAAGAAATTATTGGATTGACGAGACGGCCAAATTGTTGAACAGACCCTTTAAGCAAATATGCGGACTGACTTCTGTCTGGCCGGATAGTTGGATACAGGACATGGTATTGTATTGCAAAGACAAGCCGGCGCTGTGGTGGCATCTCTACAAAAAGTCCAAAGTGGACAACTAGGTTTGCGTGGTTTGTCTGTGCGGTTTATAATTAAGACAAGACATCGGTTGAGCGGTGTGGTACTATAGAAATACCCCGCGGCTCAACCCGCGGGTTTAATTTTATGAAAAGATTTTATTTAACTTTCGGTCAGAAAAATACCGCTCTTCGCAATGGGTGGATCGAGGTCGAGGCGGAGACACGCGAGGAGGCGATTGAATTGGCTCATCAGAGTTTCGGAGTTTACTGGGCCGATATGTATGAGGAGGAAGATTTTAAATCGGACGTGACCAGAAGAATTGCGCCGATTAAAATGTTTCCCCTCGGTAAAATCGGCGAGACACTAAAATGACAAACGACGAACAAATCACGGCATTGATGAAGCAAAACTTGGAGTTGCGGGAAGGCATCAAGGACTTGGAAAATCAAGTCGGGGCGTTTGAGGCCGAGGTAGAGGAACTTAAAAAGGAACTAAAACTGGCGCGCGAGGCGTTTAGGGAGATCGAACAAATTGCGAGTCGATGTTCTTAACCATGAGACTTTTTAGAATAAACGGAAAGTTGATTTTAGATCCTAGAAAATAGAAAATAAGCATATGCCCGGCGCCTGTTCGCGAGGTGAAGCAAAACCTTGCTGGCCACTGGCGCATCCTAGGTTGCGTTGGTGCGGTGGTAAAATTCCACCGGGCCGGGCATGGGTCATTCGGTGTAAGGTAGGAATTAAAACTCACCGAGAAGGGTGGTCGCTCGTTCTCGAGTGGCCAGCTCCCTGATTCCGAAGCCGAGGTGCGAGTCCTTGGCGGCCCACCTGTAAATCAATAGCAAACCCAAAAAGAGTTTCTAGAGAAATATAAAAGCAATTCTATATGAAAAATGGCGACAAAATAATTCTTGACTTGTGCGGGGGAACGGGCGCGTGGAGTAAGCCATATAAGGAAGCGGGCTACATAGTTCACAATATCACCTTGCCGGATTTTGACGTGATAAATACTTATCCTTTCAACGGACTTGCTACCAATAGTTTAGAAGGACACAAAGGAGCGGGGTGTAGGTTTTTGAGTTTACATTTTTCAGGCGAGCGCAGGATGCTTAATATAAAAGACATCAGAAGGATTCACGGAATCCTCGCGGCCCCACCCTGCACGGAGTTTTCTCTCGCAAAAAACAGCCGACCGCGTGATTTCAACGCGGGTATGCAAATCGTGAGGGCGTGCTTGGAGATAATCTGGCATTGCCAGTCAAACGGAAATCTTAAATGGTGGGCGCTGGAAAATCCAAGATGTTTTTTGCGACAATTCATCGGACGACCGGCATTTACTTTTGAACAATGGGAGTTCGGAGACGAAGGAATAAAACCAACTGACTTATGGGGATTTTTCAACGACCCAAGAAAAACGGTGAGGGTAAGACCGCAGGGAATGAGCAGGAAATATCCCAACGGCCGGTGGAATGCGAACGGTTGGAGTAAGAGTGCCGAGAAAAGAGCAATAACCCCCAAAGGGTTTGCCGAAGCGTTTTTTAAGGCCAACCCCTAGAGAAATATAAAAGCAATTCTTAGAGGATAACCAAATTGAGTACAATCAGAATTCTCTAAAGGCGTTTGTTTTAGGCGCAAGATTTATTAATCAACTTTACCGAAAAAACGGCTTTGATAATCAAGTGGTCATTGAGGAAGCGGGCAAGGCGTTGAATGAGGTTGTTGATTTAATTGAAGGATTTGCTCTTAGATAATAATTTTTTCAAAACTTTAAGGGAGAAGATCATGGCCAATTTGCCAGATTGAATGTTATATGAAAAAGCATAAAGGTGGTAAAAAAAGATTAAAGTCCAAACAGAGTCCGATGGCTAAGTTTTTGGCGATGAACCAAGGAAAGATTGGAATTGATTGGCATGCGATCAGGATATTTGATAATATAAAAATATAGTTACGCTGAGTGGCGGAATAGGTAGACGCTAGCGAAAGATAGGTGGCGCGGTATCCCCTCCCATCCCGTAACGGATGAGTGGGGTCACCCGAAAGGGAAAAAATACGGCCACTACGCAAGGTGCAAATCCTTGCCTCAGCTCAGTATAATATAACCGTCGGTCACGCAATCGGAGCGCGGGCGCAACGCAGGCTCTCTCGGCGCGGGACGACAAAATATGAGATGGCAAAAATCATTCCACTAGAGGATCGGGTTCTCATAAAACCCGACGAGGAGAAACTCATGGGCGACCTCATCCGGCCGGAGACGGCCGAGAAAAAGAGACCGAGCACCGGCACCGTCTTGGCGGTCGGGGAGAAGTACAAAGGCAAGGCAAAAAGGGGCGACCGGATTTTCTTCCAGAAATTCGGCGCGGAGGAACTTGTGGTCGACAAACAAACTTATTATCTCGCTAGTTTTGAAGACGTATTAGCGATTTTGAAAAACTAAACTATTATGAAACTCGCGATGTGGCTGATTCTGTTTTCTCTTGCCGGCCTGATTGTCATATTTGGCTGGGTTGTTTTCTTCCGGCCGTATTTCATCGCGCCGGCACCCATCAGTGAAGTCAAAATTTCAAATTCGTTAATTGACCGGATGTACCCGAAAATTAACTCTGTCCTCGATGAGGATTGTTATTATGTGCAGGTTTACCTAAACACTGGCCGGATCAAAGTTTTGAAATCGGCGAAGGCGACATTTTTCAAAAATCAAAAACCCGAGGACGTTATCATGTCTTACTCGGAACGTCCTTACGGGGTAGTTTTTATAACAGATAAATCAGGCGTGATTGCCGCGCAGAATTTCGTAGCGTACAGGACGAGTTGCGATTTCTCGGGCAACGGCCGGTAACAACAAATGGCAAAGGATTCAGGGACCTGTCAGGAGATCAAGTACGGCGATACCGCTCGCGAACTCATGAAGCGCGGGGCGGACTTCGTGGCCAACGCGGTCAAAATAACCCTTGGGCCGGAGGGGCGTAACGTCGCCATCAAACGTGCCGGCAGGCCCATCATCGTCACCAAGGACGGCGTGACCGTGGCCCGGGCGATCAACCTCAAGGACGAGTATGAGAACACCGGCGCGGAGTTTGTGCAGGAGGCGGCCGGCAAGACCAACGAGGACGGCGGAGACGGCACGACCGTGACCGCCATTCTGGCGCAGGCGATGATCGGCGACGGGTTGAGCGCGGTGGCGTCCGGGGCAAGTCCGGTGTTTTTGCGCAGGGGAATCAACAAGGCCGTCGAGGCCACGCTCGCATATCTGACCAAGACCGCGACTCCGATAAAAAAGTATGAGCAGATAAAACAGGTCGCGTCCATCGCGGCCAACGACGAGGAAATGGGAACGCATATCGCCAATCTGTTCAACAGGGTCGGCAAGGAGGGCGTGCTTGTCGTGGAGGAATCCAAAGCGCTCGGGTACCAAGAGGAGTTTGTCGAGGGCATGAAATGGGAGCGCGGTTTTGTTTCGCCCTATATGGTAACCGATCCGGCGCGTCAGCGTTGCGAGATGGACGAACCGCTTATTTTAATAACCGACAAGTTGATCGAAAACGAGCAGGAACTCCTGCCGCTCATGGAGAGGATGTCGATCAAGGGCCACAAGAAACTTATGATCGTGGCCGAGGACGTCAAGGGTGCGGCTCTGACGACGCTGATCGTCAACGGCATGGCCGGAAAGTTCATCGGACTGGCAGTGAAACTCCCGGCGATCGGCGATTACAAGTTGGAGACACTCGAGGACATCGCGGCGGTCACCGGCGGCAAGGTGTTTGTCGATCAGAAGGGATTCAAACTCGAGAACATCAACCTCGATGATCTCGGCCGGGCCCGCAAAGTCATGGCCAACAAGGACTCCACGATCATCATCGGCGGGTACGGCGGCGCCAGGAGGCTCAAACAGAGAATCTCCGTCGCCAAGCACGACCTCAAAAACGCCGAGGAGGAATACGACAAGTCAAGGATCAAGGAACGGCTGGCGCGACTCACCGGGAGCATCGCGGTGCTGAAATACGGCGCCAAGAACGAGACCGAGGCCAAGGAGATGAAGTACAGGATCGAGGATTCGATCAACGCCACAAGGCACGCACTCGAGGAGGGAATTGTGGCCGGGGGTGAACTCGCTATATTGTGGGCGGCAAACACAATCGATGCTCGTAAATTAAAACTGCAAGGGGACGAGTTGCGCGGGTTTGAGATCGTGAGATCTGCTTTGACCCAGCCGATCAAGGTGTTGGCGGAGAACGCCGGGACAAACGGCAACGAGGTCATCAAGAAAATTATAACTGGCCCAGGTAATTTCGGATTCAACGCCGCCACCGGCGAGTATGTGGATCTGATCAAGGCCGGGATTATCGACCCAGTCAAGGTTGTCAAGGCCGCGGTGTTGAACGCGGCGGCCGCGGTAACGAATGCCCTGCTTACGGAAGCTGTGATTACGGATATTGTGGAACTGGCGACTGAACAGGTGAAAAAATAATCATGAACAGAATAATAAAATTTAGAGCTTGGGATAAAGAAACGAAAAAAATGATGAGTGAATTTGAGTCCACGCATTATTGGGAATTTAGGGAGGATTATGAGTTAATGCAATTCACCGGCCTCAAAGACCGCCATGGAATTGAGATTTACGAAGGGGACATAATACAACTTCCACCCAACGGAATGAAACCACTTCTTTATTTTACTGTTGTTTGGGATATAGCTGTCGGTGGATTTAGGGAAAGAAGTATTGAAGAATACCCATATCAAGCAGATATAGACACGCGGAAACTTATTATCGGCAACATCTATGAGAATCCAAAGTTGTTAAAATAATGGAACTCAAACACCGAAAAATTAGCGAACTGAAGGCGGCCGAATACAATCCGAGAAAGATATCGCCAGAGCGTTTTGATGATTTGCGGAAGTCATTGCGGGAGGATCCCGAGTTCTTTGAACTCCGGCCGTGCATCGTCAATATGCGGGCAGGCAGGGAGAATGTTGTGATTGCCGGTAACCAAAGAATGGAAGCGGCACACGCCGAGGGATGGGAGGAAGTCCCGTGCTTCGAGGTTGACGTGCCGAAAGAAAAAGAGGAAATCTGGAATATCAAGGATAATAATCAATACGGAGAGTGGAACAGAAAATTGCTGGTTTTATTACTCAAGGACTTACAGGCACAGGGAATCTCGGCCAGCGAGACCGGTATTTCAAAACAAGAAATGGCGACCATTGTCGATTCGTTTCATATGGCAAGTGATGATAAATTTGACGCCCAACACGAATACGAAAAAATAACGAAGGCAGAATCCAAGCGTGGAGAAGTTTACCAACTCGGCCCGCATCGCCTAATGTGTGGGGATTCAACTGACGCCAAAGATGTTGAGAAATTAATGGGGGGGGGTCCTGGCGCAGATGACCTTTACCGACCCGCCATATAATGTTGACTATAAATACGCCAAGTACGAGGCGATTCACAAAGGTCGCAAGAAAAAATTCATGGATGCCGGCAGGATTTTTAATGACAAAAAGACCAGTGAGGAGTTTTACCACTTTCTTCTCGATTCGCTCCGCAATGTATATAATTTCACCGTTGACTCGGCGACGATCTATGTCTGTTATGCCACAAAGACCGAGTTGGAATTCCGCACCGCCTTTCGCGATGCCGGCTGGCTCTTCAGCCAAACGATCATCTGGTTAAAAGAACGGATCATTTTAGCTCTCGGGCAGGATTATCATCGCGTATATGAACCGATTTTGTTTGGATGGAAAGAAGGCAACAAACGGATGACGAATAAAAAACTGACGACCGAAAAAGAAGTTTGGGATCCGGACAAACTGTCATTCGAGGAACGCCTTGATGTCTGGTATCTGCATCGGGATAAATCGGCCGACTATGTGCATCCGACCCAAAAGCCGGTTTCGTTGCCCGAGCGAGCAATTAAAAAACATACCAATCTTGGCGACATCGTTTTAGAACCCTTCGCCGGTTCGGGGTCAACCTTGATCGCCTGCGAACAATTGGGGCGGGTATGTTACTGTAATGAAATTGATCCCCGCTATTGCGATGTAATTCGCTTGCGGTATAATAATTATATCAAATCCAAATCAAACGAAGTCGGGAATCCGGTCGATGGCTTCGTTGGACAAGAGACGGAAAATCAATAAGATAATTTTCAAACATGGATGCCAGAGAATTTGTTGAGGTGGCGGTCTGTGCGCTGGTCACCAACCCGGAGGGGGTCAGCGTCGCGCGCCAGGCGGACGAGATGGGCGTGCTCAT
>Ga0315288_10001681_pt1 | contig 28672 bp, 23 predicted proteins | sample YL17G11_20_MG_FD_203454 | JGI IMG/M metagenome (GOLD analysis project Ga0315288, IMG submission 203454) | Sediment microbial communities from Yellowstone Lake, YNP, Wyoming, USA - YL17G11_20 | ecosystem: Environmental > Aquatic > Freshwater > Lake > Sediment | place: USA: Wyoming | collected... | reverse complement strand
AGCGACGGCCAATGGATTCCGCTGACGGGGGAAGAGGTCGCCTCGATGAACATCTGGGGTTTCACGCCGGCGATTTTCAACGACCTGGGCCGGGGCTTCCAGGAATTTCTTGGGTCAAACGGCCGGAACCTCAAGGCCGAGTATCTGATTCCCGTCGCGGTGTTCGACTTTATCAATGCCGGCAAGGCCCGGGTCAAATACATCCCGACATCAGAGAGGTGGTTCGGCGTGACCTATCCCGAGGACCTGGGCGGTGTCCGGGACAATATCCGGAAAATGGTTGAGGCGGGGAAATATCCACTTAATATCAGGGCCTGAGGAGATACGGCGACGAATCGCATCAGAAAGGACATCCGGTGACAGGGCATGACTTGAAAGACATCTTCTCCCACTTCGAGATGGAGGGGGATTATACCGAAGGCCATCCCATCGGGCAAGGTCACATCAACGACACCTACCTCGTCCAGGTCAGGCGGGCGGACTCCATCCGCCGCGTAACGCTCCAGCGCATCAATCAAAACGTCTTCCATCAGCCCGTGCTCATGATGCAGAATTTCGAGAAAATTTCCCGGCATATGCGCCGTAAGCTGGCCCTCATACCGGGCCGGGACCCGGACCGGGAGACGCTCAACCTGGTCCCGTCCAAGACCGGCGAAAATTTTTACCGGTCGCCGCAGGGGGATTATTGGCGCGCCTACCAATTCGTCGGCGAGTCGCACACCATCGAAGTCGCCCAGAATCCGGGACAGGCTTACCAGGCGGGCCGCGCCTTCGGCACGTTCCAGAAACTGCTGGCTGATTTTCCTGTCGCCGACCTCCACGAGACCATTCCCTTCTTCCATCACACTCCCCGCCGGTTCAAGAAGTTCCTGGAAGTGCTTGCCGCGGACAATCGGGGCCGAAACCGAGAGGCTGCGGATGCCGTATCCTTCGCTTTGGCTCGGGAATCCATGACGGGGCGCGTCACGGGAAGCCTTGAGGACGGAAGCTTGCCTCTCCGCATTACTCACAATGACACCAAGATCAACAACGTACTCTTCGATGACGTTACGGGCGAGGCCGTCTGCGTCATCGACCTGGACACAACCATGCCCGGGTCAGCCCTCTATGACTTCGGCGACATGGTCCGGACTACGACCTGCTTTGCGGCCGAGGACGAACGGGACCTTTCCAGGGTTGAAATAGACATGGATATGTTCGCCGCTCTGTCCCGGGGTTACCTTGAGGAGACGCGCGAGTTCCTCACCGAAAAGGAGATCGGCCTGCTCGTTTTTTCCGGCCGTCTGATCACTTTCACCATCGGGCTCCGCTTCCTGACCGACTTCCTGGAAGGGGATGTCTATTTCAAGGTCCACCGGGCGGGCCACAACCTGGACCGGGCGCGCTCACAGTTTGCCCTGGTCAGGTCCCTGGAGGAGCGGGAAGGGGAGATGAACGAGGTCATCCGTTCCCTGGCCGGCGGAAAATAATCCTCAGCGATTTCCGGGAAGCTCGTAGGCGTCTCCGAAGACAATGGCTGCCAAGTCATTCCTGATGCGGCCTGTGGGCGCGAAATCGAAATTGCTCAAGACGATAATGCAGACCTCACTGTCCGGGAACCGGCTGATCTCGGCCAGGAACCCTTCGATCCCGCCGTTGTGCCAGATGCGCTTCCGGCCTTCGACCGGCTTGATCACCCAGCCATAGCCGTAGTCCTCCTTGAAGGGACTGAATATTTTTTCGAGCGAGCTTTTGCCGACCAGCTTTTCCGTGTAAAGAGCCCGATCCCAGAGGTAGAGGTCTTCCACCGTGGAGTAGAGAGCGCCGGCGCCCGAGGGGACGCTCATATCGATGTAGGGCGCGTTGACCAGCCTGCCGTCTGACTGGGAATATCCCAACGCCCGGTTTTTGAGGACCGTGCTGTTATGATCGTAGCCGCTGTCCTGCATCCCGAGCGGCCCGAAAATGCGCTCTTGTATGAATCGCTCATAAGTCATTCCCGAAGCTTTCTCGATGATAGCCGTCAGGAGGACATAACCCGAATTGCTGTATTTAAATCTTTCCCCGGGCTGGAATTCGAGCGGCTCCGCCTTGAACAGCTCGATCGTCTTGGCGACGGGAGAAGGCAGGAACTTGGCCTTCGCGTATTCCGGGAATTCGGTAAAGCTGGGAATTCCCGATGTATGGGTGAGGAGGTGGTGGATGGTGATTTTATCACCGTTGGGGTAGCCGGGGAGGTATTTCCCCGCGGAATCGGAAGTGTTCAGTTTCTTCTGTTCCTCGAGGATGAGGACGGCCATGGCCGTAAACTGTTCGGTGATAGAGCCGATTCGGAACTTGGTCTGCGGCGTGTTGGGCGCGTTGAGCTCGATATTGGCCATCCCGAAAGATTTCTTGTAGAGGACCTCACCCTTGCGGGCGACGAGCACAGATCCGCTGAACCGTCCCAGCTTGACCTGGGCGCCAAGGTATTCGTCTGCTTTCCGGACGATCTCCCGATCTTGGGCGGACGCGGTCAGGGCCGCTATCAGGGCTATGAGGCTTAGCTTGAAAATTATCGCCGAACGCTTCATCTCATCCTCCGTCATCAACACTATTAAACCCTGCGGGATGCAAGAGTGAAACCGGCCGGTTCTCTCCTCATGGATGGTTGCTTTCATTTCCGGAAGAGCAGCCGAGGCGGCAGGAGCTGCTTGGGCATGCCCGGCCCTTCCATATAAATCTCCAGTCTTTGGCTCCCTTGATCCTCGAAGTAGAGGAGCTTGACGGGATGTTTTCCGGCCTGGAGGCTGATCGTGCCGGTCCGCTGCCGCAGCCAGGCTGGGCCCCAATAAGGGACGGCTTCTTGGTCATCGATATAGAATCGGCATGCCTCGTCCGCGCTGGTTGTGAAGGCGTATTCGCCGGCCTGATCGACCTGGAGGAATCCCTCGATGACCAGCCCGAAATGGTCGGGCCGAGCCTGGACGGCTTCGAGCGAAAGGTCGTAGAAAACTCCGGTCTTGACCGGCGAGAGTCCGGAGAAATCCGGCATCCTTTCCCATTCTCCCTCGTAGTATGAGTAAGCGAGGCCATTGGCCTCCGGGTCGACAACATCGAAGATCGTGGTGACGGGATGACTCACCAGGCCGTTCGGCATAAAGGTGCGCGCCTTCAGGATAAGGCTGTCGCCGATCTCCAGCGGCTTGGAGTAGATGGGGGAATCCGGCGCCGGGTCTGAGCCGTCAAGGGTGTAACGGACAACCGCGTTCGGGAGAGCGTTTTCGAGCGTCACCTGGACGGGTTTGAAGATGACGGATCGGCCGCCCGCGCCTTCCGGCGGAGGTACGCGGAAGTTTGCGTCTTTGGCCGCCAGACGATCATAATGGACGAGCATCCGGCGGTTGAAATCGGGCATCGACCGCTTGGCCTTGGGTGTCCAGACCACCTCGGCCAGGGCGCAGAGCCGCGGAAACAACATGTACTCCGCATGACGGGACTCCGCAATATACTCGGTCCAGAGGTTGGCCTGGGCGCCGAGGATATGTTTCGCCTCCTCGGGCTTGAGGCCATCCGGCACGGGTTCGTAAGAATAGACTTTTTCCGTGGGCAGGAAGCCGCCGATGGCCCGGGGCTCGTCGAATTTCCCCTGATAATAATCGAAGTAGCAATGGGATGTGGGCGACATCACTGCGTCATGGCCGGAGCGCGCGGCTGCGATCCCCCCTTCGATTCCGCGCCAGGACATGACCGTGGCGTTGGGGGCCAGTCCGCCCTCCAGAATCTCGTCCCAGCCGATGAGACGACGGCCTTTGGCGTTCAGGAAATTTTCGATGCGCCTGATAAACCAGCTCTGAAGCTCGTTCTCGTCCTTGAGGCCTTCGGCTCTGATCCGCTCCCGGCATCTGATGCAGTTCTGCCAGCGCAGCTTCGGCACTTCATCGCCGCCGACATGGATGAATTCTGAGGGGAAAAGGTCCATGACCTCGCCGAGGACGCTCTCCGCGAATTCAAGGGTCTTGTCGTTGCCCGCGCAGAAGACATCATTCATCACCCCCCATTCGGTGCCGACATTGAACGGGCCGCCGGTGCAGGAGAGTTCGGGATAGGTGGCGGTGGCGGCCTGGGAATGGCCCGGCATTTCGACCTCGGGAACGACGGTCACGTAGCGGCTCTTGGCATAGGCAACAATCTCGCGGATGTCGTCCTGGGTGTAGAAGCCGCCGTGGATCCGGCCGTCATCCAGCGTCTCCTTGCGCCAAGCGCCGAAGTCGGTCAGGCGTGGATATTTCTTGATCTCGAGGCGCCAGCCCTGGTCGTCCGTCAGGTGCCAGTGGAAGACGTTAAGCTTGTGATAGGCGGCCAGGTCAATGATTTTTTTGATGAAGTCCTTGGGAAAGAAGTGCCGGGCGACGTCCAGTTGTACGCCCCGCCAGCTGAACCGGGGTTGGTCCGAGATCTTGAGGCAGGGGATGGTCCAGACCTCAGTTCCCGCCGGCCCGTCTTTTTCGATATCGGCGGGAAGAAGCTGGTATAAGGACTGCACGCCGTAAAACAGCCCGGCAGGCTCGGAGCTCTCAATCCGGACCCCGTTCTTTGCGGCCGTAAGGGAGTAGCCTTCCCGGCCCAGAGCCTTCAGGTCTTCTCTGAGCTTGAGGACGATGGCGGATTTGGGCTTTTGAACTTTTCCGGAGGCAATCTCCAGCGGGTAGACCGTGGACTTTCTGAGCTTTTCGGCGAGCCCGGCCGCGATAGCCAGGACTTCCTCGGAGGAGGATTCGACCGAGATTCGGGTTTCGGGCCCGAGCCTGAAAACGCCGCTCATTTTCTGAAAAGAGACTGGATTGGGGACGATGGAGACTCCCGCGCCGGGATCTTTCTTGGTTTTACTCGCGGCCAAGGCCGGTCCGAGGCTGAAAAGGGAGAGGGCGGCAAGAACCAGGCCGCTATTGAGGAAAATCCCGTTCGATTTCATTCTTCTAATATTTCCGGGCATTAAATTCCTCCTTTCGGAAATTCCTGGAAAACGGAGGCGTCGGCACGAGAGACCATTGAGATGGGACAACCTTTTCAATAATTCCATGGCGTCAATCCTCTTTCATACCATAAAATCCCAAAAAATTTAACTCTCATATCCTTTCCGCGGCGCGCGGACGGGCGGGCAGTCAGACAAAAATGACCTTGACCGGGGGGACAAAAAGCCCTTAAATAGAGGGCAGAAGGTTATCCCCGTGAAAAAAAGCATCATCCCCATCATGATTATTCTCTCCGGCTTCTCGCTGTTTTCCCAACAGTATTCCCACGTTTCCTCGGTCATCAACATCGAGGTCCCGGTCCGGGTATACAAGGGGAGCGATTTCGTCGATACGCTGGGACTCCAGGATTTCGAGCTCACCGAGGACGGCGTCCTGCAGAAAATCGAAGCTGTCTACCTCGTCAAGAAAACGAGCATCCAGAAGGAGGAAGGCCCGAAAAAATTCCAGCCTCAGGTGTCGCGACATTTCGTTCTGCTCTTCGAACTGACCCACTACCTGCCCCGGGTGGAGCAGGCCATCGACGCCTTCTTCGAGAACGTCATCCAACCCGCGGACAGGCTGACCGTGGTCACGCCCTTGAAGACCTACAAATTCAATAGCCAGGTCCTGGCCAGAATCCCCAAGAAAAACATCGCCGGCGAGCTCAAGCAGAAGCTGCGCTTTGACGTGGAGATCGCCAGCGCCGAATACAAGAATGCCCTCAGGCAGCTCCAGGAAATCTGGATCGACAGCGACACGGAACTCGACCTCAAAGTTACGACCTACGCCAACTTCATGGCGAAGCTCGAGACTCTGAGACAGGTGGACCAGAAAAAACTCACTGATTTTGCCGACTTCCTCAAAAAGACGGCGGGGCAGAAATATGTCTATCTCTTCTACGAGCGAGAGGTCGTCCCCCAGATCGACCTGCAGACTATTTCAGAGGTCGTCAGCCTGAACCAGGACCGCCAGGACATTCTCATGAATATTTCCGACCTTTTCGAGCTTTTCCGGCGCGAAGTGACGTTCAACGTGGACACCGTTAAAAAGGCGTTCTCCGATTCTTCGATCACGGTCCACTTCTTGTTCATCACAGAAACGCGGTCTAGGGACGATGACATCACCATGGCCCGGCCGACAGGCATGAGGATGACCGAAGCGTCCGAGGATATCTACGGCGCCTTCAACCAGATCGCCCAGGCCACGGGCGGGATCGTGGACAGCTCGGCCAATCCTGTCGTTTCCTTCCAGAAAGCGGTGGACGCCTCGGATAACTACTACCTGATCTACTACTCGCCGCAGAATTACACAGCGGACGGCAAGTTCAGGGAAATCAAGGTCAAGGTGAAAAGCGGAAGCTACCACATCAGCCATCGCGCCGGCTATTTCGCCAATTGATTCCTTGTTTTGGCCGCCATTCCGAAACCTCCGTCTTGATTTCGGAACCGCGTTACGTCACAATGGAACGGAATTTTTTCGAGCGAGGAGTCGTCATGACGAACGAAAAGCTGCTTCTGATCCCGGGACCGAGCCCAGTCGTGCCGCGCATTCTGCGAGCCCTGGCCCAGCCGACTGTTTCCCATGTCAGCCGCGAGATAGCTGAGGAGGTCGCCGAGGCCTGCGCCAACTTGAAAAAGACGGTGTTTTGCACGAACGGCGAGGCTTTCATCGTGGCCGGTGCGGGCACCCTTTCCATGGAAATGGCGCTCGTCAACACGGCGGCCGGCGGCGAGCGCGTCCTCGTCCTTTCCCAGGGATTTTTCGGGAACAGGATGGGCGAGATCTGCCGGAGCTTCGGCTATGCATGCGATGTCATCGAGGCCGAATGGGGGAGAGCCGTGCTGCCTGAAGAGCTGAAGGATGCCGTCGATAAAATGGACTATCGGGTCGTTATTTCCACTCATGTCGACACCGCCACCGGCGCCTGCGCCCCGGTCCGCGAATACGCCCGCGTGCTCAAGGACCGCGGCCTCTTTTTCATCGTGGACGGGGTTTGTGCCACCGGGGGGATCGAGGAGCGGATGGACGACTGGGGTATCGACGTCGTCCTGACGGCCGCCCAGAAGTGCTTCGGCGCGCCCCCCGGCCTGGCTATCGTTGTGGCCGCGGAGCGGGCCTTGGAGAAACGCCGCGGGATGAAGAACATTCCCGCCTATTACACCGACTGGCTGCGCTGGCTCCCCATCATGAAAGACTCGACCAAATATTTTTCGACGCATTGCGTCAATGAGATACGGGCTTTCTGGGAGAGCACCCGGATCGTGATGGAGGAAGGCGTGGAGCGCCGCTTCGCCAGGCACGCGCGCTTCGGCCGGGCTATCCGGGCCGCGCTCCGAGCGCTCGGCTTCACCTTTTTCACCCAGGAACCCTTCATAGCCGATACTCTTTCTGTGGTCCGCTATCCCCAGGCCGTAGAGGATCAGCCGTTCCGGAGCCTGTATTACGAAAACGGCGTCGTGGTCGCCGGCGGCCTCGCCCAGACCGCGGGCAAGGTCTTCCGCATGGGCCATATGGGGAACCTCACGGTCGAACAGATCTATTTCGCCCTTGAGGCCATGGAAAAAAGCCTGGCCGCGCTCGGCTATGGGTTTGAGATGGGAACGAGCCTCCGGGCGGCCCGGGCCGTGCTCGGGGAGTAACGGGAAGGGCTTCAGGGAGATGAAGAGCCAAGTTTTTTTCGCGCCGGCGCGGCGGGATGAGGGTGACCCGGCGCTCGCCATGAAGGCGGAGCAGGCCTATCTCGCCCTGGGATTGAACGACCTCATCGAAGTGGATTCCTACGTCGCGCTGAAGATCCATTTCGGTGAGAAAGGGAACTCCGGCTATATTAAGCCCGCCTGGCTCGAGCGACTGATCTGGCAGGTCAGACGCCGGACGCAGCGCTCCTTCCTCACCGACTCGAACACGCTCTACGCCGGGAAGCGGTCGAACGCCGTCGACCACCTGCAGCTTGCCTATGAACACGGGTTCACGCCCGACAAGACCGCGATCCCTGTGCTGATCGCCGACGGCCTCCTGGGAAACGACGACGAAGAGATCAAAGTCGACCTGCCGCGCATAAAATCCGCTAAAATCGGGCGGACTATCGTTCACTCCGACGTCCTTATCTGCCTGAGCCATTTCACGGGCCATGTCGTGACCGGCCTGGCCTGCGCCATAAAGAACTTGGGCATGGGTTGTGCCGCACGGGCCGGAAAGCTGGATCAACACTCGGAAGTCCATCCGCGCGTTCTCCGCAAAGCCTGCCGCAACTGCAGTATCTGCCTGGACTACTGCCCGGCCGGGGCCATTATCCAGTCGGACGGCAGCGTCGAGATCCAGGACGCAAAATGCACCGGCTGCGGCGAGTGCCTGGTTGTCTGCAAATGGGGCGCGATCAAGATGCGCTGGGACGAGGATTCGGCCCGGACGCAGGAAAAGACAGCCGAGTACGCCTGGAGCGTACGGCACGCGCTGAAGGGCAAGGTCGGATTCTTGAATTTTCTGCTCAAGATCACCAAGGACTGCGACTGCATGGCCAAGGACCAGCCCCCGATCGTGGACGACATCGGCATCCTCTCGTCTCTGGATCCCGTAGCTTTGGACAAAGCCTCAGCCGACCTCGTGCTGAAGAAGGCCGGAGGAGATATCCTTCGCCGGGGCTATGACATAGATTGGGCTGTCCAGCTCAGACACGGAGAGAGAATCGGGCTCGGATCGATGGATTATAAACTGACCGCTGTCTAGCAAGATTTATGAATCATTGAGGTGCGGGGGATTTGGCGGCGCGGGAATCATCGGAAAAAAAACATCGGGGAGGTGGGATTTGAACCCACGACCCCAGCGTCCCGAACGCTGTGCGCTAGCCAGGCTGCGCTACTCCCCGAAAGGAATATTCATTATATCCATATTCTGTCCCGGATGGAAGACCCCCGCCAAAAATTTACCGGAGGAAAATTGAGCCACATCCTGGGACGACGGGTATTTCCAGAGGTCTTTTACCCCCGACGCGGCCGCACCGAGTGCGAATTGTTTTAACAGCCTTCCGGAAGAGATCCTTCCGATGTGTTAAAATAGGACTTGACAATTCTCGCCAGCTTGCTCATTCTGAAAAAATGGAGGAATTACTATGTCCGGCAATAGAATCCGCCGGCCGGTTTTAAAAACGGTGTTGTCCAATCCTCGGATGCTCCGCGTCCGGCCTTCGGTCAGCCTGTTTATGCTGAAATACATGAAAAAATTCAAGATCCGGAATTCCGGCGGACAGATGTTCATCCACTCGCATCTCCCGGCGCTCAACAGCCCGGCTTTCGGCCGGTTTATCAAGGAACATCTGTTGAACAAGGGAAGCGGTCCGTCCCATGCCCAGATCGGGCTGACCAACGCCTGCCCGCAACGCTGCCGGTACTGCTATAACAGGGACCATACGGGCCGCGTCATGGATACGGACACGATCAGGGCCGTCATCCGCGACCTGAAGGCGATGGGCGTTTTCTGGCTCGGTTTCACGGGCGGCGAACCGCTTCTCAATAAGGATATCGTCTCGATAACGAGGGAGGCCGCCGACGGCTGCGCTATAAAGCTTTTCACCACGGGATTCGGCCTGACTCCGGCGCTCGCCGCGGACCTGAGGAATGCGGGCCTGTCTTCCGTATCCGTGAGCCTGGACCATTGGAGAGAGGATATCTATGATTACGCCAGGGGCTATGCCGGCGCTTTTCGGACCGCCCTGGCCGCCATCAAGATTTTCCAGGACGCCGGCGGGCTGAACGTTGGGGTCTCGGCCGTGCTTTCCAGGGAGATGATCCGGCGCCATGAGGTTGAGGAGTTTCTGGTGTTCCTGGACGGCCTTGAACTCGACGAGGCCTGGCTGAGCGAGACCAAGCCGTCGATAGAGGCTGTCTGGAACCCGGATATCGTCATCAAGGAGGACGAGCGGAACTACCTGTTCGAGATCCAGGACCGCTGGAACCGGGGCGGCGGGTTAACGGTCAACTACCTCGGCCATTTCGAGAGCCGGGAGCATTTCGGTTGCACGGCGGGCCACAAGATGGTCTACGTGGACGCGTTCGGAGATGTCGGGCCCTGCGTCTTCGTCCCCCTGACATTCGGCAATGTCAGGGAAAGGCCGCTCGGGGAGATTTTCGCAGCCATGCGGCGACGCTTCCCGACCGAGGATGACTGTTTCATCAACAGGAATTTCGAGATGCTAAGGCCGTTCGCCGGCCGCCTGCCGGTCGGTCGAGAGGACTCCTTGAAAATCGTGGAAGCCGCCCGCTTCGGCCCCCTGGCCGGCTTTTTCCGGCTTTATTATCGATAAGGAAAGAGATGGTGACGGAAATCCGGATCCGCGATGTGCCGGAGAAAAAACCAGGGGAAAGCATGAAATATTATCGGCCGCTCAGCTTGGCGTCGGCGGTCATTTTTGGGGTTGTCGGACTCCTCTTCCTTTTGATTCCCGGCGACGTTTTGGCGTTCTTCAACCGTATCTCGAAGGCGTGGGGCTTGAAGCCGTCGGCTGTCGAGGTCCCGGGGCTTTATCTTGCCCTGGCCGTCGGCTACATGTATCTGGTTGCGCTTCTGGCGATGTTGATGTACCGGCATCCCGCAAAATGGATTTTTCCTTTCCTCCTGGCGCAGGCCAAAGGCGCCAGTTCGCTCTTATCGCTCGCCATGTTCATCTTTCGGGAACCGGCTTTTATCCTGTTGGCCAACTTCGTGGTGGACGCACTCATAGCCGTCGCGGCCTTTGTTTTTTATGGAAAAATCAAGGGCTTGAATCCATGAACCTTCGCCTAATGATCCTTCGGCTCGGCCTGCCGGCTTTCGTCAAAAAGAAAAAAATGGAAGACCTGTTTGAGATGACGGCCCTGGCTTTTGGATGCGCGCCGCCCGAGCTCAAGGGACTTTCCGGGAAGCGACTCCTGGAAAGCTATGCCCGGTTCACGCAAGACCAGGCTGAAAAGGCCGTGAATCTCGGCAGAGATGTCGCGGCGATTAAGGCCGGGCTGTTTCAGGGGGCCGCCGCCTTGGGTCGCGATGCCAGGCGCAGCCTTCACCTCCGATCCCGTCAGGATGTCCTGGCCGCGAGCCGGCTTCTCTATCGGATGTTGGGCATCGATTTCGAGGGGACGCCTGACGGCGGCGCGTCCATCAGCCGCTGCTTTTTCAGTCAATATTATTCCGGCGAAACCTGCCGGATTATTTCCTCCCTTGATGAAGGAACGATTTTCGGGTTGTCGGGGGGCGGGGAGCTGCTCTTCCAGGAAAGGATGACTGAGGGCGGCTCCTGCTGCCGGGCCAGGATCAATTTCGTGGAATCCCCGCGATGAAAAAGGTCGTCGTCGTCGGGGGCGGAGCGGGCGGCGCCTCAATCGCCAAAGAGCTGCAGGGCTACTGCCAAGTGACCGTTCTGGAGGAGGGCGGGGGATTCCGGCCTTTCTCGTACAGCCTGCGGGCCCTCGAGAAACTCAGAAAAATGGGGCTCTTTTTCGACGAGAGAGCCATTCCTCTCCTTTTTCCCAACATGAAAATCCGGAAGACCCGGGAAGGCATGGTCCTGGTGAGAGGCAGCGGGCTCGGCGGATCGACCACCATCTGCGCGGGAAACGGGCTCCGGCTGGACCATGACCTGAGGGCCCTCGGCATCGACCTGGACCCGGAGTTTGAGGAGATCGCGCGCGAGATTCCGGTGACCACGCAACATCAAAAGAATTGGCGGCCGGCAACGCGGCGCCTGTTTGAAATCTGCGAAGGCATGGGCTTCAACCCCCGGCCCTTGCCGAAAATGGGAGATTACGGCCGCTGCGTCAACTGCGGCCGGTGTATCCTCGGGTGTCCTCAGGGTGCCAAGTGGGACAGCCGGCGGTTTTTGAGGGATGCCGAAGAAAAGGGCGCCCGAATCATCACCTCTTGCCGCGTTGAACGAGTCTCGATGAACGGGAGCCGGGTGACGGGGGTTTCGGCGAGGAAGGGCCTTCGCCGGATTTTCTTTCCGGCCGACCTCGTGATCTTGGCGGCCGGAGGTTTTGGGACTCCCGTCATCCTGAAGAATTCCGGGATCGCCTGCGATCCGAAGCTCTTCGTGGATCCCGTCCTGTGCGTGGCCGCGGAATGGGAAGGGGCGCTCCAAAACAGGGAAGTGTGCATGCCTTTCGTCGTCGAGGCCGGCCCGACGATCATTTCCCCTTATTTCGATCCCCTCAGCTTCTTCTTCAACAAAGATTGGCGTTTGCCGGCGAAGAACATCCTCAGCCTCATGATCAAGCTCGCCGACTCGAACGAGGGAGACATCGGAAACGGGAAAATCCGGAAGGATTTGACGGACGAGGACCGCCGGCATCTCAGCCGGGGAGCGGATCTCTGTGCCGAGATCCTGATGAGGTTCGGAGTCGACCAAGCGAAATTTTTCTTCGGAACGCTTAATGCCGGGCACCCGGGCGGGATGCTGCCCCTGACCGCGGCCGAAGCGGAATCGCTCCATCCGCCGAGGCTTCCGGATAATCTCTACTTGGCCGATGCCACTCTCTTTCCCGCCTCACTCGGAAAGCCGCCCATCCTGACGATCATCGCCCTGGCCAAGAGGGTTGGCAAAAGAATTTTATAGATGACGGCCGTTTGAGGCGGTTGAAATTTAAGGACGCCGGACCTTAGATGCCAATTCGGTCTCGATCATCGATCATTATATTGACCCTGAACCGTCCCTATGGTATAAGCTAGAAAAATGAACCGAATGAGATTCCGGCGGTGAAAACATCGACGCCCATTTTTTTGCTTTATCGGGATGGCCGGCGCAGCCGGCTGTTCCCCGAGGATGACCAATGAGAAACATACTTTTCAGGACAAAACCCCTGGGCGAGCTCCTCGCTGAAACCCAGGAATCGGGACATACGCTCAAGAAAACACTCCGCGTCTGGGACCTGATCGCGCTCGGGATCGGCTGTATAATCGGCGTCGGAATCTTTGTCCTCCCAGGGGTCGAGGCCGCAACCCATGCGGGGCCCGGGATCATCCTGTCCTTCGCCATCGCCGCCTTGGCCTGCGCCTGCTCGGCGATCTGTTATGCGGAGTTGGCGGCCATGATCCCCGTGGCCGGCTCGGCTTACACCTACGGATATGCCACGCTCGGCGAGCTGCCGGCCTGGATCATAGGCTGGGACCTTCTCCTCGAATACATGGTAGCGGCCTGCCTGGTGTCCATCGGCTGGTCCGCCTATTTTGTCAACCTCTTTAACAACATCCTGCGTCCGTGGAAAATTGCGCTCCCGACGTCCTTGACGAACGCACCCGTGGACTGGAGCGACACGTTGCTGAAATTCGTAAGGACCGGTGCCGTCATCAATGTTCCGGCCATCTTCATTATCGGCCTCCTCGTCCTGCTCTTGGTGCGCGGCATTAAAGAAAGCTCGCGGGTCAACATCATCATCGTCATCGTCAAAATCTCCGTGATCATCTTCTTCATCGTGCTCGCCGTCTGGTATATCAAACCGAGCAATTGGACACCCTTCATGCCCTTCGGCTTCGGCGGCGTGATGACGGCTGCGGCCATCGTCTTCCTGGCTTTTGTCGGGTTTGACGCCGTCTCCACGGCCGCGGAGGAAGCCGTCAACCCGCAGCGCGACATGCCCATCGGGATCATAGGCTCGCTGGTCGTCGCCACCGTGCTCTACATATCGGTATCGGCGATCATGACCGGCGTCGTCCCCTATTATAAGCTCGGTGTCCCGGACCCTGTAGCCCTCGTCCTCAACGAACTCAAAATGCCCTGGGCGTCGATCATCGTCAGCCTGGGGGCGATCGCGGGCATCACCAGCGTGCTCCTGGTCCTCCTTCTCGGCCAGCCGCGGATCCTTTTTGCCATGTCGCGCGACGGACTGCTCCCGCCTTTTCTGTCCAAGGTCCATTGGAAGTATCAGACCCCCCACATGACGACCGTTCTTACAGGGATCATCGTGGCCGTCGCTTCAGCCTTGCTTCCGATCCGTGTCGTAGCCGAACTATGTTCTATAGGGACCCTCTTCGCCTTCGTTATTGTCTGCTTGGGCGTGATCGCCCTCCGCTACTCGCGTGCCGACATGGTCCGGCCCTTCAAAGTCCCCTTCTTTCCTGTTCTGCCGGCGTTGGGAGCCCTTCTCTGCGCCTACCTGATGATCAACCTTCCCGCGACGGCCTGGACCCGTTTCGTGATCTGGCTCGTGATCGGACTCACGATCTTTTTCCTTTACGGCCGCCGCCACAGCCGATTAGCCAAACGGCAACCCTGATCGCTGAATTTTTGCCGGGGAGGTTTGCTTCCTTCTCCTCAAGCATGGACCTATTAGTCCGGCGATGGCGGAGAAAATCCTCGGAGGACCTCTTCCAAGCAAATCCTTCTTCTGGTACAGGCAGGGCGCCCTCTGCACCTCGGCCCGACTAAACTTGGCGGCAATCTCTCAGAAGAACACGACGGCCAGATAAATGAGGCTCAGAATGGCAATCACCATGGTGATCATGGAGCTGGCGTGCGAACGCTTGTCCGTTTCCCGGAGCCTGTTGGCCTGGGAGGAGCGTCGGATGATGAGCGGACAAAGAATGGCAACATTGAGGGCAAAAGGGATGATGAGGAACCAGGATTTTTCTGTCCAGGGGCCGGCCTGAAACGTCTGGTGAAGGGCGGCCGTGAACCGGTCCCAGCCGGAAAGGCCGGTGATACCCTTGTGAGTCACACGGTAGATGTCAAATCCCCGCGTCAGAAAGAGCATGGCATCGCCGATGACCAGGAGCACCGCCCCGAGTCGCGCCGTGTAAGCCAGATGTTCGGGGCCCTGCTTCTTCATTTCCTGGCCCATCATACGGCTGTGAATGGCGCCGTAGGCGACATAGATCAGGAAACCGAAGTTGAGCCAGGCGGCAAACCGCAGCCAGGACGTGGGCGGGAGATAATAGATCAAGTAAAGACATGACATGATGCCCAATGTGGGAAAGAGTAGGTTTCTGAAGTAGGAAAAAACGACGGCGGCCACAGCCAAGATGATAATTTTAGTGAGCATCGTGCCGGGAATGAAATACAGGGCCACGGCCAGAGCGGCAAAAAGGATACCGCTCCACAGCCATCCGCTGGGAACGCGGAAAGGCCGCGGACGGTCGGGTTCCCTTTTTCGCAGGACGATGATCCCGGCGCAGACCAGGATGAAGGCGAACAGCGTGCCGATATTGGTGAGGTCCACCATCTCGTCGATACTGGCTACCGCCGCGAAAGAAGCTACGAAAACGCCGGTCAGGATAGTGGCCACATGGGGCGTCCGGAAGCGTTTATGCACTTTGCTGAAGGTCTTGGGAAGAAGGCCGTCACGCGCCATGCTGAAGAATATTCGCGGCTGGCCCAGCTGAAAGATGAGGAGCACGGCCGTGTGGGCGATGACCGAGCCGAAAGCCACGATGCCGACCGCCCAGCCGAGGTTCGGAGCGGCATGCTGTAAAGCCATGGTCAGGGGCTCAGCCTGCTCGGTGGCCAGTTTCAGCTTGAGGTCGGGATAGGAGATCAAGCCGGTGAAGACCGCGGAGACGACGATGTAAAAAACGGTGCAGACGAGGAGCGACCCGATGATGCCGATGGGCAGGTCGCGCTTTGGATTCTTCGTCTCTTCGGCCACGGTGGATACGGCATCGAAGCCGATGTATGCGAAAAAGACAATGGCCGCCCCGGCGCTGATACCCGCCCAGCCGTTGGGCGCAAAAGGCGTCCAGTTAGCGGGCTTGACCCAGAAAAAGCCGATGATGATGAAAAAGGTCAGGACGATGATCTTGATGCCCACCATGATGGTGTTGAACCGGGCGCTTTCCCGGATGCCCCAGACGAGAACGATGGTGATAATGGTGACGATGCCCACGGCCAGCAAGTTGAAGATGATGGGCAAGCCGAAAACATGCGGGGCATCGCGGAATACGACCTTGACCCCGCTCGCATCGACGATCTTGGCTGCCGTGCGGTAGTCCATGGACAGCCAGTCAGGGAAGTTGATGCCGAACCCCTTGAGAAAAGTTTTGAAGTAGTTGGCCCAGGAGATGGCCACCGCGATGTTTCCCACGGCGTATTCGATGATCAGGTCCCAACCGATGATCCAGGCTATGATCTCGCCCAACGTGGCATAGGAATAAGTGTAGGCGGACCCGGAGATGGGCACAATGGAGGTGAACTCGGCGTAGCAGAGGGCGGTGAAACTGCATACGATAGCCGTGATGACAAATGATACCATCAGGGCGGGACCGGCGCCCGGCCGGAAGGAATCCCCTGCAGAGGCCGTGCCGATGGTGGCAAAAATGCCGGCCCCGATTATGGCGCCGATGCCGAAAAGTATCAATTGAAACGGCCCCAGAACCCGGTTCAACTGGTATTCGGGTTTTTCGGCGTCTTCGAGGCAATTCTCGAGGGTTTTCGTCCGGAAAAGTTTCGACAACGTCTTGCTCTTCGCGCCAAAAGAAGCCAGTGACTTTTTCATGCTCTCATCCTTTTCTCAATCTGCGATATGAGGACAATAGCGCTGCCTTAAAAAGCTAACCTGTATTATTCATAAACCGGGTTCCAGATGGGGGAAGGCCGGAATGGACTCGCTCCCGAAGTCCCGCTATGGTTGCTCCGTCCATCCCGGCCTTCCCCCTTGAAGCATTCATTGATTCTGTCTCTCCAGCTTAAAATTTATGAATAGTAAAGACTAAGCGACATATAATAACAAAATGATAAAAAAAAGCAATTTTTCTCGGCGCTGCCGCCAACCGCTTCACCGGCGCTTGGTTCGCCGCTGCGGCTGCAGCCCTTGTCGCCGCCGGGCCGATGGATTACATCAAGAACGGCCTGAAGAATAAAAATTTTGTTGGAGGCTTTCTATTTCCCAGCTTTTTGTTTAAAATAGGCGGGTGTTTTCCAGATGCGTTGGAATTCCTTGTTTCTTTTCCCGTAATCCTCTCTTGAAAGGAGATCTTTAATGGATGCATTCTATATCCAGTTAACTCAGTGGGTGGACAAAACGGCCTCCAACATCTGGTCCATCCTGCTGTTTATCCTCCTCGCTGTCGGCTTATGGCTGAGCATCAAGACGAGATTCATCCAATTCCGGAGGCTGGGAGCGGCCTGGAAGCTCATATTAAAAGGCTTCATGGGCAAGGGAACCAAGACCAAGGACGGCGACGTCTCACCCTTTGCGGCTTTTTCAACAGCTCTGGCAGCTACCGTCGGCAATGGCAATATCGGCGGCGTGGCGACAGCCCTTGTCGCCGGCGGGCCGGGAGCCATCTTTTGGATGTGGATATGCGGCTTTGTGGGAATGGCCACCAAATATTCCGAAGCCGTCCTCGGTGTTAAATTCCGCCAGCACTACGCTGATGGGACTATCGCCGGCGGGCCGATGTATTACATCAAGAACGGCCTGAAGAATAAAAAGTTTGCCGGAGTGCTGGCGGTCATTTTTGCTATCTTCGGCACCCTCGCGGCTCTTTTCGGCACGGGCAACATGATGCAATCCAACCAAATGACGCTTGTGCTCAACAACCAGCTCGGCGTTCCCAAGATCGTGACAGCCGTGATCATCACTTTCCTCACAGCGCTGGTCATCATCGGCGGTATCAAGCGCATCGGCGCCGTGGCCGAGAAGATCGTTCCCACAATGATTATTATCTATTTTGTAGCCGGGATCGCTGTCCTGATCATGAATATCACGGTTTTGCCCGGTGTTTTTGCCATGATCTTCCGTCACGCTTTTACTTTTTCCGCGGCTGCCGGAGGCTTCCTGGGCGCTTCAGTCAAACAGGCCATGCAGTTCGGCGTAAGGCGCGGCCTGCTCTCCAATGAGGCCGGGCTGGGGAGCGCACCCATCGCCCATGCCGCGGCCCAGACGCCTTCTCCTGTCCATCAAGGTCTCATTGGCGTCGTCGAGGTTTTTGTCGACACGATCGTCGTCTGCTCCCTTTCGGCCCTGATCAATCTCGTCTCCGGTTTATGGACGGGCGGGCTTAACGGCACAGCCCTGACGGCTGCCTCCTTTTCCAAGAACATTCCCTTTGCGGGCGGCCTCATTGTTGCCATCTCTTCATTCCTCTTCGGCTATACAACGATCATCGGCTGGTGCTATTATGGCGAACAGTGCTTCCGCTACTTGTTCGGCGACAAAAGCACGCTTTCCTATCGTATTGTGTTCACAATGCTTGCCTTTATCGGCGGCGTCATCTCCCTTCAGCTCGTGTTCTATATCGGGGATATCGCCAACGCTTTGATGGCCATTCCGAACCTGGTCGCTCTGGTCCTGCTGAGCGGAATTGTCGGCAAGGTCACCAAGGATTTCTTCGATAAATATAAGCGGATCGAGGACTTCGACAAAGCGAACCAGGGGTGACGAACCCAGAGCTTCCCAAAGGGGGCTGAGCTGGGCCGGCAATCTGATTGACCCGGTGGCTTTTTTTAGATATACATAGGGCCATGGAAAAACAACTCGAAATGGCATCAGGCCATCCTGACAAGGCTCACACGAACCTCCCCAGAGTCCTCGGATTCTGGGATATCATCGGGATCATCGTCGGAGGGGTCATCGGCTCCGGGATCTTCATCGTTCCCGCCGAGGTCGCTAGAGCGGTCCAGGCTCCGCTGCTTATCCTGGCGGTCTGGGTTGTTGGTGGGCTCCTCAGCTTCTTCGGCGCCGTCTCGTCCTCAGAGCTCGGCGCGGCCTATCCGCAGGCCGGAGGAATATATGTTTACCTGAGGGAAGCCTACGGGCCGCTGTTCGCCTTCCTCTTCGGCTGGACCCTGTTTCTGGTCATCGACGCAGGCGCCATCGCGACCCTGGCCGTCGCCTTCTCGACAAGCTATCTCAATCATTTCCTCCAGGTTTCGGCCTTGTCGGCTAAGCTCATATCCGTAGCCCTCATCCTGTTCCTCTGCGCGATCAATTATGTGGGCGTGAAAACGGGCGCCTTTGTGCAAAACTTGCTGACGATCATCAAATTCGCCGCCCTGGTCGGCATCTGCGGCCTGGTGTTCATTTTCGCTAAAGACGGTCACGTCTCCAATTTCTTTCAGCCCGCTCCCGGCCGGTTTTCGATGAATTTGCTGGGACAATTCGGCGTGGCGATGATCGCGACCCTCTGGGCTTATAAAGGATGGGAAGCCGCCACCTACAGCGCCGGCGAGGTCAAAAAGCCGGAGAAAAACCTACCCCTGGGCCTTCTCATCGGCACCATGATCTGCGTCGTTATCTACATCCTGACCAACCTGGCCTACCTCTATGTCGTTCCCGCCGGTACGATAGCCAACTCGCCCAAGATCGCGAGCGACGTCATGAACCTCATCGTCGGCCCGGTGGGCGCTTCTCTCATCGCTTTCATTATCCTTTTCTCCATCATGGGCGCCGCCAACGCGACGGTCATGACCAGCCCCAGGGTCTATTTCGCCATGGCCCGCGACGGCTTGTTCTTCAAGAAGGTCGCCGAGGTCCATCCCAAGTTCCAGACGCCCCACATTTCGATCGTGATCCTCGGCATCTGGAGCGCCATCCTCAGCCTGACGGGGACCTTCGAGCAACTCTTCACTTATGTTATCTTCGGGGAGTGGGTGTTCTTCGGGCTGACTGTCGCCGCCGTGATCATCCTCCGGAAGAAGCGGCCCGACCTGCCGCGGCCCTACAAAACCTGGGGCTATCCGGTCACGCCCATCATTTTCGTCCTGGCCGCGCTGTTCATCTCCCTGAACTCTCTCATCAACGCTTTCGGAAACGCATTCCGCGGCCTTTTCATCATTCTGCTGGGCGTGCCCGTGTATTTGTACTGGAGGAAGAAGCAGAGAAAAACGGAAGTCCGGGCCCAGCCCCCTCTGCCCCAGGCCTAATCGGGCACGTTTTCCAACCTTAAAATTTATGAATAATTCCGGCTAAATCAATTGTTGACATATCCGATTTTCGGCGTTAAATTATAGTCATCGGAGAGGGAAAATGGAATTTCAGGGACGATATGATCATTTCTTTCCCAGTGATGTCGCACACAAGTTGGTGGAGATGATCGAAAAAAACGCCGATGAATTGACGAAAAATTGGCTCGATAATGTCAAAAAGCATGCCAATACTCCGACGTACGGTAAATATGGAGACGAAGCGGAACTCTATCAGCGCGCTTACCGGGTCTTCAGCCAGCTCAGCAAGTGGATATCCCGAGACACCTCTCCGGAAGAAATCAAAAACTACTGGACCGGCCTGGGGAAACAGCGCCGGAGAGAGGGATTCGCTTTGTCGGAGATCGTGCTGGCTATCGCCATGGTCCGCCAGGAGTTATGGCGGAAAGTGCAAACCGAAGGCCTCCTGGACACGGCCTATGATCTTTATCAGGCCATGGAACTTTATAACCGCGTGTCGCTCTTTTTCGATAAGGCGGTTTTCTTTACCGCCATCGGCTACGAAAACGTAGCATGAGATCCGGAAGATTCGGGGAAAAGCCGCGCCCCGGAGAAATCCAAGAATACAGGGAGGTCGGATTTACCCCACAAATCAGGCTTTTTACGGTATAATGATTTTCCGGATTTCATGAAGGGGCGGCTTTTCCCGAGGGAAGACGACTTCCCGGGCCGATCCCGGAAAGACATCAAACCATGATCCAGGTGGAAGGGCTCTGGAAGAGCTACGGCCGGCAGGCCCTGTTTGAGAATGTCGGCTTCAAGATCAACAAGCGCGAGCGGGTCGGCGTCGTCGGACGCAACGGCCACGGCAAGACAACGCTCTTCCGCATCATCGCCGGCTTGGAGCAGCCGGACTCCGGCAACATCTCCATTCCCAGGAACTACCATATCGGCTACGTCGTCCAGGAGCCGCGATTCACGGAAAGGACCGTGCGCCGCGAGACGGCCCAGGGCCTTCCGCCGTCCGAGGCCGATTGCCTGTGGAAGGTGGAGAAAGTCCTGGCCGGCCTGGGATTCTCCCCGGCCGACATGGACCGCCCTCCCGAGGAATTCTCGGGCGGGTTTCAAGTCCGCCTCAACCTGGCTAAGGTCCTGCTGGCCGACCACGACCTCCTCCTCCTCGACGAGCCCAATAACTACCTCGACATCACTTCCATCCGTTGGCTGTCCAATTACCTCTCGCGCTGGCCGGGCGAGTTAATGCTCATCACCCACGACCGGAGCTTTATGGACTCGGTTGTAACCCACATCCTCGGCATCCACCGCCGCCGGGTGCGCAAAATCGCGGGCGACACCGGAAAGTACTACGACCAGATCGCCCAGGATGAGGAGACGTACGAAAAGACGCGGCTCAATGACGAGCGCAAGGCTAAAGAGATGGATCTGTTCATCAGCCGCTTCCGGGCCAAGGCCCGGCTGGCCAACCTGGTCCAGTCGCGGGTCAAAACGCTGGCCAGGATGGAGAAGAAGGAAAAGCTCGAGGCGATCCAAGACCTGGATTTCCAGTTCAGCCACAAGCCCTTCCACGGGAAATATGTGATGAATATCCGCGACCTGACCTTCGGCTACAACAAGGACAACCCCCTCATCCGGGATCTCGGCATCGGCATCGGCAGCCGCGACCGCGTGTGCGTCGTCGGGAAGAACGGAAAAGGGAAGACGACCCTGCTCAAGCTCATGGCCGGCCTGCTTCAGCCCGATCACGGAGAGGTCTCGTATCCCCAGGCCGCGGCCATCGGGTATTTCGAGCAGACCCATATCGTCGGGTTGAACGAGTCGAACACGGTGATCGAAGAGGTCGCCTCCATGGATCCCGAGCGAGACCCCCGCCGGGCGCGGCAGATCTGCGGCGGCATGCTGTTCGAAGGGGAGAACGCGCTCAAGAAGATCAATATCCTGTCGGGCGGCGAAAAGAGCCGGGTCGTTCTCGGCAAGCTCATCGCCACGCCCCTGAACCTCCTGCTCCTCGACGAACCGACCAACCACCTCGACCTCGAGTCGAGCGACGCGTTGCTGGCGGCCCTCGATGACTTCCCGGGTGCGGTGGTCATGGTCACGCACAACGAGATGTTTCTCAACGCCCTGGCCGAGAGGCTGATCGTCTTCCAGAACGATCAGGTTACGGTTTACGAGGGAGATTACCAGCGCTTTCTGGAGAAGATCGGTTGGCAGGACGAAGGCGACCGGATCCAGGTCCGGGCGGAAAAATCAGCCGCTTGCGGCGAGAAAGAAAAAGTCAGCCCGAAAGAACTGCGCCGGATTCGGTCCGAGATCGTCAACGAGCGCTCGCGCGTTCTCAAGCCCGTCGAGAAACGGATCTCCGAGATAGAACACACGATTGAGTCCCTGGAGAAGGACCTGGACCGTATCAACCGGGAGCTCCTCGAAGCCTCCGAGTCGCGGAAGGGAATGGAGATCGTGGATCTGTCCAAGTCCATGCATCGGACCAGGGTGCGGATCGATGGCCTTTTCGCCGAGCTCGAAGGCCTTCTGACCGAGCAGGAAAAGGCAAGGGCGGAATTCGAGCAAAAACTCAGCAGCCTGGATGATGAGTGAGAAAGAGGCTTTTCCTGTTGGCATTAAAAGTGCATTATGCTAGACTGAATTCTACATACCATCCGCCATTGAAGCCCATGAAAAGGAAAGAGACGTCAGGACTGTATAAAAAAGTACGGCTGTCCTGGAGAGGTTGTTTTTTTTGTCTTTTGGGCTTGGCCGTCTTTTCGCTCTTCCACTGTTCCCGGGGCTCCGCCGAGCGTGGCGTGATCGTCGCCGGTTCGACCAGCATCCAGCCTTTTGCCGACCGGTGGGCCGAAATTTATATGAAGATTCATCCGGGGGAAGTCGTCGACGTTCAGGGCGGAGGGTCGAGCGCGGGTATTCAGGCGGCCAGGGAGGGTTCGGCCGATATCGGGATGTCCTCCCGCGAGCTGAAACAGGAGGAAAAAGACCTGGCCGAAGTCGTTGTTGCCTGGGATGGGCTGGCCGTCATCGTTCATCCCCGGAACAGGATCGATGGACTGACTGTGACCGAGTTGCAGGCCGTTTTCCTGGGCAAGATCCGGAACTGGAAAGAGATCGGGGGGGATGACCATCTCATCACGGTCGTCAGCCGCGAGGAAGGTTCGGGAACCCGCGGCGCTTTCCAAGAGATGGTCATGAAAAAAAACAGGATCTCTCCGGAAGCCATCGTCCAGAATTCCAACGGCACCGTCCGTGAAATCGTCTCTCACGATCCAAACTCCCTGGGCTATATTTCCTTGGGGTTGGTCGACAGCAGCGTTAAAGCGCTGAAGCTGGACGGTATCCATCCCGATTATGAAAATATTAAGAAACGGGCGTACAAGCTCATCCGGCCGTTCCTCTTTGTAATCAAGGGAGCGCCCAAGCCCGGAGCGCAATCGTTCATCGATTTTGTCCTATCCGCAGACGGGCAGGCCCTGATCAAGGAAGAAGGGCTGATCCCGGCCCTTGAGCAGGAGAAGGAGCGGATCTCGTGACGCGCCTCGAGCGGAGTGAAAAGTTGATCCGTTTGGCCCTGCTGGTCATTGCCTGTTCGGCGGTTTCTGTTCTGATCATCATCACCATCTTCATTTTTGCCCAGGGGACCCCCATCCTGTTCAAATACGGCGTCAAGCAATTCCTGTTCGGTCAGGACTGGTATCCCGGCGAAAAAAGCTTCGGGCTCCTGCCCATGATCATCGGATCCCTCTATGTGACTCTTGGCGCCCTGGTTGTCGGCGTCCCCTTCGGGCTGGCTTGCGCCATCACTCTGACCGAGTTCTCTTCGCGGCGCATCAGCCGGACGATCAAGCCGCTGATTGAGCTCCTGGCCGGGATCCCCTCGGTGGTTTATGGATTCATTGGAGTCGTCATCCTGGTTCCTTTCATCCGAGATACCTTCGGCGGGCCCGGGCTTTCGGTCCTGTCGGCCTCTGTCATCCTGGGCATCATGATTCTTCCCACCATCATCAGCATTTCCATGGATTCGATACAGGCCCTGCCCCGGACCTACCGTGAAGGTTCGATCGCCCTGGGCGCGACCCGCTGGCAGACCGTGCGCCTGGTCCTGTTGCCGGCCGCCCGTTCCGGCATCATCGCCAGCATCATCCTGGGTATGGGACGGGCCATCGGCGAAACCATGGCCGTCATCATGATCGCGGGCAACGCGGCCGCCATCCCCAGATCGATCCTGGCGCCGGTGCGGACGCTGACCTCAAATATCGCGCTGGAAATGGGCTACGCCAGCGGCGAGCACCGCCAGGCTCTCTTCGCTACAGGCGTCATCCTCTTTATCATCATCATGGTCCTGAACACGGCGGCCAACTTCACCTCGAGGAAGAAGAAACGATAGATGGGCATGGCGTTCAATCCCGGGCGGCAGCAGCGAATCGCCAAGGCGGTGCTCTGGTCCTTCACGCTGATTACGGTTTTCATCCTATTCTTCATCATTTTTTATATCCTGGAGAAAGGGCTGCCTGTTCTTAGTATCTCTTTCTTGACACAAAACCCCCAGGATATGGGAAAATCGGGGGGGATTTTTTCGACGATTATCGGGACGATCGTCCTGACCGTCATGGCGGTCCTCGTCGCCGCTCCCCTGGGTGTCGGCACAGCCATCTTTCTGACGGAATATACGGTCGAAAACCGCATCACGCGCATCATCCGCTTCGGTTCCGAATGCCTGGCTGGGATTCCGTCGATCATCTTCGGCCTGTTCGGGTTCATCCTATTCGTCAACACGCTCGGCTTCGGATGGTCCATCCTCAGCGGCAGCCTGACCCTGGCATTCATGATCCTGCCCACGATCATCCGGACGAGCGAAGAAGCGCTCCGCTGTGTCCCTAACTCTCTCCGGGAAGTCAGCCATTCTCTGGGAGGGACGAAATGGCAGACCGTAGCCCGCGTGGTCCTGCCGTCAGCCCTCCCCGGAATCGGCACGGGGATCATCCTGGGCGTGGGCCGGAGCGTCGGCGAGACCGCGGCCACGATATTCACGGCCGGAAGCGTCCTTCGGACTCCGACGTCTTTATTCTCCTCCTCGAGAACAATGGCGGTCCATTTCTACATCCTGGCCCGGGAGGGGATTTCCATGCCCAACGCCTATGGAACGGCCGCCATTCTGATCCTGTCCATCTTGGTCATCAATTTCCTGGCGTATTATCTCATGCACAAATTCATGAAGAGGCATTCATGAGCGGGGTCGTCATCCGGGCCGAAAATTTCAGCCACTGGTTCGGCGAGATGCAGACCTTGCGGAGTATTCATTTGGATGTCTTCGCGCACGAAATCCTGGGCGTCATCGGGCCGGCGGGCAGCGGCAAGTCCACTTTTCTCCGCTCACTGAACCGCCTCAATGATCTTGTCCCGAACTCCCATGTGGAAGGCGTTCTGGAGGTCCAGGGGCGAAACGTCTACGCTCCGGACACGAGCATCGTCGAGCTGCGGCGCAAGCTGGGCATGGTTTTCGCTACGCCCGTGCCTCTGCCGCGCTCGATCTTCGAAAACATCGCTTTCGGCCCCCGCCTGTCGGGTATCCATAAGAACTCGGTCCTGGATGGCCTGGTGGAGGATTCCCTGGAAAAAACAGCCCTCTGGGACGAAGTCAAGGACCGCTTGGGCGAAAGCGCCCTCAAGCTCTCCGGCGGTCAGCAACAGCGTCTGTGCATCGCCCGTATCCTGGCCCTCAGGCCGGATTTCATCCTGCTCGACGAGCCGTGTTCGGGACTGGACCCGATCTCCACCATGAAAATCGAGGAGTCGCTCCGCCAGCTCAAGAAGGACTACACCATTATCCTCGTCACCAACAACACCAAGCAGGCGGCCCGAATCGCCGACCGGACGGCCTTTTTCCTGTCCGGGGAACTTATCGAGATCGGGGCGACGGCGAAGATTTTCACCGCTCCCTCAGACCCGCGCACCAATGCCTATATCGAAGGACGGTTCGGTTAAGGGACGAATATGCGCATCATCGAAATCAAGGACCTCAACCTGTTCTACGGGAAATTCCAGGCCCTTAAGAATGTGACTCTGGACATTGAGAGCCGGAACATCACGGCTCTTATCGGACCGTCGGGGTGCGGCAAGTCGACGTTCCTGCGCTGCCTCAACCGGATGAACGATCTGATCGAGGACGTGCGCATTACGGGCCGCGTCCTGGTCGATGGTGAAGACCTCTACCGCAAGGACATCGATCTCCTCCATCTTCGCCAGAAGGTGGGGATGGTCTTCCAGCGGCCCAACCCCTTTCCTTTGAGCATCCGCGATAATGTGACCTACGGTCTCCGCGTTCACGGAGTCACCGACAGGAATATCCGGGAAGAGAAGCTCAAGAGGAGCCTGGAAGCCGTCCATCTTTGGGAGGAGCTCGAAGACCGGCTTGATGAAAATGCCTTCGTTCTGTCCGGGGAGCAGCAGCAACGATTATGTATCGCCCGGCTGGCCGCTGTCGAACCGGATATCCTGCTCATGGACGAGCCCTGCTCGGCTTTGGATCCCATCGCCACGGCCCGCATCGAAGAGCTGATGTTCGAACTCAAGAAGCGCTATACCATCATCATTGTCACCCACAACATGCAACAGGCGGCGCGCGTCTCGGATTACACGGGGTATTTCCTCCTGGGCGATCTGGTCGAGTTCGGAGAGACGAGACGGATCTTCACCAATCCCGGTGACCGGCGGACCGAGGATTATATCACGGGCCGTTTCGGTTAGGTTTATTGTATTCGGGGAATCTTTTCGGTATTATTCTGCGTATAATAGATGAGGGAGGATCGGACCATGAAGACATCTGCAACAAACCTCAGTTGGCCGGTCCTGGTTCTGGCTTTGGCCGTCTTCTTCCCTTCCTGCGTCCTCAATCTGGTGGATTATCCGGGCCTCACTGTTCCCCGGAACGCGTTTCATGAGACCCTGTCCCTGGAGCCCGGCGGAACAGTCCAGATCGAAAACACCGAGGGAGACATCGAGATCCGGGGCTGGGTGCGCGCTGCGGTGGAGATAACGGCGGAGGCGGAGTATTCGCCGTCCTCTCGGCCCGGATTTTACGCCTCGGCCTGGAACCTTCCCCGGCCGAGGATCCAGGTGGACCGCCTCGAGGATTTCATCAAGATCAAAAGCCCGACGATCGGCAAGGGGGAAAGCCCCGCCGCAATCCATTATATCCTGAATGTTCCAAAGTCGGTCAACTTGAAGGACATCCGTAACAAGCTGGGCGACATCACCATTGCGGACGTTTTCGGGAAGATCGCGGTTGACCTGGGCGAGGGCAGCCTCCGCATCGAGAATTTTTCCGGCTCGTTGGACGCCTCGGTGGACCTGGGCGGAGTCGAAGCCGACCTCCTGGACCTGAGGGAGGAAGATGAGATCAGGATCGTCGTGCATCGGGGCGACATTACGATCTATCTGCAGCCGGACGCGGACGCCCGGCTGGAAGCCAGCGCGCCCGAAGGGACCGTCGATTCCGAGTTCGACCTCGGCCAGGCTATGCCGGTCAATAAAGTGTCCGGAGTGATCCGGACGGGGAAAATCCCGATCATTCTCTCGGCCTTGTCCGGCAACATCGCCGTCAAGAAGGGCGATTGACGTATTCAGCTTAAAGGAGGGTTCGTTCCATGGATGAAAAGTTGGATGAAAAACTGGATGAGGAGCAGGATGAAAAGCAGGAAGAAAAGAAAAAAATCATCAGAACGGGCTTGATCATCCTGGCGATCATAATAGGCGCGATCGCTGTCTACTATTTCGGGTTCATGAAAAAGCCGAAGGCTGCGCCCGCTCCCAAGACTGAGGCCGTGGCCAAGCCGGAGGAGAGGACGGCCGAAGCAAAGCCCGTCCCGGAACTCCCTCTTGTGGAGCTCGGAAAGAGCGATGACCTCGTCCGCCAGATGATTAAAGAGATCTCATCCCATCCCAGGCTGGCCGTCTGGCTGCAGAGCCGGGATCTCATCCGGAAGTTCACGGCTGCGGTGGACAATATCGCCAACGGCCTGAGCCCGAAAAAACAAGTGGATTTCTTCGAGCCCAAGGGACCCTTCAAAGCGGTTAAAAAGGGGAATCTGTATGTCCCCGACCCATCCAGCTACGGCCGATACAATCCGGCCGTGGATATTTTCATTTCCCTCGACGCCAAAGCCTGTGCCAACCTGTTCCGCGCCTACAAATCCCTTTTCCAGGAAGCCTATAAGGATTTGGGCTATCCCGATTCGGACTTCGAGGATACGTTGGTCAGGGCCATCATCGAACTTCTGAAAACGCCCATTGTCGAGCGAGAAATCCCCCTGGAAAAGAGCGTGGTGACCTTCCTGATGCTGGACCCGCGGCTCGAGGGATTGAGCGAAGCCCAGAAGCACCTCCTCCGCATGGGGCCGGAGAACGTGGGGGCCGTCCAGATGAAACTCAGGGAAATCGCACAGGCTCTCGGCGTGCAGGACTACCGCATCCCCAAGGCGCAGTATCTTGTCCCCGAAATCCAGAAGTGAGGGAGGTGGAATTCCAGGGTGCAGTCGAATTTGTGTCAGAAATTGTTTTGTGTTAAATATGAACTAAGCTGGATGACTCATAAATCTTGATTCGGAGAGACAAAATCGTCGTTTCTTTCAAGGGGGAAGGCCGGGATGGGCGGAGCGACCGTAGCGGGACTTTGGGAGTTAATGGAACCCGGTTTATGAATAATGCAGGCTAAGCGACGCCATATGATTTAAAGGGCGATGGCAGAAAAGACATGGCCCGTAACTCCAACCAGGGGGTCTTAATGGAAAGAATCACGGAAATTTATGTCGTTCTGGAGAATAAGCCCTCCGTCCTGGGAGAGATG
>Ga0315288_10001680_pt1 | contig 28673 bp, 26 predicted proteins | sample YL17G11_20_MG_FD_203454 | JGI IMG/M metagenome (GOLD analysis project Ga0315288, IMG submission 203454) | Sediment microbial communities from Yellowstone Lake, YNP, Wyoming, USA - YL17G11_20 | ecosystem: Environmental > Aquatic > Freshwater > Lake > Sediment | place: USA: Wyoming | collected... | reverse complement strand
ATTGGGCGAACGTCTTTCTTCAGGCATTTCCTGGCTTTCTGATCGCGGCTTCGCGCTCGCGGGGTGTAGGCGTGTCGAACATAGGTGACACCCTCGGCGCACAAGAAATCGCTCGCGTTCGTGTTCATGGCGGCAGCAGCATCTTCCTCCATTCCTGCTCGCGCTCCAGCTCCAGGAACCTCCGATACGCCAGGCATTCCGGCACTGGAGCGCCAGTGGGATCAGAGGCGAGGCTCCTGCTCACGTATTCGGCCGCGTCGGCGAGAGTGAAGAAGAGAAGGAAGTCGGGCAGCATCTCCCACTCCGCCTGCGACAAAGACCGGCGTTTGTTGTACGCGGAGAGGACCGCATCCGTCATCTCCGGCTTCAGCCCCCGCCAACTATCCGGCGTGGCCCACAAGCGGAGCAGACTCGCGACATCGGTGAGGACTTCTCCTTCATGTGCTTCATCGAAGTCGATGAGAGCGACTAGCTTCCCCTCCTCATCCAGCAGTGCGTTGCCTGGGTTCGCGTCATGATGCACGATACCAGCGGGCAGAAAGCCATTCACCGTGGCGAGACGCTTGGTGAATTCCTCTCTGAAATCTCGCGCGCGAGTCGCCATTCCCGCCAGTCCGGGGGAGGAGAGACGTGACGCGGTCACCTCCAATCGCTCCAGCCGCTTCCAGTCCGTGTGCGAGCGGGCGTGGGGAAGGTGCAGGTCACGCGTGACTAGATGCAGCTCCGCCACCGCGGCTGCTACCTGTGCTCCCTCCAGCGGCGACTGGGGCGATGGCTCGCGGCCCGGCACGAAGCTGAAGAGGGCGGCGGGCCGGCCCAGGAAGCTGCGGCAAAGAGCGCCGTCCTCGCCCGCGAACACTGCCGGCGTGGGGAAACCACGCTCGTCAAGGTAGCGGATGAGCTGAAGCTCCCACTCGATCTCGTCTTCGGGAGTGTGCGAGTAGCGCCGAAGCACCACACGCCGCTCGCCGAGGCTGACGAGCAGATTGAGGTTGTCGCAGCCCCCGGCCAGCGGCGCGGCATCGTCCACGCCCTCCAAGATGCCATAGTGGGACAGAAACCCACGCACATCGTCCTTTGTCCAGGATGGCATGGCTGCCATTGTGGGATGATGGTAGCACGACCCGCGACGAGCGGCAATCGAGCGCCGCCGCTCGCGCTTGCCTGGGGAGGCAGGAATGGGCAGCGGTGATCGTCCGAGGGCCTGTGGCAGAGTCGCTGTGACAGGCTGCGACAGCCAGCTGCGACATGCCGGCGCACGCATCGGCGTCGATGCTGTTCGAGCCGTTCTCCCCCCCGAGCGTTCGGCACCACACTCGCTGGCTCAATCCGTACGTCGGTTCCTTGGCTCGTCCCGTCGCTCCCTGCGCCACCCTCGAATTGACCCCTCGCTCTCCCCCGTGATAGATTACGCCATCACCGACACACGAGCGCGCTATGTTCCTCCGCTCCAAATGGATCCTTCCCGCTCTTCTCGTCTTCGTTGCCGGGCAGCCTGAGCGCTGCGCGGGTGAGCCGCCCAAGATCCGTATCGGGCTGATCCAGGGCGCGCAGAGCGTCGCGTTCAGCGCTCCAATGGGAACGATCAGCATTCTGGATCTGGCCGGAGAGCGTCCCATCGCCCAGGCCCTGCAGGGCGAGACTTGGCGGGTCTCGCTCGAACCAGCAGGCGGGAGCCCGCAGAGGGGCTCCCCTACGATCATCAATGCGGCGGGCGAGGCGGTCGGCTCGGCAGGCGCGGGCGTGCTGCTCGTGCCGCCGGAGGGCGGAGTCGTGAGGGTCAGCGGCGTTCAGGGGCATTGGGACAAGATCACTGATCGGGATTACCGCGGCGTCATCGAAGTGCGAGCAAGAGACGGCGCGCTGACTGCCGTCAACATCGTCGATGTCGAGACCTATCTGCGCGGGGTCGTGCCATCGGAGATGCCTGCGAAGTATCCGCTTGCCGCGCTCGAAGCGCAGGCCGTCGCCGCCCGTGGTCAGGCCCTCATCAAGGCCGGGCGACACCGATCCGAGGGCTTCGACCTCTGCGCGACACAGCACTGCCAGGTCTATGGCGGCGCGACGAGCGAGGACCCGAACAGCGATCGCGCGGTCGCGTCGACCTGGGGTCAGGTGCTGGAGTATGAGGGGCGGCTCGCCGATACGCTGTACTCATCGAACTGCGGCGGTCATACGGTGAGCAACGAGGACTACTGGCCCGGCCAGCACGCGGTTCCGTACCTGCGCGGCGGGGCCGACTACGACCGTGCGGCGATACCGCTCGAGTTCCCGCTCGCCGGCGACACACTCAAACAGTACCTGAAGTACGCGCCGCCGGTCTACTGCCACCAGCCCCAGTACGCCAAGGCGAGCCGGTTCCGCTGGTGGTCGGTGGTGCCCCGGGAAGAGTTGCACAAGTCCCTGACCGAGGCCGTCGGCGAGTTCGGCGATCTCCTCGATGTGCGTGTCACGAACCGGGCCGAGTCGGGTGTCGTGCGCGAGATCGCGGTCATTGGCTCGAAGAAGCTGTTCAAGATCCGCGGCGGATCGGACATCCGGCGCGCATTGGGCGACCTGAACTCCGCCTCGTTCGCCATCGAACCCATCCGAGAGGGGGACAACCCTCCGGTGGCGTTTACGATCTGGGGCGCGGGTTGGGGCCATCAGGTGGGCATGTGCCAGGTCGGCGCGGCCGGTCTGGCCGACCTTGGGTGGGACTATCGGGCGATCCTGTCGAACTACTATCAAGGATGCACGCTGGCATCTCGCTATTGAGGCGCAAGAATGTGCCGGAGGCACACAAGTGCGGATCATCGATCTCGAGCCTGGCAACCAGGTCGAAAGCACCTTCCTCGTCGTCCGGAAGGAGCTGAGGCAGGGCGGCCGGTCGGGGCTGTTCCTCGACCTCACGCTCTGTGACCCGAGCGGCCGCATCCCTGCGAAGGTCTGGGAGAACGCTGCCGCGATCGGCGAGCGGTTTGTGGTCGGCGATGTGGTCGAGGTCACCGGCGTGGTCGAGACGTACCGGAACGAGCTTCAGCTCAGGATCGAGCAGGCCCGTCTTCTGCCACCAGATGAGGCCGACCCGAGCGACTTCCTGCCCAGAAGCCACAAGGACTCGGCCGCGCTCGAAACCCACATCGCGCAGGTGGTGAAGACCATCGAGAATAGGCACCTGCGCGAGCTGTTGATCACGATGTTCCGCGACCAGGACTTCCGCAAGCGATTCCTCACTGCACCGGGCGCGAAGGCGCTGCATCACGCATATATCGGCGGCCTCATCGAGCACACCGCCGAGGTGGTGGAGCTGTGCGAGAAGGTATGCGCGGTGTTCCCTGCGCTCGACCGCGATCTTCTGCTCACGTCGGCCATTCTCCACGATGTCGGCAAGATGGAGGAGCTGAGCTGGCAGACGGCGTTCGAGTACACCGATGAGGGGCAGCTTCTCGGGCACCTGGTTTTGGGCGAGCGCCTCGTGCTTTCGCGGGCGAACGAGGTCGAGGGCTTCCCCGATGAGCTCAAGCTCCGGCTCAGTCACATGATTCTGAGCCACCACGGGACGGGCGAGTTCGGGTCGCCCAAGGCGCCGATGACTGCTGAAGCGATCGCGCTGCACCACGCCGAGGACCTTGACGCCAAGATCAACATGTTCCTCGGGCAGATCGAGACGGCCCGGGAGAAAGGGCAGCGCTGGACAGAGCGCCACTTCCTGCTGGGCCGCGCACTCTATGTCGGCGATGTGGATGAGGCGCGGCCCGCGGAGGACGCCGGCGATGCGGATTAGCTACTCGCAGTTCCGCACCTATCAGCGTTGCCCGCATGCCTACTGGCTCCAGTACGTCCAGCGAGTGCCGGTGCCGGTTCCGCCCGAACTGCACTTCGGCGCGGCGGTGCACGACGCGCTCCATCGCATGTACGATCCGGGGCAGCTTCAGATGCCCTCGCTGGAGGAGGTCATCGATGCCTTCATCCAGTCGTGGCGCGGGCGCGAGAGCCAGGTGGCGGAGGAGAAGCGCGGGCCCTACTTCGAGGAAGGCGTCAACGCGCTCCGCATGCACTATGAGAAGCACTGCCAGCGCGAGGAAGGGCGGCGGACGGCGGCGACGGAGCTGAGCTTCAGCGTCGAGCTGTCTGGCAGTCACTCGCTCTCCGGGCGGATCGATCGCGTCGATGTGCTGCCCGAGCGGAAGCTCGAGGTCATCGACTATAAGACCAGCCGCAGGATGCAGCCGGTCACGGTGCTGGAGAACGATGCGCAGCTCGCCATCTACCGCATGGCCGCCGGCAAGCTCTACCCAGGCTTCGAGATCACCACCGCGCTCTTCTTCCTGCTGCACGATTATCAGATGGAGATCGCGCAGACGGAACAGTTCCTCGCGGAGACGAAAGACGATATACTGGATGCAATCGTCAGCATCGAGCTTCAGGAGTTCGACCCCAGGCCGGGCACGCATTGCGAGTGGTGCGCGTATCGGGCCCACTGCCTGCTGTTCCGCGCGCCGGTGGAGCCGGACAACCTGGACATCGACATTGCCGCCGCCCTGCGGGAGTACGCCGAAGCGGACACAGCGGGAAAGGAAGCCGACGCCCGCAAGGATCAGGCGAAGGAGTTGATCAACCGCTACCTCGATCAGTGCCAGGCCGAGCGGGTCGAGCAGTCCGGCTATCTGGCGGAGCGGCGCGCCTACAAGCGGGTGACGCGCTGGGACATCGAGAGGCTGAGGGAGATCCTCGCACCCCTCGGCAAGTGGGATGCGGTCACCCAGGTGAACACGACGGCCCTGCGGAGACTCGCCGACTCCCGGGGTGTGCCGCGCGAGGTGAGGAAGGCGATCGAAGAGGCCGCCACCTATAGCGAGTCGAGGATGCTCCGGGTGAGGTCGCTGGCTGACGATGAGGATATTGAGGACAAGGGCTCATGAGCGATATCCCCATAACCCGGCCCTGCGTGAGACAGCTCACGCCCTACACACCGGGCAAGCCCATCGAGGAGGTGCAGCGCGAGTTCGGGCTGACCGATGTCGTGAAGCTCGCCTCGAACGAGAACCCGCTCGGCCCATCGCCCAGGGCGGTCGAGGCGATCCGGAACGCCGCGACCGGCGTTGCGCTTTACCCGGACAACGACTGCTATCACCTCCGCCGCGCGCTGGCGGCGAAGCTGGGCTTCCCGCCTGGCCAGATTCTGCTCGGGCATGGCAGCGATGAGTTGATCCACAACATCGGGCTGGCCTTCGTCTCCCCGGGGGACGAAGTGATGATGTGCACGGGGCCCTTCAGCCAGTACGAGTTCACGGCGAAGCTCATGGATGCCACGCCGGTGTTCGTGCCGATGGTAGAGTTCCGATACGACACGCGCGAGATGGCGCGCCGGCTGACGCCGAAGACCAAGGTCATCTTCATCGGCAACCCGAACAACCCGACCGGAACCATCGTCACGCGCTCGGAGCTGGCCGAATTGCTGAAGGCTATCCCGGACACCACCGTCCTGGTGATGGACGAGGCCTACTACGAGTACGTCGACAGCCCCGACTACCCCGACAGCCTCGGCCTCCTGCGAGAGGGCCGGAGAGTGATCGTACTGCGGACGTTCTCGAAGACCTACGCGCTCGCCGGGCTGCGGATCGGCTATGGCGCCACGACGCCGGAGTTGGCGGACGCCCTCGAGCGCGTTCGCGAGCCGTTCAACGTCAGCAGTGTCGCTCAGGCGGCCGCCCTGGCCAGCCTGGAGGATGGCGACCAGGTGCAGCGCACGGTGAGGCTGAACGTGGACTCGAAGCAGTACCTCCACCGCGAGTTCGAGCGGCTCGGCTTGCGCTACACCCGCAGCTACGCTAACTTCGTCTGGGTGGACCTGGGCCGGGACTGCCGCCCGGTCTTCACCGAGCTGCTGAAACGCGGGGTCATCGTGCGGACCGGCGACATCTTCGGCGCGCCGACGCATATCCGCGTCACCACGGGAACGCCGGAGCAGAACCAGAGGTTCGTGGACGCCCTCGAGGGCGTCCTGCGGGCCTAGCCGGCCGGCTGCTCAGCCAGCGTAGGAGACTGCTTCCCCGCGCTGGACAAGCGGCTTTCTGGGTAGCATAATTGCGTGGGCGGGATTCCACGAGTATTGACGGTCGGCCGGACCGGCGGCGGGCGCGTCTGGCCGCGAGGAGTGACATCCCCGATGTTGTGTCGACGATGCGGCATGGAAAGCAGCACCACGGACACCTGCGAGTGGTGCAACCGCCCAATGCTTCCCGCCGGGGCCAGCGTTTCCGGCAAGGCGGCGAAGGAACTCAAGCAGAGCGGGAGGCCGTTAATCATGCCACCCGCTCCCGCCGTCGAGCCCGAAACCGGCCTGCCCCTTGACCAGCAAGAGCAAGCGGAGGAGGCCGAGGCGGCGGAGGCAGCCGAGGCCGAGGCAGCCCCCCAGCAGATGGGCCTCGATGTCACGCTGCGCCCGCTCGGCCATGGGCAGGCGGCCGATCAACCTGCGACCGCTCAGGCCACCCCTGCTGCTCCCGCGCCGCAGCGCACGGGAGCGAGCCACGGACTCGCGGACTCAGCGACGCAGACGTCGATCGACATATCGCAGTACGTGGGCGCCGACCAGTCGATCTTCAGGCCAATCAAAAAGGAAGACGGCTTCAGCAGCGCCGCCAGCATGGACCGTGTGACCACCCAGAGGAAGGGCGCGGCAGCGCAAGGCCCGGGGTCCGACTGGTCGGAGAACGATAGGCTGAAGAGGTGTGCCGCAGCTGGCGTGGCCAGCGGCATCGTGTTCGCGCTGATCGGGTACTTCGTCACGGGCAGCATGCCCAGCAAGCTCTACGTGCTGCCGCTCGGGAGCGGCTCCGGGCTGTTCACGGCCATCAAGTTCGGGATTGGGTCCGGGCTCGTGCTGGGGGTCGGGCTCGGCGCCATCCTGGTGAAGCTGCAGAAGGGATCAGGCATCGGGATGCTCATGGGGCTCGCCGTGGGCTACGGGTTTCAGGCGGGGATCTGGGGCATGCTCGCCGGCGCGTTGGCCGGCATCTTCGCCGGACGCTTCGCCACTCTCGGCGTCCGGCGCGTCGTCAACGTGTAGCTCGCGGCGTCAGCCGCGTCCACCGCTGCGTGGTCGGGCCGCTCAACAACAGGAGGCAGATGCAATGGCGTTGGACCCTGCGTTGCTCGAGATTCTGGCCTGCCCGGAGTGCAAGGCGCGGGTGGAGCTGGTGCACGATCATCTGATCTGCGTGCACTGCGGCCGCCAGTATCGCATCGAGAACGGTATCCCGATCATGCTCACCGACGAGGCGGAGCCGCCGCCCCAGGGCTGGCAGCCCAAGGACGGATAGAGGGACTGTCCCGCTCACGGCATGGCCCAACCTGAACTCTCGGTCTGCATTGTCAACTGGAACACGCGGCAGGATCTCGAGGAGGCGCTGCGGTCTGTTCTCGAATCCGATCCCGAGCTCAGCATCGAGGTGATCGTGCTCGATAACGCCTCACCGGACGGCAGCGGCGAGATGGTCCGGCAGCGATTCCCCGGCGTGACGCTGATTGAGAGCAACGAGAACACGGGCTTTGCCCGCGGCTACAACGAAGCCGCGCGGGTGACAACCGGACGCTACCTTCTTATGCTCAACCCTGACACGGTGGTTCGTCGAGGCGCGCTCGGCCGCCTGGTGGCGTTCATGGACTCACACCGGGATGCGGGAGCAGCCGGGCCTTGCCTGCTGAACAGCGATGGCAGCCTGCAGTTCTCATGCCGGCGGTTCCCGAGGCCGATGGCGGCGGTGATGCGCAACACGGTATTCGGCCGGTTCTTACCCGGCAACCGGTTCACGCGCGAGTACCTCATGCAGGACTGGGACCACCGCTCGCCGCAACAGGTCGACTGGGTCTCAGGCGCGGCCGTCTGCATCAGGCGAGAGGCGTGGGAGCGAGTCGGGGGCTTCGACGAAGGGTACTTCATGTATGCGGAGGACATGGACTGGTGTCTCCGGGCGCAGCAGGCAGGATGGATGATCTACTACGTGCCTGACGCGGTCATCGTGCACCGCATCGGGCGCAGCAGCGATCAGCGGCCGCTCCCGATGGTGATCCAGTTCCACCGCAGCATGGCCCGCTTCTACCGCAAGCATTACGCCCGCCAGTGGCCCCGGGGCCTCAGGCTGCTGCCCGTTGCCGGCATATGGATGCGGGCGGCGCTCATCATGGCGCAGATCTCGCTGCGGCGCGCACGCGATCGGGTGCGCAGCATCTGGGAGGCGCACCAGTGAGCCGGACGCGAACACCTTCTGTCGCCGCGGGGCTTGCCGCGCTCCACGACACCGCGCTCCTCACCGCGGTTTTCTACGCGCCGATCTTCTGGGGCCAGGTCTGCATTCCGGAAACGTCCGGGGCGGGGCAGATCTCCGCCTCCGGTGGGCAGACGCTCGCCGCGGGCCTCGTCTTCCTCGCCCTGCTCACGGCGCTGCTGGCGCGGTGGGCCTCGGGAAAGCCTCCCGCACGCCTGCCGAACGCGATCCATCTGCCTGCTGCGCTGCTTCTCGTCGTCGCCGCCATCAGCACCCTTTCGTCCGCCAACCCACACGCCGGCAAGATCGAGCTGGGCCGGCTGCTAGTCGGATTCCTGCTGTTCTACCTCGTGGCGAACCGAGCAACACTTCCCGCCAGTAGACCCGGTGTGGTGGCCGCCGCATTCGCCTGCTCGCTCGTCCTGACTGCCTTCATCCCCATACCTGAGGAGGCCGGGCGCGCGCTCATGATGCTGACAGTGATCGCGCTGGGCATTGCGGTTGCGGTGATGGTGACACAGCGCGAGGACTCCGACCCGGCCGCTTGGCTGCGCAACGCGCTCATCCTGTCGGCCGCGCTCGTGGTCGCGCTGTACGGCTGCTGGGAGAAGTTCGCGGTGGCACGAGAGGCGCACGACCCCACCTGGAACATCTTCAGCACTTTCTTCAACCCGAATATGCTGGGGGGCTTCCTCGCGATGATGTTCCCGCTCGCGCTAAGCGCCGCGCTCGCCGACAGGACTCTCACGCGGCGGCTTCTGTGGGGGTTCTGTGCGATCATGCTTGCCGCCACCATCTACCCGACGAACTCCAAGGGCGCGGCGGTCGCCTGCGCGGCGGCCTTGTTGCTCTACCTCGTATTGCTGGCGCGGCAGAGCCCACGACTGAGGAAGCTCGCAGGTGCTGTCGTGATCGTAGGCGTGCTCGCCGCACTCATCGCAGCAGTTGGCGCCTGGCAGGTCCCGCCTGTCCAGGCGTGGCTCGCCGACGCGCTGAGGCTGAAGAGCCCCTCGAACATGTTCCGGATACTCACCTGGAAAGGCACCCTTCAGCTTTTCGATGCCTACCCCTGGCTCGGCGCGGGACCGGGAACGTTCAAGTACGTCTATCCGCGCTACGCGATTGCAGGCTATGTAGAGGCAGCGCACGAGAACTACCTCCAGATGTTCGCCGAGCTGGGCGTGGTCGGCGGCATCGTCTTCCTCTGGCTGCTCGCCTCCATCTTGCTCACTGGAAGGCGGGCCATAGCCTCGGCCAGCGACTTCCCGGGGCGCGTCTGGGCGATCGGCGGGGTCTGCGCGGTGGCCGCGCTGATGGTTCACAGCCTGCTCGATTACGACTGGTACATCGGCGCGATCAACTTCGGCTTCTGGCTGGTCGCGGGCATGCTGGCCTATCGCGCGCACGGGTACCGCGCCCCGGAGCCTCCAGCGGCCGCGGTGGAGAAGACGCCGGCGAGGCGCGGCAGGCAGCGCGCGCAGGCCGCTTCGGTTCCGGGGCCGACGCCTGAGACACCCGGGCGGGCGTTCCGCTGGCCGAGCGCGAGCGGGAACTGGCTGTCATTCACGCTGTGCTGGGGGGCCCTGGTCGCGGTTGCATGTGCTGCGGCATGGTTCTCCATCGACGCCCCTGCTCGCAACGCCCTCGCGCAACCGGCCATCGACACCGGGGATCAGTACGTCATGTCCGGCGCGAATGAGGCCGGCGCAATGGCGCTGGATCAGTACGATCACGCCCGCCAGCTCGATCCCGGCTGGTGGCAGGCATGGGAGCGGTATGGCCTGGTTCTCGGGAAGATGCAAGGCCTCGACAAAGGCGTGGAGGCAATCCGGCGCGCGCGCGACCTCAGCCCCACCAACTTCCGCCCGTGGTCGAGCATGGGGCAGCTGTACCAGGAGTTCGGTAAGATGCCGGAGGCCATTCAGTGCGACGAGAAAGCGCTTGCGCTGTTCCCCAATCGAACCATCACGATGAGGAATCTGGCCGAAGCGTACGCGAAGGGGGGCGAGCAGCAGAAGGCGCTCGAGATGTACCAGCACTTGGCGGCAGGTGAGGACGCGCTGTACAACCGGTACGCGGCTCTAGCGGAGATCAACGTGGACACCAACTTCGCCTTCGCCCACTACGAGCTGGGCCGCGCCGATGAGCAGGCCCATATTCTGCGCGGCGAGGCCAGGCTTGGTCAAGCGCTGGCGCAGTATGCCGCCGCTCTCCGGATCATCGCCGAATACCACGACCGCGCGGAGAAGACGGACAACATGTTCGCGATGCTCCGCCGACCGCGGGAGAACCGCGGTCCAGAGATGGTCATGCTTGAGGCGAAGACCCGCTATCGCGCCTCCCAGGTCTACCATCGGGTCAACATGTTGAAGGAAGCGGAGGACGACAGGAGCCGGGCGACGACGCTCTGGTCTGGTGTCGAGCAGGCCATCGCCGCCGAGGACGGCCCTTCAGGGTCCCAGAAGGGCAAGCCAGCATGACGCCGGGGGAGGCGATGCCGCAGCGGTCGCTGCTGAGCCGGCTGACGATTCTCGTCGCGGGCTTCGGGGCGTTCCTGATAGCCACGCTGCTCCTCGCCGCGAACATCGGCGCCCAGCCCGTTCCACTATCGGTCATCATCGACTCGGCGAGAGGGCGACTCGCCGCCCATGGGAGCGGGGACGCTCAGCTTGCCTACATCTTCTGGCACCTCAGGCTGCCGCGGGTGGTGCTTGGCGCGGTGGTCGGCTGCGCCCTGACCGTGGCGGGAGGCGCGCTGCAGGGGCTGCTGATGAACCCGCTTGCCGACCCCTATCTTGTCGGCGTGTCGGCCGGCGCGGCGCTGGGCGCGAGCGCGGCGATGGTGCTCCACCTGGGCGGGTTCGCCGGTGGCGCGGGGCGGGCGCTTATCGCTTTCGCCGCAGGCGCGGGGACAATGGTTGGCGTGATCTGGCTCGCCCGAGTTCAGCGGAGGATCGAGCGCGATGCATTCATCCTCGCCGGCGTCGTGGTTGGCTCCTTTCTCTGGGCGCTCGTCACGCTGTTGATGACCATCGCCGGCGCCGATCTCCAGACCGTTGTCTTCTGGCTCATGGGCAACCTCTACGGCCAGGCCGACTGGGCCGTCGTCAACGTGGCTGCCATCCTCGCCATCGGTGGTTCGGTCGGGCTCTACGCATACGCGCGTGATCTCAACGTACTCGCGCTCGGCGAAGAGCAGGCGCGGCAACTCGGCGTCGAGACCGAAGCGCTCAAGAAAGCAGTCATCATCCTGTCGGCGCTCATTACCGCCGCCGCGGTTTCGGTGAGCGGGCTCATCGGATTCGTCGGGCTGGTCGTCCCGCACATGGCGCGGCGGCTGGTCGGCCCCGACCATCGGGTGCTGCTGCCGGTGGCGGGGCTGCTCGGCGCATCGTTCCTCGTCTGGGCGGACACCCTGGCGAGAGGGATTGGCGAGATGTTCCCGGTCGGCGTGCTCACTGCGGTGCTCGGCGCGCCGTTCTTCTTCTACCTCCTCAAGGCGCGCCCGCGGGCGGCCTAGAGATCGCCATGCTCGAGGCGCACGATCTCACAGTTGGCTACAACGGCAAGCCGGTCCTCAGCGATGTGGACCTCGCCGTCGCGCGCGGGCAGTTCGTCGGCATCGTCGGGCCGAATGGCTGCGGCAAGTCGACGCTCGTGCGCGCGCTCAGCCGCGTGCTTCGCCCCCTCAGCGGGCAGGTGCTGCTCGATGGCGTCGATGTCTATGAGATGGGCGCGCGGGAGCTGGCGCGGCGGCTCGCCGTTGTCTCGCAGGAGAACCCGGTCGCCTTCGACTTCCCGGTGCGCGAGGTCGTGCTCATGGGCCGCGCCCCTCACCTGTCGCGTTTCGCCGTGGAAGGCCCGCGGGACTACGCCATTGCCGAGGATGCGATGGCGCTCACCCACACACTGGTCTTCGCCGATCGCCCGATCACCTCGCTCTCGGGAGGCGAGCGGCAGCGCTGCATGATCGCACGGGCACTGGCGCAGCAGCCGGATGTCTTCCTCCTCGACGAGCCAACCGCTCACTTGGATATCAACCATCAGATCGAGATCCTCGACCTGGCGAGACGGCTCACCTCGGAGCGCGGCCTTGCCACCGTGGTTGTGCTTCACGATCTCAACCTCGCCAGCCAGTACTGCGATCATCTGATCCTCATCGCGCAGGGGCAGGTGCTTGCCGAGGGGCGCCCCGCCGACGTGGTGACCGAGCCCCGCATTCGTGCGGCCTACGGCACCGATGTTCAGGTGCGGCTGCACCCGAGCACCGGGCGCCCCTATGTCACGCTGATGTCGCGCATCCCGGTTGGTGCGCCGCCGACCCGCACGACGCGGATCCACCTGATCTGCGGCGCGGGAACGGGCGCGCGGCTGATGCGCCACCTCCGCCAACTCGGCTTCGCCGTCTCCGTCGGCGCGGTCAACGTTGCCGACACCGACCAGCTCGAAGCGGAGGCGCTCGACTTGCCCCGGGTGGAAGAGGCGCCGTTCTCACCCATCACCGAGGAGATGCACAGGCTGAACTCGGAGATGGCGCGCGAGGCCGACGTGGTCGTGGTCACCGGCATCCCATATGGACGAGGGAACCTGCGCAACCTCGAGGCGGCGGTCAGGGCGCGCGGGTTCGGGCGCCGCGTACTGCTGATCGACGACCCGCCGATCCCCGGCCGGGATTTCACCGACGGCGAGGCGACCGCGCTTCAGCGACAGGTGCTGAACGCGGGGGCCGAGCTCTGCCGGGACGAGGCCGATGCCATTGCCCGTCTGGAGGGCTTGCCCTGATGGCTAGGCCTACAGCCGCCATGGCGCTCGGCGCAGCCGACCTGGCCACCCACGAGACGTGGCGCTACATCGATTCGGGGCCGCTGCCCGGCGCGCAGAACATGGCGACCGATGAGGCGATGCTCGAAGCCCACCTTGGCGGGGAAACGCCGCCCACACTTCGTGCCTACACGTGGAGACCGCCGGCGATCTCGCTGGGCCGCTTCCAGCAGGTCGAGACGAGCGTCAACGTCGAGGAGTGCCGCAGGGCCGGGATCGACGTGGTGCGCCGGCCCACCGGCGGTCGGGCGATCCTGCACACCGAGGAAGAGGTGACGTTCAGCATCGTCGTCTCGGAGGCGCGGCTTGGGACCCAGGGCGTTATGCACTCATATCGCGCGCTCGCGAGCGCGATCGTTGCCGGGCTGAAACACCTCGGCCTCGACGCGAGGTTGGTGGAGCGCTCCTTCCCTAGCGGGCCGTCGGTCTCGCAAGACCCCGCATGTTTCGCTGCGAAGGCGCGGTGCGATCTCGTGGTTGGCTCATCGAAGGTCGTCGGAAGCGCGCAGGTTCACCGCGATGGTGTCATCCTGCAGCAGAATTCGCTGCCGCTGCGGATTCACGTGGCTGACTGGCAGCGGTTCTTCCTTCGCCGCTCGGAAGCCCCGGCGGCAGTCGGGGTGTGGGAGGCGGTGGGCGCCGAGGTCCCGTATGCCCGCGTCGCTCAGGCGCTGAGATGCGGCTTCGAGGAGACGCTCGGGATCGACCTTGTGGACAGCGAACTGACCGCGGGCGAAAGCGCGCGAGCCACCAGGCTTGCCGCACGAGCCGACCTGCTGCGGGTAGACTCGCTGGCATGAAAAGAGCAGGCCGCCGAAGCGGCCTGCTCGCGTTTGCAGTAGTTCCGGACTCGGGTCTACATCCCCCCACGCGCCCCGCGGCCCCCACCGCGGCCGCCACCTCTGCCGCCTCCGCCGCCACCGCGGCCGCCACGCATTCCGCCGCCCCCGCCACCGCCGCCCCTGCCACCACCGCGACCGCCGCGCATTCCGCCGCCCCCGCCGCCACCGGCGCCAGCCAAGCCGGCATTGGCCGCGGTCGTTGCCGCAGCGGTGGCGGCCGGCTGCTTCTTGGCCCTTTCCTCGGCGATCTCTCGCGGCTCCTTCTTCGGCCGGCGAGGCGCAGTTACGGTTGCCTTCGACACAATCTTCCCGAGCGGTCTGATGCCTCGCTCATAGATCGGGAAGTATCCCTCGAGCACTTCGGTGTAGTCGGTGTTCATCAGCATGCTCAACGGCATCACGATCTGCCGGCCCTTCTCTTTGCCCGAATCAGGAGTGACCGCGATCCACTCGAGCTCGGTGCCGTTCAAGTCCTGAGCCTTGATGAGCGTTGTCGGGCCGAAGACGGCGGCGAAATCGCGGATCTTCTTCATCTTGTCGACATCGGGGATGCCGGTCGTGGCGCCTTTCGTGGAAACCGTCACTTGGGCCGCGCTTGTGATCTCGCCAGCCGCAAGGGGCTTCGCGGCCTCGGCGCCTGGCGCGGCCTTCGCGCCGGCCTGCTGCGCGCCCGCCCGGCCGCGTCGGCCGGCAGGACCGGGCGTCCCGGCAGCCGCGCCGGCCTCAGGCGTCGCGCCGCCAGCCGCCTCAGCTCCACCGCGACGGCCCCGACGGCCACCGGCCGCGGCCCCGGCGCCGCCCCTCATGCCCGCGGCGCCAGCCGCGCCGGCTCCGCCAGCAGCACCTCGGCCCCGCATCCCTCGGCCACCGCCGGCGGCTCCTCCGGCCGGGGCGACAGCGCCAGCTCCAGCTCCAGCGGCGCCGGCCGCTCCCGCACCACCGCCGCGCATGCCCCGTCCACCACCCCGCCGGCCTCCGGCCGCACGGCCGCCTCCCGCCGGCGCGGCGCCTTGCTGACCCGCTGCGCCCCCGGCCGCGCCGCCCGCAGCCGCACCCTGACCGGCCGCCGGCTGCTTCTTACAGCCAGCGAGGCTGGCCACCGTGACGACGACTGCGAGGATGAAGAGGAAGATCACGAGTCGCAATGCAAGCCTTCGTCGCTCTGACATTCCTTGTCGTCTCCTGTCCCCGCGCGATTCAGGCGGCGGGCGTGTGAGCAATACGGCGAGAAGAGCGTGTTGTCCTTCGGCGAGCCGCCATTTCCTCGGCCAGGCCCCGCCCCGGCTTTACACCGACCTCGCGTCCTCGCTAGAATAGCCCGAAACACCATGGGACGCAAGTCAGAACTGCGCCGCTCGACGGTTGCTCGCCGAGACAGTCTCTCTGCTCAGGAGATTAGACGTCGCAGCGCCGCCGCGAGTTCCCATCTGCTGGAGCTTCCTGAGTTCCAGGGGGCACGGACCATCATGTTCTTCGTCTCATTTGGCAGCGAGATCGACACGCTCCCGGCCATCCGGAGCGCGCTCGCCGCGGGCAAGCGGGTAGCGGCCCCGCGCGCCGACCCGCAGGCGCGAGCCCTGGAGCCCTGTGAGATCCGCAACCCCGGCACCGACCTTGCGCTGGGAGCGCACAACATACGTGAGCCGCGGGCTCACTGCCGGCCGGTGCCGCTGGAGGAGATCGACGTTATCATCGTTCCGGCTGCGGCCTGGGGAGAGGACGGATACCGCGTCGGCTACGGCGGCGGGTACTATGACCGGTTCCTCCTCCAGGTTCCGAGTGCGATCAGGATCGGGCTCGGCCTCGAGGTCCAGGTCGTCCCGGAGGCGCCGCATGGAGAGCACGACCTGCCTGTCGACGTGCTGGTGACTGACAAAGGCGTGCGCCGGTTTGCGCGGCCGGGGGAAGTGAGACAGGAATGGCCAGTGATACGATCAGGCTGATGGACATCGCGCTCTATGGGACCCACGGGGTCACCGCCGCTGAGAGACAGGTTGGGCGGCTGTTCGAGGTGGACGTGGAGATGCAACTCGACCTGACGGCCGCGGCCGAGACGGACGATCTGGGGGCCACGGTCGATTACGCGGCGGTGTGTGAGGTCGTGAGGCGCGTGCATGAGGCTGGGCCGTACCTGCTCCTGGAGGCGCTGGCTGGCCGGATAGCGAAGGAGATCGTCGGCGTGTTCCCCGTTGACGAAGTGACCGTTCGCGTGCGCAAGCCGCACCCGCCGGTGGGGAGCCTGGTGGGCGAGGCGGAAGTCGAGATCACGCGGTGGAAGTCCTGACGTTATCCCCGGAGGGCATGTTGGCACGATACGAACCAAGCATCGGTCTCGAGGTTCACGCGGAGCTGAGCACGCGCACGAAGGTGTTCTGCGGCTGCTCGACCAAGGTCGGCGCCCCGCCGAATACCCAGGTGTGCCCGGTCTGCCTGGGCTTCCCCGGCGTGCTGCCGGTGCTCAACAAGCGGGTTGTGGAGTACGGGCTGCGCGCCGCGCTGGCGATGCACTGCACCATCTCGCGGCCCAGCATCTTCGAGCGGAAGGGATACTACTACCCGGATCTTCCGAAGAACTTCCAGATCTCGCAGAAGCGCGCACCCCTCGGGCTGAACGGCTACCTCGAGGTCGGCGTGAACGGCAGCGCGACGCGCGTCGGTATCTCGGACGTGCATATCGAGGAGGACGCGGCCAAGCTACTCCACCCCGAGGACGATCCGCAGCACAGCCTGGTCGACTTCAACCGCGGGGGTGTGCCGCTGCTGGAGATCGTCAGCCAGCCCGACATGCACTCGGTCGCCGAGGTCGAGGCCTACATGAACGCCGTCCGCAGCATGCTCCGCTACCTGGGCATCTCCGAGGCGCGCATGGAGCAGGGCCAGCTCCGCTTCGAGGCGAGTATCTCGCTCCGGCCCGAGGGAGCAACTCAACTGGGAACGCGGGTCGAGATCAAGAACCTGAACAGCTTCCGGGCGGTGCTCGGCGCGGTCGACTACGAGATACGGCGGCAGACGCAGGCGCTCGAGAAGGGCGAGACGCTCTATCAGGAAACCCGCCTCTGGGATGATGCCCGCGGCGTGACTGAGCCGATGCGGCGCAAAGAGACCGCGATGGACTACCGATACTTCCCTGAGCCCGACCTCGTGCCGCTGGAGATCGACGACGAGTGGATCGCGCGGGTGCAGGCCGAGCTGCCGGAGCTGGCCGATGAAAGGCAGCACCGTATCGCGAGGGAGTACGATCTGACCAACTACGACGCGCATATCCTCGTGAGTGAGAAAGCCCTCGCTGACCTCCTCGAGGAAACGGTTGCGGCCGGCGCGCCGGCGAAGGCCGCCGCCAACTGGATCACCGGGAGGCTCCTGCATCACATCAACGAGCGCGGGCTCGACGTCGAGGGTCTCCCGCTGAAGCCGGCGGCATTGGCGGAGCTCGTGCAGCTGGTCGAGTCCGGCGCGGTGACCGGCCCGGCGGCGCGCCAGGTGTTCGAGCGGATCGTCGAGTCCGGCGAGTCGCCGAAGGCGGTCGTCCAGGAACTCGGGCTCTCGCAGATCAGCGACGCCGGCGAGATCGCATCGGTGATCGATGAGGTCATTGCGGAGAACCCGGACGCGGTCGAGAACTTCTGCAAGGGCAAGGACGCCGCGCTCAAGTTCCTCGTCGGTCAGGTGATGCGGAAGAGCAAGGGCCGGGCGAATCCGCAGATGGCGACGGAGCTGTTGCGGAAGAGGGTGGCGCCTGAGCAGTAGCCGGGAAGACGGTGAGACGGACCAGGCCAAAGCAATCGGGGTCCGCCGAAGCGGACCCCGAATGTGTTCGAAGGTGACGTTCCTTCAAGAGGAGGTGTCACCCTTCTCCGGTTGGATACGGTGGCCTCCGCTAGGAGACGCCACCTCCGGGTCTATGTAACATAGGACACCACCTCCTTTCGCTGAACAGAACATACCACATCCGCCCCGGCCAGTCAACCCAATCGCGAGACATGCCGCCAGACGTCCCAGGAACCCCCTGGAGAGGATTTCACACGTCGAACACGATATGGGCGCGCCAGACCTCTTGTTGGGCAGGAGCTTGTTCACCCTGAGCAGCGCCGAAGGGCTCCTGCCATATGCGCAGGTCGTGGTAGGTCACTGCTTTGACCGGCGCGCCGGTGTGGGGCATATCGGCCGGCGGCGCGCCGCCCCAGGCGCGTCCGCGCATGCGGTAGGGGTTCTGCTGAAGCTCGCCAACCTCCACGCGGCAGACTGAAGCCTCATCTCGCTCCGAGACCCAGAGCAGCTCGGCCAGCCATGCGTGAAGCAGCCCCTCCAGGGTGTCCGCCTCAACCTGGACGCTCCACTCCTGCTCCTCGGCGATGCCCTCGCAGCTCACGCTCTCGCTGAACATGCCCTCGGCAGCCGCGGCGAAGAGCTGCCCGAGGTCCTTCCCCCAGGCCTCGATCGCCTTATCGGCGGTGTGCTCCAGGGAGCGGAAGCCGCGTGTCTCATCGCCCGGTTCCATTGCCGCCACGGTCGCACTCTCCTCTGTGCGATGTATGGTATCATAAGGCACAGGTGATCGGGGAGCCCACACGACAGATGGCGCCGAGCCAGGAACAACTGGATCTGATCGTTCGACGGGTGGTCGAGGCAGTCCGTCCGCTGCGCGTCGTGCTGTTCGGCTCTGCAGCTCGAGGCGAGATGACGCCCGATAGCGATGTGGACCTCCTGGTCGTGATGCCCAACGGCACCCACCGTCGCCATACCATGGAGTATCTGCACACTGAGCTTTCCGGCATCCCCTTCCCCGTGGAGATCGTGGTTGCCACTCCAGAGGACCTGGAACGGTACGGTCGGAGCGTCGGCATGATCTACCGCTCCGCGCTGGAAGACGGCAGGGAACTCTATGCCGCGTGATGCGGATTCACCCCAGGCCTGGCTTCGGTTCGCCGAGAGTGACCTCGCGCTTGCCGAGGCGGACGGGGATGATCCTGTCGTCGAGCTCTATGAGCCTGGCACAGCGGCACACAGGCGCGGTCACGGGTCACCGCTCGTCAAAAAGCCCTATTGTCGCCAGCCTCCTTCCCTCCCCCATCCGTTTGCCCAGCAGCGGCCGAAGATCCACGACTGCCCCGAACTCAGCGAATACATCCGCGAAGTGTTCGAAGTTGTTGCCCCAGTACAGCATCGCGCATGCCATTGGCGCACCCTTACCCGCGTTCTTCCCGTTCACCAAGAAGCGGAGCCTTGTGTCATAGAGGAAGCAGACCGCCGTCGCTCTGCCCCACACATAGACTTTCCAGTGTCCCGTGTTAGTGGCCACTGGCACGAGAGCCAGCACATCCGATCCATGCGTTTCATGGGCCTCTGCACACCGCCGAAGCCAGTGCTTTATCGTCGTCCCGCGCTTCTTGTCCGCCCCGTACGGAGGGTTGACGTAGATGGTTCGGAAGTTCCACGACTCCCGCAGGCCATCGTGATCGGGTAGACGATACTCAGTTGTGGCGTTGACAATCGAGTATGCGTTAGAGCATGGATCAAGGGCGATCTCTCCACCGAAGGTCCTACGGACAGCGTCGACGTACTTCCTCGGCGTTCCCCAGTTCTGGCTGATCGAGTTCGTCGTCCTACCGGCTGTCATGCGTGAATCTCCGCCCAGTCTTTCGCCCTATTGAGTCTCGCATATAAGAGTTACAATGCACAGGCGCATTCTTGCCAGGTTCCGGGCGGCTTTTTCCGCTCTTGGCAATGTCACTATATTTTGCGAGCCTCAATAAGGGTAGTCAGTTCATGCTGCAGGAGTGTGAGATTCTTGCCAGCTGGAGCTATGACGTTGAACCAGGATCTGACGTCCTCTGCCTTCTCGCTGAAATACCGGACCAGAAGACGATCAGCCTCATACGCCATCTGAACCTTGGTGAATCGGTTCGCCCCGCCCCCCTTCTCGTAGCTGGCAAGAAAGGCGTTCCTGACCGGTTGGTAGGGTGCCGCCGGCTCCGTGATGAGGTCGCACACGAACTGGCACAGCCCTTCGTCTGTGAGGAACAGCAGCCAGTCGTAGGACTGCGTTAGCACCCTGAGTTCCTTGTTGTGGTCGTCGGACGTGAACCAGTTACCGTGATTGCTCACGACGCCGACGGTTAGCACGAAGTCCCGCAGAAGCTCGCGATCGTGCGATTCGATGATCTCTTGCACGTATTCGTTGTAGGGCTTCGATGTGAGCTTGCCATCGCTGCTCGCGAACACTCCGGCGGCAGTGCCGTCGGGTAGACGGATCCGCTGCAAGGATGAGACAGTGCGTGCCACGTATGCTCCCTGCTTGGCCTTCTCGATAGTCTGGGGTCCCTTGCCCGCGCCTTCCTCTATTCCAACGCGCTTGCACTCGACGATGGCAAACGGCCGATTCGCGAGGCGGCTGACGATTACCTCGGCGCATTCGTTCAATAACTCGCCCAAAGTCGCGACCAGGAATGAAGCGCCTTCATTCGCGATGGTGCAGGCATTCCTCAGTACCCGACCAGACGACAGCAGCTGGTTTGCCTTCCGTTGACTCTTCGGGACTTCCGTCCCCTGAGCAGACAACGCTTTGCAGATCTTCGCGGTGGAGATCGGCAGTGTCGTATTCGGCAGCGAGAGATCCGCGACGGTCGTGGACGGATGTAGTGAGTACTCAACGTTATGGGTAATGCTTTCGTTTGAGTACTCAGGCAAGGGCCGCTCAATGGCGATCGAGTGCTCGAAACCCCAGGAGCGCAGCAGGTAGAAGGTGATGACCTCGACGAGTGTCCCCAGAGCCCGCCCGGCCGCTTTCTTCTTGTCGTCTGCGTGCCCAAACACCGCCCCGGCTAGTACCTAACGTCAGAAGTCCGAGCATGTGAGCGCTAGGCACATAGCGCCTGTAGCGTCGTTCTCAGGCGATCCGGGCGTTCTCAACATGCCATGGAACTTTTGTCACGTGGTACTAGCATCTTCTGCAGTTGGTCGACTGAGGGATACGCCATGTGATGTTGTCCCGTCCTTACTCGGCTCGCCTAGTGACGGAATGGACTCCTGCGAGCGCGACTCCCTTACCCATCCCTGCCTTCCACCGCGACCCGCGCGATGTTCGCCACGTGATCGCCTTCGTCGACGCGGATCAGCCGGACGCCCTGGGTCGAGCGGCCGATGCGGCGGATGTTGGCGATTCGCTGCCGGATGATCTGGCCCGCGGTGGTGATGATCAGCAGGTCCTCATTCTCGTCCACGATCCGCATGCCGACCACCGGGCCGTTCTTCTTCGTGATGTTGAGCGTCTTGACGCCAATGCCGCCCCGGCTCTGCTTGCGGTACTCGTCCAGCGCCGTCCGCTTCCCATAGCCCTCGCGCGTGGCGACGAGCACGTCCGCTCCTTTGCGCGCCGCGCCCATGCCGACTACCGCGTCGCCCGCCCGCAGCCGGATTCCGCGCACGCCGGTCGCCGTGCGGCCCATGGGCCGGACCTCGCCCTCCGCAAATCGGATCGACATGCCGCGCTCGGTCGCCATGATGATCTCGCACTTCCCGTCGGTGACGATGACCCAGTGCAACTCATCGCCCTGATCGAGCCCGATGGCGATGATGCCGCCCTTCATCCGAGTCTCATATTCGCTCAGGCGCGTCTTCTTGACCGTGCCCTGCGTGGTGGCCATGAAGAGATACTGATCCTCGCAGAACTCCTTCACCGCGCGCACCGCGGTCACGTGCTCGCCCGATTCGATCTGGATCAGGTTGATGACCGCCATGCCGCGCGCCTGCCGGCTCGCCAACGGCACCTCATGCGCCCGCAGCCGGTAGATCTTGCCGCGATTGGTGAAGAAGAGCAGGTACGTGTGCGTGCTCGCCACGAAGAGATGCTCCACCACATCCTCTTCCTTCGCGTTGAGCCCGATCACGCCCTTGCCGCCGCGGCCCTGCGTGCGGTAGGTGTCGACCGGAAGGCGCTTGATGTAGCCGTCGCGGGTCATGGTGATGACCATGTCCTCTTCGGCGATCAGGTCCTCGATGTTCAGGTCCTCCGCCTCTCGAGCCCTGATCTGCGTCCGCCGCTCGTCCCCGCGCTGGGCCTTCAGATCGAGTAGCTCTTTCTTCACGATCTGCATCACTTTGCGCGGCTGCCACTGGTGCTTGCGCAGCCAGGCCCGCGTCAGCGCGATGCGCTCCTCATTGCCCACCATCTCCGACAGCGCCGGCCCGAGGACATCTTCGAGCTCGGCGATCCGCTTGATCACCTCGCGGTACTCCTGCTCGATCTTCTCCTGCTCCATGCTGGTCAGGCGCTGGAGCATCAGCTCCAGGATCGCGTTTGTCTGCCGCTCCGAGAGCTTGAAGCGCTTCATCAAGCTGTCGCGGGCGGCCGCAGGGTTCTCCGACTGGCGGATGATCCGGATCACCTCGTCGAGGTTCTTGAGCGCGACGCGGTAGCCCTCGAGGATGTGGGCCCGCTGCTGCGCGCGCTCGAGCTGGTGCTGGCACCGCAGCACGACGACCTCTCGCCGGTGGTCGAGGAAGTAGGAGAGCAGCTCCTTGATGCCGAGCGTGCGCGGCACGAGCGGGACGGGCTCGCCCGGCTTCTGCGCGCCGAACTCGGGGATGAGGCCGACTGTGTTCACCGGGAAGCTGGTCCGCATGCGGGTGTTCTTGTAGAGCTGGTTCAGCAGCACGTGAGGGTTGGCCTCGCGCTTCAGCTCGACCACGACGCGCATGCCCTTGCGATCCGACTCATCGCGCAGCCCGCTGATGCCTTGCAGGCGCTTGTTTGTCACCAGCTCGGCGATCTGCTCGACCAACTGCGCTTTGTTTACCTGGTAGGGCAGCTCGGTGATGAGGATGGCGCTCCGGCCTCCCTCCATCGGCTCGATCGCCGCCCGCGCCTGCATCATGATCGACCCGCGGCCGCTCTCGAAAGCCTGCCGGATGCCGGCTTTCCCAAGGATGAGCGCGCCCGTCGGGAAGTCGGGGCCTGGCAGGACCTTCATGATGTCGTCGAGGCCGACCTCGGGGTCGTCGATGATGAGCGCGCACGCGTCCACGACCTCGCCCAGGTTGTGGGGCGGGATGTTCGTCGCCATGCCGACGGCGATGCCCGAGCCGCCATTGCACAGCAGGTTCGGGAAGCGCCCCGGCAGGACCGTTGGCTCGGTGCGGGTCTGGTCGTAGTTGGGGATGAAGGCGACCGTGTCCTGGTCGATGTCGGCGAGCATCTCAGCGCCGAACACCGACATGCGGGCCTCGGTGTACCGCATCGCCGCGGGCGGGTCGCCATCGACGGAACCGAAGTTGCCGTGCCCATCGACCAGCGGATAGCGCATGTTCCAGTCCTGCGCCAGCCGGGCGAGCGTCGGGTAGACGACCTCCTGGCCATGCGGGTGATAGTTGCCCGAGGTGTCACCGGCGATCTTCGCGCATTTGCGGTGCTGCGCGCCGGGCGTGAGGTTGAGGTCATGCATCGCATAGAGGATGCGGCGCTGCGCGGGCTTGAGACCATCGCGCACATCCGGCAGCGCGCGAGCGATGATGACGCTCATGGCGAACGTCATGAACGACTCGCGCATCTCCTCTTCGATGTCGATTTCTGTGATGGTGATGTTCTTCTCTGGCTTGGGCATCTATCGGGTCTCTCGTGTCAGCAATGGGTGATCGCCAGTTGGGCAGGAGCTTGCCTCCTGCCCTTGCGCGCTGCATGTTCAGACACCGGCCGGCGGGCATCGGTGTGCCCGCCCTACACCAGGCAACGGCCTCCGGAATGGCAGGAGCAAGCTCCTGCCCAACAACCGGCGGGCATGCAGAGACATGCCCGCCCTACAACTCCATCCGCGCCATCTGCGTAATCTGCGGATTCCGGCCGCTCGCCGTTACGCCCCCACCAGGTCCAGGTCCCGCGCTTCCTTCGCGTACTTCACAATGAAGTCCTTGCGGGGCTCGACCTCGTCGCCCATGAGGACCGAGAAGATCGTATCGGCGGCCCCGGCGTCTTCGATCGTGACCTGCTTGATGCGGCGCTTCTCCGGGTCCATCGTCGTGTCGGCGAGCTGGTCGGGGTTCATCTCGCCCAAGCCCTTATAGCGCTGGATGATCGGGTTCTTCGCCTTCACCTGCTTGAGGATCGCCGCAAGCTCGTCATCCGTGTGGGCATAGAGAATGTCCTTGCCATTCCTAACGCCGTAGAGCGGCGGCTGGGCGATGTAGAGGTGGCCCCCGGTGATCAGCTCCGGCATGTGGCGGAAGAAGAAGGTGAGCAGCAGCGTGCGGATGTGCGCGCCGTCGACGTCCGCGTCCGCCATGATGATGATCTTGTGGTAGCGGAGCTTCGACAGGTCGAAGTGGCTGCGCGCGTGCTCGCTCGATCCGTTGTCTCCGTTGTCGCCGTTGCCACCATTCTCGCTCACGCCGGTGCCGAGCGCCTGGATCATCGTGGCGATCTCCTGGTTCCTCAGCATCTTGTCGAAACGAGCTCGCTCGACATTGAGCACCACGCCACGGAGTGGCAGGATCGCCTGATACTTGCTGTCTCGGCCCTGTTTGGCGTTGCCGCCGGCGGACTTGCCTTCCACGAGGAACAGCTCGCACTTCGACGGATCGCGTTCCTGGCAGTCCCACAGCGTTCCCGGAAGCCCGGTGCTCTCCAGGGCGCCCTTGCGCTTGACCAGGTCGGCGGCGCGGCGAGCGGCTTCGCGGGCGCGGGCGGCCGTGACCGCTTTGTCGACGATCTTGCGGGAGACAGCCGGGTGCTCCTCGAGGTACTCGGCGAGCGCCTCCCCCACGATCGAGTTCACCAGGCCCTCGATCTCGCTGTTGCCGAGCTTCGTCTTGGTCTGCCCCTCGAACTGCGGGTTGAGGAGCTTCACGCTGATGACGACGGTCAGACCCTCGCGGACATCATCACCGCCGAAGTTCGCCTCCTTCTCCTTGAGCAGGTTCGCCTTGCGCGCGTACTGGTTGATCACCCGAGTGAGCGCGGTCTTCAGACCGGAGACGTGGCTGCCGCCCTCGGCCGTGTGGATGTTGTTCGCGTAGGAGAGGATGGTCTCGAGATAGCTGCCATTGTACTGAAGCGCGATCTCGACCTCGGTGCTTTCCCGCGAGCGGGAGAAGTAGATGGCGCGATGCAGGGGCTCCTTCGCGCGGTTCAGGTGCTCGACATAGGACTGGATGCCGTTCTTCTCCTGGAAGATCGTCGTCTCGCCGGTCTTCTCGTTGGTGAACTTGATCTTCACCGCGCGATTGAGGTAAGCGAGCTCCTCGAGCCGGTGGGTCAGCTTGTCCGGCTCATGCTCGATGGTCTCGAAGATCTCGGCATCGGGTTTGTAGGTGACCTTCGTCCCGGTCTTCTTGGTCTTTCCCATGACCTCGAGCTTGGTGGTGGGCTTGCCGCGCGCAAACCGCTGCCGATGGATCTTGCCATCGCGGTAGACCTCGACCTCGAGCCACTCCGAGAGCGCGTTCACGACCGACACGCCGACGCCGTGCAGGCCACCCGAGACCTTATAGGCACCACCGCCGAACTTGCTCCCGGCGTGCAGCATCGTCATCGCGACCTCGACACCCGGGCGCTTCACCTCCGGATGCATGTCGACCGGAATCCCCATACCGTTATCGGTCACGGAGATCGAATCGTCCTTGTGCAGAACAGCATCGATCTCGGTCGCGCGCCCGGCGAGCACCTCGTCGATGCAGTTGTCGACGACCTCGACGAAGAGGTGATGCAACCCGCGGGCACTCGTCGAACCGATGTACATTGCCGGGCGGCGACGGACCGCCTCAAGGCCCTTGAGGACCTGAATGTGCTTCGCCTGGTACTCGCCGTTCTGCGATGTGTTGTGTCTGGCCAAGACTGACTCCTTACCGCCGATTGGGTGGATGTCCGACCCCCGGTTTCTGCCCTCTCCTCGCCCGCCCCTGAAGCCACAGCAGAGAGGCCAAAATATCAGCAAAAATCGAGCTTTTTCGGACTGATCCAGTATACCATTTCCGGCGCGCAGAATCAAGCAGAACGCCTTCGCGATGTTGATAACACACGGGTCCGTGCAGGAGGCCGACTTAGGCCTAAGTGGATACATCATTGTGTATGGAGTAGAGGTAAACGCATCTGCCACGGACGGGCTCCCAGGAGCGTCCTGGCGTGCCCTCAGAGGACCGCTGTGGGGCCCGGCCCGGTGGCTATCCGATCCCCAGCTCGGCCTTACGGAAAAGCGGCGCGGGCTCAAATCCTGCTTGCTTGATATTCGAGTCGGCGCCTTCTTCCCGGTCGATGACGTAGATGATCCGGGTCACGTCGAGCCCGTGCTCGACGAGGCGTTTCGCCGCGGCAATGGCCTGACCGGCGGTGGTCAGCACGTCCTCGATCAGGACGACTCGCTCCCCCTTCTGCCAGACGCCCTCGACCTCGCGCGCGGTGCCATACTCCTTCGCTTGCCGACGGATGATGAGGGAGGGTATCCCGGTTTCCAGCGACAGGGCAGTTGCGAGCGGAACGCCCCCTAGCTCGATGCCCGCGATCCGGTCCGGCCGGGGCGATGGCAGCAGCTCGGCTATGGCGCGGGCGATCTCCTTGAGCAGGTGCGGATCGGTCTCAAATCGCCACTTATCGAGGTAATACTTGCTCCGCTTCCCGGAGCTGAGGACGAAGTCGCCCTCGAGGTAGGCGGCGGCTTTGATCGCGTGTGCGAGTTCGGTGCGGGTCATGACTGTCTCCAGTTGGATGGCAGGGGCAAGTCGCCTGAGGCGCCCAAGGCCCCTGCCCAACGCGTCAATACTCGATGCCGCGGCGCGCTTTTGCACCCCTTCGGAACGGGTGCTTGACCTCCTGCATCTCGGTCACGAGGTCGGCGGCGCTGATGATCTCAGGCGGCGCGTCGCGGCCGGTGAGGATAAGCTCGACCGTCGGCGGCTTGTCGCGGATGAGGTCGAGGAGCTGGTCGAGGGAGATAAGCTGGTACCCCAGCGCGCCGAGTACCTCGTCGAGAACAACGATGTCCCACTCGCCGCCCGTGACGCACTTGCGAGCGAAGGCTATGGCTTCCTGCGCCTGGGAGCGGTCTTCGTCAGAGGGCGGCAGCTCCCACCAGGGGGTGTTCTCGCCGGCCTTGCTGCGGTCGCCCCATCGTTCGGAGCCGAAGGCGTGTACCTGGACCTCGGGCGCGAGCCGCGCGATGGCGGCCCTCTCGCCCGATTCCCAGCCTCGCTTCATAAGCTGGATGATACAGGTCCGCAGGCCGTGGCCCGCCGCGCGCAGGACGAGGCCCAGCGCGGCAGTCGTCTTCCCCTTTCCGGGGCCGGTGTAGACCTGAACCAGACCTTCGGTCAGCCGTGCCATGTGAGCACTAACCCTCAATGCTCCGGGGTCTCGTCGCCACCGAATCGAGGTGACAGGTGTCGTTGAAGCAGGCGACCCTCAGGTCGTCGGGAGTGCCGCGGATCGTCGTCAGCGACCCGTTGGTCACCCAGGTGCGATCCCACGCCGTGGTCGGGATGTCGAGGATAGCGAACACGATCGACTTTATCGGCCCCCCATGTGTAGCGACCGCGACCGTCTCTCCAGGATGGCGAGCGGTGATGTCGCGCACGGCCGCCATCACCCGCTGCGACATCTCGGCCTGTGTCTCGCCCCCGGGGGGCGCGAGCTGCTCGCGGTTCGGATGCGACAGCCACTTAGCCAGTGCAGCGCCATCCTTCTCCCGGATCTCCGCCAGGGTGAGGCCCTCATAGCAGCCATAGCAGCGCTCTCTCAGGTCCTCGACGAGCGTCACCGGCAGCCCGTGCTGTGCCGCGATCAGCTCACCCATGTCTCGAGCGCGGCCGGATGAGCTCGCGTAAACGGCGCTGATCTTCATCGACGCGACCCGCTCCGCCACCCGACGGGACTGCTCGCCGCCGAGCGGAGTCAGGGGCGAGTCCCCGTAACCCTGAATCCGGCCGGAGAGGTTCCACTCCGTCTCCCCGTGTCGGGCCAGGATCACTGTCGTCTGATGACTTCGTCCAGGCATTCGTCACTCACCCGTCCCGAGCTGTGTCCCGTCACGAGCGATCCGCACCGACCCAAGCCGCATGCCGCGGACGAGAGCGGCCTCGCCCAGTGGAGTGTACACCGACACGCGCCGCTTGCGGAAGTCCACTCGCTCCATAATCCCGATCGCCAGGGTCTCTCCCTGATCCCCGAGCAAGCCCACGACCAGGCTCTCGAGCGAGGCGGCGTCGATCACGTGCGGCGTCCCGCCGAGACTCTCCCTGAGCGCGCGCAGCCCTTCCGCTTCAGGCCGCCCGCGGACGACCAGCACGGCACCGTCTGCACGACGCTCGACATAGAGCACCTCGCAACCAACGCACTCTTCCGCATACGCGGCGATGTGACCAGGCGCGGGCTCGCCGGTCGTCCACGGGCTGTTCTCCATCGGCGCGTCCGCCCATGAGATATCGATGAGCTTCGCTTCGCGGAAGTAGGCCGCGAACTTGCGCTGCCGGTTCGCCACCCGCTCCTCGCGCGAGCGCAGTCTCGCGGCGCGTGAGGTGCGCAGGCGAAGCACCTGCGGCCTGCGCCTCGTCCGGTAGGCAGCGACGAGATGCTCGACCTCATCCTCGGACTGGAGCGCGACGATCACATCCGGGTCGACGAGCCTGATCTTCGCTACCTTCAATGCGCGCGCCAGTCCGCCGGAGACCATGCCGGTCGTGTCGACGACGATAGTCTCGCAGCCCGCACTCCGAGCCGCGCCGACCAGCACCGCCGTGCTCGTTGCAGCCTGGAGCAGATGCCCTGCCGGGGAGCACG
>Ga0315288_10001677_pt1 | contig 28683 bp, 21 predicted proteins | sample YL17G11_20_MG_FD_203454 | JGI IMG/M metagenome (GOLD analysis project Ga0315288, IMG submission 203454) | Sediment microbial communities from Yellowstone Lake, YNP, Wyoming, USA - YL17G11_20 | ecosystem: Environmental > Aquatic > Freshwater > Lake > Sediment | place: USA: Wyoming | collected... | reverse complement strand
ACCAAGCGACCCGAAGTGTTCATCAGCTAAGGGAATTGATGATCACTGGAGGCCGGTATGCCCTTTACTTCTTTTTGCCTATTGTGATTGTCCTGACGATCTCGGGTCGATACCTTCTACGGTTATGGATGGGCGACCGGTACGATTCAGGTATTGTGCTGGCAATCTTGGCCATCGGGAACCTACCAATCCTCTTCCAGCTTGCCAACATGGAGATTATCCGAGGTATGAACAGACACGGCTTACCGTCGCTCGCATTCATTGGTTTAGCAGCCATCGGCATTCCAATCGCCGCATTGGTTCTGGGTTACCTAGGCTGGGGCATCACCGGTGGCGCTCTTGCAGCAGTAGTTCCTCAGGCACTGTTATATGGTATCTTCATACCGGTATATGCGTGTCGCCTCGTTGGGCTACCGGTTGCGAAATACCTGATGAAGACGGTTCCGGGTCCGGTCATGGCAAATGTTCCTCTCGCATTGTCTCTGCTTGCATCCCGGATGTTATGGCCAAACAGCATTGCGGCCAACCTGCTTGGTGGATTGAGTGTGGGAGCACTCTTTCTGGGTATTGTGTATTGGAACCGTGTAGTACCGATGAGAATCAAGGCCAGAGTGTTTAGTTTCATTGGCCTAAGAGGTGCGGTTGCATGAGCAGGCCAGTCACTGTTGTTCAATACTGGGCTGGTTGTCCAAAATCTCCGAATTCAAAATGGCAGAGATTTTTGAAGATTATTCAGCGATGTAACGAAGAGGGCTGGCGGAATTATCTCGTCTGGTCCGCGATGCCGGAGGATCTTGCGATGGTGGAGCCTTTTAGAGAATCCGGCTGTGAGATTATCATTCAACCAAGGTCGCGCGGGAACTTCGACCTTATGAGTGTCTGGCGGACTTACAGATTGCTGCGCCGTTTGAAATGTGACATCTTCCACTGTTATAACGACCATACAAGTCCTCTGATTGGTGCCGCCCTTGCAGGGGTTCCGGTTCGGGTATGGTCGAAACTGGCAATGTCACCATACTACGAAAAGAATATCAGGCCTAAAGGCCTGCGCCGTCTGGCTCTCAGTTCCAGGGTGTCGTGTGCACTGTCAACTCGTGTTCTGGCGCGATCAGAGGCTGTGAGAGAGGAACTCATTGCAGATGGCGCTGCACCAGGTAAAACATCGATCGCTCCGGTTGACGTGGATATTACGCTTTATGGTAATACCTCGGCCTCGGATTTGAGAAGCGAGATGGGTTACTCAAAATCAGACTTGATCATTACTTCAGTCGGACATGCTGTTCCTGTGAAAGGATGGGACATTTTACTATCGAGCTTTGAAGACATTGCACGCAAGTACCCTGAAGCACGGCTGTTGCTGGTCGGTGAGATTCCTTCTGGTAACGAGACTACATTCGCAGAGTCGCTCCAGGCCGCAGCAAATCGAAACGGATTGAACGACAAAGTGCGTTTCCTGGGACACAGGGATGACATACCCTGCATTCTGGCTATTACGGACGTCTTCGTTCTGCCGTCACGTTCTGAAGGCCAGCCGGGGGCGCTTGTTGAGGCCATGGCATCAGGTTTACCGTGTGTGGGCACCCGGGTTGGAGGCGTTCCAGAGGTAATTACGGACGGCCATGACGGGCTTCTTGTCGGCGGGGGAGATGTTGGCGCCATGACGCAAGCTATAGCAAAGCTGTTGGAAAATAGGAATCTGAGGAAAATCCTTGGCGACAATGCGAAAGAGACCGCAAAACGTTTTGACATTACCGCATCAACGAAAAAACTCTTTAAGGTTTACATGGACTTGTTCTTGAATACAGAAAACTGAGTTTGATTAAGACTTTGTAAGGAGCGAGATCAAGAATGCCAGGAATATTTGGAATAACCAGTGAAAAAGAACTCCATGGAGAGGAGGAGAGAACGTTGGCAGCTATGGCTCGACCGCTGATCTTTACTCCCGAACAGGAAGTGGAGTTGTTTCGACATGAATGGTATTGTGCTGGTACGGTAGGTTACGAGAAATCCTTTTCATTTCTTAAGAAGGCATCCGCACGCAAAGGTGGTGTTCTGCTAATCATGGACGGTGAGGTATTTCCTGATGTCTGTGATGTGCCTCATGAGTTGGCAACTCCTGCACCAACGATTCAGCGCGCAGAATATTGTCTGTATCTTTACCTTCAATATGGTCCGCAGTTTGTACAACGGCTTAATGGTACATTTGTAATTGCTGTATTTGACAATCGTGATCGTATGGTTCACCTCTATATAGACCGGTTCGGTTCGGAACCGGTCTATATATGGTCAGCGAAAGAGGAATTTGCTTTTGCCACAAGCCTGCGGTCACTTCTACGCTATCGAGATGATATTGGCCGGAAATATGACAGTGATGCGCTGGCCGAGTTGGTTGTATTCGAGCGAGTGTTGGGAGAAAAGACAGTATTTGGCGATATTCGCAGATTGGTCCCAGCGTCGCATGCAATGTGGGACGGGAGACAATTGAAGATTGGAAAATACTGGGAAATGCGGGCCAGTGCGAAGCCCAGCGTACCTCGTACCTGGAAGGATGCTGCGGCAGAGCTACATGAGAGATTAAGACAAGATATCAGTAAAAGGACAGCAGATGGTGCCCAGGCAGGAGCTCTGGTTAGCGGAGGTATCGATTCTCGCCTGTTGCTTGCTTGCTGCCCATCGTCAACAATCGCGGCAACCTTCTCCAACAGAAATCATCCGCCTTCCGTAGAAACGCGTTTGGCAGGAAAGATGGCGAAGGTGCTCGGCCATGAACACGTGCTGATTGAACGAGAGGCTGATCACTATGCTACTGTTGCAGAGTTAGCTGTTGATGTCATTGAGTCGGAGATGGTTTTCGCAGGGTGTCATTCGCTGGGTTTGCATCAACAGATGTTGGATGCAGGAATTCAAGTAGTAATTACCGGGAACTGGTTCGACACGTATTTCAAGGGCATGTACGCCGCTGGCAAGATGGCAGAAGATACATATCGTGACGAACCGAACATTCTGCAGCGACGAAGGATTGCTCGAAATCTTGCTGACACACAAATCATTCGGCGACTCCGACATTTAGATTTGATGATGCTTGCCCTAAGCAATGATATGAAGGATCGAGCTGCTGTGGCAAAAGAGAGGGCTATTCGGACTTTGATGGTTTCGGGTTCCGACACGCGTAATCTTCAAGAATGTTCAGAGCGTTTCACTCTTCTCGATCTGCAATCGTGTACGCCAATAGGCTTCGCACGTGGGCTAAGGACGTGTTTTCCTGATAGGTCACCCACATACAACAATGACTTGCTCGCGTTCGGTTTGAATATTCCGATAGAATGGAAGAAGGACGGACGGATTGTGCGACGGGCTCTGAGATTAGCCAACCCCAGACTCGCGTGGATTAGCGATGCGAATACGGGGCTGCCAGCAGGGTTGTGTCCGCCCTGGAATAGAGTCTTAGGCCATATGCGGCAAGCAACACGCAACGCCGCTCGGAGGTTATCACGTATTTCAAAGACTATTTCAAGCTATCGCCAGCCACCATCGGGGTGTAAAATATTCACACAGGAGTCGTGGCATGACAGAGATGGAACGTTACGGTTGTGTGAGAGATATCGTTCAATGGTTGAGGCTACAATTGAAAAGCTTGACGGAACGATATTTGACAAAAGCATGATTGTTGAATTGTTTCGCGATGATCTCAGTGTAACAGCACCAAGATTGCATAAGCTGTTCGAGATTATCCTGACATTTGGAATGTTCGACAAGAAATGGGGACCCCACGCAAGTAGGAATGCTTTGTCCGGCGAGATTCAGAATATGAGAGTTGTAGATCTCCGCGCTGAGGGTTTAAGTTGAGATTTTCAGAATACGACTACCAAGAACCAGAGGAAACTGGCAAGTGCCCGGCGATGGATAGTATTTGGGACACCCATTGGGATGGGCGCAAGGTATTGAAGGAAGATCTCAGTGATGAGCCACTCTGGCCGACCATACGACACCATTTGAGAGTGCCTGGACGGTTGCTGGAAGCGGGGTGTGGGACCGGGCAATTGGTGCAGTTCTTGGGTAAGCTTGGACACGACGCGGTGGGAGTGGACTATGCCGCCAGTGGGCTTGAAGTCGGACGAGCGGCCAATCCGAATTTGAATCTTATACAGGCTGATTTGCGGAAGCTGCCGTTTCCCGATGAGAGCTTCGACTACATTGTAAGCTTCGGCGCAGTGGAGCACGCCGTGGAAGGGCCAGAGGCAGCGCTAAGGGAGTTGCTGCGGGTCCCAACCGCCGATGGGTGGTTGTTATGTTCGGTGCCTTGTGTGAATATTTACCTCCGGGCGGCCTTGCCCTGGATGGTGGTGAAGGACTGGCTCCGACGGCGTGCCGTTGTCCGCAGGATGATGGGGCACCGGGAACAGTTTGTTTTCTATCAGTACCTTTGGACACCCGCCGCTTATAGGCGGATTCTCCGTCGCGTAGGTTTCCGCCTCGTCGAGTTGCGCAGGTATGGCGAAGGCCCATCGAATCCCCGGCTTGGATGCGCTTGTACGGCGAGTTAGCCACCTCGGAAACGCCCACATGATGATGGCAGTCTGCACTTGCGTTAATCGCCTCAAGGGTTACTGTATGCATAAATATCAAAGATCTCCGGTTGGTATACTAGTATTAAATATTTTTGGAATGTCTGGAACTGGATTATTCGTACTTGCAATAATCAGGTCTAGGTTACTTGACCACAAAGTGTTAGCATTTATCCAGCAGGCATGGGATGCCGTAGCCGGGACATATGGGCCATCATTCAATGTGTTAACATTCCTTATTGGTGCGAGTGTCTTCGCAGGTTTATGGCTGTTTTATCTGGCCGCTCTGTTGCTTCGGACACAAAGGCCAACTGTTCGATGCGCAATACTGCACATTACGGGCATATTTGGCCCAACAGGACTATTATGTGTTCCCGGAGTATCAGCCTTATTAATAGGTCCGCCCGTCCTAATGTTGAGTTGCTGGATGGCCGGAGTTCTTGTCTTATGGATGCTGGCCCGTATGGTTATTCGTGCTGGTGATATACAACCTTGTTCTACCCAGCCAAACGGCATTATCAGAAATTTGCTTGGATATTTATTTGTTATTTTACTAGTAGCGATGCCAATCATAATCACACTTGCTGGCATTTGTTTTGCACTGCATAAAGAGAAAACCGACAATGGTGTGCTACCGTACACAGCATACATATTGAGTTTCGATACTGAAGAGGATTGGTGCCCACAGGAGGATGCAGCCCGCATCGTCAATGGTCCTTCACATAGTTTTCCCCTGGGTTCATACAAATACATTACATCGGGCATGCTGGAAGAACTGGCGTTGGGATTGTCAGATCGTGGAATCCCTGCCACCTTCTATTGCACACCCAACGTGGCCAAGGACCATCCGGAGGTACTGCAGCGACTTGAAGAACTCGGCCATGAAATAGGTGTCCACCTGCACATGAATAGCATTCAAGATGTCTCATTTCCTGACTTGGGGGGCGACCTTTCAAGTTACGCACCAAATATACAAGCGTCTGCCATTTTGAAAGCCAAACAGGCAATTGAAGAAGCGGTGGGCCATCCTGTTCACTGTTTTAGAAGTGGTAGTTGGTCATGTGATCCAGCGGTAGAGAATGGATGTGTAAGTGCAGGATTTCAGAGTATTAGCAATCATGAGTCAACGTATCTGCTGCCCTCGGGGATGTGGCAGATTGCCACGATGACGGTTTTCGACGTTCTTCGCGAGCCGAGAATGCTCTGGAGGTCTCTGAAAGGGGACAGCAAGCACAAGCTGTTCCCACTATTTTCTCACCCGATGATACTGTTCGACCACGCAACGGGTCAGTCGCGAGAGAAGATGCTTCAGGAGTTCTTCCGGCAACTCGATGAGTTTAGGCTGAATTATCCGGATATACATTTCATGACTACAACCGCAGCATCATCACAATTGCAATACAAGCCGCCCAGCATACTAATAAGAATAGCCGCAGGCACTTTTGGCATCTTGCTTATATTGGGATGTCTCATTCTATCCCTGCACTGCCGTGGAGCCAATCCGACTTGGCGTACAAAACGTGTTGATAAGGTGTAGACTATTATAGTATTTCTTCCCAAGAATACCATAGCAAGAAATGAAAGAGACGTTAGCACATAATGGTAAGCATCGGGTCTGCTTTGTTGCTCATTTCGCTTATGGCGCGATAGCAGGGGGCAACCAAGGCTTTATCGGGGGTGTGGAGAGGCAGACCTCGCTAATGGCGAGGTGGTTTGCCGGCCGGGGATATGAGGTAAGCATGCTGACATGGGATGAGGGCCAGGAGGACGGCGCGGAGATTGATGGCGTACGAGTATTCAAGATGTGCCGTAAGGACGCGGGAGTCAAGGGCTTGAGATTCCTTTGGCCAAAGTGGACCAGTCTGGTTGCGGCCATGAAACGTGCGGATGCCGATGTCTATTATCAGAACTGTGGGGAGTACGTCACCGGGCAGGTGGCACTATGGTGCCGAAGGCACGGCCGGAAGTTCGTTTATTCCGTGGCGAACGATGCGGACTGTGATGCGCGGCTGCCCGAGATGCATAAGTTGCGTGAGCGCGTCCTGTATCGGTACGGACTGAAACATGCCGACAGGGTGATCGTTCAGACCCGCAGGCAACAAGATATGCTGCGGACCCATTTTGGGCTTGACTCCGCTGTAATTCCGATGCCGTGCCCAGGGCCATCAGAGGAAGAGTATGTCCTTTGTGAACGGGTGCGTAATGGTTCACGCCGCATATTGTGGATTGGCAGAATATGTGAACAGAAGCGTCCAGATCTGTTGCTGGATATGGCAGAGGCCTGTCCGGACTTGCGTTTTGACCTTGTTGGGCCGGCAGATGATTCAGAGTATGCCCGCAGTGTCTGGGAACGGGCAAAGACCATTTCGAACGTGACCTTGCACGGCCCGGCTTCACGAGGTCGCGTCTCTGAGTTTTATAAGAATTCGGGTGTAATGTGCTGCACGTCGGACTTCGAAGGCTTCCCGAACACATTCCTGGAGGCCTGGAGCTACGGTGTTCCGATTGTCACGACATTTGACCCGGATGATCTCATCGTTAATAACGATATGGGTATTGTTGCTCGAGACGTAGAAGGACTCGCATCAGGTATTTGTATGCTTCTTGGTGATTCCCAGCGGTGGCAGCAGGCATCGGAAGCTGCTCGGCGGTATTACCTGGAGAACCACACAATTGATGCTGTAATGCCAAAATTCGAGAAAGTATTTAACGAGGTCACGAATACGACGCAAAATGTCGGTTTGAAGAAATGATAAGGATAATAGTATGTCAATGCTTGTAACTGGGGGGGCGGGGTTCATTGGGTCCATGCTATGTAAGCTTCTTGTCGAGCGGGGTGATGATGTCGTCGTAATCGATAGTCTGCGTAATGGGCGGCGGGAACTCGTTGATGTTTGGGGGCCTAAGGCTCGTCTGTTGGAGGTGGACATACGGGATACGGAAGCTCTTTGCAGAATCATAAAGGATATACGCCCACGAGGCGTATGCCATTTGGCGGCGATACACTTCATTCCGTACTGCAATCAACACCCGCTGGAAGCCTTGGATATCAACGTCCTGGGCACATTGAGTGTTCTGGAGGCCTGTAAGGCTGCGCCTCCTGAAATAGTGGTGATTGCGTCGTCTGCCGCTGTCTATGGTATTTGTGACGAGCCATGTCGGGAAACAGACGTTCCGCGACCAGTGGATATATATGGGGTCTCGAAGCATACTTGTGAGCAACTGGCTCAGCTTTACGCCGCCCAAACCGGGGCGCCATGTATTGCCGCGAGAATTTTCAATGCTGTCGGACCGAATGAAACGAATCCGCACCTGGTGCCGCAACTGATTAACCAATTGATCCGTGGTGAAAGTACCATAGCTTTGGGCAATCTTGAACCATGTCGTGATTATATCGATACTTCGGATTTGGCCAGAGCTCTAATATGTGCATTAGATCATAAACAGAATGGATACGATGTATTCAATATGGGCACAGCCAAGGAACACTCCGTTAAGGACATTGTTGAGATATGTGAAAATATTCTCGGTCGCCAGATTGAGATCGAGCAAAGCTCGCATCTGGTCCGAAAAGTGGACCGCATGCATTTGGGTGCGAATATTGACAAGATAAGGGAAGCTACCGGATGGCAGCCGAAGATTGAGATATACGATACATTGAAAAACCTGCTGGAAGCTGGTGTGGAGTATGCTGTAGATGAAATATAGAAGACTGCAGAGACAATATTTGGGAATCAGGTCGTAAATAGGATCGGATTGACAGACCACGAACTTAGCCGCATACGTACAGGGCGTAATTGTGAGATGGAGCAGATTAGAGTAGCTATTGTCACTGATTTTCCTCATGATCCCAATGATCCGTGTGGAGGAGTCCAGTCTGTTTCTGTTCATCTTGTTCAGGGACTATCCAATCTAAAGGGTTTGGATTTGCACGTGGTGACAGAAGATACAGAATGCTTAGCACTGAGAGAAAGTACACGGGGCAATGTTTGTATTCATCGGCTACCTCGGCAGGGGAGAAACACCCTGACCAACGCCATCGGCCCGGGCCGGCGACAAATGGTGCGCTACCTAAAGCAGCTTGCTCCCGATATTATCCATGCTCATGATGTGTACGGATTGATGGTAAGAGGATTGTCCATACCACGTGTTTTTACCATTCACGGCCAGATATACAAAGATACTCGGGTTTCAGGAGGTCGGCTTCCACGATTGCGATCCTGGTTGTGGAAAAGGATAGAGTTGAGTGGTTGGGCCGATCAACCACATGTGATATCGATAAGCCCTTATGTGCGCGAGCAACTTGCGGGAATCGTTACTGGTACCATCCACGATATTGATAATCCAATTGGTGAAGACTGGTTTAATCTTCATCGTCGTGAAGAACCTGGGAGGATCTTCTGTGCTGCGGCGATCTGTCCGCGGAAGAATACTCTGATGTTGGTGCAAGCTTTTGCCACACTACTGAGCACTGGTATCAACGCTGGGTTGCGATTATCTGGTGGCGGTGATAAAGATTACCTTGATCGCGTGTCTCACTTTGTCCACGAGCATGGATTGGCAAACCGTGTCGCGTTGCTCGGGCGAGTTAGCTACGATACTATTCAAGACGAAACGTCGCGCGCGGCGGTATTCACCTTGGTCTCTCTGGAGGAAAACTCTCCAGCGGCTATTGAGGAAGCGATGGCTGCTGGTGTGCCGGTCGTGACTTCGAATCGGTGCGGGATGCCTTATATGGTCCGCGATGGAGAATCTGGTTTTCTGGTTGATCCGAACAACCCGGATGACATCACCCGACGGCTGAAACAACTCCTGGAGAATGATGAATTGCGCCGATCCATGGGAGCGAAAGGCCGGGAAATTGCCCTGGATCGTTTTCATCCGGCGAAAGTGGCCGCTCGAACGCGGGATGTTTATTTGCGTGCAATTCACGATTTTCAGCAGGAGTAACTGATCCACTTAGAGTATGTAGCCTGCACCGATGATAAGAAAGATCATACATCATGTAGCACGTATTCTGCGATATTTACGAATCACTTATCTGCGGATGGCAGGTATATCAATCGGGAAAGACTGCATGATCAGTTGGGGGGCAAAATTAGATATTAGTGGTGGAAGCATAATTATCGGTGACAGATGCACTATTACCTATGGATGCATCATTTTGTCACATGATCGCTCTAAAAAAAGAATCGACCCGAAAGATAAAGGGAAAGGAACTGTTCGGTTAGGCAACGATGTGTTTATTGGTGTCAATTCAGTCATATTGCGGGATGTGACAATTGGCGATTATTCAATAGTCGGCGCTGGATCAGTAGTTGCAAAAGATGTACCGCCCAATGTCGTGGTCGCGGGGAACCCTGCCAGAATTATCCGAAAGCTCTCCAGCACCAAAAGCTTAGTATGAATTCTCGATTCAGAATATCACGACTGTGAAGATTTTTTTGCACGGATTATGGAAAGCGTGATACGGAGGACAGATGCACAGAGTGAAGTCAGTCACGTGAATGCGCACGTACAATTGCGACAGTTGCCGTATCCTTACCGCGCGATGCTGGCGATTTGCAGTGATCTGGACGAGACGCTGGATCGGCACGTGTACTGGGAGATCATGCGGTTTCTGAACACGACCGAAGAGACGGCCATGGGGCAGGGTGTTGGGCTGGAAGTGGGCAATTCCATTTACTTCGATATGCCGCCGGGGCAGTTCGCATACTGGAATACCGATGATGCCGGCCGGGAAATGGTTCGGACGCTCATCAGGAGCGGGCATATTGATTGCCTGCACTCGTATGGCGACCTGGCGACAAAACGCAAAGATGCAGCACGGGCATTAGATGAGCTTGACCGTCACAACTGCAAACTGGAGGTGTGGGTCGATCACGGAACGGCTGTTACGAACTTCGGCCCCGATATAATGCAGGGGCACGGTGATGAGATTGGACATGAAGCCTACCATGCTGACTTGACGATTGGCTACGGCATAAAGTACGTGTGGCGCGGACGGGTGACGAGTATTACGGGGCAGGATGTCCCGGCCAATCTCAGCGGGATATTCAATTGGAGACACCCGGTCGAATCAGGTCGGACGTTATTCAAGGAAGCAGCCAAGCGAAAGTTGGCTCGGCAAGGGAACCGCAAGTATGTCATGCATGGGCCCAATGAGACATTATGCCCAACCGTCTTGCGAGACAAGAGCAACGTATATGAATTCATGCGTTGTAACCCGCATTGGGGCGGGGTCAGTTCGTGCGATCAGGGCAGGGATATCGGCGAAGTGCTTACCGATGGGATGCTGGATCGCCTTATCAGGCGAGGTGGAACGTGCATTCTATATACACACCTTGGGAAGATAGACAACCCGGCCATCCCATTTAATCAAACAGGGGTCGAGGCCTTTCGACGATTGGCCGAATTGTTTCGAACCGGAAGTATTCTTGTTACTACGACTCGGCGATTGTTGGGATACCGTCGCGCTGTTCGTGAAATTACTTTCAACAGTCACAGGGACGAGAAAGACCTACGAATCGATCTCAATCGCCGGGTAGATGAGAATTCCTCTGGCGAGTTATCCGACTCTGACCTAAACGGTCTGACTTTCTACGTACCTGAGCCAAAGGCAACTCGCATGACGATAGACGGGCAGGAAGTTATGGACCTCAAGCGCAACGCCCCTGACCACACAGGCCGGCCGAGCGTGTCGCTAGCTTGGCCCGCGCTGGAGTTCCCAAAGATATGAGCAGCAGCCCTGTATCTGAGACCAGTGTATCTGCTGATGTGGTCGCGGCCACCGATTCGAAGCGGGAGGAAGAATACGTGAACGGGCCGATTTCATTCCGGCGGCGGCTGCGGCGGTGGTTCTGGCATTTTTACGCGAGGCAGTTCACTCTGCTTGCCGTAATAGCAGTAGTGATAGCCGGTTGGGTCGGCCGACGACGGCGAGCTACCAATGGCAAAGGTTGTGAAATAATGCTTACTGGCCGGCTCGATGTGCATAACTGGATTCTGGCTCACATTGGCCCGTTGTCGGCCTCAAAGGAATGTTGTCGCCTGTGGATGGTATCAACAAATCCAGTTCCAGCGTTACCTAGAGTAGAGGCCATATATCCCCCCAAGTGGCTGATAAGAGTTGTGGGAGCAGTACAGGCAAGGCTACTCACTTTCGTATGGGCGGCGATGCGGAGGCGGCCCCATATTGTTGGCGGTTTTCACCTGACTGTTAACGGGATAGCGGCTGCTATTGTGGGCCGTTTGGCGGGGGCACAGTCTATGTACTTCTGTGTTGGCGGCCCGCCGGAAGTTCGCGATGGCGGTATTCACGCTGATGACCACGCTTTCGTTAAGATGGAGACAGTTGATGCAGTCGTGGAAAAACGGCTCTTAAAGATATTGTTGAAGTTCGACGCAATAATCACGATGGGGACCAGAGCAGTCAATTTTTTTAGGGATAAGGGTGTCGATGCCAATTTCTATGTAGTATCGGGGGGCATAGATCCACAACGATTTCAGCCGACAAAAGGTGTTCCTTCAATAGACCTTATTCTGACGGGCCGTCTCGTTCCCATCAAACGGATTGATGTTTTTCTACGGGCGGTCAGGAATGTTGTTGACAAGCTTCCTGATGTCAAGGTGGTGATTGTGGGGGATGGAAAGTTGCGTGAAGAATTACGCCAGTTGGCTGCTGAACTGGGCATTGGCCGCAACATAGACTTTGTTGGGCATCAGGATGATGTGGAAAACTGGTTGCGCAGAAGCAAGGTTTTTGTCCTTACTTCAGATTCAGAAGGGTTGTCTCTATCGATGATGGAGGCGATGATGAGCGGCCTGCCCGCGGTGGTTTCTGATGTTGGTGATCTGGGCGATTTGGTCGAAGACGGGGTTAATGGCTATCTGGTTCCGCGGCGCTCACCTGAATTGTTTGCCAATCGCCTCGTTGAATTGCTCACGGACACTCGGAAGCTGAAAGCATTTTCGCAGGCGGCTCGTCGTTCTGCACTGCGGTATGAGACACAAGCCACGATTCAGCGCTGGGATAATATCCTTGCAAACTACAGGAATTCCTGAACGCTGACTGGACTCGACAAGATAACAGATCAGGATATGACTGAAGAGCATGTTGTTTCAAGATCGTCTGTGGTGGCCGTGTCAACGGAACATGTTGCATATCCATCGGTTCCGCCGTATTCGCCCGGTGTTGCCTATCCTGAATACCCTTTTGGTATCGATACCCTGTCAAATGATGCCAATCACGCATACGCGGGGGTACGTGAGGCGCTGCGGCTGTTGGAACTTGATGCGGGGTGTTACGGCCGCGAGATTTGGAACCCTCTTGGCGAGATTGTCCGACCAGGTGACACGGTAGTGCTGAAGCCCAATTTTGTTCGCGATTTTCGCGAGACACAGCCGGGTCATGAGGACTGCCTTATAACCCATGGCTCTATTATTCGGGCGGCTCTCGACTATGTTTATATTGCTCTTAAGGGCAAGGGCCGAATCATCATTGCGGATGCCCCGCAGAATGATGCGGACTTTGATGCAATTCGACGAATAGCGGGATTGGACGAGATTCAGGAGTTCTACCGCCGCCGCGCTGATTTTGAGGTGGAAGTCTATGATCTTCGACCGGAGAAGGCGCGAAAAGTCGATGGCGTGATAGTCGGCCACGAACGGTTGCCGGGTGATCCTGCCGGTTATGTGAAGGTGAATTTGGGCCAACATTCCGCGTTTCACGAAATCTCTAACCTGTGTCACCTGCTGTACGGTGCCGAGTATGACACCAGCGAACTCCGATCGCACCACCATGACAACGTTCACGAGTACCTGATCTCGAGGACCATTGTGGAGGCAGACTGTGTGATCAACCTGCCCAAGCTCAAGACCCATAAGAAAACTGGCATCACGGGGTGCATGAAGAACTTGGTGGGAATCAATGGGAATAAGAACTGGCTGCCGCACCACAGATTGGGCACACCTGCTCAGGGTGGTGACCAGTTTGCTGATGACGGTGTAATACACCGAATCGAGCGAAAGGCCATGGCCTGCTTCAGGAATCTTTTCCCACTGTTCGGGCCTTTGAGAGGAGTTATGGCCAAGCCATTGAAAGTTCTCGGCAAGGGCATCTTCGGTGACACAAACTCCAACACGATTCGTTCAGGCAACTGGTATGGCAATGACACAGCCTGGCGGATGGCGATAGATTTGAACCGGATAGTCATGTACGCGGACAAGAAAGGACACCTCCAAGACTACCCCGCAAGGCGAATATTTTGCATCGTTGATGGCATTGTTGGCGGTGAAGGCAACGGTCCACTGGATCCGACTCCATACCCGGCGGGGATAGTTCTGGCGGGGACGAATCCAGTAGCTGTCGATCTAGTGTGTGCGCGCTTAATGGGTTTTGACTACATGCGACTGCCCGTGCTACGTCAAGCCTTGGACAATCATTCTATGCCAATTGCAGAATTTGACTATAACGCGGTAGTCTGTAAGTCGAATAGCCAGCAGTACGACCGACCCTTGGATGAATTTGACGGAATGAGCCTGGCTTTTAAGCCCCACTTTGGATGGCAAGGGCATATCGAGCTGCAATGTTTGCAGGTATCTGAAACGCGGGCAGCCCCGCATAGAGAATAGCTGAATGTCTTGGGATTGATGACCACAAATTAATTCAAATGAAAAGAGCATTGTCAAAAAAGAATCTTTGGGAAAAGACACCGCCGTTGTTGAAGTCAACATTGGGCAGATGTTTGGGGTTAATTCCTCCGAAATGGTTGTTAGGCAGGAGTTTTACGGAGAACTGCAAGTTTGTTCGTGATGCGCAGTGGTGGCCCGCGGAGCGTGCCCGCGAATATCAATTGAAGAAATTGCGCGAGATTCTAATCCTCGCTTATGAAAAGACTGGATTTTATCGTCGGATGTTTGACTCTGTCGGACTTCAGCCGGGAGATATCAAGACTCTGGATAATATCAATCAACTTCCTACAATTGACAAGCAAGTTGTTAATGAGAACCGCTTGGATATGTGCACAAAGAATGTCAAGGGCAGGGATGTGGATTTTGGATCAACCGGAGGGACAAGTGGCACTCCATTACATTTTTATTTAAGTGCAAATCGCCATTCCGTCGAATACGCATACCTTACAAGGAGTTGGGAACGGGTAGGTTACAGGCTTGGAATGCCGATGGCTGTGTTGCGCGGTCGAACGGTGCGGGCGGATCGGAATGGTCTTCGCCATGAATATGACCCGATTCTCCACCATCATTATTACAGCAATTTCCATATGACAGGTGACAACATGCGGCGATATCTCGACCATATGTGCAGCATAGGTCCATGTATGCTTCACGCCTATGCGTCTTCTGCCCAGGCTCTTGCAAACTACATCATAGGAACAGGTAATCAAGGCCCCCAAAACGTTCAGGGTGTCCTCCTTGAGTCTGAGAATGTGTATCCCGACCAAGTTCACGCCATAGAAAGGGCTTTCCATGCGCGAACTTTTTCATCGTATGGGCATTCCGAAAGACTGGTGCTTGCTGTTCAATGCGAACATACGCACAATTACCACGTCTGGCCAACCTATGGTTTCTTCGAACTTCTTGATGATGATGGTAAGCCCGTTTGCACTCCTGGTCAACGGGGCGAAATTGTGGGAACCGGCTTTATCAATACGGTGATGCCGTTCATTCGATATCGAACCGGAGATTGGGCTACTTATGTCGGTGGGCGTTGTGAGGCGTGCGGGCGCGAACACGTTGTTCTTAGCGATATTGAGGGAAGGTGGCCACAGGGGGCGCTTATTGCAGCCGACGGTTCGGTAGTGACTATGACCGCGTTAAACGTTCACGATGATACTTTTAACAATGTGCGAGAATATCAGTTTCACCAATCAGTACCCGGAAAGGCGACCTTATGTGTTGTGCCTGTCACTCCCTTTGATGACAAGGAAAAACAGCGGATTGTCATGAATATGAACAAGCGGCTCCAAGGCCAAGTAACACTTGACCTTGAGATACGAACGGAGTTGGTCAAGACAGCACGGGGAAAACAGCCAAGAGTAATCCAGAAGTGTACATTTCCCGTACAACGTCCACAGTTTAAAGTAAATTAATCACAGCAAGTTGATCAGAGAATTCGACGAGAAAAAGGAGTTCCGTTGAACTCAGGCGGCGATATATGAGGATTTCTCTGCAGCGCTATGCAAACACTTGATTGGTATTATCAACGTCTTAGAGCTATGTCTGCGGGTGAGATTGCCTTGCGCGCGGTGGCGTCTCTGCGAGATCGTGCGGACCGGTTGCTCGTTGGTCGGCGGCAACAACTGAGGAAGCCTTTGGCAATCTTGAACGGAGGCGGCAGGGATGAAGGACCGGCTTTTCGCGTGAGCGATATGACTGTTGGGGACGGGGCACGGCTGAAGACAGATGATGAAATTGAAAAGCCGTGGTATGACTCCTTGCTGGCCCGGGCGGAGCAGATCACCGTGCATCGGCTCGATTTCTTCAATCTGAAGGACAAGCATCTTGGCGATCCGATCATCTGGAATCGAGACCACGAACGCGGTCAGGACACACCGATGACCTACTGTGCATTTCTCGATTATCGGGATGTTAAAGAGGCGGGCGACTGCAAGCTTGTCTGGGAACCCAATCGCCATCACCAGCTCGTGGTGCTTGGCCGAGCCTATCGCCTCAGTGGTGATATACGATTTGCCAACGCCGTCGCGGAGCAGTTGGACAGTTGGCTCAAGCAGAATCCTTATGGCGTCGGGATGAACTGGCGCAGCGGCCTTGAACTCGGCGTAAGGCTCATAAACTGGGTATGGGCTTTGGATCTGATCGCAGAATCAGGAGCTATCGACGACCAGCTACGACATCGAATTTTGGACTGCGTGGCGCGTCATATCTGGGAGATTGACAGGAAGTATTCATACGGGTCTTCTGCGGGCAATCATCTGATCGGCGAGGCAGCAGGGGTGTTTGTTGCAGCGAGTTACTTCGCAAATCTGAAGGAAGCTGCGTGTTGGCGGACCAGGAGCCGGGAAATCCTCTGCCGCGAGATACTTAGCCAGACATTTCCCGACGGCGGCACGTTGGAGCAGGCTATCGGGTATCATTTTTTTGCGCTTCAGTTCTTCGTTATTGTTGGTGTCACAGCGCGCGCAACGGGGCAGGATATGCCGGAATCGTACTGGTCGAGACTGGAGAAGATGTTTGAATTTCTTGGCGTCTTGAGCGAGGGAGGGGACAAGCTGCCGATGTTTGGCGACTGCGATGATGGATACGTTCTCGATCTGGGACACGATCCACATAATATCCGGCAATGGTTATCGGTTGGGGCCGCACTGTACCGCCGGGCGGCTTTGAAGGCGTGGGCAGGGGGGGTTGCCGAGCCGGTCGAATGGTTGCCGGGTAAAGCGGGACGCGAGAGTCTTACGGCGATCCCGGAGCCGCAAAGCAAAGTAATCACTTCGAGGGCTTTTGAGGATAGCGGGTACTATCTGGTGCAGTATGGGAAGTCTGATTCGCCGGACCGTATTAGCGTGGTATTTGATTGTGGGCCGTTGGGGAAGGGGACCCTTGCGGGACACGGACATGCGGACGCCTTGAGTTTCACTCTGCGGGTGTTTGGAAGGGACGTATTGGTTGACCCCGGGACGTACGACTACTTCAGCCATCCGAAATGGCGGGAGTATTTCCGCAGTACTCGAGCACATAACACGGTCGTTATTGATGGGCAAGACCAGTCTGAGATGCTGGGCCTTTTTCTTTGGGGCAGGCGGGCAGAGGTGCGCTGTCTTGGCTGGGAGCCCACAGAAGCAGGGGGCAAGGTTGTCGGTGAACATGATGGCTACAGCCATTTGAAGGACCCGCTAACGCATCGGCGCACGCTTGAACTCGATGGGCGGGATTGCAGGCTCATCGTACGTGATGATATAATCGCCTGTGCAAAACACGAAATGCAGGTATTTTTCCATCTGGCTGAGCATTGTGTGGTCAATCGGGCGGGCGAAAACCGTTATGTCATTGATGTCGGACCGGGGACAATTACCATCGAACTGGATCACCGTCTTAAAGTTGAGGAATTCAAAGGCAGCGAGGACCCGATATACGGCTGGGTCAGCCGTGGATACCATCAGAAGCAGACGAGCGCTACCCTGGTTGGTGGCTGTATTTGCGAAGGTAACACATCTCTGGTGTGCAGGATCGATATCGGTGGGCAGAAGCAAGATGCCAAATAGACAAAGGCTAAACGAATGATGAAGAATGATAGCCGAAATCGACGACCGGTCATTGTGGCTGGAGTAGCGGCAAGTTTCCTGATGCTTGTTTTTGGCATTGGGTATCGCGTTCTGGCTGCTCGACTGGCGGCTCCCGTGAACACCACTGCGCTTTCTGCTGAGGAGTTGCAGCGATTACCCCTGCAGTTTGGCAGTTGGACGGGCCAGGAAGTGCCGCTGGACGAGGCTGTAGTGCGCGCCACCGACACGGATGCGTACATCAACCGCAGATATTCACGACATAACAATTTGGAATCTGTCTGTTTGTACATCGCATACGGCGTCAAGCCACGTGACCTGATGCCGCACCGCCCGGAGGTCTGCTACACCGGGTCCGGCTGGACACTAATGGACCGAAGTTCCATGGAGCTGCCCTTGAGTGATGGAATGAAGCTGCCGTGCAGCACATTCCAGTTTTCGCGCGGCGCTCTGAACACGAAGAAAGTCGTGCTCTTGGACTATTACATTGTGGATGGTGTGTATTGCGGCGATGTTTCACTATTACGATCAAAGGCGTGGCGCGGAGCCGGCGCGGTTCGTTATGTAGCCCAGGTGCAGGTGGTCGCCTCCGTCACAACGAATCTGACTGCCGATTCCGCAGCGAGAGTAGTCTCTGCCTTTGCCGCCGAATCAGCTCCGTTGATATGCAGACTGTTCGAGAGCGCCGAAGAGAGCCAGCCCTCGGATGAGGGTCGCTCTGATGTTAATAGTACGCTTGGGGGGACTGGGAGTGGTTGAGAATAATCGTATTCGCCGCGGACATGCCTTGCTGATTGCGGGCGGGCATCATACACAAGAGCACCTGCTCAAACTTGTTTTAGGCGCATTGGTGCTGCTGACTGCGTGGTCGTACTGGCCGACAATTGCAGTCCTTTTCAAGGAATGGCAGAGAGACGCTGATTACTCTGCGGGCCAGCTTGTTCCGCTGGTTGCACTTTATCTGCTTTGGCGTGAGAGAAAGACGCTCGGAGGATGCCCGCTAACGCCGTGCTGGTGGGCAGGTGCAGGCCTGCTCATACTGGCACTGGCGGGGCGGATGTACGGATTGCTGTTTATGTTTGAATCGGCTGAGCGATACTCGCTGGTGCTGACCATAGCGGGCATGGTTCTTATGGTTGCCGGCCGGCAGGTGTTTCGCAGTGTTTCATGGATACTGTTGTTCCTTTTTCTTATGGTCCCTTTTCCCGGGCGCGTTCATAACCTGATCAGCGGACCGTTGCAGCGATTAGCAACAACGGGGTCGGTATTTCTCCTGGAGGCGTTCGGCGTTCGGGTCAGCCAGCAGGGAAACGTCGTGATGCTGGATGAAAATACCACTATGGCGGTAGCAGAGGCCTGCAGCGGCCTGCGAATGCTGATGGCGTTCATTATTGTCGCGGCATTCGTTGCGTACATGGTGAATCGCTCACGCTGGCAGAAAGCAGCCATCCTTCTGTCGAGTATTCCTGTCGCGGTGGTGTGCAATATTGTGCGACTCTTCGTGACGGGGGCGCTAATGCTGCTTGTAAGCACGCAAGCGGGAGAGAAATTCTTCCATGATTTTGCCGGTCTGGCCATGATGCCGGTCGCCGTTCTAATTATGTTCGGCGAGCTATGGCTGATGGATAAACTGACTCTGGCCGAGCCGAACCCGCAACAGGTGCACGCAAGAGCGCAAACCAAATCAGCTACCCCGGCCTGTGCGCAAAGGACAAAGAAACGAAAACATCACGCACAGGGCTGAATAGTTCACCCGGTCAAAACGGCTGCGAAATTGATTATCAGGGGGCGAATCCCCTGATGCAAACCGGGAAGTGCCCCTCCAAAAGGCGCTGACCATTGCTAATTGATGGGTTGTAATATCTTGCTGGCACAGATGTTACAGGCGACACAGTTTTTTCGAGGCAAGTTGTGCAAAAAAATTCAATTTTTCGCAAGATTTTTGTTGACATCGAAGGGGAGTTCTGGGACTCTTAAGACCTTGTAATACGAAGACTTTGTAATATAGAGTTGGGTGTTAATGGAGTTTGTGTGATGGCATGGAAGCTGGGTTGATGACTGATGGGAGAAAAATCATAGCGGGGATTATTGCGGGGTTCCTCATTTCCGCGGCGGCGTATGCCGACATGGCGCCGGTGTCTGCGCCGGATGCCGGTCCCCGGCAGTCATCATACGTCTGCGGCCGGACAGATCTCCAGTACACGAATTTGCCAAACATCACCGGTCTTGATTTATGGTCTGTCGCGTTTTTGCCCAGGCCAAACGCTGATGTCAGACAGAATTCCCCGATACAATACCCGCCGAGCTTGACGGATGGGGCGAGCAGCTTGAGCTTGTGTCTCTATGCCCTGATGGGCCTGGGCTTGGTCAGGTCCGCCCCATGGGTGAAAAAGCTGTCCTTTGGCTTTCTCCCGGAATGGTACCACGATGGTGGTCCTTTCCAGATTGGTCATAGCCATGCCGTGACGGCAAACAATCTCTCCCTCACACCGGCTTGCTGTTTTATTCAGCCGGCCCGCGTGGTGGAGGCTCTCATACCACAATACCGCTTGAGGATGGCTACAGCCCTCTGGCGAAAATCACAATTCACTTCAACTGTGCTCGCACCCCGCGGGCCTCCTAACATGTCATAAGGAAAAATTGTCTCCCCCTATTTTAGGTGCGGGAGCAATTAGTCAGAGCAAGTGTCTTACTCGATCGAACGAAGAAGTTATTAGACTGACATGTTATAGAAGGATAAATCACAATGAAAACAAAATTATTAATTCTAAGTATTGCGGCACTGTGCATCTTCGCTGGACCTGCGAGGGCGGATGTGTGGGCACCTCCGGGAGTTCAACTGCAGACTGTGTTCGACACAAGGACTTTGTCACCCACTGCTGGTGACAGCAGTATAGATGTAACGACAGATTACATACCTGATTTGCTAGATTCATACTGGAGCAATACAGGAGGCGGGTCGGTTGCCACCATCGTTGTTGAGCTCGGAGATTATGAAAATACCAACAAGTTTGGTATATATGACTCCCAAGATGAGATCAACTTCCTGCAGGTCTTTGCCGGAGGCAACGTAGCGGGTCATTCACGTACCATCTTTGTGGGTGATCAAGGCGAAATCTGGTTGGATACCATGTACAACCCCGATTTTACCCTACGCACCCCTGATGCGGATTTCGCTTCGACTGTATTTGGCTTCTATTTGGATTCGACAGACGCTGCCGGTAGCAACGATGGAGTCTGGTACAGTGACACACTTCTGAATAGTGACAATTCCGACCATATGTTCTCCTATCAGGGACAAGGGGATGGCTTCGATATGCCGTCGCCTGTGCCCAATGCAGTCCTTGGATCCAGCTACTACTTTCTGGCCTGGGAAGATCTGAACGGAAACGGTGCTGACTGGAATTATACGGATATGGTCGTGCTGATCGAATCCGTCCAACCCGTTCCCGTTCCTGCAGCCGTTCTGCTTGGGATGCTCGGCTTGAGTTTAGCTGGTTTGAAGTTGCGTAAATTTGCATGAAAGCTTTTTTGTGTAATGGGCGATGGCAATGTGGCTCGTGACAAGACTTGACCTTGCAGGCGAAGCCCCGTCCAAAGGGGCTTCGCCCTGCGGGTGGCCATTCTCGCGGCGTGATGAGCAGTTAACCTATCTTGGTTTTATGGGCAGAGTGATAAAGTCTTTATTGCACTGAACTTACGTTGTGCGCGGTGATTATCAACGAATTGAAGGGTCATAGTTGGCCGAGCGAAGGACGTAATTGCTCGACGGCCAAGGACAGCCTGAGATTGATGTGTGATGTGAATGGATGGATTACGAAGCTTTTAGGGAAGAACATAAGACCAAGTGGAATGGAGGCGAAGAATGATTAAGTGGATATTCGCGACAGTTTTGACATTTTGCATGGTCGGAGTGGGACAAGCCGACATGTTCCCTGCTCAGACGATCGATTTCACCAGCAGCAGCAATCCGTATTGGAATGCCTCCGACGATTCAACGATGGGCAAGTTGATTGAGAATGGCTCCCCCTTCAACTACCAACATGATCTCAACGCTCTGGTGAGTTTGCCTGGGGATGTTATCAACAGTGCGACCTTAGAGTTGTACTTCATAGATGAAGAGACGGATAACAATCCCAATAAAGAGGAATATGTGCAGATTGCTTTTGATGGTAGTGCTTGGACTGCGCTTGGCGAGGTGGATACCGGGGCAAGGACTTACAATGTCACCACTTACATTAACACTGATGGAATCCTAAATGTTAGCGTAGATGTTCTCAATACGGCTACGGGCGTGGGTGTGGTTGAAGAGGTTTACCTGAATTATTCCACACTAAGTGGAGAATATACACCCTACGTCGCTGAGCCGGTTCCCGTTCCGGGCGCCGTCCTGCTTGGCATGCTCGGTTTGTGTGTAGCCGGTGTGAAATTGCGTAAGTATGCATGAAGAGGCCTGTGAGTAGGGACTCTCGTGTAGTCACAGTACAAGACTTGCAGGCGAAGCCCCTTTAGGATTAGGGGGCTTCGCCGGGCAGGTCTTTTTTCTATTTAGCAGCGGATAAAGCGGGGGGACTTTGGGGGGATTTTCGCACATAACCGGCTCGAATTTGCTTTGAGAACCTGGTAAAATCATTTTCAGCCGGAATGAACGACGGTAAAATGTCGATAAGCAGTAAGTCCGTGATATTCCAAAGGAGATTGGCCATGCTTAATTGGAGCAGATGTGCGAGAGTCAATGTAAGAGTGCTCATCATTGTGTTATTGGTCACGGTGGCACTTGTTGCGTCGCTGTTTGCTGCTCGTCGGGTCCGAAGGAGCATTTTGGCGAAGATGGATTTGGCTGCGGGGGAAGCCGCTTTTGAAAAGAAGGACTGGCCGGCTGCGGATAGAAACTTCAGGGAATACCTCAGCAGAAAGCCCGATGATGTCGAAGTCCTCAAGAAGTATGCCAAGGCGCGGCTGTCCATCCGGCCGCTTGAAGCCGAGGCTATCGGCGGAGTAATCGCGGCTTATCGTCGTCTGATGCAATTAGACCCTCTCGACGAGACCGCATACGAGGAGCTCGCTAAGCTTTATACCCTTACAGGCAATTTCCAGGAGCTTGCCTACATCGCCCGAACGCGGCTTGAGCATGACCCGAACGACCTAAAGGCCCCACGGTGGCTTGCTGATGCACTAATACGCATGGACAAACGCCCGGAAGCTCAACAGACACTTGAGAAATTCATAAAGGACCTCGATGCCCTTCCCGACAAGCACGAGGAGTACGTGCGAGCCTGCGGGCAGATGAGCAATATTGCGGGGGCCGACGGCTCCCCTGGGGCAGAAGCCAAGACCCTCGAATGGCTCAATAGAGCTGTCGCATACGACCCGCAATCTGTTGAGGCGCTGGCGAATCGTGCCCGGTTTTACCGCGTGACACCTGGTATTCCCGGCTTAAGCGATGAAAATCGACCGGCACTCGCTCGCAAAGATCTTGAGGCCGCGGACGCGCTTGGCACAGAAGACCCCCGAATTCGCTTCTTCTTGGGTGCAGAGTGGATGGAACACGGTGAGCTTGACCGGGCTGCCGCCGAATTACAGGCTGCTGACGGTCTCCCACAGGAGGCGCTGGAGAAGCACTTCTTCGATATCAAAGACTGGACGGTGGCCAGGTTTATGCTGGCTTCGGAATTAGCGACACGGCGGGGGGCCGCAACGCAAGGCGCGTCTCTGGCCGATGAAACGCTGGCGGCGCTAACAGAGAAAAGACATAGAGTCCAGGTCCTGCCGGCTGCTATCCAGCTTTACGTTGCTGCAGGCAAGGCTCCGGATGCGCGGCGCTATCTGGACGAGTATCTTGACGCCATGCGTGAGATGGAAGGGGCAGCAGAGTCACCGTTCCAGCTTGCTTACCTTCAGGCCCTGGTGGCGAAAGCCGAGGAAAGGCCTTATGCCGTCATCGATGCCCTGCAACCGCTTATTGTGACCGATGCGTCTCGTCCCATACTGTGGCGGCTGCTGGCAGAACGGTGGCGGCTGCTGGCAGAGGCCTTTATCCGAACAGGTCAGACAAGACGGACAGTCGGCGCCCTGACAAGGTATCTTCGCTACTATCCGCAAGACCCGGAAATCACGCTGCAACTGGCAAGAGAGTACTCCAAGCTGGCAGATTGGAACAAGGCATATGAGACCTCGCGCGTCGCGGAGTCTCTGAATCCCACAGACATCATCGGCTGCAAGCTGCTTCGTATCGGGGCGGGCATCTACTTGGCGGGCGAACAAAGACCAAAGATAGATACAGCAAAGCTCGAAGAGTTGTCCGGCGAATTGGCACAATTGCGCCAGGAGAATCCTGATCGAGTTGATATTCGCACGTTGCAGGCCACCATCGCTGTTCACCTTGGGCAGCCAGATAAGGCTGAAAGCGATTTGAAGCTGGCTGTTGAAGAGTGCAAGGAGCCACTAAGGGCTGAGATGCAACTTGCGGGACACTACGCCCGAACAAAACGTATGGCCGAAGCGGTCAGCGTCTGCAAAAGTGCCTGCGAGCGCCATTCCGAAGTGGCTGAGCCCTGGCTCACGCTGGCGGACCTTCATGCGGCAAACGCAGATTATGATTCAGCCCGCAGTTGCCTCAGGCAAGGATTGGATAGGGTCACTGCCGAGGGGGAGAAGCGGTCCATATCGATCAGGCTTGCCATGCTGGAGCTTGTGCAGGAGGGGGATCGAGCCGCGGGGATAAGTATTCTAAATGAGGTGGCAGCGCAAGATAAACAGGAAATCCGCGCTCGCACCCTGCTTTTAGGCATCCGCGAAGTACGGGAGGACCGGGCAAAAGCCGAGAAACTCGTCGCGGAACTGCGAGAGGCCGAGGGGGAAAGCGGGCTGACGTGGCGCCTGCATCAAGCGTCGCTGTGGCTGGCGTCCGATGACTGGCGTTCTAAACAGCAGGATATTGCTGAGTCGCTTCAGTACTGCATTGATTCAGACCCCGAATCGTCGGCACCGGTATTACTCCTGGCGGGCATGTATGAGAGGCTGCAGGACCCCCGACGTCTCGAAGATACCTGCCGGCAAGCGCTTGTCCGGAATCCTTCGGCGGCTGATGTCGCAGATAGATTGCTGAGCCTCCTTGAAAGACAAGGCCGCTTCTCGGATGCCGAGAAGGTTCTACAGCAGGTCAAAGCGGACCCGCGAATTGCGAGCGCCTGGCAGGTCCGAATGGCGATTGGGTCGGGGGACGTATCTCGGGCGGTCGATGAGCTTAAACTCAGAGTATCCAATGACGATCAGGACGCCAGCTCACGAATACAGTTGGCGCGACTTCTCTACGGGCAGACGAAGAATGTTGACGAGGCCTTCAGGTATCTCAAGGAAGCTGAAGCCATCACTCCGGACGCCCGTACGCTGGCAGCGGTCAGAGCGTCAATCCTAAGTGCTGAGGGCAAAACCGAAGAGGCCCAGCGAGTCCTCGACGATTATGTGGCGGATCACAACGACTTCAACGCATATTGGATGCGGGCTGTGTATCTAACTGAGCAAGGCGAGCTTGAACGCGCCGAGGAGGACTACAGGAAGTTGACGACGTTCGCCGAGAGAGGCGCAACAGGTTACGAGCTGTTGAGCAACTTCTATGTCCGCACCGACAAACTCGATAAAGCCGCAGCTACACTTGAAAAGGGTATAGGTGCATATCCTGAAGACCTGGGATTGAAGCGAAGACTGATGAAGACATTGTTTTTGGGGGGGCATCCGGAGGACCGGCAGAAGGCGATAGAAATTCTCTCAACACTTGAGGAACGGTTGCCGCAGGATCCCGAACTGATGAAGCTCCGAGCTCTACAGATACTACAGGAGTCCACGCCAGAGTCGCTTAGGACCGCCAGAGAAAAGTTGGAACGTGTCATCAAACTGGAGCCGACAGCGGTCGATGCTCATCTTGTGCTGATTCGTATGGCGATGCAGGAGGGAGATTACCAGGCCGCCCGCGATTCTGCGATTCGGGCTCTCGGCTCCAATCAAGACAACTCGGCATTGCTGTTGGCCAGGGGCAGGGCTGAGCTTGCAATGGAGAATGCACAGATGGCGGCCGAATTGGCTCATCTGGTTCTTCAGAAGGACCCGAACAATACCGAAGCCCAAGACGTGCTGGTGGCCACGGCGCTGAGCAGCAAGGATCGCGGCCTTCTTAAGGAAGCCCGGGCGCTGATTGAATCTGCGATCATTAGCGATCCCAACAATGAGAAGCTGCTGCTTTCGCGCGCGCGCGTCTTGGTTTCCATGGAACTGCCTCAGACTGCAATTCCAGAGCTGGAGACCTACTGCCAGACTAAGGAAGGAAGCAGCAGCGTTGCCGCAATTGTGACGCTTGCCGATCTGCATCGTCTCAGCGGCGACGTGAAGCAGGCAGAAGAAAAGATCGAGCAGGCAGAGCGGATAGACCCAAATAGTCAGACCGTTGTCCATGCCCGATTTTTATTGCTCGTGTCACAGAAGCGACTCGAGGAGCTTGCCGGAATCAGTTCTGCATATCTTTCAGCCAAAGACCAGAATCCAATGATAGTCTTGACGGCGGCGTCGGTGTTGGCGGCACTGGACTCGATGGAACTCAAGAAAGAGGGATTGAAACTCTATGAGCGTGCTGTCACCCTGTCGCCGACGTCGATAAACGCGCGAATAGGTTGGGCTTCCACCATGTATCAGACGGGAGACGCCGACCGCGCCAAGAAGATATACGAAGAGCTGCTCAAGCAGTACCCAAATAATGTGCAAGTTCTCAACGACCTTGCGTGGATACTTCAAGAGCATGACCATAGTTACACCGCTGCGTTGGACCTGGCGAATAAAGGTTTGAATCTTGCGCCCAATAGTTTGCATCTTCTCGATACGAGAGGCACGATTCTGTCAAATTTGCCGGAGCGGGCTGCCGAGGCGAGGAAGGACTTTGAAAAACTTGTGGAATTATCGCCCCCTGACACGGCACGACGAGCAAAGGCGTTTCTGCAACTGGGCCGCATCTGTGTAAAACTCAATGAACTTGCTCAGGCGAAACAGCACCTGAAGGACGCATTGGAGATTGACCGAAAAATCGACGTGTTCACAACTGACGAACGGTCGGAGATCACGAGAATACTCCAGTGAATCCTTCTGAGGAGAAACCCTATGCCGGTAGTGAAATCCATCACAACGCCAATTATATGGGTGCTCGCCCTGCTGGTAGGAGGGCTGCTGTTGTCTATGCTCTCAAAGAGGAAGTTGCTCCAGAGGGCGGGGTGGTATTCGATCCTGCTGGGCGTATTGGCACTGTTGGCGTTCAGCCTCAATCCAGTCTCTAACCTGCTCGCCTATTCTCTGGAGTGCAGATATGCCCCTGTTTCCGCGGGAGACCTTGGTGCGATTGACGTGCTCGTTGTTCTCGGCTGTGGCGTTCATCCATCAGGCGGGTTGCGTGCAGAGGCCGAATTGGACGGCCCTGGCTACTCTCGCTGGTACAACGGAGTGACAACATTCCGCAGAAGCAATGCGGGCTTGCTCGCGTTCTGCGGTGGTCCCTCATGGAAGGACACCGAGAGCGAAGCAGAATTGATGAAGGCTATGGCGGTGCATATTGGCGTTCCCGCAAACAAGATTCTCATCGAGACACAATCGCGCAATACGAGGGAGAATGCCGCCCTGTTAGCCGAGTTGCTTCCGGCAGGGCAGGGAAGACGGATCGGGCTGGTGACTTCAGCGACGCATATGCTACGGTCAGAGAAGGTATTCAAAAAGCAATTTCCCAATGACGTCATAGTGCCTATCCCCGTGAATTACACGTATGCTCCTTTGCATTGGACGCCGGGGAGCTTTGTCCCCTGTGTCACGGCTCTGCTGCAAAGCACTGTTGCGCTGCATGAATGGATCGGCATTATTTGGTATTCCCTGCGATGAAGAGACGGCCACGTCTATCTCGCCGTTAAGGTCCCTTCGATGCCGGAGAAGGGAGAGTTGCTGCCGGTCTTGTTGGCGCCGTTGTCACTCGTGAAGATTACGCGGGTGGGGAGAATCGTCCGGCTGTTGCCTTCCATCCATTCGGCGCTCTGTCCGAGAATTTGAATCGGGGTCGGTCTTGGGCCGGGCGATTGCGCGAAGCAGGGCGGCTGCAACCCATACGCCGCTGGCAACGACCAACAACGCCGCGATTAAAACAAGAATAAGAATAATTGACTGCATTTTTATGCTCCGGCCTTGATTTTTCCGAAACGGTGTCCTATAAGGTACGCCGCCAAAGCCGCCCCGAGAGCGGGGATAATGGTGACGCGGGTTTTAGTCTCAAAGTCGGGGGTAGATACAGTTGCGATGGCAATAATGGCCACTAACGTTCCAACACCCATAGATAATACCCCGGCGAGCGGCCGGGGATTTTTGAGCCATAGACCGATTATGGCGGCAGGGAGAATCGCCGAGGCCCAGACCGTGTAGCAAATAAGCAGACCGCCTATGATGCTCGGAACGGCGGGGACACAAACGGCGGCGACGGTCGCGATTACAATCGTTGCCCTGCGGCCGACTAATAGCGCCGTCCTGTCCGAGAGCGCAGTAAGCGGTTTGATGATGTCTTCTGTGAACACGACGGCGCCGGCGTTCAGGAGCGAATCAAGACTGGATAAGACAATGGATATCAAAGCAACGAGTAGAAGAGAATAGCCGCCGATGGGCATCAGTGAGCGGACCAGTTCGAGCAAAACATGGTCTTCAGGGGTATCCGACGGGACAATACAGCGGGCCATAATCCCGGTTGCCGTCATAACGGCGAACCAGAGGATGCTGAATATGCCGGCGATGATAAAGCCGTTTTTAGATACCTTGCTTGTTCTGGAGGCAAGGGCGAGATTGGCGTAGGG
>Ga0315288_10001676_pt1 | contig 28688 bp, 26 predicted proteins | sample YL17G11_20_MG_FD_203454 | JGI IMG/M metagenome (GOLD analysis project Ga0315288, IMG submission 203454) | Sediment microbial communities from Yellowstone Lake, YNP, Wyoming, USA - YL17G11_20 | ecosystem: Environmental > Aquatic > Freshwater > Lake > Sediment | place: USA: Wyoming | collected... | reverse complement strand
TGCCGTTCCCTTCCTGATTGCGCTCGCCATCGCCAGCAACATCGGGGCGGCGGCCACGCTCGTCGGCAATCCGCAGGACATGATGATCGCACAGATCGGCGGGCTGGGGTTCGGACGTTACGCGTTATGGTGCTTCGTGCCGGTGCTGTTTGCGCTCGGTTGCGCGTATGCGATCATCCGGCGGCTATCGCGCCACCGCCTGACCTCCAGGGTGGAATCACCGTCCGATCCGACCGCGACCCAACACCTCTTCAACCGGCCGCACACGATCAAGGGATTGGTCATTCTGGCCGTCGTCATCGGACTGTTTTTCTCGCCGCTGCCCAAGGAACTCGTCGCTCTGACGGCCGCCGCCATTCATCTGGCCAGTCCGAAGTTCCGCACGGCCGACCTGCTGGGGCTCGTGGACTGGCCGATCCTGGTCCTGTTCATGGGACTCTTCGTGGTGACTGGCGCATTTCAAACCACCGGCTACGGCGAGCAAGCCGTGCAATGGCTGGCGCGTGGCGGGTTGCATCTGCAATCGCCGCCGACCCTGGCGCTGGTCACGGCAACCCTTTCCAACCTCATCAACAACTCCGCCGCCGTGATGTTGCTGCTCAAGGTGGCGGACGTCGCGCAGCCGCCAGCCGCCTACGTGCTGGCGCTTGCCAACAGCTTCGGCGGCAGCCTGCTCATCGTTGGCAGCGTCTCAAACATCATCGTCGTGCAACAAGCCCGCGAACTGGGAATCGAAATTTCCTTTCGCGACTTCGCCCGCCTGGGCATTCCGGTGACGCTCGCGGCGCTGGCTGGACTGACCGGCTGGGTGTTGCTGATGACTTGAAGGGAAGCATTGACCGGCCAGACTGCCAAACCAACGACGCAAGAGTGATTCACGTCGCAGATTATGTCCGCCCGGGCATTCCATTCCACTTCGAAGAAGCCTGGCCGGGCGTACGACTGACTGGTAAACTCCACAGGTGAAGATGAAACGGACCCTTTGGTCGCGTTGGTGGCTCGACGGGCTCGGCGTGGGCTGCGTGGGCCTCGTGGTTTGGGCTGCCCCTTCCCCGTTTACCGTCTGGCCGGTGGATCCGCTGGAGAAGGTGTTCCGGGACTCGAAGACCCCCGCGACAGCGGCGCAGGTGTTGTCCATTGCCTGCGCCCGCAACGAGTACGAATCTGCGCAACTGGCGGTCACGGCCGCGGAGGACCTGAGGGAGATGACACTCGAGGTGAGCGGGTTGGAAGGCGAGGGCGGGGCGCGCTTGCCGGCGGAGTGTTTCGGATGGCATTTCGTCGGGTTTATCCCCCTGACCAAGAACACCCCGGACACGGTCGCCGCCGAATTGATCCGCCAGGCGCCGTTTGATGCGCCGGATCCGTTGCTTGAGGAGCAGCGCGTCTCGCTCGAAGCGGGCCAGACGCTGCCCGTGTGGATCACCGTGCACGTTCCCCAGGACACTCCGCCCGCTCTCTATCGTGGCCGCGTCACGGTGAAGGCCTCGCGAGGCAATGCCGAGCTGCCGATCGAGTTGCGCGTCTTTTCCTTCACCGTGCCGGACGAACGGCACCTGCTGGTGACCCAGTGGTTCAACTTCCCCGATGTGGGCCGGACGCACGGGGTCAAGCCGGGATCGGAGGAGTATTGGGCGTTGCTGGAGCGATATGCTCGCAACATGGCCGAGCACCGCCAGAATGTGTTCAACGCGCCCTGGGACCAGATCAAAGTGACCAGACAGGCGGACCACAGGCTCTCGTTCGACTACTCGAACTTCGACCGCTACGTCGAAACGTTCTTGCGGGCCGGGGTCAAGAACCGGATAGAGATCCTGCACGTCGGCAACGCCGAACGCGGCTGGGGCACACCGATCGTCCTCAGCACGGTCAACGCGACCGACGCACCGACCGGCAAGACGGTGGTGCTCTCGCCGGAGGAAGGGCTCGCACCCCTGCTCGCCGACCTGCAGAAGCACCTGGCCGCCCGCGGCTGGCTGGAGCCGGCGATGATTCACGTCGCCGACGAACCGGCGCTCAACAACCGCGACTCCTGGCGGCACGCGTCGCAGTTCGTTCACCGGGCCGCACCCGGGTTGCGTCGCATCGACGCCATCGAAGGTACCGGCTTTGAGACGGATCTCGAAGTGCTCGTCCCGAAGCTCAGCCATCTGCGAAACTGGTTCGACGACTTCAAGCGCGCCCAGGGATCGGGACGCGAGCTGTGGTATTATATCTGTTGCCATCCGACGGGCTTTTACCCGAACCGGTTCCTCGACTTCTCGCTGACGAAGGTACGGTTGCTGCACTGGCTGAACTGGCGGTTTGGCGTGAGCGGCTACCTCCACTGGGGCCTCACCTACTGGGGCAAGGAACCGTTCGGCACCCCTTCCCCGGATCTGCCCCCGGGCGATACGCACGTGCTGTATCCCGGGAAAACGGGCCCGCTCAGCTCGATCCGGTGGGAGACGGAGCGCGACAGCCTTGAGGACTACGAGTATCTCTGGTTGCTCACCGAAAGGATGAAAGAGGCCCAGAAACGATTGGGGCCGGCCGCCGCACGATTCGAACCTGCCCGCCGCGCCGACGAGTTCGCCTGCAACCTCGTCCGCGACTTCGACGACTTTACGCACGACCCTGCGGAGTTCCATCGCAAACGGCTCGAACTGGCGCAGGAGATCACAACCGCCCTCGAACCGCCCCTGCTCATGGTGGAGACCAAGCCGATGGACGGGGCGCAACTCGTGCCTGGCCCGATCAGCGTGGAGGTGTTCGGCGCTGTCGAGAAAGGCGCGACCGTGAAGGTGAACAACCGCGCCGTTGACGTCGCCGACGATGGGTCGTTCGCCTGCACCGAATCGCTGGGCCGCGGGAACACTGCGATCACGGTGGAGGCGTCGCACGACGGCAAGAAGGTGGCGATTCGCCGGTTCAAACTCCGGGAGGAGTAGCGGTGGCGGGCGAGAGTTGAGAGTTGACGGCTGAACGCGGCGGAACCGCCGGTAAATCAATGCCTTCAGAAGCCCACGGTTCCAATTTCTTGACCCTACGGCCATAATGAACACCTCATTGATCATCCTTACGGGGTCGCTCCTGGCAACGGCCCCGGTCGGTCTCGGCGCGCAAGTGCGCACGTTCTACGTGGACTCCGCGTGTGGTGATGATGCGCAGGACGGGCTCAAGCCGTACACCGCATGGCGGTCGCTCGCCAAGGTGAATCGCGCGCCCCTTGCGCCGGGCGACCGGGTGCTTTTCCGGCGCAGCCAGTCTTGGCGCGGACAACTCGTTCGCCAGAGCGGAGCTGCCGGGGCAGTCATCACCTACGGTGCCTATGGCGAGGGCGACAAACCCGTCCTGCTTGGATCCGTGGCCGCGGATCGCGCGGCAGACTGGCAACCCGCCGGCGCCGGCCTTTGGGCGACCATGCCGTTGCGTTTTGAGCCGGTCAGTGTGCACGCGGACTCGCAGCAGGGGCGTTGGACGATTCACCAGGAAGCAGGTGCGTCCTGCACCTTGACTTCGGATCGGGACGGCACGGATGGCACAACCGTGCTCCGTTTGACGTGCCGCAGCCCTGGCACGCGGGCCAATCACATCCAACTGTCCGTCCCGGGACTGACAACCCGGGAAGGCGAGTATTACCTCTTCACCTTCCAGGCCCGGGCCACGCTGCCGTTCACCCCCGCCTCGGTTGCCTTGATGAAAAACGGTCCTCCGTGGACTGCCTACGCCGCTCCGGAAACCGCACTCCCCGCCATCGGCACGAACTGGGCCAGCCATACCATTCGGTTCTTCGCGCATCAAAGCGCCACGGATGTTCGGCTTACAGTGTTCCTCGGAGGCGCGCTGCCGGCCGACACCACCTTGCTTGTGCGCCCGGAGCGGTTGACCAAGGCGTGGTGCAACCAGGCCATCCCGCTTTCGGCGGACGTGGGCAATGTCATTTTCGACCACGGCAAAACCACCGGCGTCAAGAAGTGGACCGAAGGGGAGCTGCGCCGCGACGGCGACTACTTCTACGACGCCCTTTCGTGGCAGGTGAAACTCCGCTCGGAACAGCACCCCGCCACGCGCCACCAAAGCATCGAGCTGGCCCTGCGCAAACACATCATTGACCAAGGTGGGCGCGGATACGTGACCTATGAGAACCTCGACCTGCGCTACGGCGCGGCCCACGGCATTGGTGGCGGAAACACCCATCACATCACGGTCCGGGCCTGCGACCTTTCCTACATCGGCGGCGGCCATCAACTCACTCGGCCCGAGGGCACGCCGGTCCGTTTCGGCAACGGGATTGAGTTCTGGTCCAGCGCGCGCGACTGCCTCGTGGAGGACTGCCGCCTTTGGGAAATCTACGACGCAGCGCTCACGAACCAGGGCGACGGGACGAACGTCCAGGAGAATATCACCTATCGCCGCAACGTGATTTGGAACAGCGAATACTCCTTCGAGTATTGGAACCGCGGCCCGGCCAGTCTCACGCGCAACATCGTCTTCGAGCACAACACCTGTGCCGATGCGGGGTACGGCTGGGGCCATCGCCAGCGTCCTGATCCCAACGGGCGCCACCTCATGTTCTACGACAACGGCGCCGTGACAACGAATGTGGTCATCCGCTACAACGTCTTCTGCCACGCGGCAGACAGCCTATTGCGCCTGCACGGTCGCGATTGGACCGTCGCGCTCACCATGGACTACAACTGCTGGTTCCAGTCGCGCGGGGCGGTGCTGCTTTGGGACCGGGAGACAGTCGGTGCGGATGCCTTCGCCGTTTTCATGCACCCGCGCGGGTTGGATATTCACTCCAAACTAGCCGATCCGAAGTTCGTGGACGCCGCGCGGCGCGACTACCGCCTGGCCCCGGACAGTCCCGCCCGCGCGTTGGCCGGCCAGGGCAAATCGGCGGGAGCGCTACCTGACGGATCACTCAAACAAACTCCCGGAAAGCCAACCCCGCTGTGAAACCCGTCTCGCGTGGTTCCACAAGAAACTGGTCGAGGCGTTCGGCGAGACCATCTTCGACGTGATCGAGACCGCCTCGGCCAGGCTGGAGCAGGTGGATGGGATCGGCCCCAAGCGCCGGAAGCGGATCCGCGCATCAGATGCAGGCCAGCCCGGGAATCTGGTTCGCCCTCCCGGTGTGGGGTCCCCTTACTAGCGGTACAACGCGAAACCGACCCGGAAGGCATCGCTGCGCTGGTTGTAGAGCAGCAGGCTCTCACCGTAGCCGGTGAAGTACTGTGCCTGCAGGTACAGACTGAAGCTGCCAGACAGCAGGTGCATCATCGGGTACGTCAGGTCGAACTGCAGGCTGCCGTGATCGGCATCGTCGCCCAGCCGTCCGCTGGCGCCGAGTTGGAGGCCGCGCGCCCAGCCCACAGTCGCCCGGAGGTCCGCGTATCCGCGGTAGTCTTTCAACTCGGGATTATCGCTGAGGTCGCCCACGTAGATCCAGACCCGCGGCGCAAGCGTCGCCTGCAGGCTGTCTTTGCGGCCCAGGATCAGCGTGGGCCGCAGATAGGCGATGTTCAAGCTCCGGGAGTCGGCGTCGGCCTTCCCGTTCGACTCGTGCTGGAAGCCGGCCTGCAGATCAAGCCGGAACCAGTTCGCCCAGCGCCCGCGGTCCACGCGCTGCCAGAGATACAACAGCTCCGGCTTGTAACTGCTGTCGAAAAACGGCGCCGACGGCGCGTTCCAGTCCCACAACGACGTCTGGGTATAGGCGACGTTTAGTCCCTCAAGCGGCGGCACCTTTCGGGCGAGCGAGCCCTCATGGTTCAGAAGCTGGTAGCGCAGGCTGATTTGGAACTTGGCGTTGGGCGAGTCGGGCCCGGCGATGAAGTAAAACGGTTCGTAGCCGAAGAAATGCTGCTTGAAGAAGCGCATGGGACCCGACTCGGCGACCTCGGGCTCGGCTTCCTGCAGCCATCGGGCGAGGCCGGATTTCCCGGCGGCTGACGGCTTCGCCTGGGCGCCAGGCTCCGCACGATTCGCGTCGAGGGCTGGACAAAACAGCGTCGCCGAACCACGCAGCGACTCCGGGATTGCCAGGACGTACTCCCGGCGGACAAAGCCGCCGGGCGGAATGGTCACGTTGCCGGCGTCACCCGGGTCGCGCAACTCGAGCGATACGGTCGCGGCGGGTTCACCGGCGACGAGCCGCCCAACCAAGGTTCTTGGAAACGAGCGCGACATTTCGCGGCCCGAGCCGTTGAGATAATGGAGCCACACGCTCGCGCGGCTGCCCGCGGCGACCGGTTCGGCAGGCCCGACCAACACGGCATCGACCTCACTGCCGCGAGCCGCCGCGATCCACAGCGGAAGCGCCATCAGCAGGACACTGGTTTTCCACAAAATGGAAATGACCTGCGCACCATTCATGCGCGGGAGTGTGGGGGGGGACGGCCCGGCGCTCAAACTAAATCACCGGAGACCAAGCCTCCGTCGGGGGGTGGGTAGCAAAAACCCCGTAATCTTCCGAAATCGTTGATTCTTCAATCTCGTCGGCCAAAGTTGGTTTCGTCATGCTCAAGGTCATTTTGGCGCTTCTCCGCTTGCTACTCTCCGGCTTCCAATCCCAGTCCGGGCTCGTGCTTGAAAATGTGGCGCTCCGACATCAACTCGCAGTGCTCAAACGGCAGGCGCCCAAACCCAGACTCCGTCCCGCCGACCGACTGCTTTGGGTTGGCCTGTTGCGCTTCTGGCCAGACTGGCAACAGGCCCTGCTCCTCGTCCAACCCCAAACCGTCATCGCTTGGCATCGCCTGGGCTTTCGCCTCTTCTGGCGCTGGAAATCCCGGGCCCGCGGGGGAAGACCCTCCGTCGACGCCGACCTCGTCGCGCTGATTCGGCAGATCTGGCAGCCCAATCCCACTTGGGGCAGTCTACGAATCCAAGCCGAACTGGCCAAACTGGGCATTCGAATCTCGGATTCAACCGTCCGCCAGTACCGGCCTAAACGTCACCGTTCGGCTTCAGTTCAGACCTGGAAGACCTTCCTTCACAACCACGCAAAAGAGCTGGTAGCGACCGATTTCTTCACCGTCCCGACGGCCACCTTTCGGGTGCTCTACGTCTTCTTGGTCCTGGCCCATGAACGGCGCAGGGTCCTTCATTTCAACATCACGCAGGCTCCCTCGGCTCTCTGGACCGCCCAGCAAGTGGTCGAAGCCTCCCCTTTTACCACCCCACCGCGCTCTCTGCTCCGGGATCGGGATGGCATCTATGGCGCGGATTTCGTGCGCCGAGTCGAGGGCTTTGGCTTGGAACAAAAGCTCATTGCGCCGCGCTCCCCTTGGCAGAATCCAGTGGTCGAACGCTTGATCGGCTCCCTCCGCCGGGAATGCTCGGACCACGTCATCCTTTTCAACGAGGAACATCTGCGCCGCATGCTCACGGACTACCTGACCTATTATCATCGTCATCGCACGCACAGGTCTCTGGAACAGGATTGTCCGGAACCGCGTGCGGTTGAACCGCCCGACCAGGGCACAATCATCGAACTGCCCTTGGTTTGCGGACTCCACCACCGCTCCGCACGTCAGGCGGCAGCCCGAGCCAGGATTTCCCTACCCTGGCTCCGGATCGCCATGGCGCGCCCCGGCCTGCCGCGCATGCATCCACCCATCGGTACACCAACCCTCGCAGGCGCACGCTCCAGTTTTGATCTCGCTCCCAACCGACACTCGGTTTCTGCCCGTCTTGCAGATTGTTCGTTCGACGCACGAGTTTGGGCCCGCGATGGAGTTTTCGCTACCCACAGGTGCCCCGCATGCTTCAGGACGTGGCGGAAGGAAGGAACGGAGTTGTGTCATCCGCTGATGTGGTCCTTGGCCGCAGTGCGCTTCTGTCCGATACACGGCGAAGCCCTGCATGACACTTGCAGGGCATGCGGGAAGCATCATTGGCCACTCCAGGGCCGCGCCAAAGCTGGGTACTGCCCGCACTGCCGTGCGTGGCTCGGCGCACTGATGAATCCGCCAGACAGTAGAGCGGGTCCGAGCAGCCCTACGCAGTCCCCCTGGGATGTTTTCGCGGCTGAGGAGTCGGCCAGGTTCGTCGGGTGGCTACGGTCCGCCAAGTCCCAAGAACTGGTCTCGCATTTCAGCAAGAACATCGGTCTGCTCGTCGAACAGCCGAACGGGAGAAGCTCCGCAGAACGTGAGCACGCCGTCTCCGCTCATCGTAGGACGCTGAGTGAATGGATAGCGGGCACCCAGCGACCGTCTCTGTACTCATTGTTGCTGCTATCGGACGCTCTCCGTCTTGGCGTGCACCAACTCCTCTTTGAGGATATACGTGAACTGGGGGCAAGTCTGTCAACCGACCTTGGCTGTCGACTCCAAAGCGCGAGGTCCACGCCCAGAACAGAAGGCACGATCTTTCTCGAGTAGAGCAAAGGCTGCGAGCCGCCCTTGAGCCGACCTGCCCGCCACGTTCGGTTGCCTCGATCAGCAGGGAGACCGGATGCCACCAGAGCTACATGGCCCGGAAGCTTCCAGAACTCGCCAAAGCCGTGTCGCTCCGCTACCGCCAACACGCGGCGATGCAGAAGGCGGAGCGCATCCATTACCTGCGGACTGTCGTACGCATCACTGTCGAGGGCCTCCATGAGATGGGCGTCTTTCCGGGCAAGCGGATCGTAGAACGTTTGTTGCCCAAGGGTATGTCGTTACGGGACAGAGCCGCGCAAGAGGAGCGTGTGGAGACGATGCACCGGCTCCGTCTGCTGTGAACGGAGTGGAGGAGCGCAGACCGGATCGCTAAGTCTCGTGCCTCTGGCACGCCTGCGCCGTGCTGGCGCTATTCGAAGGGTTCCACCTCAGAATTGGATCCTTTGTTGGCCGGTGGAAATTCGAACCCTAACGCTGCCGGTGTGGCCACATTGGGGTGGAAAGAACACTCTCTTCCATCCCGGCAGAGGATGGGGTGGCTGACGGGATTTGAACCCGCGACAACCAGATCCACAATCTGGGGCTCTAACCAGGCTGAGCTACAGCCACCACCCGGGTCGCAAGCTAAGTCCCCTGCCGGGGACCGTCAAGCCCGCGTTGCCCGCGCCGCGACTCCGTGAGAATGTCCCCTTGGGAACTCGATAAAGGTGTTCCCCTGTGGGGCTGCCGACGTGCGCTGGCTTCAGTCCGCACCTCAGCCCAAACCGGGATCACTTGTAGATGTCCACCAGGAACAGCACTGCTTCGTTCCGACCGGTGTTGACGATGGCGTGCGGCCCGTCCGCGCGGTAGTTCGCGGAATCCCCCCGATGCAGCGTCTCCTGATCGCTGCCCGACTCGACCCGCACCTGCCCCTCCTGCACGGTCAGGAACTCGCGCGTGCCTTCGAAATGAGGAGCGCTGCGCAATGCGCCCCCGGTTTTCAGCCGCACCTCGTAGAATTCCACATCCTTTTCCAAGTTCAGGGGAGACAGGGTCCGAATGGTACAATCGGCATCGGAACGGTAGTGATAGGCGCCGTCGTCGCGACGAATAACGGTGACGGATGAGGTGGCGCCCGGCATCTGGAGGAGCTCGCCGAGGGCCATGCCAAAGGCCCGGGCAATGCGCAGCGTCACCGCCAAGGTGGGGTTGGCCTGCTCACGTTCGATCTGGCTGAGCATGGAACGGCTCACGCCGCTGGCGTTGGCTAGGGCCTCGAGGGACCAACCGCGTTCGGTGCGCAGGCGCTTGACCCGGGTCCCGAGATGGCGGCTCAGCGCACTGGACGAGTCAGAGGCCGGCGCCGGGAGCGGGGAGGCGCCCTTCCGCCGGAGGGAGCGTGCGGTGTTCATTATATTGGAAAAATGTCTTGCATATCGGAACGATGCTTCCAGTATATCGAACGTTGACTCCGGGATGATGGAGAGCGTAGCGGGGTTCTGCAACACAATTTCAGTCGCCGCCCAACCGCAAGACGAACATGAAAGCCCTGGTCAAGAAACTCTCCCACCCCGGCCTTTGGCTCGAAGACGTGCCCGAGCCCAAGGCCGGCATCAACGACGTCCTCATCCGGGTCCAGACGACCGGCATCTGCGGCACGGACCTGCATATCTACAACTGGGATGCCTGGGCGCAGAAGACCATCCCGGTGCCGATGCTGGTGGGGCACGAGTTCGTCGGGGAGATCCTCGAGGTCGGCTCGAACGTGGCCGACTTCCTTCCAGGCGACGTGGTCAGCGCCGAGGGTCACGTGGTGTGTGGCCGCTGCCGCAACTGCCTGGCGGGCCGCCGTCACCTGTGCAAGGACACCCAGGGCATCGGCGTGAACCGGGCGGGCGCGTTCGCCGAGTTCATCTCGGTGCCGATGACGAACGTGTGGCATCACAAGAATGGGATTGACCGGGACGTGGCCGCCATCTTCGACCCGTTTGGCAACGCCGTCCACACGGCGCTGTCCTTTGACGTGCTGGGCGAGGACGTGCTCATCACCGGGGCGGGGCCGATCGGCATCATGGCCGCGGCCATCGTCAAACACGCCGGTGCGCGCTTTGTCGTCATCACCGACCGGAACGAGTACCGCCTGGAACTGGCGAGGCGCATGGGCGCCACCGTCGCGCTGAACGTCCAGAGCGGCCATTTGCGCGACGTGCAACGGCAACTCGGCATGAAAGAGGGCTTCGACGTCGGCCTGGAGATGTCGGGCAGCCCGGCGGCTTTCCGCGACCTGATCACCAACATGTGCCACGGGGGGAAGATCGCCATGCTCGGCATCCCGTCCGAGTCGATTGCGATCGACTGGAACGCGGTCGTCTTCAATATGCTGACGATTAAAGGCATCTATGGACGTGAGATGTATGAGACCTGGTACAAGATGACGGTCATGCTCGAGAGCGGCCTGGACATCCGGCCGGTGATCACCCACCGGTTTCACCACACCGAGTTCGAGCGTGGATTCGAAGTGATGCTCAGCGGTCAGTCTGGCAAGGTGGTCCTGGATTGGACCTGAACCGAGCACTCGGCGCATGTCGGCCGTGCTGGGCTGTGCAGCGGATGCCTGGGCATCGGGAGGCAATTCCCACGAGGACAAGAAAGACACGCCATGATCGCTAATGACTTTCAGGACCGTCTGTCCAAGGAACTCGAGCTCATTCGCGCCGCCGGCACCTACAAGCGCGAGCGGGTGATCATCACACCCCAAGGCACAACCATTCGCGTGGCGGAGGGCAAACCGGTGCTTAATCTGTGCGCGAACAACTACCTCGGCTTGGCGCAGCACCCGACGGTCCTCGCAGCGGCCAAGGCGGCCCTCGACCGATGGGGCTACGGCCTGGCGAGCGTGCGTTTCATCTGCGGCACCCAGGACGCCCACAAGCAGCTCGAGGCGAAGCTCAGCGAGTTCCTCGGCACCGAAGACACGATCCTCTACTCGTCCTGTTTCGACGCCAACGGCGGCTTGTTCGAAACCCTCCTCGGGCCGGAGGACGCGGTCCTCTCCGATGAGTTGAACCACGCCAGCATCATTGACGGCGTCCGCCTCTGCAAAGCGCAGCGGTACCGCTACCGGAACAACGACATGGCGGACCTGGAAGCGAAGCTGAAGGAGGCTGCTGGCGCGCGCTTCCGCATGATCGCCACCGACGGCGTCTTTTCGATGGACGGTTTCATCGCCAACCTGCCGGCGATCTGCGATCTCGCGGAGAGGCACGAGGCCTTGGTGATGGTGGACGACTCGCATGCCGTCGGGTTCGTGGGGCGCACCGGGCGTGGCACTCCCGAGCATCACGGTGTCATGGGACGCGTGGACATCCTCACCGGCACCATGGGCAAAGCGCTCGGCGGCGCCAGCGGAGGTTACGTCAGCGGACGTAAGGACATCATCAGCCTCCTCCGCCAGCGCTCCCGGCCTTACCTGTTCTCGAACACGCTCTGCCCGTCTATCGCGGGGGCCTCGCTCAAGGTGTTGGAGTTGCTCACCGGGTCCACGGCGCTGCGCGATCAACTCGAAACCAACACCCGGTTCTTCCGCGAAGGCATGGCCAAGCTCGGTTTCACCGTCCTGCCGGGGACGCATCCGATCTGCCCCGTGATGCTGGGCGACGCGGCGTTGGCCACGCGCTTCGCCGATGCGATGCTGGAACGGGGAGTGTACGTCGTCGGGTTCAGCTATCCGGTCGTGCCCAAGGACAAAGCCCGCATTCGTTGCCAGCTTTCCGCCGCCCACACTCCAGCGGACCTGGAACTGGCGCTCGATGCGTTTGGCCGGACCCGCCGGACGCTCGGGCTATGATTCGCTTGCGGCCGGCTCCAGCGTAGAGTCCCGGTCACTCGGAGATTCCTGCTGGCGCAGACGCTGGAAAAGCTCGCCGCCGCGGGCAAGGCGCCGGTGCATGTGGTGCATTTCACGCAGGCCGAAGCGGCGCAGAGCTCCCAGGATGTCACGAGCATCAACGGCAGGCAATGCGCCGATAATGCTGCTGTGGGGAAAACAACTTCCCTCGACGCTCAGTGAGAATGCCGGCGCGCCGGACAGATCGGGAAAGAGGACCAAACCAACCCTCCGCCAGAGCAGAACCTTCAGGCTCCAATCTGCTGGCCTTGGCGCGTTCGGGGTGTAAGCTCCGACACAGAAAAACGTATGGATCTGAAAGACCTGTCTCAGAAGATTGAGAACGAGTTGACGAAGCTCTTCGAGGAACTCCGCTCCGGGATTTCCGCGAGGGAAGACTCGCGCGCTTTTGGCGCGATGATTGAGCACAGGATCGAGCAGAACTGGGAAGCCATCTGTTCGCGGTGCGGTTTCGTGCCAGTTGACCTGCCGGGCCGGAGAACGATTTTCGATTTTGGTTTCAAGATTGAGGAACGGATTGTCGGCATCGACGTCAAGACCAAGGACCTCGATACGACCAAGTATTCCGATGGCGGCATCTGTGCCGTTGGAAATCTCCTGAAGTTTCTCGCGAACGACCGGGGCCAGTTCATCATCGCCGAGTTCGGGCACAACGAGTCTTCAGCTGATTCGGGAGCGCGGGACCTTGAGTATATCTGCGTCGCCCCATTCACCAGTCTTCCCACGAACGCCTACCGGATCGAGAACCTTGGCACGGGCTAGGTCCGCCTCAACTACACGATCAACCAGGTGTGGGAAGAGATTGAGTGGGATCGCGACATCAATCGGTTCTACGACTTCTTCACCGACCTCGCGATCCAGCACTACCAGCGCGTGGGCCGCGACGCGCAACTACGACTTCAGGCGATTCAAGCCTTCCGACAAGGCGGGTATGCCCACTTCCAATTCACACGCTAGCCCCGTCGGCGCCGTCTTCACTCCTCTCCGCTGGGCCAAGTGGCTCGTTCGTGAGTTCGGGTTGGTTCCGAGGTGGGCGCAAGGCGCGACAATCTGCGATCCGACGGCCGGCGAAGGCGTGTTCATCCATGCGCTCATGGATGTGGCTGCGGAAATGGACATCCTCGTTGACGACCGGATGCTCTCCCGCCTGTTTGTGATTGAGCGTGAAGGCAGGTTCCTCGAAGCTTTCCATTCGTCCTTCCGGTTGAAATACAGCCGCGAGTTCCCGCGAAAGAACAGCCTGTGTGCCGACGTGGTCCTGCAAAACCCCGGCCTTAAGTTTGACGTGTTGCTCGGGAATCCGCCGTGGGCCAACTTCAATGACCTGCCTGCTCCCTACAAAGAAGCCCTCAAGAGCGCGTTCCTCGAATTCGGACTGGTGGAAGATCCCCGGTCCTTGCTGCTGGGGCGGGCGCGGGTGGATTTGTCCGCCTTGGTGGTTTCGGTCGTCCTCAACCTGAACCTCGCTCCGCACGGCGAGGCTGCTTTCTTCCTCCCGCTCTCCCTCTTCCTGAACGACGGGGCGCACTCTGGCTTCCGGCGATACTCGCTCAAGGACTCGACCTTCCAGATCGCGGAACTTTGGGACTTCAGAGAGACGAGCATCTTCCCGGAAATCGCGACTCGCTTCGGCGTGGCCCGCTTCCAGCGCGACGCCCGAACCCAATTCCCGATTCCGTACCGCACCGAGACCAAAAGCGGATGGGTTTCACGAATGGCGGCTCCGGTCGGTGAACCTTCAGCTCCGTTGTCCGTTTTCGATTCGCGGACGGAGTATGAGGAACTGGCCCGCCCCGCCGCCATCGAGGTGCATGAGAACCAGAAACCGCGCCAGGGCGTGAACACCGGCGGCGCAAACCGGGTCTTCATGTTCGACTCCGTGCCCGACGGCCTGCCCGACGAATTCCTCTTTCCGCTCATCACCACCGATTGCTTCCGCAACGGCGACACCCCGCCGCGGCGATACGTCCTCCTGCCCTACGACACCAACACCGGCAAGCCGCTAACCGAAGAATACGCCGACAACTCCGTCCGTTGCATCCAGTGTTGGAACAAGCCAACCCACTCCGAGCCTCGCCAAGTCCGACTTTATGGCGGCAGAGGAGATCAAGGGAATCCTGCAAGGTCGGGACAAAACTGAGCAGGAGCGAATAGTACGCTGGGTAACCGAGAGCCTCGGCTTGGCTGCGGTGACTGCCGTTGCCAGCGCGCACCCAGCGCCGACACCGGCACTGTCCTTGGTGTATCCCGGACAGCCCGCTTCTCCAACGCCGGCAGGTGCCAAGAACATCAAGTCGTTTGTTGGAGAAAGGAAGCCGAAGAGCGATATGCAGTTTGCCGCTGTCGCTGCCTACTATCATCGATTTGAGGCACCAGATCGGAGAGATACAGTTACTGCTGACGACTTGCAGGAGGCGTCTCGTCTTGCCCGTGGCTACGGATTCAAGAGACCTTTGGTGACGCTAAACAACGCAGTCAGGCAAGGGTATTTTGATCGTGCAGGCCGGGGAGAGTTCAAGCTGAACGCGGTTGGCGAGAATCTGGTAGCGATGGCGCTTCCGGGCACGGGCGGAGATCTGACCGGGAATACCACGCGCCGCCCGGGGCGAAAGCAGGCAAGAAAACGTCGGAAGATGCGAAGCAAGAAAACGCATGCATCCTGACGTATGAACGATGCATTCGCGGAGATCGGCGCCTCAATTGCCGAGGTCACGAAGGCACGCCAATCGGTCGCCAGAAAGAAGTCCAAGCAGGTTTTCTCGGCTGACGAAATCGATCGGCTAAAGGCCGTTGCCTACGCGTGGTTCCGGACGCACCGGGCGTGCGTGCTGGCCCACCCATCGCAGCCAGATCTTCAAGGAGTGGATGCTGCCTACCAAACCGTCATGGAGGCAACAGGGCGGCACGCTGCAAGGAGGACCTACACGCAGGCTCTTCTCCAGGCTAAGCGTTCTCTGGTGGAAGTTCGGAGCTTCGTCGCCGCGACGCCTGTGGCTCTCTCCCCACCAATCAGTGCGCCCGCTCCCGTGGCGAGCTCTGACGCACCGCCAAGTTTTGCCCCCTTGGCCGCCGATCCGACAATGCAGACGATATTGACGCGCCGCTGGGGCGAGGTCCAGCAATGCATCGGATCACAGGCCCACCTGGCAGCCACGGTGATGATGGGTGGTCTGCTTGAATCACTTCTCCTCGCTCGAATCAACTCGAGTCCGAACCAAACCGCCGTTTTCACGGCGACCAATGCCCCACGTGACAGGGCTGGGCGGACGCTGCCGTTGGCCGACTGGAAGCTGGTCAAGATGGTTGAGGTCGCTCACGAACTTGGGTGGATTTCGAAATCAGCAAAGGACGTTGGGAACGTACTCCGAGATTTCCGCAACTATATCCATCCACACAAGGAATACACCGATGGCGTGGCGATCTCCGGAGATGACGCTTGCATGTTTTGGGAAGTCACAAAGGCGATCAGTCGCCAAGTGCTCAAGTCCGTGGCGCAGCCCCCTTGATTGCGCAGCCGGTGCTCATCGAGTCCCTGTGACTGCGGTGCAGCCGTCACGACGGCTTTACCCGGTTCGTCCTTCTCAGTTTCCACACCCGCGAGTAGATTCCCACCCTGTGGCCACAACGCTGTACGATCTTCTGCCGCGCGATGAGAACATCAGCAGCGATAACTTGCTGGGGAAGTTCTTGGAATACGTTGAGAGTCGGCGGCTCACACTTTACCCGGCGCAGGAGGAAGCGGTGCTGGAGTTGTTCGAGGAGAAGAACGTCGTTCTGAATACCCCCACCGGGTCGGGCAAATCGCTGGTGGCGCAGGCGCTGCACTTCGCGTCGCTGGCGCGGGGGCGGCGGTCGGTCTATACGTGCCCGATCAAGGCGCTGGTGAACGAGAAGTGGCTGGCGCTGTGCCGCGAGTTCGGCCCGGACAACGTCGGCCTCAGCACCGGCGACGCCTCGGTGAATCGCAACGCCCCGATCCTCTGCTGCACCGCCGAGATTCTGGCCAAGATCGCCCTGCGCGACGGCGAACGGGCCAAAGTGGACGACGTGATCATGGACGAGTTTCATGGGTATGCCGACCGCGACCGCGGCGTGGCGTGGCAGGTGCCACTGCTCACGTTGCCGCAAGCGCGGTTCCTCCTCATGTCGGCGACACGCGTGCCGACGCCGAACTCCCAAAGTCAACTCCGCAACTTCACGCGCGGTTTCTTCGCAGCCGCCTTTGAAGCCTTTCCAGATCCATTTCCACCACCGTCGTATTCCTCGAAAAACGCCATCTGGCCCGCAACCGCCGGTGCTTTGAAAGCTGCCCCAACGGGGTACGTGGTGGTGCGTTCGACGCCGGGCCACTGAGCCAATCCCAGCGTCGGTTGTGCGGCAAGGACGGCCTTGATCTCGTCACCCACATCGAGCCTCCGCACCTTGAGTCGCTTCTCCGCGATCTGCGTGTATTCCTCTGAATGGTCGCAGATGACGCCACAACGGCCCATGCTCCGCACGGCTTCGGCGGTTGTCCCGGAGCCGCTCATCGGATCCAGCACGAGGTCGCCTTCCTTGGTGGTCATCATCAGGAGCCGCTGGATGACTTTGACTGGCTTCTGCGAGGGATGGCCCGTCTGTTCATTCCTGCCCACGAAGCCCACGAGCAACGAGTCCTCGATGACGCTAGTCGGACCGGGCATGTAGCGAAGTTTGCCTTCCGCCAGCTTCCCCAGTTGGACTTCGTTCAAGAAGTGCTCCACGTAGAGCTTGGCGCCAGGATGCGAGAGGTGCAGGCACGTCATTTGCGCCGACCGCCAACCGCGAATGACCGACGGGTTGTTCTTGAAGTACCACGTCAACCAAGCCACAAGCGTGAGAGGAGGTGGAATCCGCTCAACAAATGGAGCGATGATTTCCGGAAAACCCCACAGGTAAATGTGCTGTGACGCCTCTTTGGCCCGCTCCAGGATCCCCAAAACATAAGGAATGTAGTCGTCGCGGACCCCACCGACGCCCTTGTTGTACCACGGATCGAGCATCGTCGTGGAAAACGGCGCGCAGAGGAGCTTGGCCAGCTTCAGGGTGTCATGCACGTCCGCGGGAGGAAGAATTGCGACGCCGTCGCGGGAGAGAGCGTCCACAATGGCTTCCTGCACGGTCACGAGGGCCTGTTGAATCGGCTTGATGCTGCGGTTCGTCATCGCTGCGAGGAGTTCTAGCCGGTTTGGGCCAGACTGTAACCAAAATACTTTAGCAGGAAGTCGAGCGCCGCCTTTTTGTCCTTCTCGGTGGCCGCTTGGAGGATGGCGGTGATGTTCAGCTTCCCGGTCTGGTTGTCCCAATAGTTCTTTTTCATCTCTTGGTGGCGACCGCAGAGCACGCGCCACTGGCTTGGGTCAGCCGGGTCCGTGTCCGGCTTCACGGAGTGTGGGCTTTTGTGGTCGGGTGTGAGCTTCACCTTCCCGCCACCGACCGGATCCGTTTCTCCTTCCTTCAACCCGCAGAGTTGTCCATCCTCGTCCCACTCGCAAGCGTGGTGCGCGTGCCGCAGCACGGCGTCCCAACATTCCTTCGCAGGCCTGACGCGCTTCGCCGCAACCAGTCTCTTCTCCTTTGTCGGCATCATGTACTCCTCGACCGCCAACCTCGCGTCGTCGCGCCAGGACAGGATGGTGTAGCCGGAGTCGGTGCGGAGTTCGGACAGGCGCTGATGCCAATTCTCCGGTTGTCTTCCGGTCGTCGGGTCTGTGGCGACCCTGATAATCATCTCCCGCTTCATCACCTTGCCAATATTGTCGAGGAACAACGCTTCACTGCGCTTGCGGACGGTGGGTTGGTTGTACTGGCCTTTGACCTTGCCGTAGGCTTTACCCTGTCGGCTGCCAATATTCTCTTTAGGTTTGCGTGTCATGGGTTTGGTGTGGGCAGGAGTGGAAGCACTGGCGGAAAACCGCGCCAGATTACGTCTCCGCTGCACTGCGAATTGTCAGGGAATGTCCTCAAGCAGCTTGGACATGGATAGGCCGAGCGCAGCGGCAATCTTGCGGATGTTCAGAATGGCGACATTGCGCTCTCCTCGCTCGATTGAGCCGATGTACGTCCGATGAAGATCGCAGTGCTCCGCGAAGTCTTCCTGGGACCAGCCCGCCGCTTCACGCAGCTTTCGGACTCTCAGCCCGAATCCGCGCAGGAAAAGCCTGTCAGGTTTTGCGTATGCCATGCTGGCGATGCTGCCGGCCTGGATGACTATGGGTCCACACACGATGAGTAGCATCGTTGCAGTAGCCATTTACGTCGTTCTCAGCCACCCGCGTGCGGAATACACTCGCCGCCCTGTGGCCACGACGCTCTACGATCTTCTACTGCGTGATGAAAACCTCAGCAGCGATAGCCTGCTGGGGAAGTTCCTGGATTACGTCGCGGGCCGAGGACTCACGCTCTACCCGGTGCAGGAGGAGGCGGTGCTGGAGTTGTTCGAGGAGAAGAACGTCATCCTGAACTCGCCCACCGGCTCGGGCAAATCGCTGGTGGCGGCGGCCTCGACTGGAGCGGTGTCCCGCCGTGCCGTTTCCGGGAGCGCAAACAGAGTTTGAAAGGCCACACCGTTCCGGGCTAAGTTGCGGCCATGAAGACAGTGACTGTCACCGCAGCCCAACCAGAACTCCGCCGGCTGGTGGAAGAAGCCTTTCGCGGCACGCCGGTAGTCCTCGCTTATGGCGAGAAGCGGGTGAAGCTGGAGCGCTATGCCCCCGACAGTGGGGCGGTGGAGTTCGATCTGGAGCAAGACAGCGCTCAACTCGAGGCGGAATTGTTGAAGGCGGTGCGAGGACCGTTCACGCCCTATTCCCGTCAAGACCTCGAAGCCATTGCGGAGAGAGTGCGTGTTGAGAAGACGGGCCAATGAGACTCGCCGTCCGGAAATCGGAACTTTTTCCCGCGGACTTGGACGTGCAGTTTCGTTGGTACGAGGCGGAGGCGAGTGAGGAGGTCGCGTGGCGCTACCTGATGGCCGTGGATCGGACGGTGGGGGAATTGGCGGAGCGCCCCGACTCGGGCCGGCTGAGGCATTTTGAGCATCCTGAATTACTGGGGCTGCGGTCGTGTTTGGTGGCGCGGCCTTTTCACCGGCATCTCATCTTTTACCGCCATGACGAAACCACCCTGGATTTGGGGCGTGTGATGCATGGCGCACGCGACTTGCCCAGACGCCTGCGCCAGCCGCCTGGCGCTGCGGATGACGTATCCGAAACGAAATGACCGAAGGGCGAGTTCCGTTAATCGCCCTTCTCAGTGTCCCCGCCCGCGAGTAGAGTCCCCCCCTGTGTCCACGACGCTCTACGACCTCTTGCCGCGCGATGAGAACCTCAGCAGCGATAATCTGCTGGGGCGGTTCCTGGATTATGTCGCGGGCCGAGGCCTCACGCTCTACCCCGCTCAGGAGGAGGCCATCCTGGAGTTGTTCGAGGAGAAGAACGTCATTCTCAACACGCCCACGGGCTCCGGCAAATCGCTCGTGGCGGCGGCGCTCCATTTCAAAGGCATCGCCCAGGGCAGGCGCTCGATCTATACGTGCCCGATCAAGGCGCTCGTGAACGAGAAGTGGCTGGCCCTGTGCCGCGAGTTCGGGCCGGACAACGTCGGCCTGTCCACCGGCGACGCGTCGGTCAACCGGAACGCCCCGATCCTCTGTTGCACCGCCGAGATCCTCGCCAACATTGCCCTGCGCGACGGCGAACGGGTCAAAGTGGACGACGTGATCATGGACGAGTTTCATTGGTATGCCGACCGCGACCGGGGCGTGGCCTGGCAGGTGCCGCTGCTCACGTTGCCGCAAGCGCGGTTCCTCCTCATGTCGGCGACGCTGGGCGACACGGCGTTCTTCGAGGAGGAACTCACGAAGCGGAATCGCCTGCCGACGGCTACCGTCAAGTCGTCAGACCGTCCGGTGCCGCTGGAGTTTGCTTACTCGGAAATCCCGTTGGCACAGACGCTCGAGAAGCGGGCCGCCGAGGGCAAGGCGCCGGTGTATGTGGTGCATTTCACGCAGGCGGAGGCGGCGCAGAGCGCGCAGGATTTCACGAGCATCAACGTCTGCTCGCGCGAGGAGAAGAACCAGATCGCGAATGAGATCACCGGGTTCAAGTTCACCAGCCCCTACGGACCGGACATCCGCAAGTGGCTTAAGCACGGGATCGGGATTCATCACGCCGGCTTGCTGCCTAAGTACCGCGTGCTGATCGAGCAACTCGCGCAGAAGGGCCTGCTCAAGATCATCTGCGGCACGGACACGCTCGGCGTCGGCATCAACGTGCCGATCCGCACCGTGCTGTTCACGCGCCTATGCAAGTTCGACGGACAGAAGACGGGCATCCTGAGCGCGCGGGATTTCCACCAGATCAGCGGCCGGGCGGGGCGGAAGGGCTTTGATGACAAAGGTTGGGTGGTGGCCCAGGCGCCGGAGCACGTGGTCGAGAATTTGAAGCTGGAGGAGAAGGCGGCGAAGGACGGCAAGAAGTTCGTCAAGCGCAAGCCCCCGGATCACAATTTTGTGAACTGGGACAAGAACACGTTCCATCGTCTCATCGCTGCGTCGCCAGAACGGCTCACCTCGCGATTCCAGGTGTCGCACGGAATGCTGTTGAACGTGCTGAGCCGCGAGGGCGACGGCTGCCGCGCGATGCAGCGGTTGATCCGCGACTGCCACGAGTCGGACAAGGCGAAGGCGGCGCATCGCCGGCGGGCCTGGCAGTTGTTCCGGTCGCTGGTGGAGCGGAAGATCATCGAGATAGTAGGGCAGGCGCCCTCGCCTGCCGATAGTCGTGCGGACGCCCCCGCCCGCACGGGTTCTGCGGGCGAGGTCGCCCGCAGGACGAACGCAGGCGAGGACGCCTGCGCCACCACCCGAAGGAAACTCCGCGTCAACGTCGAGCTGCAGGACGATTTCTCGATGGACCAGACCCTCTCGCTTTTTCTCATCGAGACGATCCCGTTGGTGAACCCGGAGCAGCCGGACTACGCGCTCATTGTGATTTCGCTCGCCGAGTCCATCCTGGAAAACCCGGAGATCATCCTCCGCCGCCAACTCGACAAGGTGAAGGGACGCGCGGTGGCCGAGATGAAGGCGCAGGGCCTCGACTATGACCAACGGATGGAGGAGTTGGAAAAGCTCGGGTATCCGAAGCCGAACTGTGACTTCATTTACTCGACCTTCAACGCCTTTGCCGACAAGCATCCGTGGGTGGGCCAGGAGAACATCCGGCCCAAGTCCATCGCGCGGGAGATGTTCGAGAACTTCCGCTCGTTCGCCGACTACATCCGCGACTACGAACTCCAGCGGTCCGAGGGCCTCCTCCTCCGGCACCTGAACAGCGTGTATAAGGTCCTGGCGCAGACGGTGCCGGATGGCGCCAAGAACGATCAGCTCCGCGAAATGGAGCTTTACCTGGCCACGATGCTCCGCCAGGTGGACTCCAGCCTGCTCGACGAATGGGAGAAGCTGCGCGACCCGGATTACGAACGCCGCATCGCCGCCAAGCAGGCCGCCATCAGCGGAACGGAGTTGCGTCCGCCGGGAGCCGAGGAGGCCGCTGCGGACATCACGCGCGACACCAAGGCGTCCACGGTGGCGATCCGAAACTGCATCTTCACGTTCCTGCGCGGGCTGGTGATCGGGGATTACGATCAAGCCCTTACGGTTCTGAAGGTCGAACAAGACGCCAGCGGTTCGTTGTCGCTGGAGCGCCCCCTCACCCCGGCCCTCTCCCCCTCCGAGGGGGAGAGGGTGCCCGAAGGGCGGGTGAGGAGTGGCCCGGTGGATGCCAACGGGCAGCCTTGGACGTCTGACCGCCTGGAGCAGGTGATGGACACTTATCTCGCCGATCATCAGCAACTGCTGCTCACACCCGACGCCCGCAACGTCCGCCACACTTACGTCACCCCGTCGGAGGACAGGAAGATCTGGCGGGTGCAACAGATGCTGGTGGACCCGGACGCCCACAACGACTGGGTGGCGGAGTTCGAGGTCGATCTGGCGGAGTCACGGAAGATGGGCGAGCCGGTGATGCGCTTGCGCCGGATGGGCAGCCTCGTTTGATCGGGAAGCCGGTGGTACGCGCGAAGTCAGCGTTGCCCAGCCAGGCGCGCCCGGATTGGGCTCGCCGCGCTGCCGTAACCTCATTCCGCGGACCGCCAGCCACTTCAGCTTGGTTCTCACGCCGCTGGGCCTTACGCCACCCCGTCCGCAGCCTGGCAGACAATCGGACTGATCTTCCGTCCGGTCTTCGCTTCGTAGCCGGCGGTGATGGCGGCGATGAAGCCGGGCACCTGATGGTAGGCCACCAGGTTGATCGTCGCCCCGCCGAAGCCGCCGCCGGTCAGCCGCGCGCCCAGGCAGGCCGGATGCGCCCGCGCCAGGTCCACCAGGAGATCCAGCTCGGGACAACTGTTCTTGAGGAAGTCGCGCGAGCTCTCGTGGCTCTGGAAGAGATACTGCCCGAACTGGCGATGATCGTCCTCCCGCAGCGCCCGCTCGGCGGCCACGACGCGCTGGATTTCCCCGACCACGTGGTAGGCGCATTGCCACTCCCGCTCGGTGAGCCGGCCCTGGTTGGCCTTGAGGTAGGACATCTCCACCGAGCGGAGGGATTTGGCCCTGAGCGCCTGGGCGGCGGATTCGCAGTTGCGGCGCAGTTCGTTGTATTCGCCCGCCACGAGCTCATGCTTCACGCCGGAGTTGCAGATGACCAGTGCTTCGCCGATCAGCGGCGCGTGGTCCACCGTCTGGAACCGGCAGTCGATGTTCATCACGTGATGCGCCTTGCCGAACAGCGAGGAGATCTGGTCGAGGAGGCCACAGTTCACGCCGACGAACTGGTTTTCGGCGGCCTGGCAGAGCCGGGCCAGGTGCATCCGCTCCTTGGCCGCAAGTGGCGGCCGTTTGCCCTGGCCGCCGGACCGCGGTGGCTCGGCCGCGCCCAACTCGTTGAGCGAATAAGGGTACAACTGCCGAACGGTGAGGGCGGTGGCGACCTCGAGCGCTGCGGAACTGCTCATGCCGGCGCCGATGGGCACGGTGCCGTGAATCGCCGCGCTGAATCCGCTGTAGTGCACGCCGCGCTTCCGCAGTTGCGCGAGCACGCCTTTGACGTAGTCGGCCCAGGGCGCCTCGGGATTTCGCTTCAAGTCGGCGTTCCAGAAGATCTCGCGCTGAGGAAACGCCGAAGACACGAGCTCGATCTTGCCGTCCGACCGCGGGCTGGAGGCGATGAAGATGTACTTGTCCGTCGCGACGGACAGGACCAGTCCCTCGTTGTAATCCGTGTGGTTGCCCAGCACTTCCAGCCGGCCCGGAGCGGCGATCACGTGCGTGGGCGGGTACCCGAACTTCTGGCGAAAGAGGTTTTTGACCGCGGCGGTGTCCAGGGGGAACTCCTCTTCTACAACCGGGCCTTTGGTTTCGCCAAGGCGTCGAATTTTCCGGCCAGAACGAAGTCCTTTTCCGTCAGCCCGCCGGCGTCGTGGGTGGTGAGCGTGAGTGTTACCCGGTTCCATTGGATGACGATGTCCGGGTGATGCCAGGCGCGCTCGGCCAGCCGGGCCAGGGTGTTCACGAATCTCATCGCTTGCGCGAAATCCCGAAACTGGTAGGTGCGCGCGATTACGCGCCCCTGCCGTTTCCAGCCGGGCACGGTCGGGAGCAGGGCCCGGATTTGAGCAGCAGTCAGCTTCGCCATGCGGCTATTCAATAAGCCCGCTGCCTGATCAGGCAATGAGGAAATGGGGCTTTCCTGGGAGATTCCGGAGCGGGCTCAAGGCGCCAAGAGCGTGAACGGAGGAACGGGGAAGTTCCGCAGTACGCCGAAGGCAACCACCACGCCCCCGAGAAACCAGGGGAACCAAGGCCGGCTCCAAACCGTCCCCACCCCGCGCGGTTTGCCGCGCCACAGCCATTCGGACAGCCCGAGCAGGATCAGTAGCGGCGCCAAACCGAACGCCAGGAGGTTCATCCGCAGTGCGGCCAGCCAATGGCCATGCAGCAGCTCATGCACTCCGCGCAATCCGCCACAACCGGGGCAATACAGCCCGGTGGTGGCATGAAACAAACACCGCGGATAGAAGGCGTGCTTGGCCGGATCGAAGACGAACAGGACGACCAGAACCAGAACCGCGGCGAAGACTGCCAGGATGACCGGTGCCCGGGAGCAAGGTTGGACCCCGACGATCGGGGGCGGTTTCATGAGCGCGGAATCATTCGAATGCCGACTTCACCTCGCGACGAGAGAGAACCACGAGCGCCCAGATGCCGAACGGCAAGCCCAGGCAGCAGCAGGGCGAAACGCAGGGGATCATGGCGATAATGCTCGCTGCCACCGCCATCCCGTAGGACCTGAGCTTCATCATCTTGAATGCGCCGACGAGGATGAATGCACCCACGGCCAGGCTGATCAGTCCGCTGATGGTCCCCATGGTCCCGCCCAACATCTCGAAGAACCGCTCGAACTCGGCGAACCGGGGCTCTCGGGGCAGGTCCAGTCCCGGGAACCGCACCCCGGTCAGGTTCAAGACCACCCCTACCGCCGAATTCAACATCCCGAGAATCGCCGTAACGATCAGGCACACGGCCGGAGCACTCACCGCCCGAGCCGCGTCTGCGCTGGAGGAAGGAGCAAACGTGGGAGGCGCCCCGGGTGGCGGGGGCGTGACCGACGGCGGTGCAGGCGGAAGGTGCGCGCCGAGTTCCGGGAAGCTGGCCAACGGCTTCCAGGGTCCGCCTTCAGTCTGGACCAGTGTCTGGTCGTTCGCGCGGCCCTCCACGATCCATTTCCGAATCTCGTCGGCCGTCACCGGGCCGTATTCCTTCTGATCTGCGCCGATGATTTTATACATAGGAGCCTTCTGGGTTCTGAGTTTTGAGCCGACCGAACTACCGCTTCAAGCCCCGCATGATGTCCCCCCAACTGAAGGCCACCCCAATCACCAATAGCAGGCCCACAAGGAGGAAGCTGAGAACAGACAACGCCAGCCCCGCAATGGCCAACCCTCGACCTTGGTAGTGTTCCGGGTCATTCTTGATCTGCACAAGAGCCACGGCCGAGAAGACGATCCCCAGCAGGTTGAATGGCAGCCCGTAGCAGCAACAAAGACCCAGGGTGACCGACAGGATTCCCATGACCAAACCCGCGACCGCCATCACGTGGGTTCTCGACACTGGGGTGATGCTTGGAGGCGGGGGGGTAATCACGGCGGGTGCCAAACCCGGTGGCGGGGGCGCTAACGGGGGTGCGGGGGACGGCACGCTCGCGCCGAACTCGGGGCAACTGGACAACGGCTTCCACGAACCGCCGTCTTCCTGGACCAGCGTCTGGCCGTTGGCGCGCCCTTCGGCCATCCACTTTCGCAATTCATCCCCCGATACCGGCCCGTACTCCTTTTGATCTGCGCCGATGATTTTGTACATGAGTTGCTCCGGGTTTCTCGTCGTTGCACTGGCGGCGCTGCATGGTCACGCCGGTTAGTACTGCATCCGCTGCATGGCGGCGACTATAAAGATTCCCAGGATTGTGTAAGCCACGAAGAAAAACCCGCCCACCACAATACCGATCCACGCGTGGACCCGGCCCTTGGCGTCGGGATTCTCCCGCGCCAGCCGCAGGCCTTTCACACCCAGAATGAGCGCGATCAGACCGAGCAGCGCCCCGATGCAGGGTAGGAGCGAGAACACCGCCAGGTAATAGGCCACGAGCGCTGGTACGTTCCGATACGGAATGACGGTGCTGAGGCTGTCCGCGACGGAGCTTGGGCTTCGGGGAGGCGTGACCGACAATGGGGGTGGCGGGGCGGCGGCGGCGAGTGCGGTGGAGAGCTCCGCGAGGCTGGCGAGCGGCTGCCAGCTTCCGCCTTCGATCCGGACCAGCGTCTCACCGTTGGCGCGGCCCTGAGCGATCCACTCCTTCAACAGCTCCGCCGGCACGGGACCATACTCCTTCTGGTCGGCCCCGATCATCTTGAACATGGCCTCATCCTACCACGCAGGTCCGCGCCGTCCAGCCTGCATGAGGGTGAAGATGGTCGGGGCGGTGAGATTTGAACCTAAACAGATTTTTCGCGTCCATTCGTGTCCTTTCGCTATCTTTCGTGAAAACAGACACTTGGTTCGTGTCGCGGTTTTTCCCCACATGTCGTTTTCGCGAACCAACACGAAAACTTCGTGTTAGGATGTGTTAGGAAACGAGGGCTTCCGGTCGGAGGTGCGGCTTTCCCGGATTCGATCTCGCGGACGCCTCCCTCTCGGCCTCGCTCGGAAAGCAACTGCCTGCCGCACTTCCCAGGCGTTCACGGGTGGCGGCCTGAAGTCGCCACTCTCCGCACCGGCGCATCGAGTAGCCCGTTCGGCCGATGCCGCAAACCGCTGAGCCTTCGAGTCCCCTGACGCCCATCCCGTCAATTCCCACGCCGGGAAGTTCCCCACTGTTCGCGCCGACTCCCGCGGCTCAAACGCCCCCATTACCTGCCAGCTCCCGGTCAAGTGGACCCCTCTCCCCTGTCCCTCTCACTCGGATTGAGTTGTTGCCAACGACAACGTCCAAAACTGGAGGTTTGCCGGAAGTACTGATAGAAACTTACGCACGTCGGCGGATTCGGTGCGTTTGTTCGACGACTTGAAACCTCTATGGCAACCCGCATGCCGCTCGGCCTTATGATTTCAAAGGCGCTAGGACTGGTCCTACTCGCCTCAGTGACGGCCTTAGCTGAGCCCGCCGCCGGCACAGCGCCCCTACAAGTTCACTCCGCGTCCGAAGCGAAGTTGTTCCCGCTCAGCTCCATCCGTCTGCTGGATGGTCCGTTTGCCCAGGGGGTCGCCGCCAACCGCGCCTACATGCTCGCCCTGGATCCGGACCGCCTGTTGGCGCCGTTCCTCCGCGAAGCCAGCTTGCCGCCGCGCAAGCCCGCTTACGGCAATTGGGAAAGCGGAGGCCTCGACGGTCATACGGCCGGCCACTATCTCTCCGCGCTGGCTTTCATGAGCGCCTCCGGAGCGGATACGCCGGAGGGCGAGTTGCGTCGCCGGCTCGGTTACATGGTTTCCGAATTGGCGCGGTGTCAACAAACTTCCGGGGACGGTTACATCGGCGGGGTCCCTGGCAGCCGCGCCTTCTGGAAAGAGGTGGCCGGCGGCCGCATCGAAGCCTTCAGAGGTAAATGGGTGCCCTGGTATAATCTCCACAAGACTTTTGCCGGGCTTCGTGACGCCTGGCTGGTCGCCGGCAATAAGCAGGCCCGCGAGGTATTGCTCCAGTTGGGAGACTGGTGTGACCGCATCGTCGCCGGTCTCTCGGACCAGCAGATGCAGAGAATGCTCGATACCGAGCACGGCGGCATGAATGAAGTCCTGGCGGACCTGTACGCGATTTCCGGCGATCAGAAGTATCTGAAGCTTGCGCGCCGGTTTTGCCATGAGGCCGTTCTTGGCCCACTCATGGACCATCAGGATCGCCTCACCAGTCTGCACGCCAACACACAAATCCCCAAGGTCACCGGTATCGAGCGCATCGCAGCGCTTGCCGGCGACGAAAAAGCCGATTCCGGCGCGCGCTTCTTCTGGGAAACGGTTACCAGTCGGCGGACGGTTGTTTTTGGCGGCAACAGTGTATCCGAGCATTTCAACACACCAACGAGTTTCCACGTGATGCTGGAGCATCGCGAGGGGCCGGAGACCTGCAACACCTACAATATGCTCCGCCTCACGGAACAGCTTTTCCTCAGCAAGCCCGAGGCGACCTACGCCGACTACTATGAACGGGCGCTCTACAATCATATCCTCGCCTCGATCAACCCGACCACGCCCGGTTATGTTTACTTCACCCCCATTCGGCCTGCCCATTACCGCGTTTATTCCCAGCCCGAGCTCTGTTTCTGGTGCTGCGTCGGCACCGGCATGGAAAACCCCGGCAAGTACGGCGAGTTCATCTACGCCCACACCACCGATGGCCTCTATGTCAATCTCTTCATCGCTTCCGAGCTTTCTGTTCCGGAACTCGGCCTGAAGCTGCGGCAGGAAACCATCTTCCCCGACGAGCCGCGCACACGTTTGAAACTGCAACTCAAGCGTCCGTCCACCTTCACCCTCCGCGTTCGTCATCCCGGCTGGGTCGCCGCCGGCGACTTTGCGGTGCACGTCAACGGCAAGCCGATTTCCGTCACCTCGGCTCCCTCTTCCTATGCCGCGCTTCACCGCAAATGGCATGACGGCGACCGCGTTGAAATCGAGCTTCGCATGCGCACCACCGTTGAACGCCTGCCGGATGGTTCAGATTGGGTGGTTGTTTTGCGCGGCCCCATCGTGCTTGCTTCTCCTGCCGGGACGAACGACTTAGTCGGGCTTCGAGCCGATGGCTCCCGCATGAGCCACGTGGCTCGCGGACCATTGGTGCCTCTGGATCGCATGC
>Ga0315288_10001675_pt1 | contig 28699 bp, 21 predicted proteins | sample YL17G11_20_MG_FD_203454 | JGI IMG/M metagenome (GOLD analysis project Ga0315288, IMG submission 203454) | Sediment microbial communities from Yellowstone Lake, YNP, Wyoming, USA - YL17G11_20 | ecosystem: Environmental > Aquatic > Freshwater > Lake > Sediment | place: USA: Wyoming | collected... | reverse complement strand
TTTTAGGCTTGTCTCTGACGTTCCGGCCGCGCTCCGCTGGTTTCAACTCGATTTGACAGGCGTCAACCCCGCGATTTATACTCCCTGAGGATGAGAGGAGGGGCAAACTGTCACAAAGAGGCTCGCCTGACCGACACAGCCAAAAAGCAATTTCTTATCAACTATTGACTTATTGGAATAATTTCATTATATAATAAGGTAGTCTTCATAATACTAATTATATGATTATGAAATTAGACGAAATTGACTTAAAAATCCTTAGTATTCTCCAGGCCAATGGTCGCGTCACAAATTCTGATTTGGCAAAGCAGGTAGGGTTATCTCCTCCTCCTATCCTAGAGCGTGTTAAGAAATTAGAAAAAAGCAGCATTATAAAAAGTTATGTTGCTTTGGTTGATCCACTAGCCGTTGGTTTTGAGACACTCACTTTTGTTGAGGTTATACTCAATTGGCATAAAAAAGATGTGGTTACCAAATTCATCAATGAAATTCGGAAAATTGATGAAGTCCTGGAATGTCACCACATTACTGGCAGCGCGGATTTTCTTTTAAAAATTGCTGTTAAAAATATTCCCGCGTATGAAGAGCTTGTTTTAAATAAATTGCTTGACTTGCCCTCTATCCAGCATCTGAGAACAATGGTCGTATTATCAACTCCCAAGAGCAATACGGCACTCAATTTAAAAGAAGCCGGAAAAAAACGGAGAATTAAATAAGAGGTCGAAATTTTTTATGAAGGGGGAAAACATGAAATTCTTAAAGCTTGTTGTTTTAGCTGCACTCTGTATCTGTTTAGTAGGCGGCTATGTTTTTGCTCAGATAAGAACCGGAAGCCTAAGAGGGACAGTCACAGATGAAGAAGGAGCGTTTTTGCCGGGCGCTACGGTCGAACTGTCGGGTGAAAGGCTTATGGGGGGTGTGAGTTCTATTATAGCTGATGAAGAAGGGAAGTTCAGATTTCCAAGCTTGATGCCTGGGATATATGAGTTAACCGTTACTCTGAAAGGCTTCCAGGATACCAAAAGGCAAGAACTCAAGGTACCACTTGCTGGAACGATTACTGTGGATGTGGTCTTAAAACAGGCCCGCTTAACCAAAGAAATTTCAGTATCGGCAGTATCTCCCATGGTGGATGTGCAGAAATCGGGTATCTCCACAAATATCACCTCAGAAGTGATGGACGTCCTCCCCATGCGCCGTTTTACCTTCTTCGATTTTGTGGGAACAACGCCAGGTGTCACAAACTCCGGATCTGACCTCTCGGCGAATTGGCAATCGGCCATGGGATCTGGTACAGCCTCAAACACCTATTACTGGGAAGGGGTAGAAACCACTAGCCCGGAAAACGCAGGTTCCTGGTTATGGGCCAACCCCGATCAGATCGAAGAAATAGATGTCATCATATCAGGAGCTCCGGCTGAATACGGGAACTTTCAGGGCATGGTTGTCAACCTCGTCAGCAAATCCGGGTCCAATAAATTTACTGGCAATGTCAATTTTTATTTTCGTAGAGACTGGTTAACAGGAAATAATACGCCCGACGAAAAATTCCCTTTCTATTACGATAAGTATAATGAGATCACTGGGACTTTAGGGGGTCCCATAGTCAAGGATAAACTCTGGTTTTTTTGGGCCGGACAGCTCATGACTGATCAATCAGTTGGGGTGGGGGCCGATCCATCTTTTGGATCTGGCCTGTATTACTATAATTCTACGTTCGGGAGAGTTGACTGGCAGGTCAATAAAAAAAATAAGTTCACCATTTCAAGTGACTTAGCCTTTTATCGATGGGAAGCTACGCCTGATCAATATACTCCGTATAAAACCGTGACGTCTGAAAATTATGACCCCTTTAATACCACAATAAGTGCCTACTGGACTACGATCCTCAATCAAAACACGATCGCTGAGCTTAAATATACCGGATGGTGGGTCTCACTAAGACAGGAATCTGCAACTGGAGATGTGGTGACTCCCGCACGCTATGATGGTTATACTGGGTTGCTTTCCAATAACTCTTATTTCCAGGGTGATTGGCCCCAACAACAGCATTCAGTCCAGGCCACAGTTTCCCATTTTGCCGATGATTTTCTCCTGGGCGACCACGAGTTCAAATTGGGGGTTGTTTACCAATACGGTTCTGCGGAATGGAAATGGGGTTACCACAGCGGCAAGATGTATTACGATTGGGATGGGGATCCCTATGCTGTCTATTTAATGAACCCTGAAGAATATGGAGGAGTTACCCGAAGAATCAGTTCCTTTCTCGACGATAGCTGGTCTATTTCAAAACGCCTAACCTTGAACTGGGGCGTCCGATTTGATCACACTCGAGGAGGCTACCCCGAGTACGACAGACTGGATATAAACTTTGCCCCAACAGGAGTGAAAGTTCCGGGGAATATGGACCTTATCAGATGGGACACATGGTCGCCAAGGCTGGGAATTGTCTACCAATTGACTGCGGATAAGAAAACTATATTGAAAGCAAGCTATGGTCGGTATTATGGCCATATGCTGACTCAGGTCATGTATGGCAGCGCCCCATCGAAATCCGATAGATACTGGTATGGATACAACTGGGACACAGGTGAATACGATTATCTCATTGAACATATAGATCCCATAGCTAATAGAGGTTTTGACCGGAATCTGAAAAATCCGTATTCTGACCAATTTTCCTTAGGAGTTGAAAGGGAAATATTCGCTGATTTCTCTTTATCTTTGATGGGTGTCTATAAGGAATCAAAGGATAGTTACCGCAGCCAGAATACGGGCGCAGAATATGAGCTTGTAGATCTCTATGATGAATATGGGGACCGGACGATTCAGGTTTATAATCAGACGAATCCCGGAGAAAGTTTCTATTTAACCACCAATCCAGGGGATAGAACGACTTATAGAGCAGTATTTTTTACTTTTAACAAGCGCTTCTCCAACAATTGGCTATTGAGTGGGAGCATAGCCTTGTCTCGGTCAAAGCAGTACCCCGTTGGCTATTCGGATAAGAATGAATTAATCAATACGTACGGTGTCCCGGGCGGTTATGACCGAGGATATCAGATCAAGATCAGTGGATCATATGCCTTTCCTTATGGAATAATGCTCAGCGCCTATTTTGCTCATGAGCAAGGGACACCTTTTAACCGTACGATACCGTTATGGCTGCCCGGGCAGGGAAATGTAACGATAGCAGCTGAAAAAAGAGGCAGTCAAAGATTTCCGAACCAGACTTATTTGGACCTGAGAGTGGAAAAAGAATTTGGATTCTGGGGAAATTCCAGATTGAAACTCCTGATGGACATATGGAATGTCTTTAATACCGACTACCACACCTGGAACGCCTCAACGAATGCAGCAAGCCCCGCCTACTTGGCACCAGGAGGTTACATTTTGCCAAGGAGAGCTCAGCTAGGTATCCGTTTCGTCTTCTAAATAGCTCAGGCCGTTTACAGCAAAGGGGAAGCGTTCAAGCTTCCCCTTTTTTTAGTTTGAAGCAGTCGGTTAGCGATGACAGGAGGCAAAAATGGGAAAATTCCGATTTTCATATATAGCATTATTAGCATTTTATTTTGGAATTATTATCTGTTCTGCTGCTCCCTCTCTCAGCGCAGAAGAATCAAAGAGAGCTCTCACGATCGATGACTTATTAAAACTGAAGACGGTTGGAGATCCTCAGGTTAGCCCTGAGTGCATGTGGGTCGCTTACACAATCACAGAGGTCGATCTGGAAAAAGACGAATCAGAAACAAGGGTATGGATGGCGCCTATCTCGGGAGGGGATGCCATCCCCATGACAGCCAAAGGTTCTTCTGCGTCCACGCCGAGATGGAGTCCTGATGGGAAATACCTATCCTTCTTGTCAAGCCGAAATAATGGAAAGACCCAGGTATGGAATCTAGACCGCAGGGGAGGTGAGGCACAAGCATTAACCGAGATACCCCAGGGTGTGCGAGGATATGAATGGTCGCCGGATGGCACAAAACTCGTCCTTGTTCTTCAGGATCCGAAGCCGCAAGATCTGGAGAAAGATAAAGACAAGAACGAAAAGATGAAAAAGCCGAAACCCTGGGTGATCGACCGGTTACAGTTCAAAATGGATTATGTCGGCTATCTGGACAGCCGCCGAACTCATCTCTTTGTGTTCGACCTTGGCGACAAGAAAATGACTCAGATCACTTCGGGTGATTTTGATGACAGCCAGCCAGCCTGGAGCTCGGATGGAAAGTTCGTGGCATTTGTCAGCAACCGCACTGAAGAGCCCGATGTCAACAATAACACAGATATCTGGATAGTGTCTGCCGAGAACACGGATAAGGGAAAAACTCTGCGCCAGGTGACCACGAATTTCGCTCCGGATCAATCTCCTACCTGGAGCCCGGATGGAAAGCACATCGCTTATGAGACCATAGTCGACAAGAAACATCATTATGGCTCCTGTATCACCTTTCTTGCCATGACTCCTGTTGAAGGCGGGGAGCCGAGGATTCTGACCAGAGCGCTTGACCGCAACATCCGGTCTCCTAAATTCTCCCATGATGGAAAAGCCGTGTTCTTCATGCTCGAAGACAGCGGTGAGCAACACCTGGCCAAAGTCGATCTATCAAGCGGAAAGATAACCAGAGAGGTTGCCGGGCAGAAGAGCGTTTCTTCTTATTCTTTGGGATTAGAGGGTCGTGTTGCTGTTCTTGTCAGTGAGCCCCGCCTTCCGGGAGAAATTTTTCTATCCAAAGCCGATGAACTGCAGCAACTCACTTTCACAAACCAAAAGCTTCTATCCGAACTGAGATTGGCCGAAATAGAAAACATCCACTTTAAGAGCAAAGATGGTACCGAAATCGAGGGATTTATCTACAAGCCTCTAGGATTCAGCCCGGATTTTCGCTACCCCACAATTCTCCATCTCCATGGAGGACCTGTTGCACAGTACGATGTCGGATTCAGTTCAGAGGCACAGCTTTTTGCCGCCAATGGTTATCTTGTCGTTATGCCCAATCCGCGAGGTTCCTCCGGGTACGGACAGGACTTTACCTTAGCCAATTATGCCGATTGGGGAAATAAGGACTTTGAGGACGTCATAGCGGGCGTTGACTTCGCCATTGAAAAAGGATATACAGATCCCGAAAAGCTGGGCGTTGGAGGGTGGTCTTACGGAGGCATTCTCACCAATTATGTCATCACCAAATCCAAACGATTCAAAGGGGCCATCTCGGGTGCCGGTCAATCCCTTTATATCGCCAATTATGGTCACGACGAATGGCAGAACTGGTACGAAGAGGAATTTGGTTTGCCCTGGGAAAACAGGGAAGCGTGGGAGCGCATTTCTCCCTTCAATTCAGTGCAGAACGTTGTCACACCCACATTGTTTGTCGGTGGAGAGAAGGACTGGAATTGTGCCATCCTGAATTCAGAACAAATGTATCAGGCTCTGCGCCGTCTCGGGGTATCAACTCAGCTTGTGGTCTATCCCAACGAGCATCACGGCATCAGTGGACCATCTTTCCGTAAAGACCTATACCAAAGGTATCTTGCCTGGTACGACAAGCATGTTAAGGGCATCAAACAGGAAACAAAAAACTAAACCAACCGCCCAACGATAGAGATTCTGTCCGATTCGAGCCTAGAGAATTTGCCATTTTGGGGGCAGGTCAGGAACATGCGGTGATTAAATATTGCCAATCAAAAAGTTTCTCTCTTGAAGGCTTGAAAGAACGCATGGGGGCGGTCTTGCTTGTATGGACTCCTCATAAATAAAGACCTGGGCGAACTTCCAGGACTTCCCCCAATAACTAGGGCGGATTCCGCCTAACTTCTTCTTTTACTATCAGATGTATGCGATTCCATCTGGAATCGCAAAAATGGGGGAACTTTAAAGTAAAATGGGGTCTCTCTCGATGCCAAGCCTGACCGCTTGCATACTTGCGTATGTCGGAGGAGACCCCATATGTATTTTGCCAAAATCGCCCAAAAATTGCGAGAGCAGATGGTTCAGTTTTCGGGGGAACTTTCCACCGGGCTGCCGAAGGTGGCCCGTCGCTTCGTGGCCGAGATGATCTTTGGGATCCAAGCGCGGGGCTCTGTTCGATTAACGGAAGTGGGGCGGGCCTTGGGCGAGAGGGTCTCGCTCAAGAAGACCGAGGAGAGACTTTCTCGACAGTTGGAGCGCCAGAGACTGGAACGCGAGATCCAGCATCGGTTGATTCGACACGCCGCGCCGCGCATCGAAGACGACACTCTTCTGGTCTTGGATCTGTCGGACCTGACCAAAAAGTATGCGGAGAAGATGGAGTACATGGCGCGGGTCAGGGATGGCAGCGAGAAGGAGTTGGGCTGGGGGTACTGGACGCTGTCGATCGTCGGCGCGAACACGAAAGGCTCGAAAATCGTTCCTCTCTATGGGCGGTTGTTTTCGCCTGCGGTGCCCGGCCACCGGAGCGAGAACGAGGAGATTCGGGAGGCGGTCGGGATGGTGGCCGAAGGGGTAAGGAAGCGTGGCATTTGGGTGATGGACCGGGGCGGCGACCGTGATTATGTCTTTAATTATCTACTGGATAGCAAGCTCAGGTTCCTGATCCGTGTCCGAGGGGATCGGGGCCTGAGGACGGCCCAAGGCATTGAACCGGCTGTCGATTTAGCTCGAAGCTGCCCGGTGTTATTTTTCGAGACGGTGGTGAAGGAAGAAGCGGGCCAGGAGCGGTTGATTCGACTGTCGTGCGGGATGCGCAAGGTGCGCTTGCCTGATCCCATGCTAGATTGATTGAAAATCTCGTGAGTAAAAAGAAATTGGGATATCAAGTTTCCTTGACCGCGAATTATAAAAGTGGACCTGTTCCAAATGTGGATCAACATTAAGTGTACATCGAGACAATTGCCTAGTATGTTCGTATGACCTTAAAAATAACGGCTTATAACACGGACAATAAAGGTAAGTTGTTTGTCACGGTTTTTGCTTTTGCTTCTGCTACCAAGACAAATTCGTAATGGCCGTTGCACCCGGACACGCGCATCTATCCTCAATCAAATTCCTGCACCATGACAAATTTCTGGCTCCGAGACAACCTCTACCGCGACACTGCGGCCTAACTTTCCGTTTTCGTCGGCTGGGCCGGCGAAGCGACAGGCAGGGCGTCCACTTATGAGCTGCAGTTCCGTCACTCCGGATGCTTCATACACCCCGCGATAGTTCCCGGACGTTTCCATTCTCCTGGTCGAGTGTCAACGCGGATTGACGTTCCAGGACCCTGATTCGCCCTTCCGGGCCGCGGTCATCGCCTCTTCCCAGGGAGGCGCGGTCCTATCTGTGATGTTGGCCCATTTCTTGAGGCTTTTCTCCTGCTATGGCGGGATTCTATCGTCCCAGACATCCGGAGCGGACGGTCCTCTACAGGGTGCTGTTCCATCATTTCGACAGGTTCCTGACTGAGTATGAGAGTCGTTTCGAGCGGGAGTACAGGCTTTGCAGTCCTCAGGCGCGAAGCGAATGAGGGCGGTTTTTTCCGGCCGATCGTCAAGTCGGCTGTCATTTCTGGAGCAGGAGGGCAAGGTCGGTTATCGCTGGGGTCGGGACGGCGCGGAGCAGGAGACGGAGGTGATGGATTATCTGGAGTTTATCGCCCGGGTGACCTCGCACATTCCCGACAAGGGCCAGGTTATGGTCCGTTACTACGGGCTGTACGCCAACGCCCACCGGGGAAAGGTCAAGAAGGCGAGTTTGAGTCCGTCGGCGCTCCGGTTAATCGAGGAGGACCTGAAGCGCATCCCCTCCAAGGGCTGGGCGGAGATGATCCGGAAGGTCTATGAGGTTGATCCGATGGTCTGTCCCAAGTGCGGCGGCCGAATGAAGGTCGTCGCCTTCATCACGGAGGTTGCCGTCGTGGATCGGATAATCGATCATCTGAAGCTGACGTTCGTGGCGGCGAAGCCCCCGCACTCATGGAGTCGTTAACACTTCTCCCTGAGTACAGGCCGAAGCGGCCGCCGTCCCATGTCTTCGAGCAGGTTGCCCTACTGGAGGTCGAGGAGAGCGGGGAATATTGTTGAGGTTTTTGCGATCAGGGAGGAGTGGGAGTCTATTGTTTTTTAGCCGCGGCGGAGGGATTTCTTGTCCCTATTGGATCTTCGGGAGCGGTTTTCGCGATTATTGACATTGCGGCCCGGCCGGAGATATAGTCCCGCTATGGACAGGAGGGTAAATTCAGCGCCAAGGACGGGAATTCAGTTCGCTCGGAAAAAGCAAATTCTTTCTATGATGATGTGATGCAAGCGGTTTTTTCTTTTTTCTTCTCCTTTCTTCTCTTGCTTTCTCCTTAGGTCTTGTGGACCACCCTTCTATCCGTGCCCCTAGCCCGAAGGCTATGTCCGCACACACTCTAACGTCAGGTCCCGGCCCCTTAACCTATCTGCCAATGCGGCTTTTTCAAGCCCATTAAAGAATTTCTCAAGGCGGCCGAGTTATCTCCGATACGCAATGTAATTCCGTCCTTCTTTCCAAACCTTGTAGATGATCGTCAGAAGTCGCCTGGCCGTGGCCACTTTGGCCTTGTTCGCGCCTTTGCCGCGGGCCAGCCGTTCGTAAAAGCAGCGCAGGTCAAAATCCGCCCGGATCCCCGGCCAGACCGCCTCCACCGCCGCCCAACGCAACCAGCGATTTCCCGCTTTGATAATCTTCCCATAATGGGTCTTATCGCCGGAGCTGTGAATCGAGGGGATGACCCCCGCATAGGCATGAAGATGAGCCGCATCGGTGAACCGGGTGAGATCCGCGATCTCTACTGCCACCAGGACCGATAAATATTTCCCAAACCCCGGAATCGTCCGGATGAACTGGGCCTCCCGGCTTTCCTCATAGAGCTTCTCCACAAATGCCTTTGACTCCCCGATTCTTGTCTCGAGGTGGCGCCAGCCCCAAGAGCACCGTCTGTCCTTTTTCGGAAAAGATGTTGGTCTCCCGGGCCACAACCTCCCGGACCTCCTCTCTCTGCTGCGCGAGAAACGCATGGACCCGGTTCTTCAGTGCCGTCATCGCGCTCACATAAAAAGCCCTCTGCCGCAAGACCCGCTGCGCTTGCCGGTTCTCGGTCGAGCGCCGATACACTTCCGGGATCATGTTCATCCGACATAATTCATCTGTGCACCTCCTGAAAAGATTCTCTCTGATGGGGGAATCTATCACAAGATAGCCACCCATCGGGAGGTGCATCACATCATCATGTTACCTATCTTTCATCAGGCTTTCGCTCTCCGGATGGTGGAGGAGGATCTCCGGCCCGTCCCCTCCAAGGGCTGGGCCGAGATGATCCGCAAGGCCTATGAGGTTGACCCACTTCTTTGCCCCCGGTGCGGAGGGACGATGAAGGTCATCGCTTTCCTAACAGACTATCCTGTGGTGGACAGGATCATTGATCACCTCAAGCTGACCTTTGTCGCGGAGAGACCCCCTCCGCCTCATATCGCCTATCCGGAAGTTCTGGTGGCTGCCGAGACCAGCGGCGAATATTTCTCATGATCTTCCCCCGGACCAGGTGGGAAGGTCTGTCAGATTTCCGGTGCCTTTGGCGGCTCGGCAGCTTTTTGACCCGCTAGGAACAATCCCCCACTGAATTTGACATCTCATGAGCCGCCATTTACACTTTTCGAGGACAACCGGAGGGCGAAATGGCCACAAAGAGACTCGCTCAGCCGGCGCAGCCAAAAAGCAAACTCTTATCTTTATATCTGCCATGACCTTTTCTTTGCCCGAGAGCAGAGGTCTGGCTGATTTCTGGGGCTTATGGCCTCGCGGGCGTTTCCGCCGCAACATCCCGGCTCTCCAAAGCCGTCCTTGACAGGGCTTGAAGTCTTGAGCTATACTCCCTCACGATGGTTGAAGGGGCAAACGGCCGCAAAAATGCTCACTCGGCGAGCGCGCCCGAAAACCAAACTCCTATACAACAAATATAAGAGCATCCTGATCACAGCCAGATTGATTTCGATAGAGGAGCTGAGCTCTCCACTGATATAGTACAAAGATATTACCGAAAAGGAGGCTATTCCTATGATAGTCCCAACACACCAAGATATATTGGACGCAGCGAGGAGGATAAAAGGCAAGATCCTCAGGACACCGTTCATATTCTCAGATCCACTATCTCGGCAGGTGAACATCAGAGTATATCTTAAGCTCGAATCCCTGCAGCCCGGAGGTTCTTTTAAGTTCCGTGGAGCAAATAATGCAGTCGCCATGCTGACCCCTAAGGAAAGAGAAAAGGGTGTGGTGGCGGCGTCCTCTGGTAATCATGGCATAGCCCTGGCCCTGGCGGCCTCCCTGGTTGGGATCAAGGCAACGATAGTCCTCCCAGACAATGCTCCGCAAGTAAAGGTCGAGAGGATCAAGAAGGCTGGGGCCACAATCCTCCGGCACGGCTCCCATTATGGCTATAGCGAAGAAAAAGCTGCCGAGTTAGGTAAAGAAGAATTAGTCCTAATCCACCCCTTCGACGATCCCAGGGTGGTGGCAGGACAGGGGACCATAGGTCTGGAGATAGACGAGGACGCACCCTCGGACTTGGAAGCCGTCCTTGTTCCAGTAGGGGGAGGAGGACTGATCTCAGGCATAGCCCTGGGCTTGAAATACACCCGGCCCCAGGTAGAGGTTATTGGCGTGGAGTCCTATGCAGCCCCTACTCTCACCGAGGCACTGAAGGCTAAGAAACCCGTGCCGATTATGCCACTGCCCACCTGTGCCGATAGCCTGTCCCCTCGCTATACCGGCGATATCTCATTTGAGGTGGCTACCGATCGAATCAGGCAGGTGATTCTCCTTACCGAGGAGGAGCTGATCGAGGGAGTCCGTTACTGCCTGGAAGAACTTCACCTGGTTGTGGAGCCTGCGGGGGCAGCAGGGATATCCGCCCTCTTGGCCGGGAAGGTCAGGATAAAGAGCGGACCAGTCTGCGTTGTGGTAAGCGGATCGAACTTGGATAAGAAGTATTTCAAGGAAGCATTAGGACTGTAGTGGAATGGCCAGAAGATTCAAAACTCTTTTGAATCTAATGAGATACTTGGATAACATTGTGAGCTTCTTTGTGCCAGATCATCTGGAGCATTGAATTTTTTTTGAGTGTAGAACTGTGGCAGATTTCGATAACACCCGTTCTTTTCAATTTAAGCCTGATTTTGACAAGTGTTTGGCGCGAATTTATGCCTGGTATGGACAGCGCATTATTGACCGGCCACCGGTGCGTTTTCTCCACCACAATATTGAATACGAGAAACGTCGTGCAGTGAAGGGGCCCTGGAAAACATCTGAAGAACGATGGCTCGATGTCGACTTCCAAGTTCAGACATTCATTGACTCCTTAGAAACAACAGAGTTTCTTGGTGAAACATTTCCTGTCTACTGGCCGAATTTGAGTTCGTTGGCCTACAATCTTTTTTTGGGGCAGCCAGCTGTTTTTGATGATGTAACAGCCTGGACTCATCCCTGTATTGATGATTTAGAGGATCTTCCCGCGTTAAAGATTCAATGGGACGGCAAGTATTTCAAAGCTGTTGAAGCTATGACTCGACGTGCACTGGAGCTCGCGGAAGGAAAATTCATGGTTGGCCATACGGAAATGTACGCGGGCATCGATTGCACTGCAATGTTAAGGGGAACAGAGAAACTCTGTTTGGATTTGATTCTCCGGTCCGAACCGCTTAAGCATCTGATTGACTTGGTTTTTAAAGAATTTCCGCAGGTATATGATCATTTTGATAGGATTCTAAAGGAGCATAACCAATTTTCCGCAACATGGATGAATCTTCCAAGTTTCGAGACGTTCAATGTATTGGCTTGTGACTTTGCGACCAACATTTCACCTGTGCATTTTAAGGAATTCTGTATGCCGATTATTCGGAAGGAAGCGAAACTTTTCAAGCACAATGTGTTTCATCTGGATGGCCCGGGAGTAGCCAGACACATTGACGCCATCCTTACCCTGCCTAACCTGCAGGCCATAAACTGGGTGCAAGGGTATGGTATCAATGAGCCGATAATGCAGTGGCTTCCATTAATCAAGAAAATCCAGGAAGCCGGCAAAAGCGTTATCGTGGACCTTAAGATGCATGAGCTTGACGAATTCATAAAGAAAGTTGATCCCACAGGGATCATGCTTTGGATTCCTGCGGAACCGAGCGAACAAGAGGATATATTGGAACGAGTCAGCAAATGGTAAAATGTACGTTTAACTTCGAAATGGATCGTTCAGTATGAGCAAGAAAAAGATTTCTGAAAAAGATTCAAACTTAGCAAATTGACTTGACCCCCTAATCTTGTTCCAGCCCCTATGGTAGGATTTTAAGAATAGGGCTTTATTATCTCCAGACCAATGTCGCCCCGCAGATTAAAAAGTTGGGGATCCTGCCGCCGAATGAGGTCTATATCAAGCCACCCGATCAGGAAGAGATTATATGGGGTCTGGAGGATATCTCTCCGGCAAAGGAGGAGAAAAAGGGGGAAGAGAAGTCATTTTATGCGCCCAAAAAGGCTGAGAGGAAAGGTTACCAGACTGTAACCTGGAAAGCCACCGATGAGAACCAAGACGATCTGAGTTATTCTCTTTATATAATGAAATAGGGTGAGACGTCTTGGCGCCTGCTGAAGGACGGGCTCGCCGATTCCCTTTTTGCCTTTGATACGCTGACTTTTACCAACGGCAGCTATTTTATTAAGCTTGAAGCTTCAGACCTGCCCTCCAATCCGGCGGGCCTGGAGCTCAAGACTGAGAAAACGAGCCAGCCCTTGGTCATCGACCATTCCCTGCCTGTTATCTCGGCTTTTTCTGCGGTCAAAGAGAGAAGCGGACTGACCGTGACCTTTCAAGCTGAGGACTCTTTTTCCTCGATCGAAAAGGTCGAATATCTCGTCCCGAGTTTGACACGGCTAGTCAAGCAAAAGGCTCGTAACTCGCAGTAATCAAAAAGGATGCGGCATTTTTCTGGGAAGGGGTCTTGTATCTAGGTTTTTGGGAGGATTATTCCACGGCCAGGACCGAGGGCAGCGGATCTATTTTGAGTGTCTTCAATAAGTTACGAGCATGAAGGCTGCCTGGAGAGGTCTGATACACCGTTCCGTGAGGCGCCAACAATTGACCAATCTTTATCGACCGCAATTCCTCCCGGAGACATGGCCAAGTGTCCCCGCACTCATGCTCCGCGACCCGCTCCAGAAGAAGAGAAAGGACGCAGAGGAACACATGAGAGCGGATACGATCCGTGTTCCGGTGGAAGACCGGCCGGATCTTGATCGTCGATTTCATCGTCCGCCACGCTTCTTCCACACGAATGAGCTGTTTGTAGGCCAGAGCCAAGTCCTCGGGAGAAAGGCTGTCATCGTTGCTGTGGATGACCCACATGCCGTCGCGGCGCAACATGGCCGGATTAGCCTCGCTCACCATCCCCGCATCCGCCACGAAAATACAGCGATTAAGGCGCCGGCCCCGAAGGTCCGTCTTGATTTGCTCAATCGTCGTCACGTCCGTGGTGTTCCCCGGAAAGACCCACGACTTCACAGGATACCCATCTCTCGTTACGGCCATCCCGACCACGATCTGGGGAGCGTCCGAGCGGCCGTTCTTCGAATAACCTCGCCTTCGAAGCTCTTCATCTTCATCGTTCGTCTCAAAGTGGACGCTCGTCGTATCGTAGGAGACAAGATCCACATCCATGTTCAAAAGGTCCGCCAGTCGCCGGTACAACGCTTCTTCGATCTCCTTTTTATGGTCTTCGAGAAAATCCATGGCCCGGTACAGATGATAGAGGTTCATCGTCTTTCCTTCAGGAAAGTAAATGTCCTCCAGCCAGCGCTCATAACATCCGAGCTTCGACCGGGGCGCCGGACACCGGTTAGCGACCATGGCAAAGATCGCGCGTTCCAACGGCGCCGTCCGGTCTTCTTCTCTCGCTGCGTCTTCGATGATTTTTCTTATCCCCAAGCTCTCCCAAAGTTTCTCATTGAATATCAGCCACTTAGGATTTAATGGGGGCTTAAGAAATGCCTATGCGTGTCAAACTCGGGTCTAGAGTAAGGTTTTTAAATGGCTTGACAGGCATAATTCCCGGGCCCGGCCCGGGCGCTGACGCCCCGGACCGGCTGCCCGGATTTTTTTTCATCCCAGAACATAACCAGATCAGGAACGGTCGTTCGGAGCCGTTCCGCCGTCAACGGACGTCGATATGGAAGGCTCTCCCGCGTTCGGTGGCGAATTCGACGGTCCCGTTTCCGGAGTCTTTGACCGGGACCGGCTTTCCGTCGCTCATGACCTGGACGGGGACTCCGGCCCGGAGGCGGCAGGGTTTCCCGAGACTCGAACGGATCGAGGCGCTCTCCAGTCTTCCGTCTTTCCAGGCGAGGTCCACCTCAAAACCGCCGCGGGCCCGGAGACCGCAGGCGGACCCGGTCGGCCAAGCCTTCGGCAGGGCGGGCAAAAGGCAGACCTCTCCGGCGTGGGACTGTAAGAGCATCTCAGCGATCGCGGCCGACATCCCGAAGTTCCCATCAACCTGGAAGGGAGGAGCGGAATCGAAGAGATTGGGATAGGTCCCGCCCTTCGCGGAGACGGCCGAAGAGACCTCCACCGGGTCGAGTTGGTTCCGTAGGAGCGCATAGGCGTGGTCTCCGTCGAGAAGTCTCGCCCACAAAGCCGCCTTCCAAGCAAGAGACCAGCCCGTGCCGCCGTCGCCGCGCTGGACGAGAGATGTCCGTGCCGCCCGGGCGAGCCCCGGAGTCCCCTCCGGAATGATCTGGTTCGATGGATATAGGGAATAGAGGTGGGAAACGTGGCGGTGCTGGTCGTCAGGCGAATCCCAATCTTCGAGCCACTCCTGGAGCTGGCCGTGTTTGCCGATCTGCAGGGGTGCAAGCCTCGCTCTCACCTTCTCCCATTGCTTACGGATATCCTTGTCCACACCCAAAGCCGCTGAAGCCCGGATACAGCCGTCGAAAAGATCCCGGAGGAGTTCCATGTCGATCGATGGGCCAGCCGCGATCGTGGCGAAGACCTTCACGCGCCGGACCTCGTCCGCAAAGTTCGCGTTCCCGTCGTAGTGGGGCCAGTTCTCCGGGGAGCTCGAAGGGCAGGTGACGAGCCAGCCATGATTCGGATCCTCGACGAGCGTGTCCAGGAAGAACCGGGCCGCGCCTTTGAGGATAGGATAGATCCTTTTCAGATAGTTCTTGTCCTCGTCGAACCGATAATGTTCATACAACTGGGCAGCGATCCAGGCCCCTCCGCAAGGCCACGTCCCGACATAAGGCCCGTTGACGGGCGCTGCGGCCAGCCAGATGTCCGTGTTGTGGTGGAGCATCCAGCCGTTTGCACCGTAGTGGACTCTAGCGATCTTTGTCCCGGACTCGGCCAGTCCCCCCGCAAGATCCACGAACGGCTCGAAACACTCGGCCAGGTTGCAGACGTCCGCAGGCCAATAGTTCATCTCCAGGTTGATGTTGGTGGTAAATTTGCTACCCCAGGCCGGGTTCATGGTGTCGTTCCAAAGCCCTTGGAGGTTGGCCGGCTGGTCGCCGGGTCTGGAGCTCGAAATGAGGAGGTAGCGGCCGAACTGGAAGACGAGGGCCGCAAGCTGCGGGTCGTCCGCTTTAGAGAAGGCCTTCACCCGCTCGTCGGTGGGAAGGCCTTCGGCATCGCTCCGGCCGAGATCGATCCGGACGCGGCGAAAAAGCCTCCGGTGCTCGGCCACATGGTCGCTCCGGAGCCGGTCGTAGGTTTTACCGTCGACCGCCTTCATGGCCTCCATAATCCGTGCTTTCGGATCGGCTGAGAGATCCTTATAATTCACGAAGTTCGTGGCTGCGGCCAGGATGAGTGTGGCGGCGTCCGCTTCGGTCACGAAAAGGCCGTCCCCGTCGACCCCAACCGTGCCGCCTTCGGCGACCGCCTTGAGCCGGGCCTGGTATTCGACACGGCCCCCGATCCCGAGGTAGGTTGCGGTCCGGCCGCGCAGGACCAGGGTGTCCGGGGCGTCGGCATTGGTCCCGAAGAGCTCATCGGAGGGACTGGCGGCCGGCTTCCCGTCGATCTCCGTGATCGCCGCGTAGGTGTCATCCATCGACAGTTCGTTCTTCCGGCCGGTCAGCCCGGCCCGGAATGAAACCTTCCCGGGTTTATCGGCGGTCAGACGGACGATGATGACCTGGTCGATGGGGCTCGAGAAGACCTCCCGCCTGTAAGACACGTTTCCGATCGTATAGCTCACACCCGCAATAGCGGTGTCCAGGTCGAGTTCGCGTCGATAACGGGAAAGCTGTTTGTTCTGATCGGTCGGCCGGCCCTGGCCGGTGAACGAGAGCCGGAGGTCGCCCAGCGGCTGGTATTTCTGTTGATTATAGGGCCTGGCCATCATCTTCCGGCCGTAGAGCTCCTGGGCCTCGCGGAACTTCCCCGCGAAAACGAGCCTACGGACCTCGGGAAGCGCGGTGAGCGCCTCCGGGTTGGACGGGTCGTAAGGACCTCCGGTCCATACTGTGTCTTCGTTGAGCTGGATCTCTTCGATGTCCGTGCGGCCGTAGACCATGGCCCCGAGCCGTCCGTTCCCGACCGGCAGCGCCTCGGTCCAGAACATGGCGGGCCGGCCGTACCAGAGCTTGAGATCGTCCCATTGATCGCCGGCGGAGGGACCCGCCTCCTTCCCGGGGGCTTGGGTCGCCTGCGGCACGGGACGTGCCGGGGCGGCCGCCGTTGATACGGATACGAAGAGGAGAAGGACGAACACCCTGAATTTCACGACCATATGCGTTTCCTTTCTTGCCCTGGGACCCGAGGGCGGGTCCTTATATCAATCTTTGTCTCCGAGCCGGATCTTCACGTGAAACGAGCCTGGAACGGGGCGCTCGGACACCGCGAACAAGTATTGACCTGCCCCCGCTCAATGTACCACCCCTAGAGTGAATTTTTCAACCTTAAAAGCCTTCGGAGCCGGCGGCCTGGCGCGCTGGGACGGGCGGCGGCCGGCAATCAGGAAAAGACGGTCACAGGGATTCCTCTTTCCCCGGCCTCTTCGGCCATCCGCAGGAGGTCGGCCCCAAGCCCCGGTCGCAAGTCATTGACATCGCCGCACAATCTGCGATACATTTCCGGCATGGTTAGGAAGGGAGGACAAGGACCATGGACTTTCAATCGATCCACCGGGGGATAGGGCTCCTTCTGCTCCTGGCCGGTCTTGCGTTCCCAGGAGCGGCTCCGGGAGAGGAGCCGAAGATCGTCCGGCTCGAGTCCCGGACCTTCCCGAACCCCATCGTCTGGGACTCGAACTACACGGCCTGCCTGGCCGCCTCGGACGGCCGGGTCTACGTCGGGTTGAACTACCACGGCGCCGGCGCCTCGGTCGCGGTCTACGATCCCAAGACCGACACGATGAAGATCCTGGGCGACATGAACCGCATCGTCGGCCAGACCAACCTGGCCGTCGAGCCCCAGGCCAAGGTCCACTCCCAGATCTGCGAAGGTCCCGACGGGAAGATCTACTTCGGGACCCACCTTTCGGCTTTCTACGGGTTCGCTACGTTCCCCAGCCCCGACGCCTACCCCGGCGGCCACTGGATGGTCTACGACCCTAAGACCGACGTCGTGACCGACCTGGGGATCGCCCTCAAAGGGAACGGGCTGCTCACCATGACCATGGACCCGAAGCGGGGCCGGCTCTACGCCGTGACCTATCCCCAGGCCCATTTCCTTTATTTCGACCTTAAGACAGGGAAGACGACCGACATGGGCCAGGTCCAGAACTGGGACGCCGGCGGCCGGACCCTGGCCGTGGACGACCTCGGCCGGGTCTATGGCTGCTGGGGCCGGGGGAAGCTCTACCGCTACGACCCGGAGAAGGACGCCCTCGAGAACCTTCAGGTCCAGCTCCCCCAACGCGAGGTCGGAGTCCCCATCCACCGGGCATATTGGGAGACCGAGCAGACCTTCACCGCCGTCGCCGGCTCGCCCGACCACAAGAAGATCTACTTTCTGGAGACGGGAAGTTCCTATCTGGTCGAATACGACCCGCACAAAGGCCTCGAAGGCGAGATGAAGCTCCTCGACCAGATCACGGCCGACCGGTACATCGGGAAGCGCGACATCCCCTACGCCATGATCTCCTTCTGCCGGGGACCGGACAACGTTGTCTACTACGCCTGCAACTCGGCCGCAGGGAACGAGGACGTCATGCCCTACTGGGGAGGCGGAATGGCCGCCGCGCTCGTGACCTACGACCTTAACACCGGCCGACGGGAGGACAAGGGGTTGATCCAGGTGGAGGATGGCCTGACGGCGGTCCATCCCAACGCCGCCAGCGCCGCGCCGGACGGGACCATTTACTTCGTCGCCCACGTCCTGGAGCCGGAGGGAAAAGGCCGGACGATCTCCGGCCTGCCGGCCGATCTCGTCCTCGAGAAGGACACGGACAGCAAGAAGCAGATGCACGAAGGCCGGACGTACACGCTGAGACTCCTGATCTATCGGCCCGCGAAGAACAACTGAAGAGGAGGACGGCCATGAGCAAGAGAATGAGCATCAGCCTGGCGATAGCCCTCCTGACCCTCGCCCCCGGCCTGGCGGCCCAGGAAACGACGATGTACTCGGCAAATCCGCTGCGGCTGGACCTGCGTGTCCTCGGCCAGCCTCCCCTGGACGTGATCCCGCCCGGCGAATGCGCGATCACCTCCCTGGTCTTCGGCACCGATGGCTGCCTCTACGGAGGGACCTCCGGAAAACGGGCGCACCTCTTCGTCCTCGACCCGAAATGGGGCCACGTCTTCCCGCTAGGCCACCTGCCCGGCCAGGAGAGCATTTTCCACGCCCTGGCCGCAGCGCCCGGCGGATCGATCTACATCGGGACGTCGCTCTTCAACCAGGGCCGGATCGACGAACGGGGAAAGGACGTCCTGCTACGCTACAAGGGTTATGAGGGCGGACATATCTACCGGTTCGAGTCGGGGAAAGAGCTCCAGAGCCGCAATCGGATGCCGACGTCTGATCCGTCCCGGCCTCTCCCCTTCGCCCTGGACCTCGGTGTCGCCGTCCCCGGCGAAAGCGTCGTTTCGCTGATTTATGGAAACGGGGTTCTCTACGGTGTGACCTTCCCCGGCGGGCATTTCTTCGTAATGGACCTCAAGACCGGAAAGACCGTGGACAAAGGCCCGATCTGTGGCCTCCCTCTCAACGAGGAACCTTTCCGCAGCATCCCGCGAGCGCTCGTGCTCGACGCGAAGGGCCGGGTCTGGGGGACGGGAGACTACGGGGCGCTGTTCGACTATTGGCCCGAAACCGGAGATCTCACCCGGCATCCGGACCGCCGCATCCCCTGCGAGATGGGACGGGAATACAAGGCCATTGTCGACGCCATGGTCCTGAGCCGGGACGGGACAATCTACGGCGGGACTTCCGACGGTTTCGTCTTCCGTTTCGATCCGGAGACGATGAAGATCCAGAACCTGGGGAAGCCCATCTGGCAGCAGCGGATCCGGGGGCTGGCCTTCAGCCAGGACGGCGACCTCTGGGGCGTCGGCGGCGAGCCTGGCGGCTCCGCCCGCGTCTTCGTCTACCGAACCCAGGCGGGCTCGTTCGAGAGCGGCGGCATGCTCCACGTCAACCGGACGCCTTACTACGCCTGGCTGGCCTACGAGGCCGAGTCCATGGTCGCGGGACCCGACGGGACCCTCTTCATCGGGGAAACGGGGCGCCTGGCCCACCTCTACTTGCTCTATCCCTGGAAATAAGAGAGCGCTCAATTCGTTCTCCCAGCGTTCTCCTTTCCCGGTTTCCTTCTGCGCCCCAATCTGCTTTAGTAATTCGCCAAGCACTTTGATCTCGCCCGTGTGACATCCCATATCCCCGATAAAGGCCAGGTCATGGTCCGCTATTATGGGCTGTATGCCAACGTCCATCGAGGGAAGGTCAGGAAGGCGAGTTTGAGTCCGTCGGCGCTCCGGATGGCCGAGGAGCACCTGAAGCGCATTCCTTCCAAGGGCTGGGCCGAGATGATCCGAAAAGTTTATGAGGTTGACCCGATGGTCTGCCCCAAGCGCGGTGGTCAGATGAAGGTCATCGCCTTCATAACCGATTATCAGGCTGTGGACCGCATCATCGAACACCTCAAGCTGACGTTTGTTGCGGAGAAGCCGCCGCCGTCGTGCGTCATCGAGCAGGTCGCCCTGATGGCCGCCGAGGAGAACGCGGATTATTAGGGAAAGTCTATCGTCTTTTAGCCGGTGCGAGAGGGTTTTTTGCCCCAACATGCTCTTCCGCCGCCGCTTATTGCGGCGATTGACATCGCCGCGCGGCCGGCGATCTATTATCGACATGGTTATGAGGGGAGATTCATCGCCAAGAGCGGGAATTCGCCATGCCGCGGAAAAAGTAAATTCTTATCATTTCAAAAAGATGTCAAGGACAGCTTGAGAGCGCGGGATATGTCCGCAAAGCAATCCGAGGGGCCACAAGAGCCGCAAATCGCCCAGACCTCTCCTCCCGGGGCAAAAAGAAGATCATGAAAAATATTCGGCCGAAGTCTCTGCGGCCATCAGAACTTCTTGATAGGCGATGCGCGGCGGGGGAGGCTTGTCTGCAATAAACGCCAGTTTCAGATGGTTGATGATACGATCGACCACGGAGAAATCCATTATCACGGGGAGCGGGAGTCTATCGCCTATCGGTCGGTGCGGTGGGATTTTTCGCCCAAAGAACCTCTTCTTGGCCGCCCCGAGGATTTCTTGACAGCGCCGCCCGGCCGACGGTAGTATTCCATCATGATCATGAGGGGAGATTCATGGGGTGGAGTGGCTATCTACCGCGCCGCGGAAAAAGGAAAATCCTTCTACGGGCAGCGCCAACAGGAAATAATGTCCCCGCTCGTCCGTTGTTGTCTCGCGGATTCCCTGGAGATCAGGTCCGGAGACGGCGATTTTTGCCGCCTCAATCGGCACTCCTTCCGAATCCAGAACCAGCTCCCTCAAGGTTTCCGGTCACTTCTTGCGACCACACAGCTTTCGATAAAGTGGAGATCCCTAATAGAATTACCAAAATGTTTCTTTTCATCGTTTCCTCCTCTTAAGGCGTGTTTCCCCTAAAAAACTTTTTATAGCTTGAAATGCTATTAATTCATCTTTTGGCCCGCTATTATTTCACCGGGCCCAAATATTTATCCAGCCAGCGCAGGGTCTCCTTGATGAGCTCGTAGCGGGGGATGTAATGGTCCGAATTGTAGAGCTTTTGCTCCTTCTGGTCCCTGGGCGTGCCCAGCCGCTCGAACATAATCCTGGCGTTGGTCTCATAGGGAAAGTAGAGGTCATACCTGCCGTTGAGCATCAAGGTGGGAGTTTTCACCCGCGTGACATAGTTCATCTGGTTCAATTCGGGGCGGACGGGACCCTGCAGCCCCCAGTAAATGAAAAAACCACCATTCTGGAGAATGCCGGCCTTGATGCGCTCTTCGAGGGCCAGGATGATGGACCCAGTGTGTGCTCCCCAGCTATACCCCGTATAGGCGAGCCTTTGGCGATCGATGTCGGAGCGGGTCTCCAGGTAGTCGATGCAACGCATAAAATCCTTGATTTGTTCGATCCACAATTCGGTGTATTGTCGAGAAGAAATGTTTCCTTCTATTTCTCCCTCCTGAATGCGGCTCAGGGTTTCGTTGCCGCGCTCGAAGGTTCCCTTCAAAACCGGGTAAAGGACGGCACGGCCGTTTTTGACGATGAAGGAAAGAAACAGGTCGAATTGAAAATCCTTGTCCAGGTCCTTGCTGGATCGTGTATACGCAACGGCAGATCCAGGGAAAAAGAGGACCGTCTGAAAGGGCGGCCGGCTTTTCTTGGGCAGGAAAAGATAAGCGATCACCCGCTCGTCGTCATAGGCGGCGGCAAATGTGACCCTCTCCTGGATCCAGTCCTTGGAGCTTTCATCCCGCCATTCCACGCGCGCCTGAAGGTCGGTCTTGTCATAGAGGAACAGCTCCTTGTAGACCAAAAAAACCTCGTTGGTTACCGGCTTCATCTTCTCAAGATCGTGTCTTTCATCGGGCTGGACGGCCGCAAAAACCGATCCGGGAATCCTGTCCTTATCGATATACCGGACGCAGCGAAATCCGGTCTTGGGGGAGCGATCAAAGGGCGATGTCTGGTTTGGTAAGGCGAACATGTAGATGGCGTCGTCCCAGGCGCCGCCACGGACGAACCTGCCCTGCGGAGTCTCGTTCCAGCACCATTCGCGCACGTTCCCCGCCATGTCATAACAACCGAAGGAGGTCATGCCGGCATTGCTGCCCACCCGGGCCGGACCCCGGCCCTTGAAATTGCTCAGGGGGGCGAGGAATGAAAGAATATTCCACCATCCCGGCGTAGAGCTGATTTCTTCCCAGGCGATCCCCCAGTGCTGGGAGGTGGGTAGGCTCTTGCCCACCGATTCGGCATAGGCGGCGGCTTCATACCAGCTGATGCCGGAAACCGGGAAATCGTCCTGCCCCTCGGGAAAATCTCCGGCCTGCCAGGCTGACGGCCCGGGTCTTCCAGTCTGGTCCACGAATCCCTTGACCGCTTCCTCCCGGCTCAGTTCTTTTCCATCTTTTATGAACTTCTGCTTCCAGAACTCTTTGTTTTGATACCCACCCCGGTTGACGAATTTCTTGAATTGCCGGTTGGTCACTTCGTAGCAATCCATGAAAAAATCGCCAATCTTGCCGATTCCCGGGACATCAGCCACTCCCTGCACCCTTACCATGCCGGCTGGAACATGCCCCTTCTTGTCCAACACCCTCACGATATTGCACGGAACAAACAGCCGTTTTTTGCTCCAGTCGAGGGCATGAGTGAAGGCGGCGGCAAGCACTGTCTCATATCCTTCCTTTTCCATCTTCCACCTGAAAAACCCGATGGGCAGCCTGATTTTTTCGATTGGTGAAACGCCGAGATATTGCCATTCTCCATCCGGCGCATTGTATCCCTTCATGAAGACCTTGGCGCCCGAAGGCTCTGTTTCGATGGATATCGGGAGCGAAATTTTGGAGAGGAGCTCAGCAAGCCTGGGATCATGCGGCAGATACTTTTCGGCCTCAGTTGCCAACTTGTAAGCGTCAACATAATTTTCAAAACCAGCCTCATAAAGCTCATTGATCTTTGGAAGGAGTTCCCCCATCGCCGAGCGGACCTTGGCCTGGTGCTTGAAAAACCGGACCCCGAAAAAGGCCAAAGCGAAGAGAACGACGACCGCCGGAACGGCCACCAGCGGTTTCCGGAGACGGCGCCCGAGCGTTTTCAGGTTCAAAACACCGGATTCGGCGAGCTGAAGACCGGATTGATAGGCCCTCAGGTCCTTGAGCATTTCGTCCGCGGAGCCGTAGCGGGCCTCGCGGCTCTTCTTGAGCGCGCGGGCGATGACGTGCTGCAGCTCGACAGGCACCGGCGGCTTGCGGACCTTGAGGGACTTCGGTTCCTCATGGACGATCGAATAGATGATGGAGACGTCCCTGTCGCCTTTGAACGGAACCTCGCCCGTCAGCATCTCATAGAGGACGACGCCCAGCGACCAGATGTCCGTCCGCTGGTCCACCTCATCGCCCCGCGCCTGCTGGGGAGACATGTAAGCGACCGTGCCCAGCGTCGTCTGGCTCTTGGTCAGCGAGCTCCCGCCCCTGAGCTTGGCCAGCCCGAAGTCCATGACCTTGGCCCGGCCTTTGTCCGTCACCATGATGTTCGCACTCTTGATGTCGCGGTGGATGATGCCCTTGCGGTGGGCCTCGCCGAGGCCGGCGGCGATCTGCATAGTGATATCGAGAGCGTCCTCAGGCGCGAGCGGCCCCCTTTTGATCTTGTCCCGGAGGGTTTCCCCTTCTACATACTCCATGGCGATAAAGGACCAATCTTCGGCCTCCCCGACCTCATGAATGACGCAGATATTCGGGTGGGAGAGGGCCGCGGCCGCCTGGGCCTCGATGATAAAGCGTTCCTTGAGCTCGGGGGAATTCATCAGGTGGGGCGGCAGGAACTTCAGGGCGACCGGACGCTTGAGCCTGAGGTCCTCCGCCTTGTAAACGACGCCCATCCCGCCGTGGCCGATCTCCTCGACGATCCGGTACTTCCCGGCGACGAGACTGTCTTTGGATATGACATGAAGAGGGGTTGCGAGAGTTTTCGTGAAGGAATCGGGCACCTGTCCTTCCTCCGCGAGCAGCGCGGCGCAGCTGCCGCAGAAGCGGGAAGTGTCGGGATTATCAGAGTGACACTTCGGGCATCTCAAGTCTCATTCCCCTTCTTGACTGGCTTAAGGTTAACAAAAACAGGAGAAAAGAGTCAACCCAAATTTGAAAGAAGAACAAAGACATCGCTCAGATCATCGCGGGAAAGTTGTCGCAAGAAACCTAAAACACGTTTTCGACGCGGACGCCGCGGGCGCGCAGGGCCTTTTCCAAACGGGCCGACTGTGTCCGGAAGAAGGAATCCGTCAGGGCATCCAGCAGGCCGTGGCGGGCGTAAAAGCCCCTCACCGCCGGGACATAATTCATCCTGTCGATGAGGACGCGGTCCACGGCGCCGGCCAGGAGCGCAGCCAGCCGCTCGGGATTCCCCGGCAGAAGCGGGCCGGCGAAAGCGAAAGTCGAGACGCCCGCGGCCTTGAATTCCCTAAGCACCTCGATCCTCTCCCCGACCGGCGAAGCCCTCAACTCGAACATCCCGGCGATGGTCTCTTCGTCGGTGGCGATGGTGAAGCCGACCTCTACTTCGGGGATCCTCCGGATGACGTCGAGGTCGCGGCGGACTCGGGCCGACTTTGTCTGAATTTCTACCGGGAAGTCGCGGCCGATGAGGACTTCAAGGCAGCGGCGAGTCAGCCCATAACGTTCCTCCAGCGGTTGATAAGGGTCGCAGACCGAAGCGAACCAGATGGTCCCTCGCTTGGCCTTGACGATCTGCTTGGCCAGCAAGGCGGGCGCGTTGACCTTGACGTCGACGAACTCGCCCCATGGCTCGCTGTGACCGCTATACCTCCGCATGAACAGGGCCGCATAGCAGTAGATGCAGCCGACCTCGCAGCCGGTGTACGGGTTGACGCAGTAATCATGGATCTTCGAGAGATTGAGGATGGACTTGGCCTCAATCTCGCGGACGACCGGCCCAAGCATGAACCTATTATACTTCAGAATCCGGAAGCATCAGAGGCGGCCCTTCCTCTCCGCGCCTTAGTTCGCTGATGTCAAACGCGCTAATCGGGCCTTCTCGTCCTCGACCTCGGGCTGGCCGGGATCTGCGTCTTTCCAGAGGTCGAGGAAGCGTCGGTATTTTTCGATCGCTTCCGATGTCTTTCCTTGCTTCTCGGCAACCCGGCCCAGCATGTAGAAGCTTTTCGCCCAGAGGTCACCGCACAACAGCCTATCGTACTTCATCTTGGAGATGGCTTCGAACTCAGCCTCAGCCTTCTCGAAATCTCCCGCCTTGAAGTAAGCTTTCCCCAAGGGAGCCAGAAACATCGGGTGGGCATCCCAATATCCTGCCCGATACCTCCCTGATGACAAGCCCGGAAGAAGGGATTTCGCTTTTTCAAGATATTCGATGGCATGGGGATAGTTCCCCTTTTTTCTCGTTCGAGCCGGGCCTCATCACGTCTTTCCAGGGAGACGCGGTCCGATCCATGACTTTGGCCCGTTTCTTGAGGCTTATTTCCCGTTATGGCGGGAGTCTATCGTCTTTTAGCCGGTGCGAGAGGGTTTTTTGCCTCAACATGCTCTTCCGCCGCCGCTTATTCCGGCGATTGACATCGCCGCGCGGCCGGCGATATATTATCGACATGGTTATGAGGGGAGACTTATCGCGGGGGGAACACCTTCGTGTCGCAGCCCGGGGCCTCGATCTGGATATCCCACGTCTTCCAGACCTTCCACGCCGCGCCGGTCTGCGTCATCGAAAGCACGGCCTCGACCGCGTATTGCTTCGGAATAAGAGTCACCGTGCCCTCGGCAAACACATCCCCGCCCATGTCTTTCGGATTCGCCAGCCGGACCTTGACGTCTTTCGCGTCCTGGGACCCCAGATTCATGATGTAAAGACGGAGGGCATAGGGATGGACCAGCTTGTGGGGATCGGCAAAGCTGCGCTCGGGCTCGCTCCATGACGCCGAAGTCACCAGCATCGGACGCTCATACAGCGTGGAAAACAGCTTGTGAACTTCCAGCGCCTCCGGCGGCAGACCCGCGCCATCCGTCGGAATCGAGTAGAATTTATCGCAGAGTTCATCCGCATACGCCGTCACCGCCGGATCAACCTTGCCCTTGAAAAATCCCACCCCGGGCGATTCCGGCGCAACCAGCCGGATAAAGCGGATCTGGCGCTCCAACTCCTCTTTGGTCACGACCCAGTTCTCGCCAGGCTGGCCGCCCACACCAAGGCCGATAAGCACGATCGCCTTCTCCAGCAGACCGTGCAAGCGCGCCGCATGAAGCTGCGAGGCGATCCACCAGTATTCCTTCACGTCGCCCACGTAACATTCCATCATCAACAGGTCCACGACCTTCTTATAGGTTTTGGCCAGGACCTCCGGAACCGGCCCGCGCATCTGGTACACGCCCAAGCTGACCTGGGGCTTCTGCTTCTTGAAGGTTTCCAGGATCTGCGCCGACTTCTGATCGGATTCGCCGCCTTCGTCGAAACCCAGCTCGTCAATCGCCAGCAGGGGTCGGGGATTGTCCTCGAAATCTATTCCAGCCAGGACGGCAACACCCTGCTCCACGGTTGTGTCGGTGAGCAGACTTTGCCAGGTCTTGGGTGTCGCCGCGATCCCGCCGCGGCCGCTCCAGTACTTCCAATCCGCGCTGTGCGCGTAGGTGGCGGACTTGAAGGCCCGCGCTTCCTCCTCCGGGTAATAGACCATCGCGATGATTTTATCGAGCCCGAGCACCTTCGGCCGCTCGCCGGTCCGCGCGCCGCCGGCCGCGATCAACCCGCAGACCGCCAGCGTCGTTCCCAGCCATGCCGCCACCGCTTTTTTCATGCCTTCCTCCTCCGCCGGCCGCTCCAACCAATACTGGTACGCATGTCAATACCAGTAGCGTAAATTGCGCGGCTTTGTCAACAAAAAACGCGCGTTCTGCGCGGGGCAGGCTCAGCGTTTCCTTTCTTGTCTTGAGAAGCGCAGGTCGACGGCGGGTCTTCACGTCAATCCTTGTCAACAAGCTTAGTCGATCCATCCGCCGGCCAGGGCGAGCCCCTAGGGGACCCGGCCGATCGCCTCGGGGGTCCGGGAGTCTTTGGTCATAGGAAGGAGCGCGTCCGGAACGGCGAGGGGCCGTCACTCGACGGTCTTCTTGCCCGCCTTCCTGTCCGCGTATTGCTCTTCGATCCAAGCGTAGGTCTTCCTCAGACCGTCCCGGAGCGATGTGGAGGGTTCCCAGCCGAGGACCCGCTTGATCATGGTATTGTCGCTGTTGCGGCCGCCGACGCCCTTGGGGGCAGAGAGGTCATAGCGGCGCTCGAGCTTGACCCCGGCGATCCCCTCGATGATGGTCACGAGGTCGTTGACCGAGACGAGCTCGCTCGAGCCGAGGTTGATAGGTGTGGCGATGAGGTCCTCGCAGTGCATGATCCTGTCGATTCCCTTGACGCAGTCGTCGATGAACATGAAACTCCGGGTCCGGGTTCCGTCGCCCCAGATCTCGATCCAGTTCTGCCCCTTTTCCTTGGCCTCGATGACCTTGCGGCAGAGGGCCGCGGGCGCCTTTTCCCGGCCGCCGTCCCAGGTTCCATGGGGTCCGTAGACATTGTGAAACCTGGCGATAAACGTCTTCAGGCCCCGCTCCGCCCAATACTCCTGGCAGAACATCTCGGACATGAGTTTTTCCCAGCCGTAGCCCCTCTCGGCCATGGCGGGATAGGCATCGGACTCCTTGAGGGCCCGCACGTCCGGGCTCTTCTGGAGGTCGGTGTTGTAGGCGCAGGCCGAGGACGAGAAGAAATACCTCTCGGCGTCCGCCCGGTAAGCCGCCTCGATCATGTGCGTATTGATGAGGATGCTGCGGAGGCATTCGATCCGGAACCTCTCGATGAACCCCATCCCGCCCATATCGGCGGCGAGATTGTAGACCTCGACGGCGCCCTCGACGGCGCGTTCGCAGTTCTTCCGATGACTCAGGTCAAGGCACAGACACTCGACCCCCGGCACACGCTGGTACCACTCGGGCAGCGGCTTCTTGTCCACGGCCCGGATCCGGCTGAACCCCCGCTCGTGTAAAGACCGGATCAACGACCCGCCGATAAAACCTCCGGCGCCCGTGACGACGATCAGATCATCTTTGGCCGCCGTGCGGCCGATTTTCTCCATCTTGGTCATGCGTTGCTCCCCTTTCCTTATCTCCGAGCTTTCCATACCGGACGGCCGCCCTTTCGCGATCGACTAGGAGATCTCGACATAATACTTGCTGATATATTTTTCCTGAACCTTGAACGACCAATGGATGTCGCGGATGTAGCCGACGGCGTCCTGGCGCTTCTTCGTCCTGATGAGGTTGATGAGCTGCTGGTGCTCGCCGATCGAGGCCTCTTCCCATTCCTTGATGAATCCCGTTTTGCGGGGGAAGTCGTACAGCCTCTTTTTCATCTGGTTGACGATCTTGGCCAGGCTCGCGTTGCCGGACAGGTTCAGGTACGTCTCGTGGTATTTCAGGTTCTTTTCATAATAGAGGTCGAAATCGCCGTCGT
>Ga0315288_10001674_pt1 | contig 28700 bp, 27 predicted proteins | sample YL17G11_20_MG_FD_203454 | JGI IMG/M metagenome (GOLD analysis project Ga0315288, IMG submission 203454) | Sediment microbial communities from Yellowstone Lake, YNP, Wyoming, USA - YL17G11_20 | ecosystem: Environmental > Aquatic > Freshwater > Lake > Sediment | place: USA: Wyoming | collected... | reverse complement strand
CGTCAGGTAGCGTGAGAAAAACGGAAGAGGGTAGTGCATTGAAAAGATGGCAAGCTGAGAAGTGGGTAGACACAAAATCAGGCAAAGCTTGTGGGGCAGGAGGTAAGAATGAGTATTGCAGACCGAGCAAACGTGTTTCATCTGCAACACCAAAGACAAAAAGCGAATTATCTTCTTCTCAATTGGCTTCAAAAAAAGCAGAGAAGTCAAGAGTAGGAATGGGAAACAGAGTATCTAAAATCTAAAAAATAAAACTATGAACAAAGAACAAGTATTAGGAATGATCAGACATGCATTAACATTTATTGGTGGTGTATTAGTTATCAAAGGTTTATCAACTGAAGCTAATGTTGAAGAAACAATTGGCGCTGTTATGACTGCAGTTGGGTTCTTGTGGTCGGTTATTAAAAACAAATAAAATCAAATCATATGCAACAAAGTAAAGGACTAGGCGACACAATTGAAAAGTTTACAACGGCTACAGGAATAAAAGCAGTCGTTCATAAAGTAGCAACTTCGGTTGGTAAAAAAGATTGCGGATGCAACAAAAGAAAAGAAGCTTTAAATAAGGCTTTCCCTTATAACTACAAAAAAAATTAAACCATGTCTTTATTTAAAACAACATTTACAAGAGCGTTAAGAGCGCATCCTTCAAATGATGCTGATATTGCGTATCCTACACCAATAGAATCAGGAACAGTTACAACAGTAACCGCTTCCAAATTGATTGATTCTACTGCTACATTTATTACAAATAATGTAAGACAAGGAGATGTTGTACATAATGATACATTAGGAACGGCAGCTACTGTAGTTTCGGTTGATAGCGAAACTCAGCTCACTTTAAATGCAAATATATTTACTGCAACATCACAAGCATTTGTTGTTTATGCTATGTCACCACAAACAAGTATGGGGAATCCCGGTTGTTATTTGTATATAGGTGGTACAGGTACTGTATCTGTAATTACAATAGGTGGAGATCAGCTTACTTTTAATGGAGTTCCTGCAGGTACAACACTTCCTATTCAAGTAACAAGATTAAGAGCAACAGGAACTACAGCAACATTAGTAAATGCACTTTGGTAGTCTTTTTAAAAAAAAATATTATATGGTACATTTTGAAGATGCAAAGGTTTTAGGTGCGAATTTGATATGTATGATTACATTGCAGATTCCAAGTATACCTACTGATTTACAAAGTATATTGTTTTTGGCTACTATAATTTATACAGTAGTTAGAATAGCAAACGAGGTGAAGAAATTCGTGCATAAAAAGTATACTGAAGACAAAAAAGAACAAGAATGACTACACAACAGGTTGTAAAAAAATACGGTACTGCAAATATTACAGGAGAAGGATACTTAGTAAGTATTGATTTGCCGTACCCTATGAGAATAGCTTGGGATACTAATACTACAGTTAATACAATGAGATGTCATAAGCTTGTTGCTGATAAGTTCAAAGCAGTTTTTAACGCATTGCTTATCCATTATGGGTACGACAAGATAAAAGAGTTGGGAATTGACTTGTTTGGTGGTTGTTTTAACTATAGAAAGATGAGAGGCGGGTCGGCGTGGTCAATGCATTCTTGGGGAATAGCGATTGACTTAGATCCTGCAAGAAATACATTAAAAGAAACAAGTAAAACAGCTAGATTTGCAAGACCTGAGTATAAACCAATGATTGACATATTTTATAGTCATGGATTTATTTCATTAGGAATAGAAAAGGGGTTTGATTTCATGCACTTTGAAATTTTAGAATAATGCCTGATAAAAAAAAGTTTAGCGAAACAAAGGTTGGGAAGTTTTTAAAAGACAAAGCTCCAAACATATTGAATGTGGTAGGAGATGTATTGCCAAGTAATGGTGTGTTGGGTATAGTTAAGAATTTAATAGGTAGTTCTGAGGAGTTATCACCTGAAGACAAGCAAATAGCCTTTGACCAACTTAAAGAAATGTACTCATTAGAGATTGAGGACAAAGCTTCTGCAAGAAATAGAGAAATTGAGGTTGCAAAAATGCATAAATTTGATTTTCTTTTTTATCTTACAGGCATAATAGGGTTGGGAGTGTTTTGTTTTATCGTTTATGCGATTGTTTATTTACAAATACCTGAAGCAAATAAAGAAATATGGATACATCTTATTGGAATTTCAGAAGGCGTAGTACTATCTATTTTTGGTTACTACTTCGGAAGCTCAATTAAAAGAAACATAACTTAGTCACAATTAAAAATCAAATAAAATGCAAGATCAAGTAATGATTACACAAGAAGAATTAGAATTAATTCAAGGAATGAACGCTGATTTCTCAAAAGCAAAGATGGGATTAGGCGATTTAGAACTTCAAAAGCAAGGATTGTTAAAGCAGATTGATGAGTTAAGAATGACGTTTGCAAAAAACGAGCAAATGCTTATTGAAAAGTATGGTACTGATGCAGTAATTAATATCCAAACAGGAGAAGTAACTAAAAAACAAGATTAATATGACACCGGGAAAATTTATTGGAATATTATTCCATTCAAGAGACACAATGCATATTGCGCATTTGCAAACAACAAGTTTTGCAGAGCATAAAGCATTGAATGGTTATTATGATGGCATTCTTGACTTGACTGATACTTTTACTGAAGCTTATTTTGGTAGATTTAAAAGATGCGAGATTGTTATACCTGAATCAAAAAATATGGATGCTACTGCTCATTTAAAGGAGTTGCAATCTATTATAGATACTGAAAGAAACAATTATCCATCTGAGATTCAGAATATAATGGATGAGATGTTGGGATTGATAGACAAGACATTGTATCTTTTGACATTAAACTAAAAAGTCATTGGCTAGAATAAGTACATACGTAATTGACGGCACTATAGTTGATGATGATAAGGTTATTGGTAGTGATGCCAATAACTCTATGATTACCAAAAACTATACTGTTCGTGATTTAGCGGCATATATAGGTTATTCAATAGGGAATAATTTACTTGTTCCTTATGTAAATGCTTCTCAAAATGTAGACTTAGGTGCTTTTAATCTAACGGCTAATAGTATAATAGTTGGCAATCAATTAATTTTAGGTGGTACTGCAGGATTGGTAGGGCAAGTATTGATGAGCAATGGTAGTGGAAGCCCTGCGTCTTGGACTTATAATATTGGTAGTCAAACACTTAGAAATGTATTAAATCAAGGCAATACAGGTAATAAGAATTTGATATTATCTAATACCACAACATCTACAATAGCTTTAGATTTAGAGAAGTTGTATGGTCAAAATGTAGGATTGTATGTATTTGATAATCTATTGAATAGTTCATCTGCATTATTTCCAAATAAATTAGATGTTCAAGAAAGTTCATTACAAAAAACAGCTTCATATTCAGCAAGTGGTATAAGATATTCAAACAATGGATTTAATGTAGATATTAATCCAAATACTTATGCTAATCAAACACTTTTATATCCTTCAAATAGCGGAGTTTTAGTTACATCGGTAAATGGTAATCCTGCTGATTTAACAGGTAATGTAACATTAAGTGGATTAGGATTAGGAACGGTTACATCTGTAGCTGTTACTCCGGGAACAGGAATATCAGCATCTGTTGCAGATGCTTCTACAACTCCAAATATTACAATAACAAATACGGCGCCTGACCAAGTGGTTATATTAAACGAGGGTGCAGGTATAGACATTACAGGTACTTATCCTAGTTTCACAATTGCAGCAACAGGTAGTGGTACAACACCAACATTGCAAGAAGTATTAGCAGCAGGTAATATATCTGAGAATAATTTAAATATAACATTGTATGATTCTGCAGGACAAAACAATTTTGTTACAATTTCTCCAACTACAGGATTCCAATATGCTAATGATTTAGTAAATGGAGATGTAGCGGCAGTTAATGGTGACAGAGTATCTATTTCTAAAAATCTGCTTGGTTCAAGTCCAAAAAACGTAGAACTAACTCATTTAGGATTGTATTATAATTTTTCTGATCCAACAGGAACTTTTGGTTATACAGGTAATTTAAATTATCCTAATTATGTCCCTGATGGTACTATAACTGCTAATACTATTTATCTTCCATTAGGAGATGGAAATTTAGCATTAAAAGTAAATGGAGTAGGAGCAGATGTAAATGGTGAAATTACAATTCCTGCAGGAACAGGAACGGTTACTTCAGTAGCTGCTTTGACATTAGGCACAAGTGGTACAGATTTAAATTCTACAGTAGCCAATGGTACTACTACGCCTGTAATAACACTTAATGTACCTGATGCTGCCTTATCTGCAAGAGGTGTTGTTACAACAGGAACACAAACTTTCGGAGGTTCAAAAACATTTAGAGATAATATTTTAATTCAAAAAACATCGTCTACATCTCAAAATATAACAATTGGTTTTGGTGGAGGTGTTGCTGATTTTGATAATTTGGCATTTGGAAGTTTAGCATTAAACTCAAGTACTGCTAGTTCATATCAAAATTTAGGAATTGGGCATTATAGTTTACAAAAAATAACAAATGGTAATTCAAATATTGGATTAGGAAATTATACGCTTAATAATTTAATTAATGGTCAGAATAATACTGCAATAGGTTATTTGGCATTAGGATTTTCTACAGGTTCTGATAATACAGTATTAGGTAATGGAGCTGCAGCATTTTTAGTAAGTGGAAATAATAATATATTAATAGGATCAGGTGTTGGTAATACTATAACATCAGGTTCTAATAATACAATTATTGGCAAAGCAACAGGATTAGGTACTTCATTATCTGATAATGTTATAATCTCAGATGGTAGTGGTAATATCAGATTTAAAGATGATAATACCAATACTATACTTCCAAGATTAGCAGGAAGTGGTACGAGAATGGTAGTAGCAGGTTCAAATGGTGAATTAACAACACAAACTATTCCTTCAGGTGGAGGAGTATCAGGAACAGGAACTATTAATGAAATAGCGTATTTCACTAGCACAGGTAGTACAATAGGGAGTCTTACAACTGCAACTTATCCATCATTAACTGAGTTGAGCTATGTTAAAGGTGTAACTTCTTCAATACAAACACAGATAGGAACAAAACAAGCCACTATAACAGGAGCAGCTACAACAATAACATCTTCTGATCTTACAGCATCAAGAGCATTAATTAGTAATGCAAGTGGTAAGGTGGCTGTTAGTGCAGTTACAGATACAGAACTTGGATATGTTTCAGGTGTAACAAGTGGTATACAAACACAGATTGATGGTAAAGCAACAATCGCAACAATTAACAATAATAATATATTAGGCTATCAAGCTTTGGGTTCTACAATTAAAGGTGGAACATTAGATTTAAGTCTTAATAGAGTTACCACAGGTATTTCTTTACCTGTTGCTGTTTCAGGAAGATTATTTTTAATTCCTGTATATATACCTGTGGCAACAACTATAACAGGTGTTAAGTTTATGTCTTCAATAGCAGGCGTTTATACTGCAGCAAACTATAATGGTTTTGGACTTTATTCATATAATACAGTAACAGGTGCAGGAGCATTGTTAGCATCTACCCCTGATGATGGAACAATATTTAAATCAAGTGCTAACGTACTTGTATCTAAAGCATTTTCAAGTGCTGCAAGTGTATCAGCAGGATTTTATTATATAGGTATGGTTTGGTCATTTAGTGGAACTCCAACAACAACACCTGCTATTTTAGGAAATGCATCTATGTCAACATCTATGTCATTATATGATTTTACCAATAGTGGTAAATTATTTTGTCATATTATATCACAAACAACTCTTCCTTCATCATGGACACATGCAACAAATACAACTAATAATCCTGTTATATATTGGGTGAGTTTATACTAAAAATAAAATAAAATGAATACAAGAGTAATAGAACCAATTACAGTTTTTACAACTGATGGACAAAAACAAGTGAGTTTATTATCATTAGTTAATTTTTGTGGTTATAACTTCCTCAATAGTTCGGGGGTTGTATCATATATATTATCAGGACTTATAACTGTTGATGGTGTAGATTCTTATGTAGAATACATACATAATACATTAGAGGTTCCTGCAAATATTATACAACAATGGGGCTCAGATGATAATATTATATTTCAGTATGTAGCAACGACTTTAAGTTTAACGATTATACAGTAAAAAATTATTCAATTATAAAAGGTAAGTTATATTAAAATATCATTGAGATATTTTTTGTAATTTTATAAAAAAAACAATGGCAAAAATAGAATCATATCCTTTAGCACCATCAACAATATCAGGTAATGATAAGATGATTGGTACTGATACTGCAAATAATAATGCTACTAAAAACTTTACTGTTAATCAGTTAATTTCTTATATAGGATTAAATGGTGGGTTTGTTCCATATACAGGAGCAACAGCAGATGTTAATTTAAATAATAAAGTTTTATATGCTGCTAATGGCGTTTTTTATGGTATTGTTCAAACAAATACTATAAATATATCAAATCAGTTTTTAATAAATTCAAGTGCAGGTACATCAGGTCAAGTCCTTGTAAGTCAAGGTACAGGGAATATACCAATATGGTCATCATCAGTTGTAACAGGGCCTCAAGGTATACAAGGTCCAATAGGTCCACAAGGTGTTCCGGGTCCTGTAGGTCCTGCAGGTTTAAATTGGCAAAGTTCATGGGTGTCAGGTACGTCATATGTCATTGATGACGCTGTGGCTTACGGAGGTGCATCATGGTTTTGTATATTAGCAACATCAGGTACTATTACTCCTGATTTAGATACTACACATTGGGCGTTGTTAGCTTCACAAGGAGCACAAGGTCCTGCAGGTGCGACAGGTGCTCAAGGGCCTACAGGTGCAACAGGTCCAACAGGTGCAACAGGTCCAACAGGAACGCAAACATTACAACAAGTTTTAGACTTTGACCATGCTTTAACTAATGGTAGAAATTATCAAGGTACTCTTGCAGGATTAAGTAATACAGGGAATAATGTAAATGCATTTGGAGCAGGTGCAGCACAAGGTAATACAGGTAATGAAGTAAATGCTTTAGGATATCAAGCAGCATTAAGCAATACAGGTTTTTATGTAAACGCTGTAGGTTCAACTGCAGCTACTAGCAATTCAGGTTATCATATAAATGCTTTAGGTAGTGGTGCTGCAGTAAGCAATTCGGGTTTTCATGTAAATGCTTTTGGTGCAGATGCAGGTACATTAAACTCTTATAGTCATGTTAATTTATTTGGATACAATGCTACAGCTACAAGTAACAATATGGCTGTATTTGCAGGAGAAAATTTTATGACTAGATTAGGATATGGAGGACTTACTGCAGACCGTCTTTATACTTTCCCTGATAAGAGTGGAACATTTGCAATGTTATCGGATATAACAGGTGGTGGTAGTTGGTCTACATTAGGAAATACAGGATTAGGCGTAGCAAATTTTATAGGAACAACAGATAATGCTGATGTTATTATTAAAAGAAACAATGTAGAGCAAATAAGATTATACTCTTCTCAAACATTGTTTTCAAACAATTTAACAGTTCAAAAAAGTTCATCAGTTTTTATTACAGCAATTAATACTACAGGTAGAGGTATTGCATTAGCAGTTGACACTACTGCTACAAACTCAGGTGCTTTACAATTTTATAATTCTTCTTTTCAATCTAATTTATTAGCAGATAATCCAACTGCTGCTAGAGATTGGCAACTTCCTGACGAAAGCGGAACATTAGCATTAAGTAAATATACTTCATACGTAGCTACTTTAACACAAAGTGGAACAAGTGCTCCTACTGCTACGGTTTTAGAAAATACAACAGGACTAACTGTAACTTGGTCTTACCTTAATACAGGAAGATATTTTGCTACATTTTCTACAAGTTTAAATGCTTCAAAAACATTTATACTTGCAGGGTCTGCAGGCGCATCAAATGATACAATTACTATTAGATCAGCTATTTCAGGAGCTAATTCAATTGTTGTTTCATCAAAAGATTTTAGTGATAACTATATAAATAGTACATTGTTTAATACTACTATAGAAGTAAGAATTTACCCATAATGGATATAAGAAAAATATCAGTTGGTCCTGATTATAAAGGAGGTGCAATGCATTACATTGTAGGGCAGAAAGTATTAGGTGATTCTAACGAAATTCACCTAATAAAGCATGATGACCAAAATAATTCTATCTTGGTTTACATAGTTAATCAAAAAAATGAAGTAGTTTTATGGAAAGAGTTTAACTCGACAATACCAATTTCAATCGAATACAATATAAATTTTTAAATGCGTTCACCATTCTACTTCATAGCAAAGCCATTGAAGGGGAAACGATACGACAACACAAAAGACATATCAGGAGTAGAGATAGTGGTTAGTACTTCAGAGGAAGACCATATGTCCTCTAACCGATATGCAGAAGTCGTAGAAGTCCCTTTAGGGTACAACGGTCCAATTACTCCGGGTGATATATTACTCGTTCACCACAATGTATTTAAATACTACAATGATATGAAGGGTCGTCAAAAAAGTGGCAAGAGCTTCTTTAGAGATGACAACTTTTTTATTGAAATGGATCAGTTTTTTATGTACAAAAAAGGTTCCACGTGGAACACGCACGACAAGTATTGTTTTGTAAAACCATTACCTACAGTTGAGTGCTACATTAAAAAGTGTTTTACTAATGAACCATTGATGGGAATAATGAAGTACCCAAACGAATACTTGATTAGCAAAGGAATAAAAGCAGGAGATGTTGTTTGTTACAAGTTTGATTCTGAGTATGAATTTACTGTTGATAATGAGAAATTGTATAGAATTATGGACCATCAAATAACCATTAAGCTATGAACATTAAAGAAGTTAAATTAAAAATAATTGCAGCAGGTCATAAAGCGGTTGAACAACTTATTAAAGTTGCAGAAGAAGACATTATAAAAATGAATTCAGACGATGACTTATCTGCCGACAAACTTAAGAATGCAGCAATGTCAAAAAAGTTAGCAATATTTGATGCGTTTGAAATACTAAGCAGAATTGAATTGGAAAGAGAAAACATAGACTCTATGGATAGAGGTATTAGTAAAACAGATACAAAACAAGGATTTGCAGAGAGAAGGTCTAAATAATACAATTTATAGTGTAGCACATGAATATGTACCTACAAATGAACTTGTTAAGAAAAACAAGGCAAGAAGTTGGGTATATGGGTATAACGACAAGTATGACTTAGTAGTCATTTCAAGAACAGGACAGATTGGTGAAATTATAAACATATCAGGTCTACTTATAGCACTCCCCGAATATCCTGATAAAATATCTCAAAGAGATACAGACAAATCAAAGCAATATTGGCAAAGAGAAGAGATACCAAAAGATTTGTCAAAAATGAAGTCAATATTTCATTGGAACGAAATGCCTCCTCAATTTAAAGACCGTTGGATAGACTATATTGAACAGCAGTTTGATTATAGAGAGAATGGTTTTTGGTTTATGAACAATGGTGTAAAGACTTATATAACAGGTTCGCATTGGATGTATCTTCAATGGGCAAGTATTGATATTGGCTATCCTGACTTTAGAGAAGCAAACAGAATATATTTTATTTTTTGGGAAGCATGCAGAGCAGACTACAGGTCTTTTGGTATGATATACTTAAAAATAAGACGTTCAGGATTTTCATTTATGTCATCATCAGAGTGTATAAATATAGGAACACTTGCAAGGGACTCTCGTATTGGTATCCTATCAAAAACAGGTAGTGATGCTAAAAAAATGTTTACCGACAAAGTTGTTCCAATAAATAACAGATTACCGTTTTTTTTTAGACCTATTATGGATGGCATGGATAAACCAAAAGCTGAGTTGGCATTTAGGATACCTGCATCTAAAATTACTAAAAAGAACATGCACAATGTGGGCAACAATGATATGGATGGATTGGATACCACAATAGATTGGAAGAATACAGAAGAGAACTCTTATGATGGTGAGAAGTTGTTGTTTTTGGCTCATGACGAGAGTGGTAAGTGGATTAAGCCAAACAATATATTGAACAATTGGAGGGTAACTAAAACTTGTTTGAGATTAGGTAGTAAAGTGATTGGCAAGTGTATGATGGGTTCTACATCAAATGCTTTAAGCAAGGGTGGAGATAACTTTAAAAAGCTATACGAAGATTCACGTATACATTCAAGAAATGCTAATGGGCAAACAAAGTCAGGGCTATATGCTTTGTTTATACCTATGGAATGGAACATGGAAGGCTTTATTGATAGATATGGCATGCCTGTATTTAGAAAGCCATTGCAAGAAATAGAAGGTGTTGATGGGGGGGTTATAAAAAATGGCGCATTAGATTATTGGGAAGCAGAGGTTGATTCGTTAAAAAATGATGCTGATGCTTTGAATGAGTTTTATAGACAGTTTCCACGTACTGAATCACATGCGTTTAGAGATGAAAGCAAAGAAGCTTTATTTAATCTTACTAAAATATACCAACAGATTGATTATAACGACTCAATGATTAAAGAACATTATATAACAAAAGGTTCTTTTCATTGGAAAGATGGAGACAAGGATAGTACAGTAGTATGGACACCTGATAGAAATGGTAGATTTTTAGTAAGTTGGATTCCTAATAAGCATTTACAAAATAATGTTTATAGAAGAGGAGAGTTATTTTATCCCGGTAACGAGCACATAGGTTCATTTGGTTGCGATCCCTATGATATATCTGCAGTAGTGGGGGGTAGAGGTTCTAATGGAGCATTACATGGAATGACTAAATTTCATATGGATGAAGGCCCTGCAAACGAGTTTTTTTTAGAATATATAGCACGACCTCAGACGGCTGAGATATTTTTTGAAGATGTATTAATGGCTTGTGTGTTTTATGGTATGCCTGTGCTTATTGAGAATAACAAACCAAGATTACTATACCATTTTAAAAATAGAGGTTATAGGAATTTTTGTATGAATAGACCTGATAAGCAATATGCTAAACTAACAAAAACAGAAAGAGAACTTGGTGGTATACCAAACTCTTCTGAAGATGTAAAACAATCGCATGCATCCGCAATCGAGTCTTACATTGAGCGATACATAGGAATGGATTTAGTAGGTGCGTATAGAGGTTCAGATGAAATGGGTACAATGCCATTTACAAGAACATTAGAAGATTGGGCAAAGTTTGATATTAACGACAGAACTAAATTTGATGCGGCTATAAGTTCAGGATTGGCAATTATGGCTAATCAAAAACATATGTATGTTCCTGAAAAAAAAGAATCAAAAATTAGTATTAACTTCGCAAGGTATAGCAATGATGGTACAACAAGTCAAATAATTCGATGAAAGATATATTAATAGACATAGTATCTACAAATTTTCCAACACAAATGGCAACAGATGCTGAGAAGGCATCTGATTCTTTTGGTTTGCAAGTAGGTCAAGCCATTCAATATGAATGGTTTAGAAAAGACGGAACTTCTTGTAGATATTATAGCCAATGGAGAGAATTTCATAGACTAAGATTATATGCAAGAGGCGAGCAGTCTGTAGCTAAATACAAAAATGAATTGGCTATTGATGGAGATTTGTCATACTTAAATATAGATTGGACTCCTATTCCTATTATACCAAAGTTTGTTGATATTGTAGTAAATGGAATGTCGGATAGACTTTTTAAAGTAAAAGCATATGCTCAAGACGCTATGTCTCAAGCTAAAAGAAACAAGTATCAAGATGCAATGGAGTCAGAGATGGCTTCTAAAGAAATCTTGACAACCATAAAAGAAAAGACAGGCGTTGATGCATTTACAATGGACCCCGATGAGCTTCCTGAAACTGATGACGAGTTGAACTTATACATGCAGTTAAACTACAAACCTGCTATTGAGATTGCCGAAGAGACTGCTATAAATACTATTTTTGAAGAGAATCATTATGATGAAACAAGAAGAAGGGTTGACTATGATATGACTATACTTGGTATAGGAGTAGCAAAGCATGAATTTCTTCCCGGCGCAGGAGTTAAAATATCTTACGTAGATCCTGCTAATATTGTTTATAGTTATACTGAAGACCCTTACTTTAAGGATTGTTTTTATTGGGGTGAGATTAAAACGCTTCCAATGACAGAACTTTTGAAAATAGATCAAACTTTAACTAAAGATGACCTTCAACAAATATCACAACAAAGTCAAGGTTGGTATGATTACTATAACGTAGCAAGATTCTATGAGAACAGTTTATTCAATAGAGATACTTGTACATTAATGTATTTTAATTACAAGACTACTAAGAAGGTTGTTTACAAGAAAAAAATACTTGAAAATGGCGGTTCTCGTGTAATTGAGAAAGACGATACATTCAATCCTCCAAACGAAATGATGGAGGAAGGTAATTTTGAGAAGTTAGAAAAGACAATTGATGTTTGGTATGAAGGAATAATGGTAATGGGTTCTAATATCTTATTGAAGTGGGAGATGTCTGAGAATATGGTTAGACCTAAGTCAGCGTCACAACATGCAATACCAAACTATGTAGCTTGTGCTCCTCGTATGTACAAGGGTGCAATCGAGTCGTTGGTTCGTAGAATGATTCCATTTGCTGATTTGATTCAGATAAGTCATTTGAAACTACAGCAAGTAATAGCTCGTGTTGTCCCTGATGGTGTATTTATAGACGCTGATGGTTTAAATGAGATTGACTTGGGTACAGGTGCGGCATACAATCCTGAAGACGCATTAAGATTGTACTTCCAAACAGGTAGTGTTATAGGAAGAAGTTATACGCAAGATGGCGAGTTTAATAATGCAAGAATACCAATTACACAGCTTACGTCTAATTCAGGCGCAAGCAAGACGCAAATGCTTATAACTAACTATAATCATTACATGGATATGATAAGGGCTGTAACAGGCTTAAACGAGGCTAGGGACGGCTCAATGCCTGATCCTAACTCATTAGTTGGTGTACAGAAGTTGGCAGCATTAAATTCAAATACCGCAACAAGACATATTCTTGAAGGTGGTTTATTTATTTACAAAACAATAGCAGAAGCATTAACGTACAGGATTGGAGATATATTGGAGTACGCTGACTTTAAAGATGACTTTGTAAATAAAATAGGCAAGTACAATGTTTCTATACTAAATGACATCTCTGATTTATACATATACGACTTTGGTATTTTTATTGAATTGTCTCCTGACGAAGAGCAAAGAGCTCAACTTGAAGGCAATATACAAATGGCATTATCTAAGGGCGACATAAACCTTGAAGATGCTATAGACATAAGAGAGATTAAGAATATAAAGCTTGCTAATCAATTGCTAAAGATGAAGCGAGTTAAGAAGAATGATAGAGAAGAGAAGATGAAGATGCAGCAACAAGCAATGATTGCTCAACAACAAATGCAATCTCAACAACTAGCAGGGCAAACAGCAATGCAAAAAATTGAGATGGAAACCAATGCTAAGATAAAAATAAAACAAATGGAAGTTCAGTTTGATATGCAAAAAATGCAACAACAAGCTCAATTGAAATCTCAGTTAATGGCAGAAGAGTTTCAGTATAACCAAAGACTTTACGATATGGAGATTGGTAATACAACACAAAGAGAAAAAGAGAAAGAAGTAGCTAAGGACAAAAGAATAAGCATTCAAAATACGCAGCAATCAAAGTTAATAGACCAAAGGAAAAACAATTTACCTCCGTTGAATTTTGAATCAAATGAGGACAGTCTTGATGGTTTTGACTTAGCTGAATTTGAGCCTCGATAAAATGTAATAAAAAATGTATAATTTTGTAATAAATAAAATCAAATTAAAATGGAATTTAAAGTAAAATCATTAGATGTAGTTGAGCCAAAAAGTGCTCAAGAAGTAGAACAAGTTTTATTAGAAAAGCATGAAGCTGAATTAAATGGTGGTGGCAGAGTTGATTTCTCAATAAAACCTACAGAAGAAGTTCAACCTGAACCTGAGCAAGTTCAAGCCGAATCTGAACAAGTTGAAGATGATTTAAGCGAAGAAAAAGTTCTTTCATTTATTGGTAAAAGATATAATAAGCAAATTAATTCTTTTGATGAGTTAATGGCTGAAAGAAAAGAAGCAGAAGAACTTCCTGAAGATGTTTCTGCTTATATGAAGTATAAGAAAGAAACAGGCAGAGGATTTGAAGATTTTCTTAAACTAAAGAAAGACTTTGATTCTATGGATTCAGATGATTTATTAAAAGATTATCTTACTTCTACACAAGAAGGTCTTGATGAAGATGACATTGAAACATTGATGGATGATTATAGATATGATGAAGATATTGATGATGAGTCTACAATTAAAAAAATAAAAATAGCAAAAAAGAAAGTTGTTGCTGAAGCAAAAAAATTCTTTAATGACCAAAAAGAAAAGTACAAGATACCTCTTGAGTCAAGTGGGTCATCTCTTTCTAATGAGGAAAAAGAAGAGTTTGAAGCTTACAAGCAATATACAACACAAGCTAAGACCATACAGGAAGAAAACGAAAGAAAACGTGGATGGTTTGAACAGAAAACAAATGAGCTTTTCACTAATGAATTCAAAGGTTTTGAGTTTAAAATTAATGACAAGGCTTTTTCATTTTCACCTTCAGACGCATCTGAGTTAAAAAAAGTACAGCTTAATCCATCAAGCTTTATAAGTAAGTTTTTAGATGAAAGCGGCTTAATGAAAGATTCGGTTGGATATCACAGGTCGTTAGCGATTGCAATGAATCCTGATAAATTTGCTAAGTTTTTCTACGAACAGGGACAATCTGATGCTACTGAAGACAGTATGCGAAAGATCAAAAACATTAACATGTCTGAACGTAGAGCACCTGAAGCTTCTAATTTTACGGATGGAATGCAAGTAAAAGCGGTTAACCCCGACTCTGGGAAGAGTTTAAAAATCCGAAGTATAAAAAAAATTTAAAACTTTAAAACATTAAAAAATGGCAAGTGCTTTATTAACTACGCCCAACTTTTCGCTGCAACCGTCACCGCAGCAAATGGCGTTATCAACAAATTACATTACCGACTTCAAATTTTTGAATCAGTATCTACCTGATACTTATGAGAAAGAATTTGAGCGTTATGGTAACAGAACGGTATCTTCATTCTTAAGAATGGTAGGTGCTGAAATGCCTTCTAACTCTGACCAAATCAAATGGGCAGAACAAGGTCGTTTACACATTAAATACACAAATTGTACTTCAAATGCAGCTGCTGCTTCTAATATAGCAACAATCACAGTAGCTGATACAGGAGTTACTCAAGTTGCAATTCGTGTTGGACAAACAGTAATGATTCAAAATAATACCTCAGGTCTTTTTAACAAAGCCGTTGTTACTGCTGTTGGAACATTGACATTTACAATTGCATATTATGAAGCAGGTGGTCAAACATTCCCTATAGCAGGTGGTGGAGCTACTCAATGTACTGTATTCATTTACGGTTCTGAATTCAAAAAAGGAACAAACGGAATGATTGGTTCTTTAGAAGCTGATGACGATATCTACACCAACAAGCCTATTATCATTAAAGACAAGTACATTGTTAATGGTTCTGATATGGCTCAAATTGGATGGGTTGAAGTAACATCTGAGAATGGTGCTACAGGATACCTTTGGTATTTGAAATCAGAGCATGAGACTCGTTTACGCTTTGAAGATTACTTAGAGACTGCAATGATTGAAGCTGTTCCTGCTGAAGTAGGTTCAGGAGCATTAGCTCAATTAGGTGTAGTAGGTCAAGCAGGTACTGCAGGTTCTGAAGGTGTTTTCTACGTTGTAAACAATCGTGGTAATGTATGGGGTGGTGGTACTCCAACTACACTTACTGATTGGGATTCAATCGTTTCTCGTTTGGATAAGCAAGGTGCTATTGAAGAAAATGTAGTGTTTGTAAATCGTGGATTGTCTTTTGACATCGACAACATGTTAGCTACATTGAATGGTTTCAACGGTGGTAGTCCTGCAGCTTCTGCATCTTATGGTCTATTTGACAACGATGTAAGCATGGCGTTAAACTTAGGTTTTACAGGATTCCGTAGAGGTTACGATTTCTACAAGTCTGATTGGAAATACTTAAACGATCCAACAATGCGTGGTGGTCTTAGCTCTGCTGTTTCTACTGCAACAGGTACAATCACAGGTTTATTAGTTCCTGCAGGTTCTACTTCAGTTTACGATCAAATCATGGGTAAAAACGCTAAGAGACCATTCTTACACGTTAGATACCGTGCTTCTGAAGCTGAAGATCGCAGATACAAGACTTGGATTACAGGTTCTGCCGGAGGTGCTCAAACAAGCGACTTGGATGCAATGGAGGTAAACTTCCTTTCTGAGCGTTGTGTATGTACTTTAGGTGCAAACAACTTTGTATTATTCCGTTATGGATAGTATATAGGTTAAATATAAAGGCAGGGGGCATTAAAATCCCCTGCTTTTTTTAATTATTTTTAAAATCAAATCAAATTATATAAAATGACAAAAGCTACAGTACCTGTAAATAAAATTTACAAGTTAAAATCGGGTAGTCCTCTATCCTATACATTACCATCTAGAAACCACCATAGATTCCCTTTGATGTGGTTTGATGAGAAAAACAATGTTAATCGTGCATTACGATATTCAGTAAATCAAAAGTCACCATTTGAAGATGAGCAAGATGGCAATGCTATTCTTGAGCCAATTGTTTTTGAAGATGGATTTTTGAGTGTTCCAAAAAACAATCCTGTATTACAAGAGTTCTTACATTACCATCCTTTAAATGGTGTTACATTTACAGAGGTAGATAAAGAAAAAGAAGCTTCTGATGAAGTTGCTGATATGAATATAGAAGTAGATGCGTTAATAGAAGCTCGTCAATTATCAATTGACCAAGTTGAAATGCTTACAAGAGTATTGTTTGGTAAAGACCCTTCGTTAATATCTACTGCAGAGTTGAGAAGAGATATTTTAATTTTTGCTAGACAAGAACCAAGAGAGTTTTTAAATATAATTAACGATCCTGAGTTGAATTACCAAGCAAAAATTAGACAATTTTTTGAGAATAAATTATTAGCTTTGCGTAATAACGACAAAGAAGTATGGTTTAATACTCCTACAAATAAGAAAAAAATGATGTCGATACCATTTGGTGATGATCCTTACGATGCAACAGGTTCTTACCTGAAAAGCGATGAAGGGCTTGATTCACTAAAAATGTTAGAGGCTTGTTCAATATAGTCTGTTTTGTTTAGTTTAATGATTAATAAGAGGTGTTTCTACACCTCTTTTTTTTGTGTATATTTGTAAAAAATAAATAGATGATAAACTCGGTTAGAAATACTGTATTATCTGTATTGAACAAAAATAACTTTGGATACATCTCTCCATCTGATTTTAATTTGTATGCTAAGCAAGCTCAGTTAGAAGCATTTGAAGAGTATTTTAGTAATGCAAATAAAACTACAAATCTAGAGAATACTCGTATGTCAGGAACAGACTACTCTGATATACAAAAAGCTATAAGCGAAACATTGGAGTATTTTTTGGTAAATGATTTTTTAAAACCTTTTGATTATAATAATACTGATGTAACTAGAAATAGATTTTATATACCATCACTTACTACTACAGGCAATGAGGCATACATGATAAACAGAGTGGTGCTTTATCCAACTATTTTAGTTAATGCAAGTGTAAATACTTTTGTTCAAACAGATAGACTTATTGATAGCTCAGCTAGTTTTATTGGATTAATTAATCCTGGTGATATTGTTGTAAATTCAGTTACAAACAAAACAGCTACAGTTTATACTATACTTACTAATGATGAGCTTTTATTAAGTGCTAATATTTTCCCAAATACAACTACTCCTTATTATATAGTATCAGGAAAGAATTATGTTGAGTCTGAGAAGGTTAGCGCAGGTAAAATAATTGGTCTTAATCTTTCTAACTTAACAGCTCCAAGTTCAATGTTCCCTGCCTATACACAAGATTCAACATTAATGCAGATATATCCTACATCAAGTACTTTTGTTATTGGTAAATTAGGTCAAGTGCAATGCAATTACTTTAGGTATCCAAAAGAACCTAAATGGACATATGTAACATTGGGAGGAGGAGAACCTATATTTGACCAAACACAACTTGATTACCAAGATTTTGAGTTACCACAAGAAGATGAGTTTAAATTAGCAATGAAGATTCTTCAGTATTGTGGTGTATCAATACGCGAGAATGAAGTTACTCAATTTGCAATGGCTCAAGAACAACACGAACAACCTACATTTAGTCAGCAACAATAATAAACTATGGCATACATATCTCAATATAAGTATTACGAAAATGAAGGAGTTACTCCTTTGGATTCCAATTGGGGATCGTATCAGTATATTAGCTTACAAGACATTGTAAACAATTTTATATTGATGCATACAGGGAATCATTCGTTAGTAAATAATGAGGAGAAGTATAAAATAATATTTCATGCTAAACGTGCTATACAAGAATTAAATTATGATGCTTTTAAAGAAATAAAAGTATTGGAGCTTAGTGTTGTAGATACGCTTAGATATGTGCTACCTTCTGACTTTGTAAATTGGGTTAGGATATCATTGTATAAAAATGGTGTACTTAGACCATTGTCTGAGAATATTCAAACATTATCTTCTACTGCATATTTACAAGATAACAAAGGTCAGATTTTGTTTGACCAATTTGGCAATATATTACAACCGCAGTATTCCAATATTGATTTTGATAGATTGATGAATACTAAAAAAAGTATTTACTTAAATCAGGGACATCAATTTAGTGGTCAGAATGGTTGGTTTTACGAAGGTATTTGGTATTTCGACTATGGGGTAGGTAAGCATTTTGGATTGAACACAGAAACGGCTAATTTTAACCCTACATTCAATATAAACAAGAAAGCAGGTGTTATTAATTTTGATTCAGGGATGTCAGGCGAAACTTGCATACTTGAGTATATATCTGATGGTATGGAGAATGGAGATAATTCATTGGTTACGGTTAATAAATTATTTGAACAATATATTTATGCAGCCATTAAGTATGAAATGTTAAACTCTAAATTTGGGGTGCAAGAATATGTTGTGCAAAGGGCAAAGAAAGACAGAAGGGCTTTATTAATGAATGCGAAAATAAGAATCAGTAATATCCATCCCGGCAGATTGTTAATGAATATGAGGGGTATGGACAAAGTAATAAAATAACATGGGAAAATTATCAAGAAACTTCGTAGCAGGAAAGATGAACAAAACTTTTGACGAAAGAGTTGTTCCTAATGGTGAGTATATTGATGCTATGAATATCAGAATGGGGTCTACCGAGAACTCTGAAGTTGGTGTTATTGAAAATACAAAAGGCAATATTGCTCTTTCAAGATTAGCATTTAGTTTAGTATCTTCTTATGCTCCTAATCCATTAAGTATAAATGCAAAATGTATAGGCGCAATATCTGATGACGCAAATGAGACTATTTATTGGTTTGTAACAGATCCTGAATTTATTGATCCTTATAGTGGAGGTCCTTTGAAATTGGATATTATTGTGTCATTAAATGTACTTACAGGTATTTTAACTTATCATGTTGTATCTTTTCAAGTTTTAAATTTTAATGAAAATTATTTAATAACAGGAGTTAATATAATTGAAAATTTATTATTTTTTACTGATGACTATAATCCTCCAAGATTTATAAATATAAAAAGAACTTATGACCCTCCTATAAATACTTTTGTAGATGGATTTACAGCAGAGTCTATATTGGTTATTAAAAAGCCCCCATTAGAATCTCCTGAAGTGCAACCTATTGCAACAAACAGTCAGTCTACATATATGGACACTCGATTTATTTGTTTTGCTTATAGATATAAGTACGCAGATGGCGAGTATTCTGCAACATCGCAATGGTCTGCTCCATCATTTGTTCCTAAGCCTTTCCAATTTACTATAAATAGTTATTTAAATGAAGGGATGACAAATGCTTGTAATACTGCTATTATAACTTATAATACAGGTGGTCCATTGGTAGTTGGCGTTGACTTACTTTTTAAACAAATGTCAAGCAATGTTATAAAAGTAATTGAGAAGATAAATAAAAAACAAGCAGGATTTGGCAATAATGCTCCAAAGCAATATACGTTTGACAATAGCAAGATATTTACTATACTTCCTGAATCTGAGCTTTTAAGACTTTATGATAACGTACCAAGATTTGCTAAATCTCAAACATTAATGGGCAATAGATTAATGTATGGTAATTATGTAGAAGGATACGATTTGATTGATAAAAATAATTCTCCTACAAAGTTAGAATATCAAACAACACTTATATCTGAGATTATAGGCGAATCAAGTTTAGACGACAATACGGTATCAGGAGAGTATAGTATAGATATTATAAAAACAATTCCAAATTCTGTAGTTGAAGTTGATTTTACAGGAGCAAATTTAGTTCAGGGTGCAATTCTTTCTTTGGAGTTATCAATATCTCATGCTGATTTTTCAGGAGATGTAACTCCTACTGAACAAACGGAATCTTTAAGTTTAAACTTTTCTTTTTTCTTATTGCAAGATTACAATTCTGTGTATGAAATGGCGACAAGTGTTGAGTTTCAAAATGCTATAGGGACATCGTTACCATTGGGGAATATTCAAACAGTATTCCCTTTTAACTCATGTACAGGTATAACATTTACAGATTCTGTAAACTGTGCACTACCTGCAACATTGGATTATAGTGGAGGCACACTTACTAAATACAAAAGTGGTATATCAGTAGGGGGTCAAGCTGTTGAAGTTATTACAAGTCCGGGAAGTAGTGTGATTGGTCTTAAGATTATTGCAATGAGGTACGTAGATGATACTACTACTCCAACTGTAAATGCTTACGAGTACTACTCATACACATTTGCTGAAGCTACATTTCAAGAGATAGGAAATCCAAGAAGTCTACATAGTAATCGTGGTTACCAAATTGGTATGGTATATATGGATGAATTTAACAGGTCATCAACAGCATTGGTTAGTACGCGTAGCGATACCGAGCAAATTCCATGTGGTTTTGCAGATAGAAAGAACTCAATACAAGTAACTATACCAACTACACAGATTGCTCCATATTGGGCTACAAGGTATAAGTTTGTTATAAAACCTGACCAAGAAAATTATGAAACTATTTATAGTTCAATATTTTTTAAAAGTCCTACAAATAATGAGGTTTACTTTTTACTTGAAGGAGAAAATTCAAGAAAGATTGAGAAAGGAGATAGATTGATTGTAAAAGCAGATTCAAATGGTCCTACTCAGACTTGCACTTATGCTACTGTACTTGAAACGCAATCGCAAGCAGAAGGATTTATTGAACCTGAGACAAATGTAGTTCCACCTGCAGGTGTGTATATGAAAATAAATCCAAACGATTTTGTTGTTGTTGAAGACCCTAATTCAACTGTAGCTCCCGGATCTCAAAGCAGATGCAAAGATCCCGGTGCAGGAGCAGGAGCAATTTTAACATATCCAATGAATATTGCAGATCCAAGCAATCCGGGTATGTTTATTGACTACACAGTTCCTGCAGGAAGTAAAATAGTTATAAATATTAGATTTGAAAGAAGAGGTGCAGGAGCAGGAAATAGACAATGTGAAAGAAGAGAGTATACTTTGGATTTGACATTGATATCTTCAAACAATTATGATAATATGGCTGATTGGTGGAATGGAGATAATGTAGAAGCATTAATAGACTCAGGAGTTAAAAATGTAGGCGGAAGTGGTTGTCCAATTGAGAATGAGTATATCCCAACATTAATGACTACATCGTCTACAGGACCTTTCCCTATACCTTCTGCTCTATGTACAAACTATTATCAATTTGCTAGACTTACAGATACCAATGAACTTGTATTGGTATTAAGAGGAACAGACCCTTGTACAATAGGTATAGGAGGAAATGACAAAAGACGATCTTGTACTTCTGCTAATATTCAAGTATTTAGGGCTAATAATCTTTTTATATTTGAAACAGAACCACAAGATTCACTACCTGATATTTTCTTTGAGAATGACTTATCCTTTGCTATTGATGAAGATGGATACCATTCAGGCAATGTTCAAACACAAACATCATCACTACCTGCAATTATTGATACAGGATTCTTTAACTGCTTTACATTTGGTAACGGAGCTGAAAGTTATAAAATCAGAGATTCAATTGTTGGTGTACCTATGAATTTAGGTAATCGTGTAACTCAAGTATCTGCGCAAGATTACAAAGAAGCTGATAGATTTGCTGATATTACATATAGCGGTATATTTAATGCCGAATCAAATGTAAATAAGTTAAACGAGTTTAATTTAGGTCTTTTAAATTATAAAAAATTAGAAACATCATTTGGCGAGATATTTAAAATGGATGGAAGACAAACAGATGTACTTGTTTTGCAAGAAGATAAAATATCTTACGTATTAGCAGGTAAAAACTTGTTGTCTGATGCTGCGGCAGGGGGTGCAATTACATCAGTACCTGAAGTATTGGGAACTCAAATTGCTCGTACTGATAAATATGGTATAAGTTTTAATCCTGAGAGTTATGTACAATGGGGTTCAGATAGATATTTTACTGATGCAAAAAGAGGTGTTGTATTGCAATTAAGAGGTGACTCATACTCAAACGAGCAGTTAATGGTTATCTCTGATGCCAATATGAGAACTTGGTTTAGAGATGAGTTCAATAGGTCTTTTAATACACAAAAACTTGGAGGATATGACCCTTACTCAAATGAGTATGTATTGGTATCAAATGATAGATTACTCCCTATTAGTCCTCAATGTATTCCATGTGGAACAAATCAAACACTTACGCTTAATGATGCGATTGATCCATTAATAGGATATGCTGAGTTTGATTATTGTGTTGATGTAGGAGCTCTTGTTGGAGATGTTAATATAACATACAATATACAATCAATAGAAAGCGGTGAATCTTTTAATATAATTGCAAATTTTAACTTAGTAAATACCGAGTCGGGTTTTGTTGACGAAGATGGCTTGTTTTCTTTTTCAAAAGGAGTTAACAATATTGAAGTTGCAAACATTAAAATAAGATATACAGGAGCTGTTACGCTTAGTGTAAATGTAGCATGTCCATTGGCTAAGACTTTAAATATAGTACAGGTTGTTCTTACTATAAACTCAGAAGCAGGAGACACTATTGATGCTCAATATAGATACACAAATGGAACATTTACAGGCGCATTACAGTCTAACTTTGTAACATTTGCAAGTGGAACAACATCTCCTTTAGTTTCTTGGTACAATATAGTATCAGGTCCTGAAGGAAATGCAGGTTTCCCTCAAGGAGGTAGCACAATGAGAATGCAAACAAATTTGATTACTGCAACAGGATTATACCAAAATTCAAGCAGAGATAAGTTTAAGTATTTAAAAAGCAGTACATTGTATGGAAATAATACGATTGATATAAATGCAATGTTAAATAATGTAAATACTTATACAGCTACTCCAATTGTTTCTGCAAGTTCAAGTTTGTATTATGCTGATTTTACTGTACCTGCTAGTATTTATTCGGGTGATTACCTATATTTAATTTGGGATTTAACATCATCAGTATCACAAGGATTATGTTATGACCCTACAGATATAAATGCTGTATGTTGCGAATGTACTTATTGTGGACCTTCTGAATGTGTAGAGATAACAATAAATCCAAATGGAGCAGATTGTGTAATTGGTTTTTTAAATGGAATTTGTGGTACTCCCGGATTATATCAAGTAACTTTAAAAGAAGATGATCCACCTCTAACAATTTGTATAAACTCAGCAGGTACACCTAATATACAATATGAAATAACACAAGGTAATCCTATACTAACTGTAGATAGTTGCGGATGTACGCCACCATAAAAATAAATTATGCCAATAACACAACCATTTTATTTAAATGCCGATAACCTTTATTCAGCTACTGCTGTATTTCTTGATGCTGCATTAACAATGTGTGCTCCTGATGGATTCTATGCAGGAGGTGGTATTGTTAGAGAGTTAGTTAATTGTAAACTGCTTCCATTACAACAATGCCCTAACTGCTGTAGTCAGGGTTGTACTAGTTGGAATGTAGTTGGGAATCAAGGACCATTCACTTTAAAATACGGTAGATGTAGTCTTACTCCAAGCGTTGCTGTTGAAGAATATCCTGATGGCACAGATATAGACATTTGTGTTGCATATGGGGATATCCCCAATATACTTGTTGGTAATGCTGTATTAAGCATAAATCAAAACTGCGGATGTTGTGCAGGACCATGTGAACAATGGAGCATAACAAACGTAAGTGAAAAAGTAACTGTATCTTATACATCATGTGATGGTTCAACTTTAGAAAAAGTTGTAAGTGAAGGATTTACAGGGAATTTTTGTATTCAGTCAGGTACATTACCTGTAATAATTTCAGGAGTAGCGATAGTTGAATTTGATTTTTGTGATTGTATTGATTAAAAAATAATAATTATGTCTTATACTTTAACATATAGCGAAGCGGCAAAGGGTTGGGTGTCTTTTTATTCATTTGATCCTGATTGGATGATTGGTATGAACAATTACTTGTACACGTTTAAAGGTGGTGACATATACCGACATAATGCAACTGATTTAAGAAATACTTTTTATCAGCAATGGTGGGATAAAGTAGGCACTCCTGCTTTATCTTTTACATCATCAAGAATAAAGTCAGTTATAAATGACGCACCACTTGAAAGCAAACTATTTAAGACCATTGTATTAGAAGGTGACTCAACGTGGTCAGGCAGTCTTGTTACTGATTTACAGAACTCTGGCGAAGTTCAGTCAGGTTATTTTGAAAGAAAAGAATCAAGCTATTTTTCATTTATAAGAAACAATGACTCAGGAGAGTTGTCAATAAGAAGTACAAGTGGTATAGGAAAAAGTATTAGTGTAACGCCGGGACTTTCTACTCAAATTAATTTTTCAATATCGCCATTGGTATCTATTGGAGGAATGATTAGTATTGGTGACTCTATATATTTTGCAATACTACCTGCTAATTCAATATTTTTTGCAGGTAAAGTATCTAATATTATACAAGATTACACATCAGGTATAAATAGAATAATTGTAAATACAAATTTACCTAATACTGTTCCAATAACAACGCAAGACCCATATATTCTTTACACTAAAAATTCAATTGCTGAATCTCACGGAGTGTTAGGTCATTACTGTGTATTTGATTTTACAAATGGTAGCGCAGGAAAAATAGAATTGTTCTCAGTTGGCTCAGAGGTGATGAAAAGTTATCCGTAAAAAAATGATATATTTGTACTGAAATGGAATTACAAATTCGCAAATTAAATAGTACAGATTACGACAACATTCTTGTTGGATGGTGGAAGGATTGGAATTGGGATGCCCCGCCAAAAGACTTCTTGCCTGATGATAGTGAGGGTGGTATTATTGTATTTGATGGAGACACTCCAATATGCGCAGGGTTCTTGTACGCAACTAATTCAAAAGCAAGTTGGATAGATTGGATTATATCTAATAAAGATTATAGAAAGAAACCACAAAGAAAACAAGCATTGGTTTTATTGATTGAAACATTGACCAACATATCAAAGAATGCAGGCAATAAGTATGGATATGCGTTAATTAAACACAAAGGACTTATAAGTACATACGAGAGTTTAGGGTATGTAAAAGGAGACAGTTACACGGCAGAAATGCTTAAAAAATTTTAATATGGCAGTAGCAACAGCAACAGCAATAGCATTAGGCGGAATGGCCGTATCAGCAGGTACAGCAGGTATGTCATTTGCTCAGGCAGGAAAGCAAAGAGGTTTGCAAAGACAAGCTGAGAGAGATGCACAGAACGCATTTGACGAGGCACGTAAAGACTTGGGCAAAAACTATTACCAAGCAATAGGATTACAAAAAGAACCTTACGAGTTAAGTCGTGAGGGATTGTTGTCATCATCATTTGGTCTAACTCAAGCGGCTCAGGAGAGCGAGAGAGGTGCAGCAGAGGCGGCAGGTAGAATATACTTGGCTTCTCAGCAAGGACAAGGTCAAGTAAGATCAGAGCAAGGGCAAGAGTTATTGAATCTTGAGAAACTTACAGCACAAGAGAATAGTCGATTAAGGGATATAGGTGTTGGCTTAGACTTAGAGCAAGCGGCAGGATATCAACAAGCGGCTAGAGATGCACAAGAAGCTGCGGCTAAAGCTACTGAGCAAGGAATGAAATCAGCAACTGATGCCGCTATGACAGGAGTAAAAGAGCTTGTACCTTTGTTTGCTAATCAAGGAACTGCAAAAACTGCTATTCCTGCAACAGTTACCAATCCTGCAACAGCAACTACTCCAATGAGCAAGAGTATAGACCAAAATACTTTGCCTACAAATTATTACATGGTAGGAAATCAAAATGCTTACAACCCTTTTCAAATTTATCAATAAATATAGAGTATGCCATTAGGATATAAATATGCTGAAAGAGATACCGACAGTTACGTAGATTGGTCTGCCGTAGGTAAGAATCTTTCTAGCGCATTAGCTACAGAAGCTCAAGACCGTAGAGATAAAATACAAGATTTTGAGAATCAGAATTTAAAAGACATTGACTTTTTAAACAAAGCACCTCAAGGTAAATATGACCCTGCAAATAAATTTACAAATAATTTTGCTCATGATGCTAAAGAGCAAAATGCTATCAATTATAAATTATTAAGGGCAGGTAAATTAGATCCAAGACAATTTACTTTAATTAGACAAAATATGATGAATGGCACAAATCAATTGTTTGATTTGCAAAAGACATATCAAGAAGAATTTGATAAAAGAATGGAAGGTATCCAAGCAGGAGATTTACAAGCTTTGAATATTGCCAACATGGAATACGTTGAGATGTTTGGTGACTTCTCTAAATCAAAAGGAATTATAAATCCATTGGATGGCACAGTTAATATTGGTATAATGGCTTCAAATCCTAAGACAGGAGTTATGGAGCTTACAAAAGATGTTATGCCTGTTAGTGTGGCTATGGGAAAGCTTAGAACCGAGATTAAAACATTTAAGGTTGATGATGAAATCAATAAGTCAATAGCGGCATTTGGAGATAGGAAAGAGGCTATATACCAAGCAGCGACAATAACAGGAGCAGGAACTATAACTGAGCTTACAGGTATTGATGCATTGAAAAGGTATCCTAAAATAGAAGGATTTAAAAATGCTATTACTGAATTTAATAAAGCTGTTGATGGTACTATTGCAGGTTACTTTTCAGGTAATAAATACAACTTGTCTTCTGTATTAACAGAGAATACAGGTAGGTACAATGCTCAATCATACGTTTATGATAAAGATGTTGCGGCTAAAGACAAAACTAAATTGCTTTTAAAAATAGACCCAAGCACAGGATTGCCTGTATTAGACGAATCTGCTCCGCACTTTGCAGAACAAAAGAAAGAGGCTGAGGCTTGGGTTAGAACTCAGATAATGAACAGATTAGATAGCGAGAGAAAGGTTACTACAACAAGTCAGTTGAGCGAAGGAAGAGGTAAAGAAAAATGGCAGCTTGATGATGAAGCAGAAAGAAAAGAAGCTAGTAATTTAGCCGAACAAATTGGGAACGTAATAAAAGGAAGTGCTACTGATGTAAATAGCTCTTTAGGATACTTTGCAGGACTTGGGGTTCCTATCCGTAGAACTACAAATGCAATACTCATATCTCAAAAACAAGCAGATGGAACAACAAAAGAAATACCATATTACTTTAGTAAAAGTGGTAAACTTGCGAATCCTTTAAAATTTGGAAAGTCATTAATATCAGCAGTAAATGCAAAAGGATTAAGGGAAGATTATGTTGCAGACGAATTAAAAAGATTTATAAATCCTAATAGTGCTATTAATACAGTTAGTCAAGGTTCAGGTTATTCAAGAGAAAGAGATCTTAATTCAGAATTTGCCAATAAAATAAGTACAGGAGGATTAGGTTTCAGTTTAAATGTATTTAAAGGTAAAAAAAATATAAAAGGAGCGATGCCTATACTTGAAAGAAAATTAGCAGGTATACCGGAATTAGAAATTATTCCAAATAAAACATTGGGAGTAAACGATATTGAGTTTAAAATAGGAACAAAAACTATAACTTTAAACACGAATGAAAGTGAAGAAAAAGCGCAAAAAAACTATGATGCTTTAGTAATTTTTTTAAGTGAAAATGTTAAAAAAGAAACTAAAGAAAAACTTCTTGGAAAGGATTTTACAGAAGAACAAGCAAGAGCAGCGGAACAAAGCGGAACATTAGAATTAGACAACTAAAAATCAAAAGATAAACAATGGACGAATTAAAAAAACTATATGATGTATTAGTTAGAGAAGGTAAATACAGTAAGTCTTTTGAAGAGTTTCAAGTTAAATGGGGTGACCAATCTTACAAGGATAGGGTATATGATGTAGTAGTAAGAGATGGTTTTTATTCTAAAGATAAAAATACATTCTTACAAAAATATAGTGGAGCAGGTACACCTGCACCTGCTCCTACTCCTGCACAACAACCTGTGCAAGAATTACAAGAATCTGCACAACAACCTGTGCAACAACCTG
>Ga0315288_10001673_pt1 | contig 28707 bp, 29 predicted proteins | sample YL17G11_20_MG_FD_203454 | JGI IMG/M metagenome (GOLD analysis project Ga0315288, IMG submission 203454) | Sediment microbial communities from Yellowstone Lake, YNP, Wyoming, USA - YL17G11_20 | ecosystem: Environmental > Aquatic > Freshwater > Lake > Sediment | place: USA: Wyoming | collected... | reverse complement strand
GTGGGGCCGCCCCCTTTCTCGTTGGGGGGGGGGGGGGGGGGGGGGGGGGGGGGGGGCGCCCGGGGGTGCGCTTGATGGAGCGACCTGGTCGAGCGGGGCGGACGGCAGCATCATCCACGACGCAGACCGGGTCGCCGGCGACCTCAACACGCAGGGAGGCCCAGCTTCCGCAGTGCCGAAACGGATTTGTCTGGCACCCCATAGAGGCGCAGAAACATCGGAGGGCAGTTGCGGGGCTTTCCGAGGGCCTCCATCAGGTCACCCCTCGAGAGCGAGGCGCAACGCCACCCTTGACACGGGATGATCTCCCAGAGGAACCCGCACTTCTCATCCCATAGGTTTCCGTAGTCCAGCAATACATCGTCATCGCAGAAAGCCCTCTTCGTGCCGCTGACTGTCATCCAGCCAATGATCCCGCCAGCACCGTCGGGCACGTCGAGAAGCTTCCCGGTAGGCTTGCGCCGTCTCCACAATTCGGCCTTGTGAACACGCCCTTTACCGACGGTGGCTGTCTTCGTTTCGTAGACCAGGACGATGTCGCCTTTCTCCGGCAGCTTGACAAAACCCCGGGCCTTCTTGACATACACGTTCCGGAAGGACTCCGCAACGCTTCTTGGCACTGGCCAGTGCATAGTGATCGAGCAGTTCAATACGCACCTCCTCTCAGATCCGCGGGCCTCCCCAACGGTCGGCCAGCACATAACGCACCGCGTGCTGTCGCGCAACTCATCTGGCTCCCAGGACGCCCCTGCGGCCGCAATCGTGCTGTTCTCGGCGCTCGCTGAAATCCCTGCCAGGAGTGCGCTTGGCACCTGGTCTTGGCGAGCCGCCCGGTCGCCCGCGAGACGGGCCCAGGCTCGCGTTGACCGCGGTGCTGCACTTGTGCTACACTTGGTGGCGGAGGGATAATATGGCGGCGAAAAACCCCAGGGTTATGACGGTATTGGAGAGGCCACTGTATCAGCGCATCAAGCGCGCAGCCCGATCCCAGGGTCTGACCCTTTCAGCCAAAGTGCGCGATCTGCTGCGTGAGGCGATGCAGCAGGAGGACGAGGACGCGTACTGGGTGAGAGAGGGCGAGAAGCGACTGGCCACATGGGACGACAGCAAGGCGCTGACGGAAGAAGAAGCGTGGAAGTAGCACGTGCGGCTTCCGCTCTTCTTCCATCCGTCTGTCACACGAAGTGACGTACCAAGGCTCCATCCACTGGTTCGGCTGCGCATTCGCCGCGCGCTTAGGGAGCGCGTTTCCGTTAACCCAACCGGCTGCGGCAAGGCACTTGGCGGGACCCTGAAGGGTCTCCGATCGTTCCGCGTCGGTGACTATCGCGTTATCTACTCCGTCGCGACCGACAGGATACGCATTCTGAAGATCGGTCACCGCCGCGACGTTCACCGCGAGGCCGAGGAGCGCTTGCTCGGGTAGGAGTCATGGGAAGGACCTGCATGCCCCACAACATCACTCAGAAGATCATTGCAGATCATCTCGTGCCCGGGCATGAGCAGGCTAAAGCCTGCGCTACCCGGCCGGGCGAGGAGATCGCGCTCAGGATAGACCAGACGCTCACGCAAGATGTCACGGGCACGATGGCGTATCTGCAGTTCGAGGCGCTCGGCGTGGCGCGGGTGCGGACGAAGCTGTCGGTGAGCTACGTCGACCACAATATGCTGCAGACGGGCTTCGAGAGCGCGGACGATCATCGCTACCTGCAGAGCGTGGCGGCGAAGTATGGCGTGTACTTCTCGCGACCCGGCAATGGCATCTGCCATCAGGTCCAGCTCGAGCGCTTCGGCGTGCCTGGGCAGACGCTGATCGGCTCGGACAGCCATACCCCGACCTGCGGCGGGATAGGGATGATGGCCATCGGCGCGGGTGGGCTCGACGTGGCGGCAGCGATGGCGGGCTACCCGCTCTACCTGGCGATGCCCAGGGTGACGCTCGTGCGGCTCACCGGCGCGCTTCCGGATTGGGTGAGCGCGAAAGACGTGATCCTCGAAGTGCTGCGGCGACTGACGGTTAGAGGAGGTGTCGGCCGGGTGATGGAGTACGGCGGGCCGGGGGTGGCGACGCTGTCTGTGCCGGAGCGGGCGACGATCACGAACATGGGTGCGGAGCTTGGGGCGACGAGCTCGATCTTCCCGTCGGATGAGTGCACCCGCGCCTTCCTTCGCGCACAGGGCCGTGGGGAAGTGTGGCGTGAGATCGCGGCCGACGCGGATGCGGCGTATGACGATGTGATCGAGATAGAGCTGAGCGCGCTCGAGCCACTGGTCGCCCAGCCCTATAGCCCGGACAAGGTCGCTCCTGCGGCTCAGCTCGCGGGCACGAAGGTCTCCCAGGTTGCCATCGGAAGCTGCACGAACTCGTCTCATCGCGATCTGATGACTGTGGCGGCGATGCTCGACGGCAAGCGCGTGCACCCCGGCGTCAGCCTGGTGATCGCGCCGGGCTCCCGGCAGGTGCTCCAGATGATCGCCCACAACGGCGCACTGACGACGATGATCAGGGCGGGCGCGCGCATTCTCGAGGCCGCGTGCGGCCCGTGCATTGGCATGGGACAGGCGCCGCCGTCGGGCGCGACGACGCTGCGAAGCTTCAACCGCAACTTCGAGGGGCGGTGCGGGACGCAGGACGCGCCCACCTATCTGGCGGGTGTCGAGGTCTGCGCGGCGGCTGCGATCGCGGGTGAGATCGTCGATCCGCGCACGCTCGGCAAGCCGGTACGCGTGGCGGAGCCGGGTGCTTTCATCCAGGACGACGGGATGATTATCCCGCCCTCCGATCAGCCCGAGCAGGTGGAGATCATCCGAGGTCCCAACATCGCGCCGCTGCCCACTCGCGGGCCGCTTGCGGATACGATCAGAGGGAAGGTGCTGCTCGTCACGGGTGACAACATCACGACCGATGACATCATGCCGGCCGGCGCGAAGATACTGCCGCTGCGGTCGAACATCCCGGCGATCTCGCAGTACGTCTTCTCCCGCATGGACCCGGAGTTCGCGGAGAGGGCGAGGAGAGAGGGCGGCGGCTTCATCGTCGGCGGAACCAACTATGGTCAGGGGTCGAGCCGCGAGCACGCGGCGCTGGCGCCGATGGCGCTCGGCATCGAGGCGGTGTTCGCCAGGTCGTTCGCTCGCATCCACCACGCGAACCTCATCAACTTCGGCATGCTGCCGCTCACGCCGCCAGAGAGCATCGTGATCTCGCAGGGCGATGACCTGGAAATGGCCGGCGTGCGCGCTGCAGTTGGGGCGGGCCGGCCGGTCACGGTGACGAACCTGACGAATGGCGAGACATTCGAGGTCAGCTACGACCTCACGCCCCGCCAGGCGCGGATCGTGATCGCGGGTGGATTGCTGAATTTCATCAAGCAGAGCGTGGCGGAGTAGCGCGAATGCTCCGCAATCTGTTCCGCCACGTCACCGATCTGCTCACGGGCAGCAGTCCTGTCACCGACGAGCTGTTCGGCGAGCTCGAGGAGGTGCTGATTGCCTCCGATGTCAACGCGCGCATTTCGTCCGGGATCGTCGCGCTAGTGAAGCAGGCCGCTCGCGACCGTGGCGTCAGGACGGCGGATGGGGTGCGCGATCTGCTGCGGGCGCATATCGCGGGCGTTCTCGATGAGCACAGCGCGCCGCTCGTCGTTCAGGCGCCGGCTCCTCCCCTCTTCTACCTCGTCGTCGGCGTGAATGGCACCGGCAAGACGACGACCATCGCGAAACTCGGCGCGCGCTTCCAGCGAGAGGGCCGTAAGGTGTTATTCGCGGCGGGGGACACGTTCCGGGCGGCCGCGGTCGATCAGCTCGCGGTGTGGGCCGAGCGGCTGAAGGCAGAGCTGGTCCGACATCAGTCAGGGGGCGACCCGGCGGCGGTGATGTTCGACAGCATCCAGGCGGCGCGGGCGCGCGGGATCGATGTCGTGATCGCCGACACCGCCGGCCGGCTGCACACCCAGCGGAACCTGATGGAGGAGCTGCGCAAGGTGGATCGCGTGGTAAGGCGCGAGCTGGGTCGCGCGCCGGATGAGACGCTGCTCGTGCTCGATGCGACGACGGGGCAGAATACGCTCGTCCAGGCGCAGGTGTTTCGCGACGCGATCGGCATCACCGGGCTGGTGATGACGAAGCTGGACGGCACGGCGAAGGGCGGCACGCTCATCACCGTCGCGGAGGAGTTGGGGCTGCCGGTGAAGCTGATCGGCGTCGGCGAGAAGTTGGATGACCTGAAGGACTTCGATGCGCAGGAATACGCGGGGGAGCTGCTGCCGTAGGGTTTCAACCGCAGAGGCGCGGAGACGCGGAGAAAGATTGGCCGCCTGCGGCGGAACGACCGAACGGCAAGGCATCCGCAGATGAACGCGGATGAACACAGATGGCCGCCTGCGGCGGGAACGGCCAACAGTCTATATCGAGAGCCGGAAGCCGAGAATAGGGGGGGAACGGCCTCAAGGGCGTTCAGTGCAGAGGTGCAGGAAACGGTTGAGAGCTATCCGCAGATCACGCGGATTCCACAGAGCGCCCCGGGCGGGACGCGCCGCTACTCTTCCTCGATCTCGGCAAGCAGCTTCCGATCCTCTTCCGTCAGCGACGCGCTGTTCAGCAGCTCCGGCCGGCGCTTGAGCGTCCGGCGCAGGGCTTCTTTGCGGCGCCAGCGGCGGACTTGTTCGTGATGGCCGGAGAGGAGGACGTCGGGCACGGTCCAGCCGCGGAAGTCGGCGGGGCGGGTGTAGTGGGGGTATTCCAGCAGACCTTCGGCGAAGGAGTCGGACTCGGCCCCATCCTCGGCGCCGAGCGCGCCGGGAAGCAGGCGGGTGACGGCGTCGATCAGCACCATCGCCGGCAGCTCGCCACCGGTCAGAACGTAGTCGCCGATAGAAATCTCACGGGTCGCGAGGTGCTCGCGTACGCGCTCATCAACTCCCTCGTAGTGGCCGCAGAGAAGGATAAGATGGTCTCGGCCTGATAGCTCGCGGGCGAGGGCCTGTGTGAACGGCTCGCCCTGGGGGGTGAGGAGGATGATCTCATCGCGCGAGGTCGTGGTCGGTGCAGGCGGGACGCCTGCGCTCCCAGGGCCCAACAGTTCCTCGACTGCGGCGAAGAACGGCTCCGGCTTCATCACCATGCCGACGCCGCCACCGTACGGCGCGTCGTCGGTGGTGGCGTGCCTGTCGGCGGTCCAGCGGCGGAGGTCGTGGACGGCGACGGAGACGAGGCCTGCCTCCTGGGCGCGCTTGATGATGCTCGCACCGAGTACCGGGGCGAACATCTCGGGGAAGGTTGTCAGGACGTCGAACCTAACGCTCACGACTCGCCTCCGTCGGCCGCAGGTCAGAGCCGCTTTGGCAGCGCGCGGGGGCAGGCTAAAGCCTGCGCTACCCGGGGCCTCCGTCCTGCCGCCGCGCGGGGCAGGCTGAAGCCTGCGCTACCCGGGCCTCCGTTCTGCTGCCGCGCAGGACAGGCTGAAGCCTGCGCTACCCGGGATGGCCTGCGCTACAGACTGGGCTCCTCCTGCGGGAGCGACACGACCATCTCGCGTTTGTCCAGATCGACGCGGCGCACCACGTGCCGGACCGCCGGGATCATCGCCTTCGGGGTCACATAGACATCGTTCCCCGGGGAGCGGATGATCTCCGTCACTTCGCCGAGGTCCTCCCCTTCCTCGGTCACGACCTTCATCCCAATGATGTCGTGGAGCCAGTAGCTGTCCTCGGGGAGGGCGACTGCCATCGACTTCCTGATCTTCACCCAGGCGCCGCGCAGCAGCTCCGCCTCCTCGCGCGTATCACAGTCGCGCAGCTTGAGGTGGATTCCCTTCGGGGTCGCGCGCGCCTGCTCGATCTGGAACAGCTCCTGTTCGCCCGATGGCAGCTCGATGGAGACTTCCTCGAGATCGAGGAATCGCTCGGGGTAGTCGGTCTCGGGGCGCACGCGGAGCTCGCCCTTGACGCCGAAAGGAGCCGTGATCTGGCCGATCACCAGATCCCACGGCTCCCCACTTGCGATCCCCACGATTACGCCTCGCGGATTTCGATGATGACGCCGTCCTTGACGACGATTTGCGAGCCGGTGAGCTTCTTGATGAGATCGTCTCCCTGGCTCACGTCCACCGAGCCCTCCACAGTGCCCCGGGGGAACTCGCTTCCGATCTCAAGCGCCTCGGTTTCCTCGATCTGCCGCTGGATATCCTGTTTCACGGCATCGGCGCGACGCCGCTCGGCCTCGATCTGGCGGCGGGCGTTCATCGCCTGCGTAAGATCAGTCCGCTGGAGATCGGCAAGCAGGCGCCTGCTCTGCAGCTCCATCTGATCGGTGCGCCGCTGGGCCTCCTCGGCGGCGAGCTGAAGCTCGCTCTTCAGGTCCTGCTTGAACTCCTCAGTCACGATAGTGATAACGCCAATCGACCGTCTGACGGAAATCGCCATACCACTCAGTATCCTCGCGATGTTCTATGAGTCTCTATAGGTGTTCGCATATCGAAGTAATGGACCGTACGGCCTGCGCACAAATCAGAGCGCTTCTGGCTGGGTTTCGCCATTACTTCGTTTGGCGAAACCCACTACGGATTCTCTTGCATTACGGTGAGGACCGTAATGCAAGAGAAGCTGCCGTATGAGCCTCACGCTGTCCCCTGTAGAGTTTCTTGCATTATGTCTGCCCATAACCATAATGCAAGAAACTCTATAGGTCGCAGACTGTCGTTCGAGGCGGATTCCGTCCGCTCTCCGTGGTGCGCGCGTCCGACTTCGGCCGCAAACACCTTCAGTCCGCGGTTGCGGAGGACTCTCCCAGTTTGTTGATGTCAACCCAGATGCTCTTGCGTTCCTTGGCGCCGGCGGCCCGCACCAACGTGCGCAGCGCGTTGGCGATGCGGCCGCCCTTCCCAATGACCTTCCCAAGATCGTCCGGGGCCACTCGCACCTCGAAGATGATGCTCCGTTCCCCTTCGATCTTGTTCACTGCCACCTGCTCTGGATCGTCCACCAGGGCCCTTACGATCATCGTCACGAGCTCGTGCACAGTGCTTCCTCCAATTGCTAGCTCATAGGGTCACTTAGCGACGCCAGAGCGGCCGCGCGCCCCAGTGCGGCCCTCAACCTTATGTCAACACGGGCGCGACCACCGCCCTTTGTGCGGCTGCTCGGTTCGACGCGCCATCCACTCGCGGCTGCCACTGCGCCTGTGATAGCCGTACTACTCGCTGCCTGCCTTGGCGGCGGGAGCGGACGGCGATGCCTGCGCGGGCGCAGCAGTCCTCTGCAACACCCCGGCCTTCTCGAGAATGGACCGTGCGGTATCGCTCGGTTGTGCGCCATTGCCGAGCCAGTGCAGCGCCCGCTCTTCGTTCACCCGGATGAGCGGCGGCTCGACCCGCGGGTTATAGTGCCCGATGGTCTCGATAAACCGGCCGTCCCGCGGCGCCCGTGAGTCCGCCACGATCAACCTGTACTGGGGTTGCTTCTTCTTCCCGATCCGACGCAACCTGATACGTACTGCCACATGCACCTCCTAGAATCGGAAACCAGGAATACCAATCCGCCTCGGCGCCCGGCCCTTGCGGTCCATGTCCGCAAACTGGCCGAGCATGCTGCTCATCTGCCGGAACTGCTTCAGCAGCAGGTTCACCTCCTGCCGGGTGCTTCCGCTGCCGTTCGCGATGCGCTTCCGACGACTGCCGTCTATGATATCGGGGTTCTCCCGCTCATTCCTCGTCATCGATTGGACAATGGCGGTCATCCGACGCAGACGCTTCGGGTCCACCTCGAGCGGAACCTGCTGCCGCAGCGCCTGCACCCCGGGGATCATTGCCAACAGGTGATCCAATGACCCCATCTTGCCCAGCCGCTCGAGCTGGTCCAGGAAGTCGTTGAGGTTGAACCGCCGCTCCCGCAGCTTGCGCTCGAGCTCGGCCGCCTCCTCGTCCTCGAGCGCAGCTTCCGCCTGCTCGATCAGCGTCTGGACGTCGCCCATCCCGAGGATGCGCGAGGCCATCCTGTCGGGATGGAAGACCTCCAGCGCGTCGAGCTTCTCGCCGACGCCAGCAAGCTTGATCGGCTGGCCCGTGACTTCTCTTACTGACAGCGCCGCGCCACCCCTCGCGTCGCCGTCCAACTTAGTAAGCACGACGCCGGTGACGCCGACCGCCTTGTTGAACTCGGCGGCGACGTTGACCGCGTCCTGCCCGGTCATCGCGTCCAGAACGAGCAGCACCTCGGAGGGAGCGACGGCCTTCTTCATCTCCGTTAGCTCGGCCATCAGCTCCTGGTCGATGTGGGTACGGCCGGCCGTGTCGACGATGACAGGGCTGAGCCCATCCTTCTTCGCCCTGGCGACTGCGGCCCGTGCGATTCCGACCGGGTCGCCGCCTTCGCCCTCGAACACCGGCACGTCGACCTGCCCGCCGACGACGCGGAGCTGCTCGACCGCGGCAGGCCGCCGCAGGTCGGTGGCGGCGAGCAAAGGTCGCTTCCCCTGGTCCTTCAGGCGGCGGGCGAGCTTGCCAGCGGTGGTGGTCTTGCCGCCGCCCTGCAGCCCCACCATGAGGATAACGGCTGGCTCCCCAGCGACACGGAGCTCGCTGGTCTCACCGCCGAGCAGGGCCGTTAGCTCCTCATGGACGATCTTGACGACCTGCTGGCCGGGGGTCAGGCTGGCGATGACTTCCTGGCCAACCGCCTTCTGCTGGAGGCGGGCGACGAACTCCCGCACCACCCGGAAGTTCACGTCCGCTTCCAACAGGGCCAGCCTTATTTCGCGACAAGCGGCGGCCACCTCCTGCTCGGAGAGCCGCCCCTTCCCGCGCAGACCACGCAAGATACCTTGCAGCTTACCCGATAGGCTCTCAAACATGGCCAGACGCCTACCCCCCACGGAGGCGGGCCGTTCCCGGCGCACGGGCCCGGTCGCCCGCGACGTTGGAGTATATCAGCGAGGTGAGGAGTTTGTCAAACGATGCGGCGGAGCCCTCGACTTCGCTCGGGGCAGACAAGCCCGCCGGATACGAGCGAGATCTGCGGGGACTGCCTACGGCTGTTCGCCCATAGAAGTAATATGGGCGAACAGGTTCCGTTCAGTGATTACCTGTGCTTCTGATGAGTTCCGCCCTTACTTCTTTGGGCGAAACTCATCAGCGGACCAGCGACAGAGCGCGGCGGAGGATGCGGCGCTGGTCTGCGTGAGTGAGAAGGGACAAGGCTTGCTTAGCGGTGAACCAGCCGCAATCCAGGGCATTCTCCTGTGGATTCGGGACAAGCTGGGCGTTGGGTCCGGCGCGGAAGAGGAACCACTGCACTCGCTTCCGATATGGCTGCTCGTCGTGCCGGAAACCGTGTTCTGTGCCCCCGAGATCGGCGACCAACTCGGCCGCGCGGATGCCGATTTCCTCACCGATCTCGCGCTGGGCCGCGTGCTGCGGTGATTCGCCCTCCTCGATCCCGCCCTTGGGGAGAACCCATGTGTCGTGGCCGGAGCGCATCAGGGCGACGCGGAGATCATCGCCGCTGCCCTTTACGACAACGCCGCCGGCCGAGCGCAGGCGAGTCGCCTTCTCTGGTTCGAAGGTCTTTCTCACTCCCCAGGCCCCCAGTCAGCCGGCCGCCGCTGGGCCCACGGAGCGGGCTCAGGTATCCCGAATGCGTCGCGCTTCGCCGCGAGATAGTAGAGGTAGTTCTCAAACGTCACGTCCGGCGGAACGCGGTGGTCGACGTGAGGGATCCAACCGCCCTCGCGCACCCCCGGCGCGATACGGGCGAGTTCCGTGCGAATCGCTCCTTTCCCCTGCGCGAGCGCGCGCTTGTTCACCCCGCCGATCAGCAGGATCTGCTTGCCGAAGCGATCACGGAGCGCGAGCGGGTCGGTTCCCGCCGCCACCTCCACTGGGAACATGCAGTTGACGCCGGCCTCCAGCCACAGCGGCACCAGCGCGTTGATGTTGCCGTCGCAATCGGTGTAGATGATGTCGCAGCCGTGTTTGTGCAGCGCGTCGCAGATGCGCCGGTAGCGCGGGACCATGAGCTTCTCGAAAGTTGCCGGTGAGATCATCGGGCCATTCCTGAAGGCCATGTCCTCCCACCCCCCGCCGAAGTCGATCTCCACCTGCGGCCCCGCCCACTCGATGGTCCGCACCACGGTGCGCGTGATGGTCTCCATGATCTCCTCGACCAGGCCGGGGTCATCGTAGACCATCATGGCGGCGCGCTCGAACCCCATCCAGTCGCGCATCCAGCCATAGAGGCTGCCGATGCCGATGCCGACCGGGTAATCGCGGCTGTTCAGCGCCTGCTTCTCGCGCTCCCAGTCGGGGCCGCTGGGCAGACGGCGCGGGTCGTCGGGGTCGAGGCGCGGCCTGTACTCGCGCTCCCACTCCTCGCGGCCCTTCAGGAGGAAGTCGATGAAGTGCGGGATCGAGTCCTGCCCGGAGCCGTGGATCTCACAGGTGGCGCCGTGCTCATCGCGGATGAGCACGTGCTCGCCCGTGTCATCGAGCACCTTTCGCTCGAACCAGGGGATCAGCCCCTGGTTCACCGGCACGCCACCGCGCGGCGCAAAGCCGAAGTAGACGTCGGCCTTCCACAGGTTATCGATCTCGCGCGGGAGGCCCTGCTCGTGCCAGAGAGTGAGCGTGTTCTCCCAGTAGCCGAACTCCTCGTCCGGCACGTGATCGACTGGTTGGAAACGCATCGCCCGCAGCCAGCGCTCGCGATGTGTCAGTGGTGTCACTCCAGTTCTCCGTTCGGGGCAGGTACGCACTGTGGGCGCACAGCCCTTCGACTGCCCTCAGGGTCAACGGTGCGCCCCTACCGTTCTCCGTTCAGGATGATGGGGATGAGCTGGCGCAGGTCCGAGATGCGGGGGCAATCGGCGCTCGCGTTGCTGCCCCGGCGGTCGATCAGCACCGGTTTGATGCCGGCCGCCCGCGCGCCCAGGACGTCGTCATCGTAGTTGTCACCGACATGCCAGGCGGGCAGGCCGGCCTCGGCGGCCGTCTCCGCGGCGACGAAGAACATATGCCCGGCGGTCTTCGAACTGCCGACGGAGAAGGCGTCGATGAGCGGGTGGAAGTACTCGCGGACTCCCAGTATGGACAGGTCGGGCTCCGCCTTCGGCCGGCCGGTGACGATGCCCAGACGCATGCCGCGCTCCGAGAGGGCCTGAAGCACCTCGGGCACCTCGTCGTAGAGGCGGATCGCTTGGGGGCGCTTCAGCAGGTCGATCACGCGCTCGGCGGCCTGATTCACTCGGCCCGGCGGGACGCCGAGGTCGGCGAGGATGCGGCCATCGTAGTGAAGCCAGAAAGCCAGCTCGTTACCGGAGGCCGCGTGCTCGGCAAGGCAGTCGTTGTAGTAGGTGGCGAAGGCATTCATCACGGCATTCCAGGCCTGGTCGGCAGTGACCTCAATGCCGACCTCGCCGGCCGCCTGGGCGAAGGCATGGCGCCAGCTCACAGTCCACTCGATGAGCGTGTCGTCGACGTCGAAGAAGATGTAGCAAGGCTGCACGGCGGAAGACCTCAATGGCAGAAGCTCCCGCTTCTGCCCAACACGCACTGCAAAGACTGAGCGGGCGCGAGCGCGCCCGCCGTCTGTTGGCAGTATAGCTTGTGGGGGGAGGGGCGTCAACGCGGCGATGAAAGAGCGGTGTGACTGAGTTTATCTGGTCGCCGGCGTAGGGGCGACCCGCCGGGTCGCCCCTACGAAGCGCCCGCGACCGCGACCAGGAACCTGGGGTCTCACCCATGAAGGAGCGGGCGATAGCCGCCCACTCTCACGGGACAGGCGGAGCTGGTTGGGGAGGGAGGTGACTGGCGCTAGTTCTCTAGCTCCGCTCGTTCCCTCGATGATCGAGAATGTGGTCGGTCACCTCTTCCGGCGGGCCCGGGCGCGCGGCTTTGCGGGCTTCCTCTTCGGGGTCGGCTTCGCGGCAGGCTTCGATGCCCCAGATGCGCGTCGGTTCCCTGCGGCGCGGAAAGCCAACTGGAGTTGGGCGGTGTCGAACCCACACCGCTGAGCCTCTGCCGCTTCCTGCTTGGCCTCCGCTCGGCGTCCGAGCCGGAACAGCAGCTTCGCGAGATCGGCATGACACGCCCCGTTGCGGGGGTCGATCCGGATCGCCTCCCTGTACGCCGCTTCAGCCCCCGGGTGGTTCCCTTGCTGCGCCAGGCTCAAGCCGAGATGTTGCTGGTAGCGTCCGTCGCTCGGGTCGAGAGCGCAGGCCTGGCGGTAGCTCGCCTCTGCCTCGGCAAACCTCATCTGGCCCGAGAGCACGTCACCCAGTTGGTCACGCCAGAGATCTACATCCGGCTGGAGCTGCACCCTCTCCCGGTAAAGCGCCTCCGCCTCGGCCCACTTTTGTTGGCCACACAGGGCCGTTCCTAGCCCCTGCCATACCTGCAAACGGGGATCGATGCGCAACGCTTCCCGGTAGTTCGCCTCGGCTTCCCGATACCTGCCGAGGTCAATGCCGACGTTGGCGAGCGCCCACAGGCTCATAGGATCGTGGGGCTGCAGCCCCGCCGCCTCCCCATATTGCAGCTCCGCTTCTGCGAGCTTGCCCTGTTTGCACAGCCACATCGCTAGGCTGGCGCGCCACTTTGCGTTGCCTGGGTCGAGGCGCACCAGTTCTCGAAGGACACCCTCGAGCTCAGGATACTTGTTCTGCACGCGGTAGCACTGCGCGAGCTCCACTCGGTACTCGACGTTGTTCGGGTCCAGCCGCGCCGCCTCGCTCCAGGCGATTTCGGCATCGGGCCAGTTCTGCGCTCCAGACAACTGCTGCCCTGCCTTCACTGCTCTCTTCAAAGGGTCTCGCGCATCGGCCAGGGCCTGCTCCCGGTCAGCCCGGGCCTGCTGTTGCGCCCTTTCCAATCGATCTTGGGCGTCCTGCGCCTGGCTCCGGGCGGACTCTGCTGCGCGGGCCGACCTATCGGCATTGATCTTCGCGGCGGTCATCGAGGCGCTGGTGATGATCACGGCCGCGGTGTTGCCCTGGTTGGTAGCCTCATTGAGCTGCTGCTGGAAACCATCGGCCGCCGCCTGATCCATCTGCGCGATCGAGTCCCTATTCTCCGCCTCGCTCAGCAGCCGCTTGACCTCCTCCTGCAAGGCCCTTACCTGGGGCGTCTCCTCAGAGGGGTCACTTCCACTGTACATGCCCTCGATCTCCTGCAGCCGCTGCTCGCGCGCCGCCGAGATGTTGTTCAGGTTCTGCTCCAGGTTCGCCTGTGTCTGCTGCACCCGCTGCACGGAGGCGTCGATCTCCGCCTTCCGCGCCAGCGCCGCCTGCTCTGCCGTCCTGCGCTTTTGCTCATACTGCCGCTGCTGTTCCTGCTGCTGTTGCTGCAGCCGCTGCTGCTCCCTCTGCTGCTGTTCCTCCTGTCGCTGCTGCGCCGCTTGCTGCCGCTGCGCCGCTTGCTGCTGCTGGCCCTGGCGCTGCTGCTCCTGCTCTCGCTGCGCCTGTTGCTGCTTGGCCTGGGCCGCTTTCTTGGCCTCGGCGTCCTTCTTGGCCTGCTCCTTGGCGTCCTCGTCGGTCACGACGGCCGACATCTGGAACCCTGTAATGCGATCACCCTTGAAGATATCGTCCGTATCTATGAGATCCATCCCGTAGACCTTCTGGCCCGGCCTGAGACCAAACCCCGACGCCTTGGACACCTCCTGTCGCTTGTTGTCGATGGTGTAGGTCTTCGTCCAAGGCTGTATCCAGACTCGGTGGCCGGTGGTGTTCTCGACTAGCCAGTAGGCCTCACAGAACCCTCCGATCACCCTGTCAAAGAGCCGGACCGAGAACTTCACCCCCTGGACGGTGGTGACATATTGTAATGGGTGGTCTTCTATCGCCATAGACCGAAGCGGCAGCCAGGCCATGCTGGCAACCATCAGCGCCACCGTCACCACCGGCCATCGTCGCATCTTCTCTCCCTCCTGGTTGGCGTTGCGCCAACTTGCGCCTCGCGGGCGGGGGCTGTGATCGCGTGCCGCCTGCAGTGCACGGTCGGGGGCCTTGCGGCGCGTATTGTAGTGTGCCGGGCAGTCTCTGTCAACGAATGTCCGGGATCGGCTGCTGAGGGGCTGAACCTCTTCCGGCGCCGCCCTGAGAGCGCCGGAAGACGGAGAGAGACGGCTCCAACTTGAAGCAGTGGTGGGAGCGGTGGGGACTGACCCCACAGCCAATGGAAAGTCGTCGCAAGCCCCTGAGGGGAAGAGGGACGGAGAGCACGGCGCACAGCCCTTCGACTGCCCTCAGGGTGAACGGTACGCCACTGCACGACCGCACGGGGACAGGCACCGGTGCGGCCGGAGCCAGTCCCCGTGCCCTACAGCCCGTGATACGGGAAGATGCGCTTCTTGAGCTGCGTGACAGATTCCTCGGCGAATTCGCGGGTGACGCGGAGCCAGTCGTCGTCGATCTTCGGGGGGGTGGTGTCGTGGAGGGACACCGGGCAGGAGCAAGCCCCCTTCGCCAAGGCTACGGGGCCCAGGGCTCCTGCCGAAGGGGAGCCCCGCCCTGCAGGCCGATAATACTGGGCCTGGTCCTCGGGGATGAATTCGGGGAGCGTCTTGCCGGTCATACGGCCGAAGGCGAGGGTCCAGGCGCGGGGGACGACGGTGACGTCGTAGCCGCCGCCGCCGATGGCGATCCAGCCTGCTGACCGGCTGGCAAGCCCCCCATGCTTCGCCCCGGCTCCGCCGTTGCTTCGCAGGGCGAAGGCTGCGATCTCGTGGACGACGGCGATGTAGCCGTGGGTGGTGCAGCAGAGGTGGGTGAGCGGGTCCTGGAAGTGGGTGTCGACGCCGAGCTGGGTGCAAATGAAGTCGGGCTGGTAGGCGTCGAGGAGGGGAGGCACGATCTGGGTGAATGCCCAGACATAGACATCATCGCCGGTGTAGGGCGAAAGGGGGAGATTGACCGAGTAGCCCTCACCCTCGCCCTCGCCGATCTCATCGACGCCGCCGGTGGTGGGGAAGAGGTAGCGGCCGCTCTCGTGGACTGAGATGGTGAGGACGTCTTTGCGGGTGTAGAAGGCCTCCTGGACGCCGTCGCCGTGGTGGGCGTCGATATCGATGTAGGCGACCTTGACCCCGTCGCCGCATTTCTTCAGCACATGCGCGATGGCGATGGCGGGGTCGTTGAAAACGCAGAAGCCTGAGGCGCGGGCGCGATGGGCGTGATGCAGGCCGCCGGCGGGGTTGAAGGCGACGTCGGCTTTGCCGTCGATGACGAGATCGGCGGCCTCGACGGAGGCGCCGGCGATGAGCGCGGCGGCCTCGTACATGCCCTCGATGATGGGGTTATCGATGGTGCCGAGGCCGTAGTCGGAGAGCCGCCTCGTTATCCGGGTCTTGCTCGGCGCGCGGACGGCGTCGATGTACTCGCGGCTGTGGACGAGTGCGATGGCGTCGTCATCGGCCGGGGCGGGCTGAACGACCGAGACCTTGGAGCCCTTGAGGAGCCGGCAGGCCTGGATGAGGTCATAGGTGCGGGCGACCCTGATGGGCTTGAGGGGATGGGATGGCCCGAGGTCGTAATCGCTGAATCTGGGTGTGTAGACGAGGGCCGCTCGTGGCAACATGAGAGCTACTGCGCGGCCTAGAAGCCTTCGGTCGGGCCCGCCGGGGAGGGCGCCCTGCCCCCGGGCGCTCGCTGGGCTCCGCCGGGCGAGCTCGGCGCTCTGCCGCGCATGCCCGCGCCGGGAGGGGCCATGCCGGGCGCGCCGCCTTGCATTGCTGCGTGCGTGCCGAAGACAAAGGAGCGGTACTCCCCCTTGTGCTCGACGAGCAGGGGCAGGTAGGGCATGGCCTGGAGCTGCTTGCTCATGAGATCGGCGAACTGGTAGACGTGCCAGACAGAGCGCTCGCCGAGGGCGACGACGACGTCGCCAGCCTTGATGCCGGTCTTGTCGGCCGGGCTTCCGGGGCGCACGGCCAGGACCTTCAGTCCGCTGCCGCTGCTGGTCTTGGTCTCGAGCTTCATGCCGAATGACTTCTCGATGCCCTCCTGGGCCTTGACTAGAGGGTCCTTCTTGGCTTCCCGCGCCTGCTCTCTCGCCCAGAACATGCCTACGACGATGATGATCGCGATTATGGGGAGCAGTATCCAGGTGCGGAGCAGAGGCCTCATGGTGTCAGTTCTTCCAGCGGCAGGGGCGTCGCTCCTGCCGTCCGCGGGCAGGGGTTACTGCGCCGCCTGTTTTTGGCCGTCGCCGTCTAAGCCTTCGATCTCGTGCGCCACCTCACCTCGCCTCGCGTAGAAGCTGGTCAGTCCGCAGTCGACGCAGACATCGGAGTAGAGCGCGATCATGCCGCTGCGCTGGCCGCTATCCTCGCGCACGATCTGAAGCTGGACCCCCGGAACACGACATCCCCGGATCATGCTGTTGCCACCGCAGCTTGGGCACTGCCGCTTGCGTCGCCGGTCCTGCTGCCTTTTCTCGGTCATCTGATCCCCGCTTTCCGGGTGGCTAGAAGCCGTCTCAAAAGTCACGTGAGTGCTTCAGGCAAGCTATCTGCAACCTCCTGACGGAGTTTTCAGACAGCTTCCAGGGACAACTGCTCCCTCGACGGTCTCCCGTGGCCCCCCCCGCTGGCATGCACCGGCGTTGAGGTCGCACAGCGTCGGCCTTGCCGGCAGACGCCCTGGATATACCACGCGCGCCGCGCCGGTTAGCAGGCGCGCTTTGTCGCCTGGCCGGAGTAGGCGGCAGGCTTCGTCGAAACCGAGGGCCGATCGGGTGCAGCCGCAGGGAGTTGGCTCCACCACGGACGCGCAAAGGGGCGCAGAGCCCCTGGACTGCCCTTGGGGGTGAACCGTGCGCCCCTACGCCAAGCGATGGCGGTCACGCCCGGGCCGATCAGTGGACGACAGGCCCCGATCCCTGTGGCGGCGCGGGGATCTCGCCGAACTTCTCCTCATAGCGCCGCACGTTCTCGGCCAGGGCATCGCGGAAGGCTTTCGCGATGACGGGATGCATCACCACCCGCACGAGCGTGGGGGCCGATTCGACATCCCTGCTCTCCGGCCCCAGCCGCTTGAAGTCCATCAGGAACTCAAGCGCCACGTGCGTGATCTTCGCCAGGTTCGAATAGAGCACCTCGAAGTCCGGGTCCTCTGGCATCGTCTCTCCCTCGCCCGAAGCCAGCAGCCGCTGGCTCGGCTGATCACTCTTCTTCAGTCTCCGGCTGGCGCAGCAGCAGCGTCATGCGCGCGCCGTCCTTCTCCAGGACAACCTCGTTGGGGGCAATGGTCACGACGGTGTAGCCGGCCGCCCGTTCCCCCACTCGCGCATAGTAGCGCTTCTTCGTGGAGTGGATGATGGCGACGGGCGGCTCGCCCTGCTTGGTCACGATGCCGACGAGCTTCAGCGTTTGTGCGGCAGGTCCTCCCGGCGCGCCGGCCGGCCCGCCGCGGGCCGCGGTGGCGCCGCCCTGGGTCTTGAACGGGTCGCGCGGCCCGCCGGTCGGCTTCTGCACGAGCGGCCCGGCCACCTTGGCCTGCTTCTCGGGCTTCGCCTCAGGTTTGTTGGGCCGCGGTTTCTGGATCGCTTTCATGCCGACGAACAGGGCGACCGCGACCGCAAGCACGGCGACTGCCAGCGCCAGGAAGGCGACGTCCTGTCTCTGCCCACCACTTTTCATCTCGGGCCTCCTCAACCAAACGTCCTCGCGGTCGTAGGTGAATCTCCGAACCGATCGTGTGCGCTTCTCGTGATGGTTGCGTCCGACACCGGCCGCACACATCTCCGGGCGAACTCCGCGCGGGCCGCTCTATGGCAGCGACTCCTCGTGCGGCGGGGGCTTCAGCCCTGCGATGGTCAACGTCTGCTCCTTCCCGGCTCGCACAACGATGACGGTGCTGGGCTTCTTCGGATTCACCCGCTGCAACGCCCCGGCAACCGCCAGTGGGTTGGGGATCGGCAGGCCGCTGAACTTGGTGATGAGGTCGCCGGGCTTCATGCCGCCGCGATCGGCAGGGCTGCCGGGACCCACCAGCGCGACTCTCGCTCCCTTGAAGCGGTCGCTGGCGAGCGGCGGCCAGACACAGGCGATGCCGAGCGGCGCCAGCCCTTGATGCAGGAGCTGCAGATCGGTGTCCTGGACAGGGGGCTCGTACGGGAGAACGAACACGTCTTCCTGAGGGGCCTTGGCGGCATTCGGCCGGCTGAAGTATACGATCGACCCCAGGATGACGAGCGCGATCACGATAGCCGCAATAGGCGCGCTAACGTTCTGCTTCACTGCCACTCCCTCCGTCGCTCCCACGGGGCGGCGTCCCCAGATGCCACCCTCTTATAGGTGTTCGCCCATCGAAGTAATAGACCGTGCGGCCTGTGCACACGATCAGAGCGCTTCTGGCTGGGTTCCGCCATCACTTCGTTTGGCGAAACCCATTAGAAGTGTACCATGTAAGGCGGTGTTTTCCCAAGGCAAGCTCGTGGGGGCGACTCGGTGAGTTGCCCCCCCGAGCCGGGCGGGCGCTGGGCGACCCACCGGGTCGCCCCTGCACGCGCAGAACCGGCCGCACTTTGCAGGCGACCGGCCCCGGTTCCTACGGCTATGACACGTCGAGTTTGGTGCCCAGGACTGGATTTGAACCAGCATGGCCTTGCGGCCACTGGCCCCTCAAGCCAGCGCGTCTACCAATTCCGCCACCTGGGCAGGTCGACTCAAGTCCGCGCGCTCAGCACCCCGACGAACATCGATACGATCAGGAAGATCGCCGCGGCATAGGTGGTGATCCTGGTAAGCTGATCCTCAAGGCCGGCGATGCTCGAGGAGCTCTTGCCGCCGAGAGTGCCCCATCCCAGGCCGCTTCCGCCCTGCTCGCTCTTCGTCTGGGTGACCGCGGTCAGCCCGATGAGGACCAGCGCGGCGAGGATCTGAAGTACCATGAATACCGTGAGCATCGCCCTTCCCTTTCGCATCCTTATCATATCACAGCGGGGAAGGCGGGACAAGAGGAAGGCGGGCGCCGCGGATGGCTACCGGTCACCGTGCCGGTCGCTCAGGCCAGCGCGCCAGATCGTGGTTGACGACGCTCGCCCGTGAACCTATGATGCCTCGGCAGCATGCCCAACGCGGTGTGGTGGCCACGTGAGTCCGAGAAGGAAGGAGCGCGGTGTGCAGCATCTGTCCCTGGTTTCTGGGTTGCTGGCTTCGGCACTGGTTCTGGCCGGTTGTGCTGCGCCATCGGCCGGCGCCAGCAGCTTCTTCGTCTCGCCCAGCGGCACGGACGGCAACAGGGGGACGGCAGATTCCCCCTGGTCTCTGGCAAAGGCCAACGCCTCGGTGCAGCCCGGTGACACGGTCGTCTTGCTCGACGGTGTGTACAGGAGCACCGCGATCGCTCCGGCCCGTTCCGGTGAAGCAGGCAGGCCGATCGTCTATTGCGCGGCCCATGCGGGGGAGGCGGTCCTCACCGAATGCCAGGCGATGCGTGGTCCTCGCCCGGATGACGACTCCAGCGGGCCGGCGGCGATCTTCGTTCTCAACCGCTCCCATGTCGTGATCGACGGCATCGCGGTGAGAGACCCAGGCGGACGGTTCATCTACGGTGGAGGGGCGAGTTCCATCACCGTGCAGAACTGCCACTTCGAGAACACGAGGTACCCGGGCGCCTGGGAATCCTGCCGGTTCAAGGGGGTTGGCGATCACATTACCTTCCGCAACAACATCGTGAAGAAGGGCAATGATTCGGTCGCCATTACGGGCGGAAGCTTCCATTTGATCGAGGGCAATACGTTCGAGGGCGCAAGCCATACCTGTCTCGTGCTGATGGGGGTTCAGCGGTCGATCATACGCGGCAACAGGTTCACGAATCCGATCCAGAAGCTGATGGAAGTCTTCACCGCAAGAAGGAGGGATGTTGGGGAGGAGATCCGGAAGAGCGAGTACCTCGTCATCGAGGATAACTTCTTCGGGCCTGCCCCGCCGACTGAGGGCGATGGCACGGGCAAGGACTCCGGCAGCGCCGGGATCCAGTATGCTGGGAACAACTGCATTCTTCGACGCAATGTCTACTTCAAGTGTGGCATGGGTATGGACTTCAGCCACTACAGGGCCGGGCCCGAGGGTGATCCGGAAGCCCTGTACTGCAGCCATAACCGCTTTTACAATAACACGGTCTACGACTGCGGATGGCCGGCGCGCTACGGAAGCGGCCCCGGGGTCTGGATCTCACAGGTCGAAGACACCGTCCTGATCAACAACATCCTCTACCGGAATCACGCCCACCCAGACGCTCATTTCCCGCCGTCCACGCCGTATGATGTGCAATTGGCATTCGCCGATCCGACGAGCTTCCGCATGCTGCGCAACGTTCTCATGGGACGCGAGAGGAGCGCGGTCACCCTCTGGAACAAGGAGCAGGAGGTAGGGTTCACGCTAGGCGGCTTTGAGGAGCAGTTCCCGCAGACTGCTCGTGGCAATCTCGAAGCAGAGCCGATGTTCATCAATGCGGAGAAGGGTGATTTCCATCTCAAGGCAGGCAGCCCGTGCATCGAGGCAGGGATGCCGCTGACGACCGCGCGTTCCTCCGGGGAAGGCACGGTGATCGAGGTGGAAGACGCGCTCTATTTCTGCGACGGTCACGGGATCGTCGATCCTGACGTTGTTCGCGTCGGGAAGGAGCGCGTGAAGGCGGTGAGAGTGGACTACGCGACGAATTCCATCACGATCGACAGGAGCATCTCTTGGAGGAGGGGCGATCCCGTCACCTTGGACTATGCGGGCAAGGCGCCGGACATCGGAGCGGTGGAGTGTGACGGCCGTCCGGCGGGATGAGCGGCATGGTCGCAGGCCCACGGGCTGGCTATCGAGGAGCTGCTCGACCGGGCGGGCGCGGGGCCCGCGACTCCGCTCGGGGTGAACGGGGTGATGATCGAGGCCCGCGACCCGGCTTGCGACGGCGGGGCAGCGCCGCAGGCGCGATGATGAACGCGACCGACAGGAAGACCATCAACCAGGCGAAGACCTGTCCCCCAGGTAAGGGGTGTGCTCCGGATGGCCCGAGGGTGATCTCGTGGCTCAGCACCTTCGGCTGGAACAGGCCTGCCTCGGCAACGATTCGCCCATCGGGGGAGATGATCGACGAGATGCCCGCGCTGGCGGCGCGGACGACCCAGCGGTTCGTCTCCACCGCGCGCAGGACGGCGATCTGCCGGTGCTGCGCGGCCGCGGAGGTTCGCCCGAACCAGGCGTCGTTCGTGATGATAACCAGCACCTGCGCGCCGCGCTGAGTCAGCTCCCAGGAGATCTGCGGGAAGATCGATTCGAAGCAGATCATCGGGCCGATGGCGACGATGCCTGCCTGAAGCACGCGATGCACGCCGCCCGAGGCGAAGTCGAAGTCGCGGACGTGATAGTGCTGGAGGAACGGCAGGCGCTCCCGCCAGGGGACGTACTCGCCGAACGGCACGAGCTGCACCTTGTCGTACCGCGCCACCTGATTCCCGCTCGCCGCGATGAGGTAGGCCGAGTTGAACTGCCGTCCCTGCTTGTCCACGTATGGCCCGCCCGCGAGCAGCCATGCATGTGCCAGCCGCGCCGAGCGCGCCACCCATTCGGCGATCACCGGGTCGGAGTCGGGGTCGGCCGGCAGAACGCTCTCAGGCCAGACCACGAGCACGGGCCGTTGCCGCGCTGCCTGCGCGGTCAACGAAGTGTAGACTTCCTGCGTCCTTGCCAGTTGGGCAGCTGTCAGCGCCACGTTCACATCCTCCGGCCGCAGCGGGCCCGTGGCGCTGCCCTGGACGGCCGAGACCATCACCGGAGCGCCCTTCAGCGGTCCCTGATGTGCAACCCACTGCCTTGCGCCGAGGATGGCCAGCGCGGCGACGGCGCAGGCAGCCACCACTCGAGTCAGGGAGCGGCCGGTCCGCTCATCGCTGCCAGCGCTCGCGATGGCTTCGGCGATGGCGGCGTTCACCAGCACGATCAGGAACGAAAGGCCGATCGTTCCTGCGATCCGCGCGACCGGAAGCAGCCAGAGCGCTGGGCTCTGGCTGTAGCCGAGCCAGCCCCAGGTGAATCCGAACTGCCCGAGTCCTCTCACCCATTCGACACCGCACCAGAGGGCCGCGGCGCCGATGATGCGAGCCGCCGGGCCGAGCCTGCCCATCCAGCGCACACCCCCGCCCCAGGCCAGCAGCGGAAGGCTGAGCACGAGGCAGGCGGCCGCCCAAACACTCAGGCCGAACAGGTCCAGCCAGTAGACGAGAACGCCGAAGAAGACGAAGCCGCCGAGCCAGCTTCCGAGGATCGCGGCCGCGCCCGTCCCGAGGCGCAGCGCCACGAGCCAGGGCACGAGCGCCACCCAGGCAAGCGGCCACCAGCCGGGCCGGGGGAAGCAGAGCGCGAGCAGCGCCCCTGATAACGCGCACAGCAGGAGCGCCCCACGCAGGTGGAGGTTCTTCTTACGCGACGCCAAGCTCAGGCTCCGGTTCGCAGCAGCCGCAAACGCGCTCGTTCGCGGCCGTCTGCATCATATGCCACAACACGGAGCGGTTTGCCTTCTGTGGCGACGTCGGCTATAATCCGCGCCGATGCCCGCCACTGTCGAGCTGAGAAACGTCACCGTCACCTATCCCAATGGTGTGATGGCGCTGTCTGGCGTTGACCTGATGATAGAGCAGGGCGAGTTCGCCTTTATGGTGGGTCCGACCGGGCACGGGAAGTCCACTATCCTCAAGCTGCTCTACTGCGACGAGCAGGCCACACAGGGTCAGGTGCTGGTGTTCGGGTGGGAGGTGGCCGGGCTCTCGAACGGGCGTGTCGCCTCTCTCCGACGGCGCATCGGGGTCGTGTTCCAGGACTTCCGGCTGCTCCCGCGCACGGCCTGGGAGAACGTCGCCTTCTCGCTCCACGCCACCGGCCACGGCTACCGTGATGTGCTGCGGCGGGTGCCGGAGGCGCTGGCCGAGGTGGGCCTGCTGGACAAGGCCGATGACCATCCGGCCCAGTTGTCGGCAGGCGAACAGCAGAGCCTGGCCGTCGCCCGCGTGCTCGCCATTCGCCCCGCGCTCATCCTCGCCGACGAGCCAACGGGCAATCTCGACCCCGACTCCTCGGCCCATATCATGGGCTTGCTGGCGAAGGCGAATACCGAAGGAGCGACGGTGCTGGTCGCGACCCACGATCCGGCGATCGTCAATGCGATGCGGCGGAGGGTGATCGCGCTGAAACAGGGGAAGGTGTTCCGAGACATCCAAGAGGGTGGCTATCCGGATGAGCTGGAGCGGGATTGAACGGCATTCACCGCAAAGGTGCGAAGAACGCGAAGAGCAAGTTATGAACGAAAACCAGCTCAGCCACGAGATCATCGGCGCTGCGCTGGAGGTGCACAAGACGCCCCTCCGCGTGCCTTTGCGCCTTTGCGGTGAATCATGAACTGGAACGCGATTGACTTCGTTCTCCGAGAGACGCTGCTTCATCTGAAGCGCGAGCGCGTGATCGCGGTCACGACCATCTCGACGGTCGCGGTGCTCATGTTGGTGCTGGGGTTCCTGGTGCTGTTCATGCTGGACGTCAGAGCACTGACCTACAACCTGCGCGACATCGTCGAGGTGAGAGCTTACTTCACTCGGGGCTACCCGCGAGACAAGGCCGAGGAGGCGGCGAGGGAAGTGGCACAGTGGCCGGAGGTGCGGACGGCCAGGTTTATCCCCAAGGAGGAAGGCTGGCGCTGGCTCAGACGCAACCTCGTCAACAGTAACAAGCTCAAGGGCGTGGACAATCCGCTGTCCGACGGCGTGGCGGTCTATATCAAGCAGCCCGAGATGATCCCGCGCGTCGGGCAGAAGCTGGAGGCGCTGGAAGGTGTCAGGGACGTCGTGCCAAACCCGAGCGAGTCGAAGAAGACGGGCAGCTTCTGGTACCGGTTCATCCAGGTCAAGCAGATTCTCACGGGCGCCGGATTCGCCGTGTCGGCGCTGGTAGCGCTGGCCGGCATCTTCATCGTGCACAACACGATCCGCCTTGCGCTTCACGCCCACTGGCGCGAGATCTACATCATGCAGTTGATCGGGGCCAGCCGGGGGGTGATCGCCGCTCCGTTCCTGCTGGAGGGGATGCTCCACGGCGCGGTCGGCGCGGTCCTCTCGGCCTGCATCCTGCTGCCGGTTCACATGTACCTGCGCAGCCGGTCGGCCGAATCGGTGCCGTTCATCGTGCTGGCGCCGGACAGCATCCTGGCGCCGTTCGGCCTTGGGCTGCTGCTCGCGGGCATCGTGCTCGGATTCACCGGCTCGGCGTTCTCGGTGCGGCGGTACCTGCGGAAGAGGCCGGAGTGGCAGACGTGAACGGCAGAGGCGCTAACCGCAGAGGCGCCCGCCTTCGCCGAGGCTTCGGCGGGCAGGCTCCGAACGCAAAGAGCCGATATGGGGTTCGGGACTGAAGCACCGAAGCAACGGAAACGGAACGGAAAGGACGAATCGGTGACTGCTGTGATTGGTCGGAAGGACCGAGAGATTGTGCGCGAGCTCGGTGCGCAGGTAGCGGAGATTGCAGCGCTGCCGGTGCAGCAGGAGACCATCGCCTTGTGGAAGGCGCTGAACGGCCTCAGGCCGATCCGGCCCATGGTGATGATCGACCAGGTCTGCTGGCACGAGATGGAGGCCGGCGACGAGCTGGCGCTACGGAGCGAAGACGAGTTCTGCCGACGCATCGAGACGACGCTGCGCAGGACTCTTTACTCATGGCGCCATATGCGGGCGGACATGGTGGTCGAGCCGGTGGTGGAGATCCCCAAGGTCATCCGCGGTGACCACTTCGGGATTCACACGGTCGAAAGAGCTGCCGTGCTCGACCCGCAGAACGATGTCTACGGCCATGCCTATATCGATCAGCTCCAGACCGAAGATGATCTGAAGAAGATCCGCCAGCCGGAGATCTGCCTCGACGAGGCGGCGACGGCCGAGGCCCAGGAGAGAGCGCACTCGATCTTCGATGAGATACTGCAGGTGCGCATGCAGGGACGGTTCCCGGTCTTCTCACCGTGGGACGAGATCGCCTGCTGGCGCAGCCCCGAGCATGCCATTCTGGACCTGATCGACCGGCCGGAGTTCATGCATCGGATCGTGTCCCGCCTCACAGAGGTGCATCTCGCTCTGCTGAACCAGCTCGAACAGCAAGGCCTGCTCGGCGTCGGACAGCCCCTCATTCACTGCACCGGCGCGTGGACGGACGAGCTTCCCGCGCCCGGCTTCGATCCCGCGCGCCCCAGGGCGAAGGACCTGTGGACCTACGGGATGGCGCAGATCTTCTCGACAGTCTCGCCGGCGATGCACAAGGAGTTCTGGCTGGATTACGCGGTGAAGTGGTTCTCGCGATTCGGCCTGGGCTACTACGGATGCTGCGAGCCGCTGGACGGGAAGATCGATATCATCCGAAATGTGCCGAACGTGAGGAAGATCTCGATGAGCCCATGGGTGGATGTGGAGAGAGGCGCGTCACGAATCAGGCGCGACTTCGTTTTCTCCCGAAAGCCGAGCCCGGCCTATCTCGCCAGGGATCCGTGGGACCCGAAGGCGGTGGAGCGCGATCTTCGGGAGACGCTGGAGGCGTGCGCCCGCCACGGATGTCCGGTCGAGCTGATCCTGAAGGACATCAGCACTGTGCGCTACCAGCCGCAGCGGCTGTGGGAATGGGCGGAGGTGGCGAGGAGGGTGGTGGAGGGCTAGGCGCAGACGGCACTCACCGCAAAGGCGCAAAGGGCGCAAAGAATGACAGACCGTTGCTTCAGTAGGTTGCTACCGAAGCAACGGAAGAGGAAGGGGCAGGAGCAAGCTCCTGGCGAACGACGTGATGGGTGCTGAGCATCAACCAGCCTGGGTAGTGGCGATTCTCGCGGGGGTGTTTTCGTTCATCTCCCCGTGTGTGCTGCCGCTGATCCCGGGCTACCTATCGATGATCTCGGGGCTGTCGATCGAGCAGCTCGAGGAGCGGCGGGCAGCGCACCTCGTGCGCGTGGTGTTCTCGTGCCTGTTGTTCTCGGTGGGGTTCAGCGTCGTGTTCATCCTGGTCGGGCTTTCGGTCGGCACGGCCGGTCAGTGGCTTCAGGCGAAGCGGACGATTCTCAACGTCATCTTCGGGGTCGTCGTGATCCTCTTCGGGCTGTTCGTCGTCGGGGTCGTCAGACTGCCATTCCTGTACCAGGACCGCAGGATCAGGCTGAACCGCGGCTCGCTGGGCATGTGGGGCGCGCCGCTGCTGGGGTTCGCGTTCGGGTTCGGCTGGACGCCATGCATCGGCCCCTGGCTGGTTGGGCTGGTGAGCGTTGCGGCCAGCCTGCCGCCGGTCCAGTCGGCGGCGCTGTTTGCGGTGTTCAGCGCCACGCTGGCGGCGTGTTTCACCGCGGCGGGGCTGGTGTTCGCCTACGCGGTGCGGGCATTCGCGTTCCTCCAGCGCAACTACCGGGCGGTGGAGATCGTCAGCGGCGGAATCCTCATCCTGATTGGGCTGCTGCTGGTGACCCAGCAGTGGGATGTGGCGGTGCGAACGATGAACCGATATCTGTCTCCGCTGGCGGGGCGCTTTCTGCCGGGCGGCTGAGGGGCGCGGGCGGGGGTAAATGCACCTCACCCCCTTCCCCCTCTCCCAGCCTGGAGAGGGGGTGCCGCAGGCGGGGGTCAGGTTACCTTAGGTCGCTGGAAGCTGCTTCATAACCCGCCTGGGCGGGTCATGAAACAGCGATGCAGGGCGGTAGGCTTGTGCAGGCGCATTTCATGCAACGCATGGAGCGATCAGCCAACCACCCTCGGTTATGAAATGCGCTCTAACCATGCGTGCGAAGTCACAACCTTCGGCCGACCCCCCTTGACGAGGCTGGCTAGATTCGGTATCTTACAGGGCTGATGGCGCCAGGCCGGCTGGGGCCGGCTGTTGCCGCACTCCGAGAGGCTGCTCTCACTGGCTCGGGTCTCCGCAAGGCGGCCTGGGCCGGTCTGTCTGTATGAGCGCTCTCGGGGACGAGATTGGCAATAGGGCCTGAGGCCTGGGTTATCAGGCATGGCCTATCTGTGGGGAGTTCAGAGACTAGGAGGTGATGGTATGCTCCGCCCACTCGGTGATCGTATTGTCGTGAAGCCGGGGAAGGAAGAGGAAGTGACGAAGGGCGGCATCGTCTTGCCGGACACGGCGAGGAAGAAGCCGCGCGAGGGTGAGGTGCTGGCAGTGGGGCCGGGGAAGCTGCTGGAGAACGGGCAGCGTGCCCCGATGGAAGTCTCGGTCGGCGACGTCGTCGTCTACTCCGAGTACGGTGGCACGAACATCGAGATCGGCAAGGACGAGTACGTCATCCTTGATGAGGGCTCGGTTCTGGCGATCAAGGCCGACGGGAAGAAGAAGAAGTAGTCGAGAAGGCGAGAGTCGAAAGTCGAAGAGTCGGAAGTCGCGGCCGATTTCCGATTCTTGATTCCGAGAGGAGAGAGGAGAAAGTGCATGGCTGCCAAGATGCTTCTTTACAGTGAGGAGGCACGCCGGGCCCTGCAGCGCGGGGTGAGCGCCGTCGCGGCAGCCGTCAAGGCTACGCTTGGCCCCAAGGGCCGGAATGTCGTCCTCAGCAAGAAGTGGGGCTCTCCCACTATCACCAAGGATGGCGTGACCGTTGCCAAGGAGATCGAGCTCGAGGATCCTTACGAGAACATGGGCGCGCAGCTCGTCCGTGAGGTCGCGAGCAAGACCAACGACGTAGCCGGTGACGGCACCACCACGGCGACCGTGCTGGCGGAGGCGATCGTCGAGCAGGGGATGAAGAACGTCGCCGCCGGTGCGAACCCGATGCTGCTCAAGCGCGGCATCGACAAGGCGGTGGACGCGATCATCGCCGAGATCAAGAAGATCGCCAAGCCGGTCGACACCAAGGCTGCGATCGAGAATCTGGCGTCTATCGCGGGCAATGACCCGGAGCTGGGGCGCTATGTTGCCGACGCGATGGACAAGGTTGGCAAGGAAGGCGTCATCACGGTCGAGGAGTCCCGAGGCACGGAGACGACCGTCGACGTCGTCGAGGGAATGCAGTTCGACAAGGGGTACATCTCGCCGTACTTCGTGACCGATCCGGAGCGCATGGAGGCGGTGCTGGAGGATGCGTTCATCCTCATCCAAGAGGAGAAGATCAGCTCCGTCGCCGACTTGCTGCCGCTGCTGGAGAAGGTCGCCGCTTCCCGGCGTCCTCTGCTGATCATCGCCGAGGACGTGGACGGCGAGGCGCTGGCGACGCTGGTGGTCAACAAGGTTCGCGGCACCTTCCAGGCGGCCGCGGTGAAGGCGCCGGGCTTCGGCGATCGCCGCAAGGCCATGCTCGAGGACATCGCTATCCTGACCGCGGGCACGTTCCTGTCCAAGGACCTGGGGATGAAGCTCGAGAACATCACGCTGGCGGAGCTGGGCCAGGCGAAGAAGATCGTCATCACCAAGGACGAGACGACTCTCATCGAGGGGCACGGCAGCCACGAGGCGATCAAGGGCCGGATGGAGCAGATCCGCCGGCAGATCGAGGACACCGATTCCTCCTATGACAAGGAGAAGCTCCAGGAGCGGCTCGCCAAGCTCGCCGGCGGCGTCGCCGTGATCAAGGTCGGGGCGGCCACCGAGACCGAGCTGAAGGAGAAGAAGCACCGCTTCGAGGACGCGCTGTCGGCCGCCCGCGCCGGGGTCGAAGAAGGCCTCGTCCCTGGTGGCGGCGTCGCCTTCCTGCTCGTTCTGGGCTCTCTCGACAAGG